>Ga0134123_10002725_pt1 | contig 11536 bp, 7 predicted proteins | sample KB303_FD_96460 | JGI IMG/M metagenome (GOLD analysis project Ga0134123, IMG submission 96460) | Terrestrial soil microbial communities without Nitrogen fertilizer from Kellogg Biological Station, Michigan, USA - KB3-0-3 | ecosystem: Environmental > Terrestrial > Soil > Unclassified ...
ACTTACGTCTACAATCCGGTTCTTCCCGTTGACGTTGATTGTCATTGCAGCCATCGATAATCCTCCCTTGAAAGAGTTTGTAGTGCCGCCTTCAGGCGGAAGTTTGTAGGTGTCAGAAGCTTTGATTCTTAAGTTACAAACTTCCGCCTGAAGGCGGTACTACGAACTGATGCGGTACTGCGAACGCTCAGTATGTTTCAAAGCGACGAGAATTCAAGGTAACGTGAGCGCCACCAAACGGCCATCAAACGTGGCCACAACTATGTATTGTTTGCCCGCCGTCATATAAGTCATCGGCGTCCCGTGAGGCGTGGCCGCAAGACCTATCTCGGCTAAGACTTTGCCGGTAGCCTTGTCGAATGCTCGCAAGACGTTTGCAGCACCGCCGCTGCCGCCTCCCCTGCCTCCGCTGCCCTGTCCAACAAACAGCAGCGTCCTGGTCAACAAAGGTCCGCCCCCGCCGGCTCCCAGCGGCCCGACGTCTTTGCCGTTGCCGATCATTTGATTCACCTTCTCCCTCGGTCCGTCGCCGTGGGGAACCTGCCAGACGTGATCGCCTTTGTTCAGATCGATGGCGGTGATTCGCCCGTACGGCGGCTTGAACAATGGCAATCCTCGCGGGCCGGCCACCGACAGCCCGGTGCCTTCGTATGTGCGGATGTATTGAAAGTTCGAGCGCGCCGGATCGGGCTTAGCCAGCCTGACCGCGATTGGGCCGGTACTCGATGGGATGTAAAACATTCCGGTCTCCGGATCGAAGGCTGCGCCCCACCAGTTCGCCCCGCCGCCCCAGCCGGGCAGGTTGATCGTTCCCTTCTCGGTGGGCGGCGTGACATGCAAAAAATAATCGAACTTGTTCAATATCGCGAGCGCCTCCTGTCGAAGCTCGGGAGTGAAATCGATCAGGTTGTCTTCCGTCGCACCCTGCAGTTCATACGGAGCGGGTTTGGTCGGGTGGGGTTGCGTCGGCGATAATCGTTCACCGGCAACCATAGTTTTGGGAACCGGCCGCTCCTCAATCGGCCACACCGGTTTGCCCGTCACTCGATCGAACACGAAGCAAAAACCTGTCTTGGTTATTTGTGCGACCGCCTTGATCCGTCTGCCGTTTACCCTGATGTTGCAAAGCACCGGCGCTGCGGGCAGATCGTAATCCCACACTCCGTGATGGACCGTCTGATAGTGCCAGACTCGCTTGCCGGTTTTTGCTTCGAGGCAAAGCAGGCTTTCGGCGAACAGGTTGTTTCCGAGCCGATGGCCTCCATACCAATCGTTTGTCGGGGTGCCAAGCGGGATGTAGAGGTATCCGAGTTCTTCGTCGGCGCTCATCAACGTCCAGTTGTTGGTGTTGCCGGTGTAGGTCCAGGAATCGTTTTCCCAGGTATCGTTGCCGAACTCGCCCGCTTGTGGAACGGTGTGAAATATCCAGGCCGGCTTGCCGGTGCGCACATCGAACGCCTGGATGTCGCCGCGCGGCGCCTCTTTCTTCATCGGACCGTCGTTGATCGAACAGCCAACCACGACTATGTCCCGGCAAACCATCGGAGGCGACGAGACAGCGTAGTTACGCGCGTTGACTGCATGAGGAATCGCCTTGGTGAGATTGATTTTTCCGCCCTCGCCGAAATCCGCAATCGGTTGTCCGGTCTTGGCGTCAATCGCTATCAGATAGGCGTCGCTTGTCCCGATAAAGATTCGTTCGACTTTGCCGTCGGTCCAGTAGGCAACACCGCGATGCAGAAAGCCGAGATTGGTCGGCTGTCCGGTTGTGTAGCTCTTCGGGTCGTAGACCCAGATCGTTTTGCCCGAGGCCGAATCGATGGCGGCGACCTGGCTAAGCGAGGTGCTGACGTACAAAACACCGCCGATCATGATCGGCGTAGCTTCGTTGCCAAGCGTATAAAGCTTCGAGTTCTGCTCGAGGATTTTGAGATCCGGCGAGTCCCAACTCCACGCCACTTTAAGCTTCTGGACGTTCTCCCGATTGATCTGATCGAGAGGCGAGTACTTAGTGCTGCCTTGATCGCCGCCGTAGAATCGCCATTCGGATTTTGCTACACCGTCTTTTCCAGCCGCGGCCATTGCAGTCAGGCCGAGGATCAACACGCATGCGAACCAAGCCGCGAAGTTACTAATTCGTCGCATTCGGTTCCTCCGTAAGTTGCTTCTATACGTTGAAGAGTTGGGTCGCTGGGCCGCGTATCTGTAGCTTCCCCCAAGCGGCACAGGCTAATACTGACGGCCCAGACGTGTGGTTGCAAGCAACGCAGGGATATCCCCTCGTTCAACGCCGTCATCGGAGAAGGCCATCAACATGGAGCGGCAATGTACCTAACACCGCTTCGTCAGCCTGCGATGCCACGCGCGGGCGGCATCGACTCCCAGAACTTTCTTATCTCGCTACGCGGATCGTTCTCGACCCTGGTGTCCGTGTCGAAGACCATCGTAGCTCGCGTGGTTGCGTCGTAGGTTGGCCAGCGTGGAATCTGCGCGTTGTTCGGATCGCCCGTCTTTGCGAACGCCACCCACGCCGAAGCCAACCGGTCGCACATCACTTTTCCCTCAGCCGAACCCACCCCTACGATATTGTCGCGGACATTGTGAAACGACGCCGATACGTCAGTGCCGTGAACCGCGCCGAATTTCCCGCCGTGGCCCGGGCTCACCCACGACCAGAGATACATATAGGCCGGAGCTTTTCCCAGCGCGGCTTTGCGTTCTGCTTGAGTGATCGCCGACCGCCGGAACCCCGAGTCGGTGAAGACCTGTGCCTGAATCAAGTAGTTCGACTTCTGCGGATATCGCTGTTTGTAGAGCGCGAAGATTGCATCGGCCTTGTCCGCGTATCGCTGAGCGAGCACTGTTTTCAAACCTGCCTCGTCGAGATTGAAGTTGGTGAGCGCGAGTGCGGCGTCTTCAAGAGTCGTCGAGACGATGACCGGCACGTCCGCGGACTCGGGCGGCGCAACCGGATCGAATGGATGATGCGGCAAAACCGTACCGTCAACCACCGGCGCAAATCCCGTCAGTCCGGTTTGGGCTTCAAGTAGTTGCTGCCACGAGATCTTCTGCAGGTCGGGTATCCGAGTCTTCGGTATCTCGAGTTTGGCCAGCAACGCTTCAGCCGCTTTGGTCGCAGCCTCGCGCGCTACGGCCCTCAAGCTCGACCCGCTTTGCACGGCGGCACGGTGAAAGAGACCTTTTGCCGACGGAGTCGCCAGAATGGCCGAGGTCTTCGCGCCGCCACCCGACTGGCCGAAGATCATCACCCGCCCGGGATCTCCCCCAAAGTTCGCGATGTTTTCCTTTACCCATTGCAGCGATGCAACCAGATCCATGATTCCGGTTACGCCCGCGAAGGCAAACTCCGGCGGAGCTCCGAGATCAGCGAGATGAGTGTAACCGTAGCTCGCAAGCCGATGGTTCACGGTGACAACTACCACGTCCCCGAACAGCGCAAGTTGAGCGCCGTCAAACCCCGGCGCGTTGCCCGAACCGGTGGTGAACCCTCCGCCGTGAAACGAAACCAGCACTGCGCGTTTCGCTCCGTCGTTGACTCCCGGAGTCCAGACGTTCAGCACAAGGCAATCCTCGCCCATGCCGCCCGAGTGCTGATCCCATTGGATCATCATTCCGTACTCTGAGCGCAGGTTGGAAATCGTCTGGGGACAGCATTGGCCGTGGCTAAAACACTCGCGTACGCCTGTCCAGGAAACGGGTTTCCGGGGCGGCATGAAACGGTTCTTGCCCCCGGTCGGCGCACCGTAAGGAATGCCCTTGAATTCCTTGATGCCGGCAGTGGAGATGCCTTGAACCTTGCCGGATGTCGTTTCGACGACGTGAAAAATCTGGCTGCCGCCGGTGTCCTGCGCAGCAGTTGTACGAGCGGGCGCAGCCAGCGACTGAGCGCTTGTCCTCTTCGTCAGACCGGAGCCTGCGGTCACGGCCGCGACGCTGATGGACAATCCTTTAAGGAATCCTCGCCGGCTTGCTTTGCCGAAAAGCCCGTCCTTTTTTGGTTCTGTTCTGTTCGTACTCATGTTCTTTCTCCCCCGAAAAGACGTTCGTAATTCGGCTTTAGAGAAGTGGCATAGACTTTAGTCTGTGTCCGATGGAGATCGCTTCGATCGACGTTGCAGACACAGACAAAAGTCTATGCTACTTCCACCTAACGCCGGGGCTACCAACGCGATGGTTGATGCCTTGCTGAAACCATTGAGGCTAACGCGCCTTCTGGAGTTTGCCTCCCTTCGCCGACAACATCAGCTTGATAATCTCTTCGGTTATTGCCGGCTCGAGACCCTCGGTATGGCCCTTGTCGAGCCGGATTATGTCTGCGACCAGACGACCGTCCTTGCAGTCCTGGTAGACGAACATCTCGGCCTTGCCGGGCCGCGCCTTGAATCCCCACACTGCGTTCGGGTTTTGTTGTTCGCGGGTGTCGTAGATGTAGCCGGCTTTTTTGTCTACGACATCCGGACGGCGAACGCGGGCGCCGCATTTCAACTTCTCTGCCCACCGCGAACTATTGGGGAGGCCCGTTGCCGGCAACTCGTGCTCGCCCGAACTGTAGATGTGTGAGAAGACTCCCCCAGGCAGCACGGATGCATCTGCCACAAGTGCAGGAGGCGTCGGCGCGCTTGATCCCGGCGCCGCAGTCGCCGAGCGCGGAGCACCTGCTCCGGGTGCGCCAGGGATCGGCGCTCGCACCTCGCTTCGCTTCGAACCGAGTCGACCTCCTGAAAGGCTGATCCAACCATCAACCCTGTCGCTATAGAAATCCGTATAGAGTAGGCGATTGGCGGTCTGACCGCCCAGCGAATGGCCAGACAACCAGAATGCTCTGATGTTTTGTTTGCCGATCTCACCGATGATCGAGGTAACGATGTTCTGCAGATACTCGTCGTCGGCTGCCGTCCATGCTCTCGTCGGAGTGTACGGGGTAGCGATGACCAGGCGGTACTTGTCCTTGTAGTCCATGAGCGGGAAATAGTGGCGCTGCCAATTTCCGTATGAGCCGCCGCCGTGAAGACTGAGGATGAAAGTAATTTTCTCGCCCGGCTTCAAGTCGCACGGGTAATCGAGAAAATAAGTGCGGCCGGTCTTGGGCTCGACGACCGGCCCGCCGTTAATCACTAAATCACGCGGGCAATCCTTGTCGGGGCAGTGCAGCGCAGGAGGCGTCGAGCAAGACGCCCCGGCCAGGCGGACCGGTTGTTGAGCGCTTGCGTGTCCCATTATCGCCACGGCTGCAGCGACAATCGCCAGAGGTCTGATCATGAGGTGTTCTTTCATGCCGCTTTCTCCGCCGTGTTGTTAGTGCGCGCCTCCAGCCATTTCTGTTCGCAAGCGCTTTGTTTGTAGCTTTCGTCAGTCGAGCCGCGCGCTATGGTGTACCCGGCGATCTGACCGACGCAGAGCCTACAGGGCTCGCTGAAGTTTGCCACCTTTTGCTGACAGCATCAGCTTGATCAGCTCTTCCGTGATCTTTGGTTCAAGGCCTTCGGTGTGTCCCTTGTCGATGCGCACTACGTCGGCAACGACCCTACCGTCCTTGCAGTCAGGGTAAACAATGACCTGCGCTTTCCCGGGCGCCGGCGGCAGCCCCCAGGCCGGGTTCGGCGGATTCTGCCGCGTGCTGTCGTAGACGTAGCCGGCCGTTGTGTCGACGACTTCCGCAGGGGCTCGGCGCGCACCGCAGTTGTACTTCGCGGCCCACGCCGAGCTATCGGGCAAACCTTTCTCATCCATCTCGCGCCGGCCGGTTTCGTAGATAAACGAAAAGTCGGCACTCGGCGGTTCGCGTAAGGCCGCCATCGCGGCGCTGACGCTGGGCGGGACGGCGGTTGCCGCGGCGGCCGGCGTCGAACCCGTCGCGGTTGCGGCACTGCCAGCCGTTGTCGCAGCAGCCGGACGCGACCCAAAGCTTGCGCGTCCGGGGTTACCGCCGAGGCGGCCTCCGCTAAGGCTAAGCCAGCCGTCGACTCGCTCCTTAAAGAAGTCAGTGCGGACGATCCTGTTTGAAGTCATACCGCCCTGAGAGTGCCCGACCAGCCAGAACGCCTTTATGTTCTCTTTGCCGATCTGTCCGACGACCGCTTCGACGATGTTCTGCAGGTACTGGTCGTCGTCCGCTGACCAGGACTTGGTGGGAGAGTTCGGAGTAGCGATCACCAGCCGGTACTTGTCCTTGTAATCCATGATCGGGAAATAGTGACGCTGCCAGTTCCCGTATGAGCCAAAACCGTGAAGACTGAGGATGAAGGTAACCTTCTCGCCGGGCTTCAGATCGCACGGGTAATCCAGGAAGTAGGTTCGCCGCGTTTTCATCTCGACCACCGGTCCCGGGTTGATAATGCGGTCGGGTGGACAGTCCTTATCGGGACAGTGTAGTGCGGGCGGCGTGGTGCAAGGCGCTCCAGAAAACTGAATGGTCTGTTGCTGAGCGTCGGCGTGACCAGCAAATGCAACAACAACGGCGAAGCTCAACAGTTTGGTCAACGTCAGCTTTGCCAAAGAGAACAAAGAAGATGGTTTGAAGTTCATATTCCCTCCACGGATGTCGTTCGCGTTCGCGGCAAACCGATCCTGACTACAGCACTTGAAATCCGCTCACGGCTAACCACGCCGGCCACTGGCAGTATTTGATGACGCATTCTAAACGAAACGCCTATTCGTCGAAAGGCGAATGATGACCGTCGGCAGCATGAACCGGCGAGCCGGCCTTGGCTGATTCTGCCTCGCGATCTAACAGGCACACGCTTGCTTTATTCTGCATCTCGAAAAACTGATTCATACTTGGACTATCAGACGTCTTTGGCGCGGGCCGTTGCTGAAGCGCCCAAAAAACCCGATGAAGCGAGATGCCAACGAGAGGGGTTCGCAAGAGTTTGATTGAGTGGTGAGGTTTGGAGACGACGAGGGGTCGTTTATTAGCTGCTCCAAATGTTTTTTTGGACCCCCGTCGCAGCAACAGCTGATTTAGCCTCGAAAGGCTGGTGGGACAGGCGAGAAGCGGATGACGCCAGTGCGGCGATATGATGTGCCGCTTGAAAAACCTTAGTTCACTGCGACACCAGGCCTTGATGCCATTTCGTTCCGCCTGTAAGTAGGATGATCAGGCGAACGAAGATTCATCAAGGCCAGGTGCAGGCTCGTTTCTCTGAAATCAATCGCACCAAGATTAGTCGCCAAGGACGACGCCGTCAGCGAAGATGCCTTCGGACAAAACAATTCCTTCACAAAACAGCTGGCCTTCAGAAAGGGTGATTCCGTCGTTAAGCAGGTTCATGGTTGTCTCCTTTTAGTTTCTTGTTTTCGTTTTGGTGATCTTGCGCCGGGGCTTTCAGAGAGTTTGCCCGGCGTCATTGGCTCGGCAACGATTATCTGTCGCCGGCACTTAGTCGGTGATCATGATGCCGTCGCTAATCATGATCCCGTCCCCAAGAAGGTGTCCGTCACCAAGAACGACTCCGTCAGCTAGTACTCCCCTTGACACTTTGGTTGCGTTGTTAATCTGGCTCATGGCTTTCTCCTATTTCGTTTTGTGTGTTTGTCTACGAGATTGACGTCTTACCGGTGCCGGCAAGACGAGAGTCGCTGGCGGCGATTGCTCCGGCACCGAAGCTTAGTCTCCAAGAACGATTCCGTCGCTAAACAGGTTCATGGTCTGTCTCCTTATATTGGTCGAGTTTCCGAGATTGATCTCTGACCGCTGCTGGCAACACTAGATGTCTGGTGTCGCCAGCGCGCGAGCGATGTTCTGTTGATCCGGCATCAGTCGGTGATCATGATGCCTTCGGACAAAGTGATTCCGTCGTTAAGCAGATTCATGGCGTCTCCTTTTCGATTTTGATTTAGCTGTTAGGCTGATTTTCTTACTGCGCTTGCTGCGCCCATAAGCTGAGCAACGCTCGTGCCTCAGTTCAATTGGTCGAGGCTTTTGTCGGCGATCTCACAGATGGAACACTTAACTCGATGCCCGTGCAGGATCGGAAACTCGGGCATGTGTATATCAGATAATCATCAAGCCACAGCGTTATTCTAAACACCCAAGGACGAATGAGTTACTCGATGTGCATACTGGATAAACACGTGTTTACCAGGTATACACACAAACTTGTTTGCAAGATGCGAGGGGAGTTCGTTGGTGAAGTGTGCTATTGGGTCAGGCCTCGCGCCGGTGAAGATGCGCTCTAAGCCTTGAAGTTCAGCCGGTCCATCTTCATGTAGAGTCCTCTTCGCGTAAGGCCCAGCTCTTTGGCGGCGCGAGCAATGTTACCCGACGAGCGTTGAAGCGCCTCCCGGATCATTTGCCGCTCGACTTCGTTTATGGCGTGGGCCAGCGTTCGGCCCCCCGTTGACTGCGGCTGAGACTCAACAGTCGCTTTCTTTGTAGTTGTGGGAGCAACGTCAAGCTCTCGCGTCGCTTTGACGATTTCCGCTGAGAGTGCTTCCTGAGTCACCACAGCTCCAGACTCACTGTAGGCGACAATACGGCGCACCTCGTTACAGAGCTGACGTACGTTGCCAGGCCAATCATATACAACCAACAAGTCCATTGCTTCTTCCGATAACATCATGCCGTTCTTAGCTGCTTCGTTCTGGTACAGCGTTAGATAGTAGTTTATCAGCGCCGGTATCTCTTCTCTGCGCTGGCGCAGTGGAGGCACGTGTATTCGTATGACATTCAACCGGTGAAACAAGTCTTCTCTGAATCTTCCTTCTTTGACCGCTCGCTCAAGCTCAGAGTTGGTGGCCGCGACCACTCGCACATCAACCTTTTGAGGCTGCGATTCGCCAATAGGATGAACCTCGCCTTCCTGAAGAAAACGGAGAAGCTTAGGCTGAAGATCGAGAGGGAGGTCTCCGATTTCGTCAAGAAACAGGGTGCCGCGTTCAGCGGCGCGGACTACGCCTTCGTTGCTGGCGATCGCGCCCGTGAAAGCGCCCTTCTTGTGGCCGAACAACTGGCTCTCGATCATGTCCTTTGGAGCTGCGGAGCAGTTGAAGGGCAGAAAAGTGTTGAAGCGGCGAGAGGAGCTGGCGTGGACGGCGCGAGCGATGAGCTCTTTTCCGCTGCCGGATTCCCCGGTGATAAGAACCGTCACATCGGAGGAGCGAATCTTGTGAATCTGTTCAAGCACCAGGCTTATGGCGCGGGAGGCGCAGATAAAGCCCGGAAGAGCGACCTGGCTGAGGAGGCGAGCCGGGTCGAAGACCTGGGTGCGGCGGCTCTTGCTCCTTTGCGATTCCACCTCGAGACTCAGCTGCACCAGATCGAGCAAAGGTTCAAGGCTGACTGTTCCGGTCACAAAGCGCTCGGACCTGGGATCTATAACGTAGAGCAAATAGTTGGCTCGTCGGCGGTCATTGAAAGAATAGACGAAATGGCTACGCCGCTCTTCAGGTGAGAGAGCGCTCAAGAATCGCAGAGCTTCCGCTTTTTCGGTTTCCTCGAGACCGACTGACGTGTTGAGCCTTAAGTTGTCGCCGTCTACTTCGGCAATCAGAGCACCTCTGCTGTTTGCATGTTGGCAGATTATTGACGCAAGCTCGTGCAGCAACAAGTCGCGAAAGACCGCCGCCTGGACCAGTCGACGCGTGACGAATCCGTCAATCAGCGAAACCAAGTCGGGACCCGGCGGGAAGGAGGTCAGCGGCGCGGAAGACACGTCGCCGATAGTGGGTATTTGGCCAGTTGGCGCAAGCGTGAGAGTTTGTTTCAGAGCAGCGAGGCGTTTTCTGGCATTTTGCTCGTTGGATGCCGCGCCGAGTCGCTGGAAGACCTCGAGCGCCATTTCGATTTCCCGGGTCGCGTCCGCGACTCGTGCCTGCCTTTCCAGCATCTCTGCAAGGATTACGCGGTTGACCGCAACCTCATATGCGCTGCCCCTGATTTCAAAGATGGAAGTACTTTGGCCGAGAGATTGAATTGCGGAAGCGATGTGGCCTTCTGAAGCTTCGATCTTTGCAGACATCCTCATCATCAGCCCCCACCATTTTATGTGCGCGGCTTCGACTAGATAAGACCTGACGGTTTCGACAAGAGCCCTCGCGCGCCGAGTGTCGCCTTCCCGGAGGTGGGCATCGGCGAGCCAGAGTCGGGCTTCGGAGACGTAATGGTTGTCGCCCGACCGCTCGCATATCTCTACGGCACGTGACAAAACGCTTACTGCCTGGTCTACCTGATCTTTCATCAAGTGACTCCGGCCGATCGTGATCAACGTGCTCACCTCTGCCCACTCTCCGCTTTTGATGGGCGAAAACACCTTGAGCGATTCTTCGAGCAGCCGGTCCGCTTCCGCCACCTCGCCGCGTAACAGACACAACTGCGCGAGGGTGTCGAGCGCGCCTCCCAGCGTCGTAACTCCTTTTGTCTCTCTGGCGATCTCAATCGCCGATTTCAGTAGCTCTTCGGCACGCCTCCAGTCCCCGAGATAAAACAGCTTGTCGGCCAAGTTGTTGTAATTCACCGCGAGATACGGTTGGTTGTTAGCAATCCGAAAATGCTCAATGGCCCTCTCCCAGCTTTCCAGCGCTTTGCTTGTTGAGCCCTGATGATCGTAGCTGACGGCCATGTAGGCGTATGCGCGGCCACGAAGGTTCTGTTCGTCGTGGTCGCCTATGATGGCCAATGCCTGCTTGAGTGAATAAAGGGCGCTTCGGTAGTCGCCTTCATGCGCGTTGATCTGGCCGATGTAGACGTACGACTCGGCGAGCCCGCGCCAATCGCCAAGGCGCCGGTAGTGGTCGAGCCCGGTCGAGTACTGGTCTCGGGCTATGGCGAGCTCGTTGAGGTTCCTGTAAGCGCGCCCCAACCCAAAGCAGCACGCGCCAATACCCGCGTCGTCGTCCAGGGTGCGGGCGGCGGTCAATGCTTGATTGAAGAAGGCGATTGAGCGGGGAATGTTGTCAATGAATGTGTAAGACCAACCCAGCCTGATCAGTATCGACATCTGCGCCCGGGCGGAAAGCCGGACGAACTCGGGCATCTTCTCGTACTTGCCGACAGCTTCCAACGCCTCCCGGTAGAGCCCGCGCTTTTCAAACGATTCGCTCAACCGGCACCGCAAGTGCGCCTCTTGCTCATGCCCGGATGCGCCCATGCGAAGCGCTCTTTTGAAATGCTCGCTTGCCTCCTGATAGCGGCTTTCTTCAAGCGCAGTTTCCCCAGCCGAGATTGCGTCCTGAGCGCGGTCGTTGCCCAGAGGGTTGCTCGGTGTCATGCCCTTCCTTATACCTCAGAAGCTTGCGGTCCGGTGCGATTTAGGACAAGCGGTATTGACTGACGCACCCGCTGCGTGAGCAATAATACCGGCAGAGCTCCTCGACACGGAAGCTGTGTCGAATGCTTCCAGCCGCTCGGTCTATGTCAGGGATTTCAAAACCAGCGGTGTTTATCTCTCAGTAGCTGTGGTTTGTCAACCTGAGTCCTTTCGAGGTCGGCGGTCCATTTTTCGATTATTGACGCTGACTTAACGGTCGTTGTTAAATGGTGGCTGCCGTGGGCTCATCCGCATACGAACCGAGAGAC
>Ga0134123_10002728_pt1 | contig 11530 bp, 9 predicted proteins | sample KB303_FD_96460 | JGI IMG/M metagenome (GOLD analysis project Ga0134123, IMG submission 96460) | Terrestrial soil microbial communities without Nitrogen fertilizer from Kellogg Biological Station, Michigan, USA - KB3-0-3 | ecosystem: Environmental > Terrestrial > Soil > Unclassified ...
AAGACGCGGGTGGGATCGCCGGGGTCCACGAACATCGCCGCGATCATCACCGGCCGGCCGCTCTCCGCGGAGATCTTCTCCAGCCAGGGGATGGTGGAGGTCATGCCCTTGGTGAGCATGAACACGCCGCGGCCCGCCTCCCCCAGCGCGCCGGTGAGCGCGAGCATCTCCCGCTCGTCGGCCAGCCGCGACGGCATGGGGATGCCGTTCTCGCCGTTGTGCTGCTCGAGCGTGGAGGTGGCGAAGCCGATGGCGCCCGCCCGCATCGCCTCCAGCACGAGGCGGCGCATCTCCGCCACTTCCGCCGGCGTGGCCGCGCGCGTGCTCGCCTCGTCGCCCAGCACCCAGGTGCGCACGGAGGAGTGGCCCACGAAGGAGGCGACGTTGGGCACCATGCCCCGCCGCTCGAGGGAGGCGAGGTAGTCCGGATAGGTCTCGAAATCCCAGTTGATTCCCGCGCGGAGGGCCTCCAGCGACATGCCCTCCACGTGGGTGAGGTTGCGCACGATGATGTCGCGGTGCTGCGGCCGGCAGGGCGCGATGGTGAAGCCGCAGTTGCCGATCACCACCGTGGTGACGCCCAGCGACGAGGAAGGGGTGGCGAACGGGTCCCAGGTGAGCTGGGCGTCGTAGTGAGTATGGATGTCCACGATGCCCGGCGCCAGCGTGAGCCCGCCCGCATCCACCGTCTCGCGGGCCGCCCCCAGGTCGGCGCCGCGCCGATCTGCGGAGAGCCCGGCGATGCGGCCGTCCTTGACGCCGAGGCTGCCGTCGCGCGCAGGAGTGCCCAGGCCGTCGATGATGCGTGCGTTCGTGATCACGAAATCGAGCACGGGGCGCCTCCCGGGCGGCAGCGGTGAGATCGAGCGCTCGCGCGGCCGCGAGCGACAGGGCGAGCATGGGGCCTGGACGGCGAGGCGTCAAGCCCCGCGCAGCCGGGCGCGCTCAGATCACGCCGCGGGCGCGCAGCCTCGCGAGCTCGTCGCGGCCGAGGCCGAGCCGCCCGCCGTAGATTTCCTCGTTGTGGGCGCCCGGCTCCTGCGGCCCCAGCGCGTCGACGCCGCCCGGCGTCAGGCTCAGCTTGGGGACGATGCCCGCCATGCGGATCAGCGTGCCCAGGGCGCTGGTCGCGCTCACGATGTTCTCGCGGGCCTGCATGTGCGGGTCCTCGAAGAGATCGCGCACGCTGTTGACGGGGGACGCCGGGACCTCGGCGCGTTCGAGGCGTTCGAGCGCCTCGGTGGCGTCGTGCCCGCCGACCCACGCCTGGACGAGGCCGTCCACGTCCACGCGGCGCCTCAGGCGGGCGGCGACCGAGCCGAAGTCGGCGAGGAGCTCCGGCCGCTTCATGGCGCCGGTGACGAGACGCTCGAACATCCGGTCATTGGTGCACGCGATGGCGATCCAGCGCCCGTCACGGGTCCGGTAGTGGTTGTGGGGTACCACGTACTCGGTCCCCGACCCGATGCGCTCGCGCACGTGTCCCTCGCCACCATAGGCGGGGATCAGCTCGTCCAGCATCCGGAGCAAGGGCTCGTAGAGGGCCACGTCCACCACCTGTCCCTCGCCGGTCCCCTGACGGTGGTGGATGGCGGCGAGGGCCCCGAAGGCGCCCATCACGCCGGCCAGGTAGTCGGGGATGGTCGGGGTGCCCGGCGTGACCGGCGGCCGATCGGGGTCGCCCGAGATGTAGCTGACGCCACTCACTGCCGCCGCGATGCGCCCGAAACCGGGGCGCTCGTGGTACGGGCCCGTCTGGCCGAAGGCGGAGATGCGCACCATGACGAGGCCGCGGTTCACCGCGCGGAGATCCGCGTAGCCGAGATGCCAGCGCTCGAGCGTCCCGGGCCGGAAGTTCTCGGCCACGACGTCGGTGGAGGCGACGAGCCGCTTGATGAGCGCCTGCCCTTCGGCGGTGCGCAGGTTGCAGGTGATGGACTTCTTGTTCCGGGCCTCGACCATCCAGAGGTAAGAGGGTCCGTCGGCGGAGGCGCGGCCCAGCCGGCGGAGATCGTCGCCGGCGCCGGGCTGCTCCACCTTGATCACCTCGGCGCCGAATTCGCCCAGCAGCGTGCAGCAGAAGGGCGCGGCCACGAAGGTGGCCAGGTCCAGCGCGGTGAGGCCCTCGAGCGGACGCGCCATGTGGCGGCATTCTAGCGCGCCCACGCGCCGCTCGGTCGGGCTGTCCTTGACAGCCTGTCGCCGATCTCCGATAATTCGGGCGCCCGAAACGACCCGAATCGCGGCGCCACGTGGTTCGTCGCGCCAGGTGAGGTCCCCGATGCCCACGACGACGAGCGGGATTCGCTTCGGTCTCTGCACCGACCAGAATCTGCCATGGCCCACGCTCGTCGAGCGGTGGCAGTACTTCGAGCGCCTCGGCTTCGACAGCGCCTGGGACTGCGACCACTTCAACCAGCCCAGCCGACCGACCGGCCCCTTCTACGAAGGGTGGACGGTGCTGGCCGGCCTCGCCGCGCGCACGGAGCGGATCCGGGTCGGCGTGCTGGTGAGCTGCAACAACTTCCGGCATCCCGCCCTCCTGGCCCACCAGGCCATGACCGTCGATCACATCTCCAACGGTCGTCTCGAGCTGGGGATCGGGGCGGGCTGGTTCGTTCCCGAGCACGAGCAGTTCGGGATCGACTTTCCCCCGCCCGGCGAGCTGGTGGGACGGTTTCACGAGGCAGTGCAGATCGTGGACGCGCTGCTGCGGCACGGCACGGCGACGTTCACCGGCCGGCACTACCGCCTGAAGGACGCCCACCTTCGCCCGCGGCCCCTCCAGACTCCCCGGCCGCCGCTCACTCTCGGCGCGCACCAGACGCGCATGCTGCGGATCTGCGCCGAGTTCGCGGACCGGTGGAACTCCTTCGGCACCGTCGCAGAGATGCGCGACCGCAATCAGATCCTCGATGCCCACTGCGCGGCGCGGGGGCGAGACCCCAGGACCATCACGCGCTCGTTCTATGGCTGGGCGAGCAAGATGGCCGAGCAGGGCCTCCCGGATCCGTGGGCGAGCGTGGGCGCCTTCGAGGACGTCATCGGGCGCTACGCCGAGGTCGGCATCAACGAGTTCATCATGGACCAGCCCGCTCCCGAGCAGTTCCCGATCCTCGAGAAGGTGGCCGCCGACATCATTCTGAAAGGAGCGACACCATGAAGCGTTGGGAGAGCGAACCAGATCTCCGGCGACTGGTCAAGGAGCGCGCCGAGGGCGCCCTGAGCCGCCGCGCCTTCCTGGCGCGCCTCGGGGGCGGCGCCGCGGGCGCGGCGCTGGTGGGGAGCGCGCGCCCCGCCGGCGCGCAGAAGAAGATCGCCGTCACCATGTGGGACACCGAGCCCAATCCGGCCACGCGGGCGGCGGTCAAGGCCATCGTCGAGGATTTCCAGAAGCTCCACAAGGACATCGAGGTCCGCGCGGAGGGGATGGGCTGGGGCGACATGGACCGGAAGCTCCAGGCGGCGATGGCGGCGAAGAGTCCGCCGAGCGCGTCGCATACCCAGACCTACGTCGTCACGTCCTTCAAGGACAAGGGGCTCATCGAGCCGCTGGACGACGTCGTCAAGGCGATCGGCGAGGACAAGATCTTCCCCTCCGTGCTCCAGTGGCTCAAGTACCCGGACGGCAAGTACTGGGGCCTCACCCACGCCTGGGGTGCGGAGTTCCTGGGCGGCCGCGGCGACTACGCGCAGGCGGCGGGCGTGGACCCGCGCACGTGGAAGACCTGGGACGACTGGCTCCGCGACATGCCGAAGCTCACCAAGGCGCCCCAGCACTACGGACTCGCGCTGGCCGGCATCCCGTTCTTCGTCAACGAGGACGTCTACATGTGGGCGGGGTCCAACGGCGGGAGTCTCTTCGACGCCAAGGGCAACCCGGCGCTGGAGAGCCCGCAGGTGCTGGGGATGCTCGAGTTCTGGAAAAAGCTCAAGCCCTACCTGCCGCCGGGCTGGGCCTCGCACGACTACCTCGAGACGCTCTCCGCGTGGGCGACGGGGAAGACGGCGCAGGCGATGGTGTGGGGCCGGACCGCGGGCTACATCGACCAGTACGCGCCGCCCGACAAGCGGAATCCCGACGTGTTCCAGGTGTGGCCGAAGACCATCGGGCCCATGGGCAAGGCGCCGCTCACGCAGTTCGACAACGAGCCGTGGGTGATCTACAAGGACGCCCCCGCCGACGAGAAGGCGGCCACGAAGGAGTTCCTCAAGTTCTTCTTCAAGGCCGAGAACTATCGCCGGTACTGCGACTCGGTGCCCATCCATCTCCTCTCGATCTTCAAGGCCGACTTCCAGGACTCCTCGTACATGGGGCATCCCGAGCGCAGGCGCTGGAAGTCGTGGCTCGACGTGCAGGTCAAGTGGGTGGAGTCGGGACGGGCCCACCCGCTGCTCGTGTGCAACCCCCAGGACATGCTGATCCCCTGGATCGGCGACGTGGCGGCGGCGCCGATCCTGGCCGACATGGCGATGGCGGTGGTGGAGCGGGGGAAGGATCCGCGCGCGGCCGCCAAGGAAGCCAGCGACAAGATCAATCGCGACATCATCGGCAAGGCCAAGTAGGGAGCGGGCCGTGACGGCGGGCGCCGGGGCCGACACCCTCGTCCTGGCCCCGGGCCGGGCGTCGCGCCGGCGGCGCCAGGCCCTCATCGGGCTCGGCCTCTTCCTGCCCTCCGCCGCGCTCGTCCTCGCGTTCACGATCTTCCCCGTCGCCTACAACGTGTGGCTCGGCTTCTTCGCGAAGCATTCGCTCCGCGCCACCAGCACCTGGGTCGGGCTCGACAACTATGTCCAGATCCTCGCCGACCCTGATTTCTGGCGGAGCGTCTATCTCGCCACCGTGTATGCGGTCTCGAGCACGGCGCTGCAGATCGTCGCCGGCGTCGCCGGGGCCCTCATCCTGCACCAGCGATTCCCCGGCTGCGACTTCCTCCGGGGGGTGGCGCTCTTCCCGTACATGATCCCCACCGTGATCGCGGTCTTCGTCTGGCGCTGGCTCATGAACGACCTCTACGGAGTGGTGCCGTACATCCTGGGCGCGCTCGCGATCCCGGGGATGCCGGAGGCGTGGCTCGCCCACGGGACCATCATGTGGGTGCTGATCATCCTCTCCGTCTGGACCTTCTTCCCCTTCGTGCTCGTCAACGTGCTCGCGCGGCTGCAGACCATCCCGCCGGAGCTCTACGACGCCGCCCGCGTGGACGGGGCCTCCGCGGTGCGGCAGTTCCTCCACGTCACGCTCCCGCAGCTCCGGAACGTCCTCCTCATCGTGCTGCTCCTGCGCGGCATCTGGATGTTCACCAAGTTCGACGTGCCGTGGCTCCTGGGCTTCGGCGGGGGAGCGGGCGAGGCGATCCGGACCCTCCCCGTCTTCACTTATCAGCGCTCGTTCACTTATTACCAGGCGGGAATGGGCGCCACGCTCTCGAACATCATGCTCGCGCTCCTCCTCATGGTGGTGACGATCTACTTCGTGGCGTTTCCGCCCGAGTCGGAAGAGGCCAATGGCTAGGGCGGGGGGGCGGCGTCGCCGGCGCGCGCTGTCCAGCACGGCGGCGTGGACGCTCCGCCTCGGTCTCTTCGTCTTCTGCGCCTTCCCTCTCTACTGGATGGTGGTGTCCTCGCTCAAGGTGAGCCACGAGCTGCTCGCCTCCCCGCCGACGTTCGTGCCGCACGAGTGGGAGCTCCGCGCCTACCGCAAGCTCTTCTACGAGACGAACTTCTGGACGTACTTCCAGAACACCGTGATCGTGGCCGCGGTCACCACCGTCATCGTCCTCGCCGCGGGCGTGATCGGCGCCTACAGCCTGACCCGCTACGCGTTCCCGGGCCGGACCTTGATGGCGCGGCTCACCCTCCTCGCCTACATGTTTCCGCCCATCATCATGCTGGTCCCGCTCTTCCTGTTCGCCCGCGAGCTCGGGCTGACCAACTCGCTCCTCGGGCTCGCGCTGACCTATATCTCCTTCTCGCTGCCGTACGCGCTGTGGATCCTCCGCGCGTTCTTCCAGTCCATCCCCATCGAGCTCGAGCACGCCGCCCTCATCGACGGGGCCAGCCGCGCCCAGGCCCTCGCCTACATCGTGATGCCGCTGGCGCTTCCCGGAATCATCGCCACCGCGATCTTCACCTTCATCGTGGCCTGGAACGACTTCCTCTTCGCCCTCGTGCTCATCGGCAAGGACGAGCTCAAGACGCTCGCCATCGGAATCAACGAGTTCTTCCACATGGCGGTGGTGGACTGGGGGCTGATCATGGCCGCCGGCGTCATGGTGACCCTTCCCGCGCTGGTCTTCTTCGTGGCCATCCAGCGCTATCTGATCGCCGGGTGGGGCGCGGGCGGCCTCAAGGGATAGCCGCCCGGAGCGGGCGGACCGAGCGGGCCGCGGCTACGAGGCGCCCCTAGGACGCGAGAGTCCCGCCGTCCACGGCGAGGATGTGGCCGGTGACCATGCGGGAGGCCTCCGACGCCAGATAGAGCGCCGCCCCCACCAGCTCGTCGGGTTGCCCCATCCGGCCCACGGGCACGCGCTGCATGGCGCGCCGCTCGTAGTCGGGCTCGCGGTGGAGGAGATCGCCGATGTCGGTGCTGAACCAGGACGGCGCGATCGCATTGACCCGCACGTTGTGCGGCGCCCACTCCACCGCCAGCGCCCGCGTGAGCTGGACCACGCCGCCCTTGCTCGCCGAGTAGGCGACGGTGCCGGGGAGCCCGATCTCGCCCGCGATGGACGCGATGTTGACGATGCGCCCGCGGCGGCGCGCCACCATGCGCCGGCCCACCGCCTGGCTGGCCAGGTAGACGCCGGTGAGATTCACCGCGATGACCCGGTGCCAGTGCGCTTCCGGAAACTCCGCCGCCGGCGCCCGGTGGGTGATCCCCGCGCTGTTCACCAGGATCTCCACGGGACCGAGGCCAGCCTCCACCGCGTCCGTCATGCGCGCCACGCTGGCGGCGTCGGTCACGTCCACCGTCACCGCGAGCGCGCGCCCGCCGCCGCCGGCGATCGCGCCGGCGACCCTCTGGGCCCCGGCGGCATTGGCGTCGGCGACGGCCACCGCCGCTCCTGCCTCCGCCAGCCCGCGCGCCATGGCGGCGCCGAGCCCGCCCGCGCCGCCCACCACCACCGCCACCTGGCCGTCCAGGCGGAAGAGATCGAGGCTCGTCATTCGCGCGTCGATGGCCCTCCGGCTAGGCCTTGAGACCGGGCATGGAGAAGGCGCGGCGATCGAGCTCGGTGACCAGCGCGGCGGCCGGGTCGCGGCCGAGGTCCACCAGCGGGGGGCGCACGGTGGCCCAGGCGGGATCGCCGCCGTAGTGGGCGATGGCCGCCTTCAGCGCGGGGATCATGGGGAACTTCTGGAAGACGCCGCGGATCTCGTCCAGCCGCGCCTGCTGCGCGTCGGCGTCGCCGCCCGTCCACGAGGCGAACAGCCGCGCGATGGGAGCGGGGTGCACATTGGCGGTGGCGCTGATGCAGCCCTTGCCGCCGCCCCGCATGTTGGCGAGGAGGAAGGTCTCGCTGCCCGCGAAGACGTCGAAGCCGGAGGCGGCGAACGCATCCAGCATCGCCTTGGTATTGCCCCAGTCGCCGGAGGAGTCCTTCACGCCCGCGACCGTCCCCGGATAGGTCTTGAGCAGCCGCTCGATGAGCGGAAGGGTGATCGCAACCTGGGACACCGGCGGGATGTGATAGACGTACACGCGCAGCCGCGGGTCGGCCACCCGCTCGATCACCTCCGCGAAGCTCCGGAAGAGCCCCTCGTCGCTCACGCCCTTGTAGTAGAAGGGCGGCAGCATGAGCACCCCTCCGCAGCCCGCCTTCACCGCATGCGCGGTGAGCCGCACCGAGTCCGTGAGCGCGCACGCCCCCGTGCCGGGCATCATGCGCGCGGGATCGAGCCCGGCGGCGACCAGGCGGTCGAGCAGCTCGATCTTCTCCTCCACCGACAGCGAGTTCGCCTCGGAGTTGGTTCCGAACACGGCCAGGCCCACGTTCTGCGAGAGGAGCCACCGGCACTGGCGTACGAAGCGCTCGGGGTCGGGGCTGAGGTCGGCCTTGAAGGGAGTGACCACGGGGGAGAGCACGCCGGAGATCCGGTCCGATCGATTCACGCTGGGCTCCTGTGTCGTCAAGATGGTGACTCGAAGAGCCTAGTCTTCCCGCGCCCTCACGGTCAAGAGGCGCCGCCGGCCTCGGCCGGGCTATGATGGCCCCCAAAGGAGCGCTCCATGGCGAAGTGGCTGCTCTCGATCGCGGGTCTGCTGTTCCTGCTGGGCGGATTGCCGATGGCGTCGCCGGCGCGCGCCGCCGATGTCGGCCAGATCAAGGTGGCGAAGGGCACCGTCCAGATTCAGCGTGACGGAAGCACGCTGGCGGGGGCGGTGGGGATGGGCATCCGGCCGTCCGACGTGGTGGTGACGGGGGCCGACGGGTCCGTGGGCATCGTCTTCGCCGACGCCAGCCTGCTCTCGGCGGGCCCCGGCAGCGTGCTCGCCATCGAGCGCTTCGTCTTCGACTCCACCACGCACGAGGGCGCGTTCGAGACACGGCTCCAGAAGGGCACGCTGGCCGCGGTGTCGGGCAAGATCGCCAAGCGCACCCCGGACGCGATGAAGATCCGGACGCCCTCCACCGTGCTGGCGGTGCGCGGCACCGAGCTCGCGGTCCAGGTCGTCGAGTCCGCCCCGTGAGCGCGGGGGCGTCCCGATGAGGGGAAGGGCCGGCGCGCTCGCGCTCGGGCTCCTCGCCCTCTCGCTGCTGCTCTCCGCCGCCTGCGCCCGGCCCTCGCGCCAGGAGCTCGTCGTGCTCCTGCCCTCCCGGGACGGCGCCCCCTCCGCGGTCGAGGTGACGCATGGCCAGACCCGGACCGCGCTCGATCAACCCTATGACGCCGCCCGCCTCCGGGGCGAAGGCCGTCTCGAGAAGGGACGCTCGAGTGAAGGCGAGGTGCGCGGGACGTTCGGCACCGCCCTCGATGCCCAGCCCCTGCGGCCGGCGTCCTTCACCGTCTACTTCCTCGAGGGCAAGGACGAGCTCACGCCGGAGTCGCTCCCGGTGGTGGGCCAGATCCTGGCCGAGCTCGCGCGGCGTCCCGCGCCGGAGATCTTCGTGATCGGCCACACCGACGCGCGCGGGAGCCATGCCGCCAACGACGCGCTCTCTCTCCAGCGCGCGGGACGGATGCGCGATGAGCTCGTCAAGCGGGGTGTCCCCGCGGAGCGGATCCACGTGGAGGGCCGCGGCAAGCGCGAGCTGCTGATCTCCACCCCGGACGGGGTCGCCGAGCCGCGCAACCGGCGCGTGGAGATCAGCGTCCGCTGACGCGCTCGTCCGTCACCCGGCTCGCGCCCGCGGGACCGTTCCAGCGCAGCACCAGGATGGCGATGTCGTCCACCGGCGCCACGCCGCCCGCGAAGGCCGCCACCGACGCGCGGATGGCCTCCCCCACCGCCACCGGGTCCGCGCCCGGGTCCAGGCCGGCCAGCACGTCCTCCAGCCGGTGGCGCCCGTACAGCTCGCCCCGCGCGTTGCGCGCCTCGGTGACCCCGTCCGTGATCAGGCAGAGCGTCTCGCCCGGCTCCATCGAATGCGTCGCCGAGACGTAGGGGAAATCGTCCACCGCGCACAGCGGCGGGCCGCCGCCGCCCTCGAGCCGGTCGAGACCCCGGCCCGCCCGGGGCAGGCGCCACGGGTCGTCGTGCCCGGCGTTGCAGTACGTCAGCCCGCCCGATCGCGCGTCGAGGACGCCCGCCCATACGGTGACGAAGAGCATCTCGGCGTTGTCGCGTGAGATCTCGGCGTTGGCCTCGCGCATCAGGTGGGCGATCTCGCCGCCGCGGCGGAGCGCGGTGCTCTTGTAGAGCGACTTGCTCACCGCCATGAAGAGGCTGCCGGGCAAGCCCTTGCCCGAGACGTCCCCGATGAGGAAGACGAGGCGGTCGGCGTCCAGCCGGAAGAAATCGTAGAGATCCCCTCCCACCTCCTGCGCGGGCTCGAGGAAGCTGTAGATCGTCACGCGGGTCTCGCCGGGGAAGGCGCCCGCCGGGCTCGGCAGGCTGCCCATCTGGATCCGCCGCGCCGCCTCCAGCTCGCCGGCGATGCGGGCCGCGGCCTCGCGCTGGCGCTCCAGCAGGCGCCGCAGCGCGATGCGCTGGCTCTCCGCCTCCGACAGCGTCACCACCAGCAGGCCCGTGAAGAGCGCGACGATACCCAGCGAGGGCCCCAGGGGATCGAGGAGGATGCCGCGCACCCGGAAGAGGGCGAAGCCCAGAGCCAGGATGACGGCGACTCCGACCAGGGTCAGCGCCACCGACAGGCGCACCGGCCGGGCCGGCACGAGCACGATGAGCGCGAGCCCCATCCCCGCGAGCAGTCCGGCCTCGAGCCAGCGAGTCCAGCGGGGGCGAGCGAGCAGAGAGCCGTCGAAGAGCCCCTCCAGCAGCTGCGCGTGGATCTCCACGCCGGGCATGCGGTCCCCCACCGGGGTGGCCTGGTGATCGGAGAGGCCGATCGCGGTGACGCCGACGAGCACGAGCTTTCGCTCGAGTCGCCGGGCGTCCACCGTGCCCGCGAGCACGTCGGCGGCGCCGACGAAGCGCCCCGGATCGTGCGGCGAGAAGTGGATCCAGGCGCTCCCGTCGGGCTCGGTGGGCGCCAGCACGTCGCCGACGCCGGCGGCCTCGACGCCGCGAGCGCCCACGCGGACGGAGAGAGGCGAGCCGCTCGCCACCCGCAGCACCTCGAGCCCGAAGCCGGGCAGGAGGGTCCGGTCGACCAGGGCGAGCAAGGGCAGACGCCGCACCACGCCGCCTTCCGGATCCGCCGAGACGAGGCCATGGCCCTTGGCCGCGTCGTGCAGGAGATCGACGCTGCGAAGAATCGCCTCGTACCGGCGCAGGAACGGCGCCGGATCGTTTCCGAAGCGACGAAGGGCGGGCTCGCGCAGGGCGGCCGGCCGGCTCGATGTCTCGCCGGATTCGAGGCCGGCCACCGCCAGCACCACCGGCAGGCTCCGCAGGGCGGCGGCCAGCGCCGCGTCGCTCGAGGGCAGGCGCGCGAGCCGGTCGGCCGTCTCGCGGTCGACGCCCGCGATCAGCTCGGCCAGCCGCTCCGGGGATAGCCGGTCCGCCTCCGGCATCAAGATGTCGAGACCGATGGCGGCCGGGCCCGCCTCGCCGATCCTCGTGAGCAGCCGGGCGAGCAGCGTGCGCGGCCAGGGCCACTGGCCGTGGATGATCAGGCTGGCCTCGTCGATGGCCACGATCACCGCCGGCGCGGACGCGGGCCGGCGCGGCGCGAGCAGCTGATAGGCGTCGAAGGCGGCCCGGCGCAGCCCGCCGAGCCCGGGGAGGCCGGGAGCGACGAGGGCGAGCAGGAGGACCACCAGGAAAGCGAGCCCGAAGGGCCGGCCGCGGCCGCCGCGCAACGCCCGCAGCCAGGTCCGCTCCGACCAGTGCGGGCGGTCCGCGCTCCTCAGACGGCGATCTCCAGGCCGTCGTACGCGGAGGTGATCTCCAGCCGGG
>Ga0134123_10002729_pt1 | contig 11528 bp, 7 predicted proteins | sample KB303_FD_96460 | JGI IMG/M metagenome (GOLD analysis project Ga0134123, IMG submission 96460) | Terrestrial soil microbial communities without Nitrogen fertilizer from Kellogg Biological Station, Michigan, USA - KB3-0-3 | ecosystem: Environmental > Terrestrial > Soil > Unclassified ...
CGCAGGTCGAGAGGCTCATCTACGTCCTGGGCAACTGCGTCAAGGAGGGCCTGGTGGCGAGCCCTCTGGAGTGGCCCGGAGTCCACTGCGCGCGCGCCCTGATCACGGGAGAGCGCGTGGAGGGGACCTGGTTCAACCGCAGCCTGGAGTACAACGCGTCGCTGAGACGGGAGGCATACGAGGAGAGGAACTACACGACCACCGAGGTTGTGCACCTGAGCCCGCTGCCGGGCTGGAAACACCTCTCCGCCGAGGCCTATCGCGCGCGGGTGGCGGAGCTGGTCCGGCAGATCGAGGAAACCGCCGCGGCGCAGCGCCAGAAAACGGGCATCCCCGTGCTCGGCGCGGACGGCGTGAAGGCGCAGGATCCGGAATCACGTCCCAAGAAGCTCGAGAAATCGCTGGCGCCGCTGTTCCATGCCTTCCGAAAGTCAGTGCGGAAAGGGCTGTACGAGGCCTATGCCTGGTTCGTAGCGGTCTACCGGGAGGCGGCGGCGAAGCTGCGGTCAGGGGACCGGAGTGCGTCCTTCCCCGCTGGCAGTTTCCCGCCCCGGCTGCCCTTCGTGGCAGCCTGAGCGATCACTTCCTCGGCGAGGACAGCTCTGCTGGCCGAGGAAGACAATCGAGAAGCTCATCCAGCGGGCGGCGGTTCACCCGCAGGGAAGAGGTGTGCACGCTCTTCAGCAGAGCTGGTATCCGACGAACGTAAGCCAGGCGGCAGTACAGGTGGCCACCTACCGATGGAGCCGTTGCCGGGGCGGAGGAGGGCGAAATTCGGCGTTCCGAGCGAGTGCGGGGAGGGGGAAGCGCCCATACTTCCTGTCTGCTTAAAATAAAAGGGTGGAACCTAGTAAAGGTGCCCGACTCTGTGGGACCATGGCGCCATGCGAGCTCTTGCCCTCCTTTTCGCTCTGCTCGGCGGCTGCGCGACCGGCTCCGCACCCGGCCCGAGCGCTGCATCCATCCTCGCCGAAATGAAGGCCGCTTGTGGCGGTGAGGCCTGGCGGGACGTGCAGGGCTGGCATGAGACCGGCGCCGTCGAGATGCCGGGAGCGCCGCCGATGACGCACGAGGTCTGGCACGACATGCATGGCCTGAAGACCGCGATGGTGAGCCGCGTCGAAGGCCGTGTCGTTCGCCATGCTGGCTTCAACGGCTCGGTCTATTGGCAGGTCGGTCCCGACGGAAAATCCCAGGTCGGCCAGGATCCCGCTCGGGTCCGCCGCCAGCGCCGCGACGCCTATCTCAGCAGCTCGGGCTGGTTCCTGCCGGAGCGCTTTCCCGCGACGATCGTCATCGCCGGAACCGAGGCCGCGGAGGGCCGCCGCTTCGACGTGCTCCGGATCACGCCGGCGGACGCGGAGCCTTTCGACCTGTGGGTCGACCGGGAGTCGCATCGCATCGCGCGGATTGTCGCCGGCGACGAATATGTCCATCTCGCCGAATACCGCATGTTCGGAGGCATCTGCTCGGCGACCAGGGGGCGGCAAGGCGACAGCGATCCGGCCCATGAGATCGTGCTGCATGTCGAGAGCGTCGAGACGGCCACGCCCATCCCTGCCGCCACGTTCGAGCCGCAGGCGCCATAGGTCTTGAAGAACAGGAACGTCCGCAGCGCCTCTTCCCGCCCCCCGAACCATCAAAAAGACAGCCGGCCAAGCGGACATCTCCATTCCTGTCGTCCGCCGGCTGGCTCTCCGGTCCCCCCTGCCTCTCACCGCCCCCCTGTGGCGTCGCCCCCACTCTCCCCGTGAGGCCCCTGTGCGGCCCCACGTCGTGCGGCCGTGCCAAAGCCCATCCACCCGCCATCTCTAAGTTTCTGTGCTGGAGTGAGTTACATGGTGCCCAGGGGCGGAATTGAACCACCGACACCGTGATTTTCAGTCACGTGCTCTACCAACTGAGCTACCTGGGCACGGGGACACTGCCCCCGAGGGGAAAGAGTTTTTAGCAGGGAACCGTGCCCGGAGTCAAGGGCGGGTCCCGTCCTCTTCGAGTTGGAGCCCTGCTCTGTCGAGGCGGAGCTACTCGAAGTAGCCCGCCACATCCACGACGACGTGGACCGTGCCATTGCCGGCCACGATGGCGCGGAGGCCCAGGGATTGGGTCCCGTCCAGCGCGAGCGGCACGATGGCGTTGTTGGTCCGGATCGCTCCGGCGGCGAAGTTGACCGTGCTGGCCACCGGCGGCTCGGCGTCTCCCGGATAGAGGGTCAGGAACCCCGTGCCGGTCGGCTGGACCACGGTCACGCTGAGGACCAGGGCCCGCGCCGTCGCCGGAATTCCGCAGCCGCCGTCGACGTCGAGGAACGTCGGGGTGTGCGACGCGAGCGCTGGACCGTCCTCCGGGCGGCGCGTGTCGAAAAGCCGGCAGGGAGACACAAGGAAAAGCCCGATTCCTTCGAGCGCGTGCGAGAAGAGGAAGATGTCGCCCTTCCCGTTGAAGTCTCCCACGGCGAGGTCCGACGCGCCGCTCCAGAACACGACGGCGCGGCCGTCGGCGCTGAGGCTGTAGGGGAAGGAACCGCTGTTGGCCGGCCGCGTGGGCGAACCGCCGGCGCCACTGGCCAGGAGGAAGCCACGGGTCAGGCGATCGAACAGAAAGACGTTGGGGTCGGACCGCTGCTCCTGTCCGGGCACCAGAGCGTAGTCGATGGCCTCGAACGCGACGAACCTCCCGTCCGCGCTGACCTCGGCCTGCGGCGGGAGGTAGAAGGAGTCCGGGACGAAGTTGGTGCGGCCGAGTTGGGTCGTCGTCCCGCGGCGCGGCTCGCGCAGGAACAGGTCCGCCGTCTGGTCGGCGGGCTGCCCCGGCACCAGATTGGTGGCCTCGCTGGTGAACGCGACGGCGGAGCAGTCGGCGCTCACCGACGGGTAGTACGAGGCGCCATTGCTCAGCGCCACCGCTCCGTGGGCCTGGCTTATCACGGAGATGGTTCCGCTCTCGAACGAGTAAAGGAAAACGTCCGGCCACCAATCGTCGGGGCTGTCGAAGCCGGGCACCAGGTCGGTCGCTTCGCTAACGAAGACGAGGCAGCGGCCCCCGGCGGCGAAGATCGGGTTTCCGCTCGGCCGGTTGGCAGGCATCCCCGCGGCGTTGCGGCTCAGCAGGGTCGTCGTCCCGGTGGCTCGATCGTAGAGGAACAGGTCGGGATGACCGTTGGTGTCGACCAGGCCGGCGACCAGGTCGGTGGCCAGCGAGCGGAAGGCCACGTACCGGCCATCGGGGCTGACCGCGGCAGATTCGCTCCGGTCGTTCGCTTCGGCAGCCGGCGATCCGGTCGCATGGCTGATCAGCTCGGTGGTCCCGGTGATCTGGTCGAAGAGGAAGACGCTCTGGGTCGTGCCCGGGTCGGTCTGCCCCGGCACGAGGTCGTTGGCGTCGCTCAGGAACGGGATGTAGCGGGCATCCGGGCTGGGCCGGCCCCACCACCAGGGGACGTCCCCGGGCGGGGTCACCACCGAGCGGCTCACCAGAGCGTTCGTACCGGAGAGCCGGTCATAGACGAAGATGGCGCTGCGGAACTGGTCGATCGGCTGGGGAACGAGGTCGGTCGCGCGGCTGCCGAAGACGACGAAACGCCCGTCCGGGCTGATCGAGATCGGATTCGAGCTGTCGTTGGCCGCGAGGCCCGGAGAACCGGCCGCATGGCTCACCAGGACCGTCCCCCCCGTGAGCCGATCGAACAGGAAGACGTCCGGATCATTGTTCTCATCGACGTGACTGGGAAACAGCAGCCCCGCCGTGCTCGCATAGACCACGAAACGGCCGTTCGCGCTGACCAGCGGAGCATAGGTGAGCAGGAGCTCCGGAGAGGGGGCGTCAAGGCCGGCAAGTCCGGGGCGCGGCCGGACAGGAGGGTATTCGTTTCCGTGCTCCGGCTGTAGCGGAAGACGTCGTCGCCCTGGTTCGAATCGACCACGCCCGGCACCAGGTCGGAGGCGATGCTGGTATAGGCCACGAAGCTGCCGTCCGCGCTGAGGAGCGAGCCGAAAGAATACCGGGCTCCGACGGTGGTGCCGACCGGCCGGCTGATCATCCGATTGCTGCCCGCCTCCCGGTCGAACAGGAAGAGGTTCGCCTGGAACGGATCCGTCGCGCTCTGTCCCGGGACCATGTTGCTGCTCGTGCTGACAAAGGCGATGAATCGGCCGTCCGCGCTGATCCGGCCCTGAGACGAGGTCCCGTTGGCAGTGACGAGCGGCTCGGTGCTCGACCGGCTCACGATGACGGTGGTATCGAGGGCGAGGTCGCGAAGGAACACGTTCTGGTAGGCGGAAGGGGGAGTGGTCTGGCCGGCCACCAGATCCCTGGCCTGGCTGGTGAACGTGACGAACCGGCCGTCCGTGCTCAGATCCGGCGCTGTCGAGGGCCCGTTGCCCGGGACCTGCGCGGAGACATGACTCCGGCTCACCAGCGCCGTGCTCCCGGACAGACGGTCGAAGACGAATACGTTGAACAGGTCAGAGCCTCCCTCCCCGCCGGCCTTCACCTGTCCGGGGATCACATCGGCATCGGCGCTGACGAAGGCGACGACCCGACCATCCGCGCTCATCGAAGGGGGGTCCGGATAGACTTCCACGCCCGCGGTGGCTGAGCCGTTCCTGCGGCTCGCCAGCGTCACAGTCCCGGTGGTCCGCTGCCAGAGGAACACATGGAACCGATTGGTCTCCAGCCCCGGGATCAGCTCGATCGACTCGCTCAGGAAGGCCACCCAGGAGCCATCCGCGCTGATCGCGGGAAACTCGGACCAGATGCTCAGCGCTTCCGTCGTGGGCTGGCCGGGCGCATGGCTCACCAGGGTGGTCGTCCCCGTGACCCGGTCGAACAGGAAGATGTTCGGGGAGAAGAGTCCCGCGGGGTCGTTCTGCCTGGGCACCAGGTCGACGGCCCGGCTGTCGTATGCCACGTAGCGCCCATCGGCGCTGAGCGCCGCATCGAGCGACGGACCACCTTGTGCGGCGGTCGTGGCGGAGGCGCTCGACCGGCTCACCAGCAAGAGCGTCCCGGCGATCCGGTCATACAGGAAGAGGTCGATCGTGTCGTTGGTGTCGCTCAGCCCCGCCACCAGGTCGGTCGCCAAGCTCTGGAAGGCGACGAACCGGCCATCCGCGCTCACCACCGGCTGCCAGGAATCCCCGTTGCCTCCGGTCACGGCCGAGGCGCTGCTCCGGGAAATCAGGGTCCGGCTCCCCGTCTGACGGTCATCGAGGTAGACGTTCTTCCGGAGAATGTTGGACGACGTCTGTCCGGGGAGCAGGTTCGGGGCAGTGCTGACGAAGGTGACGAACCGGCCGTCGGCGCTCATCGACGACGCGCTGCCGCCCGCGGTGTCAGAGACCAGCGCCGGGTCGATCCGGGAAATGATCTCCACCTGGCCGGCCTGCACCGGCCCGGCCAGGAGGAGGAGAGAGAACGCTGACAGGGAAACGATCCGATCGCGCATGGAGACTCCTTGGAGGCGCCACGTTCCCGAGAGTACTGCCTTCTTTGGTTCGGTATACGCTGGATCGTTGGAGCCCGTCTAGCGAGCGCGCCTAGCGTCTGTCTCCGAGTCGATGGAGCTCCGCCGGGTCGAGACGGCCCGCCGCCGCCACGCCGGGCGGGCTCGCCGGAGCCGGCTTGTAGAGTGTCACCAGACAGCCTCCGAGGGCGACGAGGAGGAGCCCGACGTAGAACTGCCAGGGGATTCCGGCCCAGCCTCCCCGCGGCGGATGAAGGGTCAGGGAGTAGAGGGCGTTCACCACCGGGGCGCCTCCGAAGACGATGGACATGACCACAGGCGGCGTGCCCTTGGCTCCGAAGGCCAGGAGGACGCAGAAGGCTCCCGCGGCTCCTACGCCCCCGGCCAGGAGCGACCAGAGCGCTCCTTTGGCCGGGAAGGTCCAGGTAGCTCCCTGCAGCTTGAGGGCGAGCAGGGGGGCCAGCACGGCGGTCAGGAAGTACGCCAGGCCCACGAAGAGGAAGGCCTTGTAGCGTCCGCTCACCGGATCGGCCATGCCGAGCTGGCCGGTGTGGAGAAAGGCGCCGTACAGCCCCCACGAGACGACGGTCATCAGTGCGAACACGAGCCAGCTCATTGAAAAATCCTCCTTGCGGATCATCGTTCCTCTTTGAGCACCGGCAGCAACGGGGCCTTCAGGGCAGCCCAGACCGCCGCTGTACAGGAAACGAGCCCCACGGCCACCACCGTCGAGTGGCAAACAGTTATTCCTAGGGCAACTTAACTCCGCCTACACCCCGCCCCCCTTCACAAAGATTGCATTTTTGAGCTCCGCCCGGTCGATATCTGCGGGTAATTCAATCTCTTCCGGGATTAGTATTCTCGTCCTGCTCTTATCGTCTCTCAGCAGAGAGATCATCTTTTTCCTTTCACTAACAAACAGGTACTGCACTACCGTCGCATAGGGAGACAGATTTGAAGGGTGGACTCCTGCCCTTGCGGCCCTGCCCTCATTGAGAATCTGCTCCAGGCGCCCAATTTTCAAGTGAAGAGCTTCGAGTAGAAGCGATATGTTGGTGGCAAGCCCCCGCACGTTTTTTGGTAATTCATCTGGGCCCCATTGCGATTTGATAAGTGCAATTCCCTCCTTGATCGCTCCCGTGCGCCAGTCTTGCTTCGCCAGTGCACTACTCTTGGCAAGAGTCTCAGCTTCCTGGATCGCCATTTCTGCATGTTCGAGCATTGCCTTAATTTGGTAGGCCAGCCGTTCCTTGCTCCAGTTCGGGTCATCGGTCTTGTAGAGCAAGTCATGCGTGGCAATCGTCCAGGCGTGCTGGAGAAATGTCTTGATCTGCACCTCAAAAACAACACCTATCAGGTCCGTCGGCGGTTCGGCCGGACTGTCCGCTATTGACACATAGAGTCGCAGATCATCGAACGGAAAAGAATTAGACGCCTTGTGCGTCTGATCCTGGCGCCGTGGTCGGCGCTCATTGACGAAAAAGTTGTCCCTTATAAGCCTCTCAGCCTCATCGGTTTCTGCCGCATTGGAAACCACCATCGTGCAGGCCACAAAATCTTCCAAGGCATGCGGATTCAAGAACCGCCCTGACTCAATCTTGAGTGCAAAGCTCGCCAACTCCTTTACTCGGCTTTCGTAGTGCCATCGGGGCTTCCTCAGCCCTTGCATGCGGCTATCGACTACCTCCTTCAACCGATCGTTAAGAGTCTTCTGATCATCGTAGAGCTGCCTGATAGATGCTGGCACTTTCATTTGTCTTCATCCAAAAGAGAGGCTTGGAGTGCTTTGAACCGTTCCGTTCGAGGCCCCAAGTCAGTGCTTGCCCCACGAGAATTGTTCAGATAGGTGAAGCTAAGAGTATATTCACCCTCTTGGTCTTCACGGAGGAAGGCGTCAAGGTCCTCCTGCCCAGCAAGTCTATTAACCTTCTGCATAAAAGATTTGTACCGTTGCGCTATTATGTCTGGTTCCGGCAACCCTTCCGTAAGAGCTATAAGCGCCCACAGAGTATAAAAGTTACCAAAGCCTTTTGCGTATTCTGAGACGACCGCCTCTTCCTCGTTTATCTGAACGACGTAGTTCCTGGTAGCTGCAAAGTTGTCTTGGAACTCTTCTTGGTTAAGTTCTGGCGCTGTTTCTGACGGCTCTTCGTACTTGGCGTAGAGTTCATCTAGTTCATCTTGGTCGAAGCCCATCATTTTTCCTTCAAGAATGACGAAGATCAACTCAGAAATGAACTGAACGTCAACCATGCGCTTCGCGCGAGCCGTGGTAATGACGCCAAGTGCTCGCCACTCCTCGCGCGTGGACTCAGCTTCGGCCGCTGAGATCAGCCAGCCTTCGAACTGGGCGTGCCGTAACTCCTGTCTTGTCAGTTTTCGGGCGTTCCGGTTGAGACGATCGAATACCTCGTTAACAATAGTTCCTTCCAGGATATCGATGATTTCCACGGTAACCTGATAATTCCAGAAGCTTTGCTTGAGATCTTGCTCGCCCTGCAGGTCGCTCCATTTCCTGCCATTGAGACGAACGTCACCGAAGTCGCTGCTTATCCTGACGCGATCATGTATGAAATCGAGAATGGTTTGCGTTCTCTGCTTACCATCGACGACGTGATAGGTCGCCTTTCCGGTATCATTGATCGTTTTATGCAGAAAGATGGCCGGACTCGGGTAATTTCGAAAAATTGTGTCCAGGAAAAACTGCTTGTCCCGGCGCGTCCATACACTCCGCCTCTGGTAGGGAGGATCGAGATCGAGTTGCGCATTACGATACAAATCCACCAGCCAGGTAATATCTTGCGTGGTTGGGCGGCGTTGCATTAGGTTCTCTTCTTTCTGGAGTGGTTCTGAGCATGGAACTGCTGGTCACAGATCGGGAGCCCACCAGGGAAGGTCGCGCAGCACCCCGACCGTCAGATGCCGGCACCGGATACGCTCATCGAGCCAGCGGTTTGTCCGATCGTCCTGCAGCACTTCCAGCAGTTGCTTGCATCTGTCCAGCGAGCCGTCATGCGGCTCGAGGACGAGGAGATGATTCTCCACCGCCACCGGATCTTGACCGACGACGATCGCCGCGCGGGCGCGTGACTTGTCGGCGGGAGCGGAGGTACGGCGCACGGCTACGAACGGCGGGACAAAAGTCCGACCACGAAACCGCCGCCGTTTTCCCTCGTTCACGTCGAACGTCTCCCAGGGCGAGAGGAGGCGCGCGTACACGTACGGATGCCAAGGGCCAAGATGCTTGTGCCTGTGCGGGACGACCGGTCCGACATGTACATTGAACAGATGCCCCACGCATTCGGCGGGGACGCGGTCAGCAGTCTTCCACCAAGCGATAGATGGCGATTCCGGCTTGCCGGCGATCATTCGCAGGACAAATACGTCCACATCTGCCCAGGCATCGAACGCGCCGACGACCTCGACCGACTCGATCCTGGCGCGAGCCTCGACAGCAGCCCTCCACCGCGAGTAGAGGCTGCCGGTTCGCAGAACGTCCGGCAGGATGGCGACGATACGCGTGCCTGCGGTCGCATCGGCAAGGCACCGGTCTACGAAAAGGGCGGCTTGCGAGACTTTTCCAGTGCCCCAGACATAGTCCGCCGGCGCGGGCACTCTGCAGTACGGCGGGTTGAGGACAATATGGGATGCCGAGGCGGCGGCCATCTCATCGAACGCATTCGCGACTCTGAGATAGGGAAATGTCTGTGCCAGAGGCGGGAGTGGCCGTCCGCCTGTGGGAACACCGCGCGCGATTGCCAGGAGCACAAGGCGCGCCTTTGCAGCCCGGATGAATTCCGGATGAATGTCGAGGCCGCGCAACTGTTCGCCCCAACTCGCGACCGTGGTCGAGAGATCGTCCTGGAGGGGCAACCGGCGCGCGCAAGCCATCAGCAGGTCAGCCACTCCGCATGCCGGGTCGTACACGATCGACCGGTCAGAGAGAGTTGGCAGATAAGGACCCAACGCCCGATCAGCCATTGTCTGCCCAGTAAAGAACGCACCGGAGCTGCGGCGAGCAGGCAGCGTGACGAGCTTACGAAGACTTTCACCCGGCTGGCCGTCCAGCGCGGCTGCGATGAGCTCTTTGTCCTCTGGGTTCGGCGAGGCGAGGCTCCCTATTCGGAGAGCCAGACTCTCCAGGGAAAGGACGTAGGGCTCAAATGCCTCCACGGGTGCCTCCTCGACGCGACATGCCGGTATTCTACGGCGAGCACGTATCTCTCGTCTCATCCCTCCTTGCGGATCATCGTTCCTCTTTGAGCACCGGCAGCAGCGGCGCCTTCAGCGCGGCCCAGACCGCAGCGGTGCACGACACGAGCCCCACGGCCACGACGGTCAGGAGCGTGGCGAGGAGTGGAGCCCAGGGGAGGCGGCCGAGGGCGCCGCTCCCGGCGAGGTGCGGGGCCACCGCGAGCAGGCCGGAGAGCGTGCCGACGGCGAGGCCCAGGAGCAGCAGGAAGCCGTTTTCGGCTACGACCATCCAGGCGATCCGGCGGCGGCGGAAGCCGAAGGCTCTCAGGGTCGCGAGCTCTCCCCGGCGCTCGATCAGGCTCCGTTGCAGGGCCACTCCGAGCCCTAGCGTCCCCAGTAGCAGGCCGAAGCCTCCCAGGGCCTGGAAGGTCGAGAGGTAGGTGTCTTCCACGGCGTGGAAGGAGGCCAGCCTTTCGGCGGTCGGGGTGACGTCGAAGCCTTGGCGGGCCAGGGCTTCTTCCAGAATGCGGGTGACCTCGGCTGTCCGGTCCGGCGGTGCGTCGATCAGGAAGAAGGAGCGGCGGGCCTGGCTTGGAAAGTGGCGCAGGAGCTGTGCTTCGGAGACCAGCATCTCGCTCTGGAAGAGGCTGCGCTCCAGGAGGCCCACCAAGCGGAGCCGGACCGGCCGGCCGCGCTCGTCGTTCAGGGTCAGATCGTCTCCCAGGCCGAGCTTCAGGATCCAGGTGGCGGAGTTGGCGTCCGCGACGGCAGGGATCACGTCCGGTCCGAGGTCTTTCTCCAGAAGGCTCCAGGGGGCATCGATCTCTTCGATGGTCTTCTGGAAGCGGAAGGTGCCGTGCCGGCCGCGGGCGACGTCCGGCGGCACGCCGAGGAGGTTGGGCCGGGTCGGACGATAGAGGTTGAGGCAGCTCACGTCGTCTCCCGGCACTTTGCGCAGGGAGAGGATGGAGACGCCGCGGAGGACGGCTTCGTCTTCTTCGGACAAGCCCAGGTCGAGCCGGCCTTCAGGGGTCCCGGGGTCCTGAACCAGCGGCACGGCGGCCTCGGCGAGCAGCGGGTATCCTCCGGCTCCTTCCGAGACGTCCTCTCCGGCGTCCCTCCGGTTGGCGGCGACGGTCACCAGCACGAAGCAGGCGCAGGCGACCAGCGCGGCGGAGAGGAGGCTCCTCCCCGGGTTGGCGGCGCCGTTGCGCGCCGCCATGCCCGCCAGGGTCAGGTGGCGCGCGGGCCGGGGCCGGCGAAACCACAGCGCGGACAAGGAGAGGCCGCAGGTGAGCAGGCAGGCGCCGATGCCGAGCCACAGGGCAGGCGACGAGGACTCCTGGGAGAGGATGGCGGCGAGGAGCATCGCGGCAGCGGCGATCCCCGTGCCCCAGGCGAGCCGGCGTGCCAGACGGCCTCGTTTCCCGGGCTCTGCGACGTTGGTCTCGCCGGCGAGGAGGGCCGGCGAGGGCAGCTTGGACAGCCGGCGGACGGTCCAGGCGATGGCGAAGAGGACTGCGGCGACCGAGATCGCCCATCCCATGGCGAGGCTCGCGGGGCTCGCGTGGAGCGACAGATGGGACGTGCCCACGGCCGGCAGCCACCAGCTCCGCAGACCCGCCATCAGCAGCCAGGCATAGCCAAGGGCGCCGGCGAGGCCCAGCAGCGCTCCGAGACCGGCCAGCAGGGCGCCTTCGAACAACAACCGGCGGCGGACGGTGCGCACGGGGTAACCCACGGCGAGAAGCAGGCCCACTTCGCCGGCCCGCCTTTCGACGGAGAGGCTGAACAGGAGCCCGACGAGCAGGAGGGCCGAGAGGATCAGGAAGAAGCTGAAGGCCAGGAACAGACCGGAGAAGTCGGTCGA
>Ga0134123_10002731_pt1 | contig 11523 bp, 6 predicted proteins | sample KB303_FD_96460 | JGI IMG/M metagenome (GOLD analysis project Ga0134123, IMG submission 96460) | Terrestrial soil microbial communities without Nitrogen fertilizer from Kellogg Biological Station, Michigan, USA - KB3-0-3 | ecosystem: Environmental > Terrestrial > Soil > Unclassified ...
CCACCAGGTGGACGAAGACGTCGGCGCCGGCGACCGCCTCGCCGTAAGAAGCCCCCTCGAGGGCGTCGCCGACCACCGGCTGGCAGCGGGGCGGGAGCTTCCGCTCGGAGACCGACCGGACCAGCGCGCGCACGCGGTGGCCCCGCTCGAGGAGCTGCTCGGCGAGGGGGCGGCCCAGATATCCGGTGGCGCCGGTAAGGAAGACGGTCCGTGACGACACCAAGACGATACGACGCTGGACGCGCGGCGGATCGACATCGACGCGCGACAGTCGTCGAGGTGAACCGTCAAAACACACGACTTCGAAAGATTCCATCTACGCCCGGACATCGGTGTCGCGAGTCGGTCGTGTCGACGGGCCGACGGGACGAGGAAATTCACGCGCGCGACACGGGGCACGGGAGTTGCTTTGCCGCTCGGTCCTCAGGGGCGTCCCAAGCAGACGTCGACGAACAGGAGAATCCATGAACATCCCCATCCCCACCCCCCGCTCCCCATCCCCTCGATCCTCACTTCGCTTCGGCCTCCTCCCACTCCTCTTCACCGTCGGCGCCGCCGGCTGCATCACCCATCAGCCGGCCACCGACGACGATCCCGAGCTGCGCTCGCTCCTCGATGACGGCGAGCTGGAAGGCGTGATCCGCCAGGCCCAGATCGTCGTCGACGCCGGCAGCGGCATGGCCGGCGCCGGCGGCAAGGGCGGCGGCGAGGGTGGCAGCCCCGCCACAGGCGGCAGCACAGGCATGGGCGGAATCGGCACAGGTGGAATCGGCGGCAGCCCCTGCCCGGGCGGTGGGGGTGGCAGCGGCGGTTCCACCGGCGGCGGGATGCGGCCGCCTCCCGGGGCGCCGGACGCCGGCGTGCCCATCCCCGACGACGGCTGCTTCGCCGGCCCCACCGGCAACTGGGAGATGGACGACTGCAACATGGAGCGCACCGACCTGCGGGACAGCAGCTTCAACAACTTCACCGCCTTCCGCTCGGTCAAGGGCATGTGCGTGCCCGGCATCGAGGGGAGCGCGGTCGCTCTGCCCAGCGACAAGGATCTCCTCTACGTGCCCGACCAGCCCGCCTTCACCTTCGGCAACGGGGTGACGGTGGCGGCCTGGATCAAGCCCGACAAGCTCACCGGCACCCAGACCATCTTCCGCAAGCGCGAGGGGGGCACCAGCTCGCTCGCGCTCATGCTGGTGGACAGGAAGTTCACCTTCATCGTCGACCGGGTCGGGGCCGCCCCCATCTCGGTCAGCGCCACCGCCAAGAAGGCCGGCGTCTGGCAGCACCTGGCCGCCACCTACGACGGGGCCGACCTGCGCCTCTACCTGGACGGCGTCCAGGCGGCGGTCTTCCACCGCACCGGCACCATCAAGGGCGGTGAGGGGCCGTTGCTGATGGCCAACGACGGCAGCCAGCGCCGCTTCCTGGGCGCCGTGGACAAGGTCTGGTTCGCCACCCGCGCCGCCACCGCCGACACCATCCGGTCGCTCTTGTGCCTGCACAAGCCGGCCACCCTGGTCGGCACCCCGGCCATGAGCCAGCCGGTGGCCCCCGGCACCCCGGTCACCTTCGACTTCGCGCTCACCAACAACAACTCGCCCGAGTGCCCGGCGGACAGCCTCATCTTCCAGTCGCAGACCTTCCAGCCCGACTTCAACGTCGAGCCGCAGTTCCAGTTCGTCACCGTGGCCAGCAAGCAGACCGCCCACATCCCGGTGACCATCACCTCGAGCGAGGACGTCGACTCGGGCTCGTTCCCCTTCACCTTCTCGGCCTTCAACTTCAGCAAGTTCGACCCGGCCGGGCCGCCCACCGCCACCGTCACCTACGTCTCCCAGATCAGCGGCTGCCACGTCTCGACCGCGCGCGAGCTGATGATCCGCAACGTCAGCGTGGTGGATGATCCCGTCCGCACCGAGTTCACCGCGCCGGCCTCCGACGCGCGCCGGGGCGTCTGGACCTTCAAGCACCTGATGGAGGAGCTGTCCCCCACCGCCGCCCAGGCCCCCGACGTGGTCGAGGCGCTGTTCAACACCTTCGACACCCCGCAGGCCGTGAACGGCTTCACCATCGAGGACCGCCCCAACATGAGGAACATCATCCTCAACCAGTGGCCGCGGGTGAACGGCAAGCTGGATCTCACCCAGGCCCCGCTGCGCCTGCAGGCGATCGTCAACCGCATCGATCTGCGCAACCTGGATCAGGGCAACGCCGGTGAGGGCCGCTTCGTCTTCAACTTCCTGTCGGGCGGGTTCCCCCTGCAGGCGACGCTGATCCTCGAGTACAAGCTGCAGGCGAAGACCGAGGCCGAGGTCACCGCCCTGGCGCAGAAGTGGCACGCCCTGGGGGCGCTGCCCTTCCCGTCCGAGCAGTACAACGCCGCCCTGCAGGCCATCACCGAGGGCTTCGCCAAGCGCGGCGCCGCCCCGGGCAAGCCCAACGGCAGCGGCCTGGGCCAGCTGCGCACCAACGAGATCGACCTGGGCACGAACGGCATCTGGCAGCTGCGCGAGTTCACCCTGAACGCGGCCGGGCAGCTGGTGCCGTCGGTGGTCAAGCAGACCCCCGATCGCCCCAGCTTCGACAACAGCGCCACCCTGGGCGCCTTCGTGAACGGCAACGAGGCCGACATCCTGGCCGAGCGGCACGAGGTGCCCCTGCAGTTCCAGGGGGCCCCCTTCGCGGCCGCCTCGGTGTTCAACGATCTCACCACCTGGCGGTCCGAGAACATCACCAACCCGCAGGCCCGGCACAAGTTCGCGCTCAACACCTGCAACGGCTGCCACTCGATCGAGGAGACCGGCACCTTCTTCCTGCAGGTGGCCGGCCGCTTCCCGGGCCAGGAGGCGCCGCTGTCCGGGTTCCTCACCGGCACCGTGATCCCCGACCCCCTCACGGGCGAGCCCCGCATGTTCAAGGACCTCTCCCGCCGCAACGCTGACCTGAAGATGCTGGTCTGCTCGGGCACCGCCGCGGTGAAGGCCCGCAGCGCCAACATCGGGCTCGGCGAAACGAACCCCACCATCCGCCGCGGCATCGGCCGCGTTCACTAACGCTTAGGTCGTACCGACAGAACCTTTCCCACCCGCGCGACGATGTCGCCCTCCTGGTCCCGGATGGCGGCCTCGAAGCGCGGGTGGGATTTCCCCTGGGCGGCCACCTCGGCCCGGATCTGGGCCAGGCGCTCCTCGGGCAGCTCGAAGCGGGCGGTGACCCGGCCCCGGCCGGGCTTGAGGAAGTCGATGGTGGCGGCCTTGTCCCAGACCACGTAGCCGGGCCCCATCGCCTGGATCACCATGAACATGAAGAAGGGGTCGCACATGGCGTACAGCGACCCGCCGAAGTGGGTGCCGACGTAGTTCCGGTTCCAGCCCTTCAGAGCCAGCTCGACGGTGACGGCCCGCAGGTCCTCGCTGACCTCGGTGATGCGGATCCCGGCGCCCAGGTAGGGCGGGTAAAAGCGCATCAGGCGCAGGAGCCGCCGGGCCCCCAGGCGGGCGTTCAGCGACTGCCACAGGGTCATGGACGTGCCTCGGGGGGCGGAGTCTGGTAGGAATCGGCCTCTTGCTTCACGTGCGCCCATGATTGACCCGATCTCGACCCTGCGCCAGCGCCTGCAGGCGGCCACCCGGGCCGCGCTGGGCGACGAGGCCGCCCAGGCCGACCCGCTCATCCACCGCTCGGCCCACGCCGACTACCAGGCCGACCTGGCCCTGGCGCTGGGCAAGCGGCTGAAGAAGAACCCGCGCGAGGTGGCCGCCGCCATCGCCGCCGGCCTGCCCCCCGACGACGTCATCGCCGCCGCCGCCGTGTCGGGGCCCGGCTTCATCAACCTCGAGCTGCGGCCCGAGTTCCTGTCGGGGCAGCTGCAGAAGATGCTGGCCGACCCGCACCTGGGGGTGCCGCCCGCCGGCGCCCCCCAGACCGTGGTGATCGACTACTCGGCCCCCAACGTGGCCAAGGAGATGCACGTCGGCCACCTGCGCAGCACCATCATCGGCGACGCCCTGGCTCGCCTGCTCGAGCGCCAGGGGCACAAGGTGATCCGCCAGAACCACATCGGCGACTGGGGCACGCCCTTCGGGATGCTGATCGAGCACCTCCTCGACGAGCGCTCCGCCGGGGCCGAGGCCAGCGTGCGCGAGCTGGTGGGCTTTTACCGGGCGGCCCGGGCCAAGTTCGACGCCGACCCCACCTTCGCCGAGCGGGCCCGCCAGCGGGTGGTGCTGCTGCAGAAGGGGGACGCCGAGACCCTGGCCCTGTGGAGCCGCCTCATCGACGTCTCGGTCGAACACTTCACGACCCTTTACCACCGCCTGGGGGTGACCCTGAAGCCGGAGGACGTGGCGGGCGAGAGCCGCTACAACGACGCCCTGCCCGGGGTGGTGGCCGATCTGGAGAAGGGCGGCCTGGCCCGGCTGAGCGAGGGCGCCGTCTGCGTCTTCCCGCCCGGCTTCACCGGCCGCGAGGGCGAGCCGGTGCCGCTCATCATCCGCAAGCAGGAGGGCGGCTACGGCTACGCCACCACCGATCTCGCGGCGCTGCGCCACCGGGTGCAGGCCCTGGGGGCCAACCGAGTGATCTACGTGGTCGGCTCGCCCCAGACCCAGCACCTGGCCATGGTCTTCGCCGCCGCCCGGCTGGCCGGCTGGGTGCCCGAGGGGGTGCGCCTGGAGCACGTCGCCTTCGGATCGGTGCTGGGCCAGGACAAGAAGATGTTCAAGACCCGGGCGGGCGAGTCGGTCAGCCTCGAGTCGCTGCTGGACGAGGCGGTCGAGCGGGCCCGCCAGGTGGTCGACGCCAAGTCCCCCGAGGTGGACCAGGCCGAGCGCACCCGCATCGCCGAGGCGGTCGGCATCGGCGCCGTCAAGTACGCCGATCTCTGCAACGATCGGATCAAGGACTACGTCTTCGACTGGAACCGGATGCTGTCGCTGGACGGCAACACCGCCCCGTACATGATGTACGCGCACGCGCGCCCCTGCTCGATCCTGCGCAAGGCGGGGATCACGGACGCCACCGGACCCATCCGGGTCGAGGCGCCCCAGGAGAAGGCGCTGGGCCTCGAGCTGGTGCAGCTGGCCGCGACGCTGGACAAGACCGCCGAGACCCTCGAGCCTCACCGCATCTGCGGCTTCATCTACGGTGTGGCCACGGCGTTCTCGTCCTTCTACGAGAACTGCGAGGTGCTGAAGGCCGACGAGCCGGCGCGCTCGTCGCGGCTGGCGCTGTGCCAGCTCACCGCGCGCACCCTGGCGACGGGGCTGGATCTCCTGGGCATCGCCGCGCCCGAGAAGATGTAGCGCCCGAGCAGCATGGTGTAAAAATCGAACCTTCGGGCCTGGCCGGCCCGGGGACCTGTCGGGCGATGCTGACTCTTGGCCGCGTCGCCTTGCCGGGATTCCCTGCTCCCCGTCCTACCGCTGGCGGCACACGAGTCCTTGAAAGGACCTGGCGACTTCAGGCGCGCTGGCAGGCAACGGTGGCGGGATGCAGAGCAGTGAATCCCTTCAATGACATGAACATTCAAACGCGGCGGAACTCTCGATTTCCCGGCCTGGCCCAACCCAAACGCCGATTCACACCGGGTTCCTAGTCTAGGCTAGGGGCTGGGGCTGCTGGGGCTGGTGGTGTTGGGTCCCAGCGGCGAGGCTTGCTCGAGGGCCGACTTCGCGCCGCCCCCCAGGGTGTAGACGACGGCGATGATGATCACGGCCACGCCCGCCACGAGGAGCGCGTACTCGATCGCGCTCGGCGCGCTCTCGTCGCGAAGGAACCGGATCAGCAGCTGGCGAAACTTCTCTCTCATGGCGCCCTGTCGTCGTGGGTGTGGCTTTATCATGAACGTCGACTTCGCGCCGTATTCCCTTCGCGAAATCGATGTGACCAACGTTCTGGCGCTGCGCGGTCGGAGGGGATTCGGGGCTGTTTCCGAGGGGTTTCCCGGGCGCTCGACGCGGTCGCCAAGCCGCGCGCCGATCGGTATGATCGCGCCCGCATGAAAGTGGCTTGGGTGCTGGTGGTCGCCCTCCTGGTCGGGTGCAGGAGCCACCGCTCGGCGTCGGGGAAGGCCAGCGGGAGCCCAGATGGGGGACCCGCGCAGAGCCCGGGGGGATCGGGCGGGGGGGCCTCGGGATCGGGCGGCTCGGGCGGCGCGTCCGCGCTCGATGCGGGCCCCGACCTCGCGGTCGACGCGGCGGCCCCGGATCGGGCCCCCGATCTGTTCGGGCCCGATGACCCGGTTGGGCGCGATACAGCCTCGAACGATCCGATCGCCGCGGATGCCGCCAGCGACGCGCCGGCCGATCTGGCGCTGCGGCCGGATTTTCCGCCGACGCCCGACGCTCCCCCGCCGCTGACGCCCGAGTTCCACCTCACCCTGCCGCTGTCGAGCTCGGTGGTCACGACCCGGCTGCCCACCGTGGGCTGGACCGATCCGGGCGGCACCGACTACTTCATCATCGAGCTCTGCCGCGACGCCAACTGCAGCGACGTCCTCGAGCGCAACTACAGCGGGCTGACCACCTACACGGCCATGTCCGCGCTGCCCGAGGGGGCCGTCTTCTGGCGAATCAAGGCGATGCTGCCCAGGAACGCCGGCCAGCTCGGCACCGCCACCGCCGAGATGTTCGTGGGGCCCATGAGCAAGCACGACACCTCGATGCTGGCCTTCCCCGACTTCAACCACGACGGCGTGCCCGACGTGGCGCTGGCCGCCGAGGGCGGCGACGTGACGGTGCGCTTCTTCAAGACCGGCCCCATCGAGGCGGGCCCGCCCCAGACGCTGCCCGGCCCCGCCCGCGCCCTGGCCTACGCGGTCGATCTCAACGCTGACGGCTTCGGCGATCTGCTGGTCTCGCGCCCGGACGGCGTCGACGTCTACTACGGCAGCATCACCAGCCTGGTCGCCGTCCAGACCTTGACCGGCGGCCCGGGCTTCGGGGCCACCGTGGCCGGGGTGGGCGACGTCAACGGCGACGGTTTCGGCGACGTCGTGATCGGCTCGCGCACCGGCGGCGAGGCCGGCACCGCCTCGCTCTTCCTGTCGAGCCGCCAGGGCCTGTCGAAGCCGACCGGCGCCACGCTCCCCTCGGCCCGCTTCGGCGCCGCCGCCGACGTCGACGCCGACGGCTACGCCGACGTGGTGACCTGCGCGCCCGGCACCCTCTCGTTTTACCGCGGCAACGCCGGCGGACTGGGGGCGGCGGTGACGCTCGACGATCCGCGGGGCCCGGGGGCGGGCTCGTTCGGTCATGCCTGCCAGGGGGTGGGCGACATCAACGGCGACGGCTTCGGTGACGTGGTGGTCACCGGCAGCGGCCCGGGGCTGGTGGCCTTCGTCTACCTGGGCGGCGAGAAGGGATTGGGGACGCCGGTCACCCTGACGCTGGCGAGCCCTCCCGGGCGCGCGGCCGACGAGCTGCAGGTGGCCTCCGCCGGAGACCTCAACCGCGACGGCCTGGGCGACGTGGTCATCACCGGCGCCGGCCAGGTGCGGCTGTACCTGGGCGTCCCCACCGGGCTGCGCAGCGAGCCCACCTCGACCATCAGCGGCGAGTTCCGCCTGGCCGCGGGCCTGGCCGACGTCAACGGCGACAAGAACGCCGACCTGCTGGTGGCGCCTGCGGCGTGCAGCCAGCCGGTGAAGATCTTCCCTGGCACCGGCGGTGGAATCGCCGACACGCCGCTTTACGCGTTTCCCCCCACCGGCGTCCCCGTCTGCCCGGCGCCGCTCCTGGCGCGGTAGCCAGGGGGGAGCTGCGCTCAGCACCCGCACTTGAGGCTGGGGCAGCCCCGGCTCTGGCAGTGCACCGGCGCGCAGTACCCGTTCGAGAAGGTGGGGCCCTTGTACCAGAACGTTCGGCGGCAGTAGTAGCCCTCGGCGACGCGGCAGTCGCTGTCGGAGTGGCACTCGCGCGCGCACCCTCCGAACTGCTCCCCCCGCGAGAACTGGAAGACGGGCAGGCAGACCGACCCGACGGGACAGTCGCTGCGCGACAGGGGATTGGTCCAGAAGCCGCCCGCAGGAATGTTGCAGTAGCTGAGACAGTACCCGCCCATCCACCGGCCGTCGGTGCGGGTGCAGGCCGGCACGTACGCCGCCCCCACGCCCGTCGCCGATCGGCAGTCGGCGTCGTCCGCGCAAGGTTCACCGTTGTCGCGACCGGGCGGAGGGGAGGGGCCGCCGTCGGGTTCGCAGCGGCCGCTCCAGGCGTTGCAGCGGGTGCCGGCGGCGCAGCTGGCGTCGCTGCACCCGACGGGCAGGCTCTGGCAGGTGGCCGCCGCCCCGTCCGGGCAGTACAGGCCCGCGTTGCAGACGCCGAGGCTCCCGTTCCCGGTGCCGGCGCTGCTGCCGTGGAGGCAGCAGGGCTGCCCCTGCGCGCCGCAGGCCGCGCATGTCCCGCCCGACAGTGGGTCAGGGCAGTAGGTGCTGGGAGCGGTGCACACCTGGATGCCACGCGCGCCCGTGCAGCAGGGCTGCCCCAGGCTGCCGCAAGCGCCACAGCTGGCTGGCGCCGCCGGCGTCGAGCCGCACGTGGCCGGGGTCGGCAGCGGACAGGCGGCGCCTGCGCCCGTGCAGAAAGCGTACTCGCTTCCGTCCCGGCGCTCAGTCACGCAGCAGCCACCGTTGCCGCAAGTGTTCCGGGCGCAGCACGGCTCCCCCGGCCCCCCGCACGGGATGCAGGCATCGGCGAGCGCCCCGGGCGCCTTCGCGCAGGCGGTGGTGGGCTGGGAGCAGGCGGCGATGATGGCCCCCGAGCAGCAGGGCTGCCCGAGCCGGCCGCACTGGCATCCTCCCGGCACCCAGCAGGGCTCGGCGTCAGTGGCCGGAGCGTCGGCGAGCGGGGAGTCGGCCAGCGGGGCGTCGCCCGGCGGTGCCCCCGCGTCGACGGCGATCGTGGCGTCGGGTCCCGTGTCGCCGCCTCCATCCGGGCTGGCCTCGGCGCCGCCCCGGCCACCGCCGCCATCGCCGGCCCGGGCGGGGCTCGTGCCGCCACACCCGGCCAGACCGAGGAGGATCGCCGCCGGGATCAGCGACGGGCGCGTGAAGCGCGAGGGCGGACGCATGCCCTGATGAAACGATCGAGGTCCCCCGTCCTGACGGATTTTTCGTTCAGTACCGGTACTCGAGCCCCAACCGGAAGAACCGGCGGTCCTGAAAGCGGGCGAAGGCCCCGCTGGGCTCCAGCTGGATCACGCCGGCCCAGTCGAACAGGTTGATGACGTCGGCGTAGAGGTCGAGGTCCTGGCCCACGATCCGCTTGCCCTTGAGCCGGCCCTGGAGGTTGAAGCGGCGGTAGCTCTTCGGTGGTGGCGGCGCGGCCGGAGCGTTCCCGAAGTCGGGATTGACGCCGATGGGGCTGCGCTGGGGCTGAAGCGGGTTGCCGACCTCGCGAAGGTCCACCGCGTCTCCCTTCAGCCCCGACTCGGCGCTGAAGACCGCGCTCAGCCAGGCGTAGCCCCGGAAGTCGTAGCCGGCCATGCCCCGCAGCGAATGCTTGCGCTCGTCGGCCAGGGCCCCGGTCCGGTACGACGGTTGTGGCTCCTGGCCCGGTGGCCGAACGACGAAGTCGAACGAGCCCTGCGGTTCGCTGCCGCGGTGGCGGCTCTCGGTGTAGGTCACCAAGAGACGGAGCGACCCCACCTCGCGCCGCAGGGAGATGGTCGCGCCCAGGTAGCGCTGGTACAGGTGCGGATCGGTCGAGGCGTCGTAGACGGACAGCGGGCGCCCGTTGCGGTAGGGGCCCGGCTCGACGGCGGCGCCGCCGAAGACCCAGTTCGTCTCGACGATGTCGGGCAGCCCGCTGGCGCGGCGGTAGACGAGATCGGCGGCCAGGCGCAGGCCAGCCCACAGCTCGCGCTCCGCGCCCAGCGTGACCTCGCGGCTGCGCGGCATCCGGATCCGCTGGCTGCAGGCGCGCCCGAAGCCGTCGACGGCGGTGGGGCTGCAGGGCAGTCCCAGGCTGTTCGGTCCGCCCTGGAAGGCGCAGTCCTTGCTGAACGACGCGGTGGCGTCGTCCCAGCGGCAGCTTCGGCTGACCGGCGTCCCCAGGGCGAACTGGGCGAAGGACTCCAGCCCCGCGTCCACGCGCTCGTGCGTGCCCGCGCGCAGCCAGGTGCGCCCGTCGCCGGTGGCGTCCCAGGCCAGGCTCAGGTGGGGCGTGGCGGCGAGATCGTGCAGGTCGACCAGGCCGTCGGCCCGGGCGCTGCTGGTGACCAGCGACAGCCCGGGGGTGATCCACACCCGCTCGTGCAGGCGCGCCTCCAGCTCGAGGCCGTGGCTGGTCGCCAGCGACGAGCCGCCGAACGACCGCCAGCCCAGCGCGGCCGGCTCGTAGCGAGGGTCGTTGGCGAAGGTGACGGTCTCGCGCTCGGGCACCGCCCCCGTGGCGTTGTACTCGAGTACGCGATCGCCGGGCACGTGCAGCATCCAGGAGAACTGCCGCGCCTCGAGCCGCGAGGTCACCCGCAGGCGCTCCTCCAGCCACGAGGGCGAGGGGACGCGGGCCTCGAGGCCGCTCGCCAGCTCGACCGCGTTCCCGCGCTGGCGCAGGTGGCGGATCCAGTTGCCGCCCGTGAAAAGCCCGGGCGCGATCAGGGCGACCGTGCTCTCGCAGGTGTCCGGGGTGTCGCGGCACTGCTGGGGCATCTCCTCGTCGCGCCACGCCGACAGGCCCGCCTGGACCCGCGCCGTCAGCGCCGGCGTCAGCCTGCCCACCCAGCGCAGGCCGGTGAGGAGATCGCGCCGGGCGAAGGCGACCTGGGCGTCGCGTTCGGTGCGCAGGGTGCCGGCGTTGTCGGTGCGCTCGAGATCGACCAGGGTCAGGCTCTCGAGGCGATGCCCGGCGCGCGGCAGCCAGGTCAGCTTCAGCCCCCCGCCCAGCTCGCCGGTCTGGCGCGGGGCCAGGCGCTCGAACTCGGTGGCCAGGCCCTGGGCCTCGCGGGCGTCCTGCGCGCGCAGGGCCAGCGCCAGGAACAGGCGATCGCGCACGAGCGGACCCGACACCATCGGCATCACCTCGGTCGTCCGCAGGCTGCGGAAGTCGTGATGGGCCTCGACGCCGGCCTGCCAGCGGTTGGCGCCGCCGCGGGTCTCCAGCTCGACCAGCCCGCCCGGGACCTCCGCCCATTCGGCGCCCTGATCGGCGGTGGTCACGGCGACGGTGCTGACCAGGCTCAGCGGCAGCGCCAGCCGGCGCACGCGGAAACCGTCCACGACGAGCGCGGTGTCCGCGGCCCGCCCGCCCCGCAGCAGGAGGCCACCGTTGCGGTCCAGCGCGGCCCCGGCCAGGTTGAGGCCCAGGAAGTCGGTGACGCTGCTGGGCGATTCGAGGGGAAGCCAGCGGAGCTCGAAGCCGCTCTCGGGGGCTTCGGGTTGGTTGGCGGCGGCGGTGGAGACGCCCGTGCTCAGGGAGGTCGCGGCCGGCTCGGCGGCGAGCGCCGGTTGCGCCAGCGCCAGGAACACGGCGCAGAGCGGGCCTCTCATGGCAGCGATCGGTAGGCTAACACTACCGCTCGTCGGCG
>Ga0134123_10002734_pt1 | contig 11512 bp, 6 predicted proteins | sample KB303_FD_96460 | JGI IMG/M metagenome (GOLD analysis project Ga0134123, IMG submission 96460) | Terrestrial soil microbial communities without Nitrogen fertilizer from Kellogg Biological Station, Michigan, USA - KB3-0-3 | ecosystem: Environmental > Terrestrial > Soil > Unclassified ...
GCGAGCCGATCCTGGCTGATCCGGGCGGTCGCGGCGATGCCGCTCAATTTGGAGATGAGCACGCCGTTGATCATGAAAAAGATCAAGCCGACGACATCGCGGCTCTCCGACACCCAGAAGCGGCCAATCGGCTCGAGGAAGGCGACGACGGTGATCGCGGCGGAAGAGACCGTGGCAAACACGCCGGGCCGGAACCCGCCGAGCGTGGCAACGAGGATGATCGCGGGATAAAAGAAAAGATACGGAACGGTGCGGCCGAGCCACGGGTCGGCGGCCGTGCGCAGGAGCGCGGCGACGACGACCACGACCGTGACGAGCAGGTACGGATAGAGGCGCCCGAGTGCGCGCGCGATGACCAACGCTCTAATTTGCCATAGGCCCTTTCGGCGCGCCATCACCGTTCACCGGCAGCTCGAGCACCGCCAGTAGCGGATAGTGATCCGAACCGAACCGGCTCGACAGTCGCTGCACGCGCACCGCATCCAACGGTCCCCGGACGAACATGTAGTCGAGTTGCGCGTGGGTGCCGAGCGGCCCTCGCCACGTTTGCAGACTCGGCATCGACGGCGTCTGCGGAAACGCGCTGCGGAGGATGTTCAACGCCGGCTCGCTCGGGCCCCACCAGGTATTGAAGTCGCCAGCCAGCACGGTCGGCAGCTCTTCCGGGGTACGCAGCGCATCGATCAAGGCGTGCGCCTGCCGGCGCCGCGCCGCGAACGGCCCGCCGCGCGTCAGCGCCAGCGCGGTGTCGAGGTGGACGTTCGCGACCCGCAGCACCCACGGCGATCCGGTGCGTGTGATCGCCCGGACCACCGCGACGGCAGCCGTCCGCCGCTGGCGTTCCATCGGCAGCTCGACGACGACGAGATCGTGGAGGTCGAGCGTCGACAGGATGGCATTGCCGCGATCTTCCGCATCGACCGATGCGATGCCGTTGCGCATCGCCGGGACGTAGAAAACCGACACGCCGAGGGCTTTGGCCACGTTGCCGATGTCGGGCGCGCGGCCCATCGCGGCGGCAATCCGGCCCGGCGCCGGGAAGCCGCGCGGGATGCGCGCGGGCACCGTCGGATCGCGGCGATACGCTTCCTGCAGAAGCAGGACGAAGTGCTCGATGGCGGTGCCGCCGGTGAATTCTCCGCGCCGCAGCCGCGCGACGAAATCGGCGATGTCGCCGCCGCCGACGTGCACGTTCCAGGTGACGACGGCAAGCCGGTCGATCGGCGCGGCGGCTTTGACCGCCAGCGGCTGAATCAGGATCGGGCCGATGGTGTCGCACCAGCGCGCCAGCGTGTCGCGCTCGGTGCGCGCTTCGGGCTCGACCCAGCGCACCACCGCATCGGCGGGAATGACTTGACGGCAGGCGTGGACAACCGGACCATCGCGTCGTTCTTCAGCGCGAACGGGAACGCGCGAACAGGCAGGTGCGGCGAGGATCGCGAGGATCGCCAGCGCCCGCGCAGGCCTCGACAGCCGGCGCGAAACGGCGCTAGCGGCGGCGGCGGGACGTATCGCGCGCGGTGTGCCGACGGGCGCTGCCGGCATCGGACTCAGACCGTGGTCTCGACGATTCGTGTGCTGCCAGACTCGATTCCCAATTTGGCGAGTAGGTGCGCAGGTCGCGAACCTCGGTGAGCGGTCCCTGTCGGCCCGCCTCGCGATTGCGCGTGAGCTCATGGTTCAGCTCGGCGGCGTCGTGCGTCGCCCGCGACATCCGCTCGCTCATCTCGCGAATACGTTTGAGTTGATCCTCCAGAAATGAGTCCGCCATCGTAGCTCCTGCCTCCATACCAGCGAATCCCGTGCCAGTGGAACGGCCCTTCTCTCATAGAGGATTCGTGATCCGGAGACCCACTGAGGGCTCGGATGAGCTACACCAGCGCGACCACTCATGGTGCCGCGCTGCCACCTGCGGCCACCGGTCGGACCTCCACGAAACCGCCCGGACACGAATGAATCAACGCGGTCTCAAACCCGGACGAGCACCCCGCGCGCCGGCTGAGCCGTCGCCTGCGCGATCGCCGACACATACAACGCGACCTGCCGGCGATAGCGGTTCTCGCCGAGCGTCGCCAGCTCGCGGTCGGACTTGTAATCGACCACGGTCCAGGCACCGTTCTCCTCGAATGCGAGATCGACGATGCCCTCGATCATCGTGCCGTCTGCCACGACGCAGGTCACCGGCGTCTCGCGACGGCAGGCCTGGCGCGCGTCGGCCGCGCGCGCGCGGCCGAGCAGCTCGTGAGCAAGCACGCGCTCGACCGTCTCGACTGCCGCCGCCACCTCGTCGGCCGGCGCCGACAGGATGCGGCCATGAACGTGGGCGAGCGACGCGATCGCGGCTGCGCCGGCATCGAGCGGCGTCGCGGCGAGCATCGCATGCACGAGTTCGCCGAACCTGGCGCCGCCGGGCCGGTCGCGTCCTCTCGCGTCGACGACCTCGACCTCACGCTCCGCCGAATCGGCGGGTCGCGGTGCGGTTTCGCCAGGCGCCGCGATCTCCTCCTCGAACAACCCTCGCTGAACCACTGGCGCACCTGCCCCGGCAGCGGCCGGCTCTCCGCGATCGAGATCGTCCGCGGCCCACTCGGTCGCGGATCGAACCGACAGCGAGGCGATCGAGCCGTGCGCGATCGCGTCGGCGCGCCGGTCCCGCCACTGTTCGTACTCGCGCAGCCCTTCGGCGACGACGCTGCCGGCGACGTCTTTCGCAATCAGCGATTCGCGTCGGATCCCGACTGCCGGTTCGACCCCGAGGTCGAGCGCGTGCGGGTCCCACCAGACGATCGGGTACGGGGGCTCGCCGGCGATGAAATGCTCGCCCGGACAGACGGTCGAAGCGTTCGAGGGTTCGTCGTCCGGACGCCGCCAGACCGAGTCCTTCTTGAACGCAGGACAACCCGCTGCCGGCGCGCCCGCGCGCCGCGACGCCGATGGCGGATAGACCGCGGCGTTGAGCGGGCCGGTCCAGCCTCCTTCCCACGGGCCGTCGCCGACGGCGGGAACGACGAGCAGATCGCGCGCGCGCGTCGCCGCGACGTAGGCGACGCGGACGCCCTCGGCTTCGTCGCGGGCGATCTCGCGCTCCTCGTGCGTCGCCAGCTCGATCGGCGTCCAGCGTCCCAGCCGCAGAAAGCACACATTGCGGTCGCGATCGATCAGCCGATCGGCGCGGTCGCTCCGCAGCTTGGCGGTGATGTCGGCCAGGATGACCACCGGAAACTCCAGCCCCTTGGCCTTGTGCACCGTCATCAACCGCACGCCATCGCTGCCTTCCTCGAGGATCGGCGCTTCCGCCGCCTGCCCGCCTTCGGCCTGGCCGCGCAGCTCGTCGACGAACCCGCGGAACGACATGCCGCCGTTCGCCTCGTACTGGCGCGCCAGCTCCGCGACGTGCAGCACGTTGGCGAGCGCCTGCTCGCCCGCCGGCCGCAGCACGAAGCCGACGTGCGCGCGCGTCGCGTCGAGCAGCCGCGTGATCGTGTCGGCGACGGGACGGTAGTTGCGTCCGCCGTGCAACCCGCGCAGCACCTGCAGCGCGTGTCCGACCGGCCGCAGCGTCGGCGCCAGATCGTCCGGGACGCGGAAGGGATGAAACCCCTTGTGATGATGGCGGTAGGCAAGCAGCGTCTCGTCGTCGATCGCGAACAGCGCGCCGCGCAGGGTGGCAAACACCGACAGCTCGTCGTCGGGCCACTCGATCGCCGCCAGCGCCGCGCGCATCGTCTCGACCTCCTCGCGGCCGTGGAACGACTTGCCGCCGACCAGCAGGTGCGGGACGCCGCGTGCTTCGAGCGCGTCGACGTAGGGCCGGGTGACGTCGCCGCCGAAATGCATGAAGCGGCGGAACAGGATGCAGATGTGCCGCGGCCGGAGCGGCATGGTCATCGGCAGCTCGTCGACGCCGGCGGTGCGCTCGGTGACCGTCCAGCCGCTCGTGGTCACCAGCCACTGCACGAAGGCGCCGACGGCATCGGGCAGCGACTGCTCGATCGCGTAGCCGGCGATGCGGCGCTGGCCGTACGGCTCGGGTACCGGCAGCGCGACCACCGACGGCTGGCCGGCGCGATCGTCGCGATGCGGCGACAGCGCCACGTACTCGGCCTGCAGCGTCTGGCGATCGCCGGTCATCAACGGCGCGAAGGCGTGGTTGACCGCCCGCTGAATCGACGGCGTGGCGCGAAAGCTGGTGTGCAGGTACGCCCGGCGCGCGCCGCGCGCTTCGAGCAGCTCGCACACCTCGCGGTAGGTTTCGACGTCGGCGCGGCGAAAGCGGTAGATCGCCTGCTTCGGGTCGCCGACGATGAAGAGCTTGCCGCGGCGGGGCGTGATGCGGCGCCAGTCGCGCTCCGCCGGGTCGTCGGCCGACAGCAGCAGCAGGATCTCGGCCTGCAGCGGATCGGTGTCCTGGAACTCGTCGACGAAGATGTGCGTGAAGCGCGCCTGGAACGCCTGCCGGACGCGCGGGTAGCCGGTGATGAGATCGCGCGCGCGCAGCAGCAGGTCGACGAAATCGAGCGCGCCGGCGCGCTGCTTCAACTGCTCGTAGCCGGTGACGACGTCACGCAGCTCCTCGTGCAGCAGCGCCGCCAGGTCGCAGTCGGCCGCGCGCTGGAAGGCGTCGAGCTCGTTCATCAACGACTCGTAGGCCGCCCAGACCGTGTCGCGGGCGACGGCGGCGCCGAAGGCGCGCTCGCGGCCGCGCCGCGCGCGCCGCAGGTTGCGGTGCTGCGCGAGATCGACGAGGCGCGCTTCCCACCCGTCGGGATCGCCGGCGTCGAAGCGCGAGGCGGTCTGGACGTCGTGACTCAGCTCGCGAACCGGCGCGGTGTCGAGATAGAGCGGATCGCGCGTGGAGATCGGCTGCGCCGTGAGGCCGGCGAGCGCGTGCACCCGGTCGAGCGCCTGTTCCAGCAGAGGGCCGCGTTCGAACAGGTCGCGGCGCCACGCGCCGTCGAAGTCGCGCCATTCGGCCAGCTCGCGGCCCGCCCGGCGGATGCGGTCGACCGGCCCGTCGTCGTCGTCGCGGCCGTCGCGCGACCAGACGCTGCGGCGCAGCGCGCGCCGGACGCCCTCGGGCGGATCCTCGAGCGCCTCGTGCAGCCACGACTCGAACGCTTCGTCGAAGATCCGGTTGGCGCGGGCCTCGGTCAGCACCTCGAACAGCGGGTCGATGCCCGCCTCCACCGGCCGCTCGCGCAGCAGATCGGCGCAGAAGCCGTGGATGGTGCTGACGTGCGCCTCCTCGAGCCGCGCAATCGCATCGCTCAGGCGCTCGCGCGCCTGGCCGTCCGTCGATCGCTGGCGCGCGCTCTCCAGCTCCTTCCTGATGCGCAGCTTCAGCTCGCCGGCCGCCTTCTCGGTGAAGGTGACGGCGACGATCTGGTCGATGGTGGCGCGGCCGCGGGCGAGCACGTTGAGGATGCGCGCCACGAGTTCCGTGGTCTTGCCGGTGCCGGCGGCCGCCTCGACGATCACGGTCTCGTCGAGGCCGTCGCGAATCAGCAGCCGGTCGGCGTGATCGCGAAGCGGCGCGGTCATGGCTTCCTCCGCAGATCGAGGAGATCGGCCAGGGCGTCCTGCGACTTGACGCGAGCGGCGCGCCATTCGGCGTCCGGCCCGCAGACCGGCCGGAAATCACACCAGGTGCACGCGCGCTCCGCCGGGGCGGGCCCGAGGAAGCCGTTTTCGATCGCCCGGTCGACGATCTCGAGCACCTCGAGGCCGAGCCGCCGCGCCGGCGGCGTCAGCGGAATGCGAACGTCGCGGTAGCCGCCGGTGGTGGTCGCGTAGTACAGACGCCCCTCCGCGACGCTCTTCCCCGTCGCCGCTTCGAGCGCGAGCGAGTAGAGCACCGGCTGCAGCGCCCGGCCGCCGTCGACGACCATGTGTTCCTTGCCGCGATACTTGCCGGTCTTGTGATCGGTGACGCGCAGCTGCCCGCTGGCGACGTGCTCCTCGATGAGATCGATCGAGCCGTGGAGCTGGAAGCGGCCATCGAGCACGACCGGCTCGGCACGGCTGTCCGGGTCGCGGCCGACGGCGAGCGCGCCGCCGTCGGCGTAGCCGAACGCCCACTCGAAGTGGCGCGGAACCCACTCGCCGCCGCCACGGGCGATCTCGTCGACCCACAGGCGCAAATCCCGCCGGATCGAGGCAATCTCGTCGCGCCAGACGCGATCGATCGCCGGCGCCAGTTCGTCGTACTGAGTCGTCGCCACCTCCTCGATCGCCTGATCGAGCACCGCGAACGCCCGTTCGACGCGATCCGCGGTCACCGGCAGCGCATGCTCCTGCTGCAGCTGGCGATAGAACCTGGTCTGCACCTCGTGGAACAGGCTGCCGCGAATCAGCGGATCCATCCGCTGCAGCGGCTCCAGATCCTCGGCCGGCCTGATCCTGAAGATCGCCGACAGCAGGAACTGGTACGGGCAGACGGCGTACTTCTGCAGCGCCGACAGCGAATAGCGGCGCGCGCCGAGGCGCTGTCCGGCGAGCAGCGGCCGGATGCCGGTGCTCGCCGCGGTAATGCCGTCCCAGTGCGACCACGTCTTCCGGCCGCGCATGTAGCGTTCGCGGACCGACCGCTGCAGGCATTCGTTCAACTGCAGGATGTAATGCGCGCGCCCGCGCGACTGCTGATCCGGCTGATCGACCAGCGATCGCAGCGTCGCGAGGTCGTGCTCGAGGGCGTCGATCGCTTCGCTGCGCTCGGCCGGCGCCGGCCACGCCAGCGTCGCCCGCGACGTGTGCGCGGCGGCCTGCTGCAACTCCTCCGCGCTCGGCACCCGGCCGGTCATCGCGCGCCAGATCTCGAGCGCGTACAACGACGGCACGCGCGGGCGTCCTTCGCCCACTTCAACGGTCGGAAAGGAGACGTAGAGCCGCCGCTCCGCCGCGCCGACGGCCAGTCGCAGCTGCAGCTTCTCGAGCTCCGCACGCTCGGGCTGCCGGATCAATGCCGCGTCGACCTGCGCGCGCGCGTCGTCGAGCAGCAGCGGATCCTCGCGCGGCTTCTGCGGGAACATCCGCTCCGCCAGCGCGGCGACGAAGACGACATCGAACGATCGGCCGCGCAGCTGCGCCGGACTGGCGACGAGCACACGACCGTAGCGCCTGACCGGCGGCTCGGCCTCGATGCTGGCGAGACGATCGGCAAGCACGCGGGCGGCTTCCTGCAGCGTCACCGGCCCGATGGCGGCCATCGGCCTGAGATCGGCGAGCACGCGCAGCACGCGATCGGGCCGCCGCAGCACGCGCGGCGCCAGGGCGGCAAAGTGATCGAGCCATTCGGACCACGGCGCCTGCGCCGGCCACCCGGCGATCAGGCGAATCACCGGCAACGCGAAGGCCTGGAGCTGGCGGATGTCCTCGACCTTCCGCGTCAGCATGTCGAGGCGCGGCGAGCCCGGTTCGGTGCGCGCCAGCTCGCGGCGCTGCAGCTCGCTCTCGTGGATGAGACCGTTCAGCCGGCGCGTCCAGCGCTCGCTGCCGGCGATGACCCGCGACTCGGCGAGCAGCCGCTCCCATTTCCACGGCGACCGAAAGGCCCGCGGCTCGACCGCGTTCAACTCGGCCCGGCTCGATTCCGCCTCCGCCGCGTCGGTCGCCGCGCGCTCCCCCATCGTCCCGAAGACGTCGTCGCTCGAGGCGGGAAACGCGTCGGCCGGCGGCGGCTTCTCCGGGTCGGGTACCTGGCCGAGCGACAGATATTCGGCAAAACGCCGCGCCGAAAGATGATCGAGCGCGCACGCGACCAGCGCGAGGAATGCGCGCCCGGCCGGGTGCGGGCGCCGCGTGCCGCGCTCGAAGTACACCGGGATGCCGGCGCGCTCGAGGGCGTGCTCGAGCAGGCCGCCGTAGTGCTGCGGCGCGCGCAGCGCGATCGCCATCCGGTCGAAGGGGATGCCGCGCCTTGCCTCGCGCAGCACGCGGCGGGCGATCTCCACCGATTCGCGCCCCTCGCCCGGCGCCGAAAACAGCTCCACCTCGTCGGCCGGCTGCGCGGGCGGCGGCACGGCGGACGAGAACAGGTAGCGGCGAATCCGATCGAGACCCACCGGTCCGTCGTTGTCCGAGTCGAGGTTGACGACCGGCTCCGCGCCCGCGAGGGGAAGGAGCGCCGCCTGCGTACGCGAATCGCCCTCCGGGATGGTGGCCAACGCTGCGGGCGCATGCGCCGCGAGCGCCTGGACGAGATCGCGTTCGGTGGCGTTGGCGATTGGCACGTCGACCAGCAGAAGCCTGGCGCGCGCGTACGGATGCGTCCGGCCGGCGGCAGCGGCGGCCGCGGTTCGCAGGAAAGCCGCGCGGTCGACGGCCGCCGTCTCCTGGAACTGCTCCTCGAAGCGCTCGAACAACTGCGCGAGGTCGGCGCCGATCTCGGGCGCGCCGCGGACCGCGGCGGGAGAGGCCATCGCCAGCGCCAGCTCCTCGAGGGTGCGCGCGAGGGCGCGCGGAAATCCCGGCGTGCGGGCGACCGGCGCGAAGTAGGTCAAGGCCTTGTCGCGCGTGGCGTCGAAGAGCGCCCGGGCGGCGACGGCCTGCGCGCCGAGCGCGGTCGTCGGCGACAGCCGATCGCGCGCCAGCACCGGCGCCGCGAGCCGGGCGGCGAGCTGCGTGAAACTGAAGCGATACAACCCGAACGTGGCGCCGCGGCTGCGGCCGATTTCGCGGGCGAGGTCGTCGGCCGCGCCGCGCGAGGCGGCGACGATCACGACTTCAGAAGCCGGGGCAGACTCGAGGATGAAGCGGCGCGCGGCGTGGAGCCGAGCGGCGGCGGAGGTTGAGAGGACGATGCGCATGTTCAGGGACCCCTTCCGGACGCCATGCCGGACACTCGGTAGGCGCGGCGCTCGCCGCGCAAGTCGAAAGTCTTTAGTCGAAAGTCTTCAGTCGAAAGTCGAAGGTCGAAAGTCCTGAGTCGAAAGTCTACAGTCGAACGTCGAAAGTCGAAAGTCCTAAGTCGCGCAGACTAACGGGCATCGACACGTACGTGGAAGTAGCCGCCCGCCTCGTCGACGGTCAGCGGCGCCTCGAACACGCGACCGAGCTCGCGGGCGGTCAGCACCTCTGCTTTCGGGCCGTCGGCGGCGACGCGCCCGCGTTGCAGCAGGATCACGCGGCTGATTTCGGGGATGATCTCGTCGACGTGATGCGTGACCAAAAGGATGGTCGTCCCCTGGCGCGCGATCGCGCGGATGCCGTCCAGAAAGTCGTGGCGAGCGACCATGTCGAGGCCGCGCGTCGGCTCGTCGAGCACCAGGGCGCGCGGGTTGTGGGCCAGCGCGCGGGCGATCAGCACCCGCCGCGCTTCGCCGGTCGACATCGTGTCGAGCGTCGCCCCGGCGAGCCGGGACGCGCCGACGCGCGCGAGGGCGTCGGCGGCCGCCTGCTGCATCGCGCCGGTGACATGGTGGTGCGCGAACACGCCCTGGCTGGCGAAAAAGCCGGAAACCACGGCGTCGAGGCCGGTGATCGTGCCGTTGGAGTTGCCGTGCACGAACCGATCGTGGAGATCGGGCGAGACGATGCCCATCTGGGCGCGCAGCGCGAACACGTCCCACAACTCGCGCCCCATGACGCGGATGGGCGGCGTGCCGTTGGCTGCGGGCAGCGGGTAGAGCTGCAGCGTCAGCAGCCTGATGAAGGTCGATTTGCCGGCGCCGTTGGGGCCGAGAATCGCCGTGTGCTCGCCGGCCGCGATGCGCAGCGTCAGGCGGTCGAGGATGCGGGCGCCGCCGAGCACGACGCTGGCGTCCTGCAATTCCAGCAGCGGCTCAGTGGCCACGGCCGTTGGTGGTAGTGCGGGCGGCGAGCTCGCGATCGAGATCGAGGATCGCCGCCGGATCGGCCTTGACCAGGCGGAACTTGGCGACGATTTCGCGCGCGATCTTCTCCTCTTCCACCTGCTCGGTCAGGAACCACTGCAGCTCGGTCATCTCGGCGAACGCCTTTTCCCGGAAGCACAACTCGTAGAGGGCATTGATCTGCTGCGTGACCCGCTGCTCGTGCGCCAGCGCCTGCTCGAACACCTCGCCCAGCGAGTCGAACGACGCCTTCGGCTTGTCGATCGTCCTCAGGTCGACCGTGCCGTCGCGGGCGAGCGCGAAGTCGAACAGCTTCAATGCGTGCATCCGCTCCTCGTCGCTCTGCAGGCGCAGCCACTTGGCCGCGCCGAGAAACCGCTGCTTCTCGCAGAACGCGGCCATCGCCAGATAGGTATAGGACGCCTCGAACTCCGAGTTGATCTGTTCGTTGATCGCGTTGAGCACGGTCGTGTTCATGTCGAGTCGAACCTCCGTCCTTCGATTCGGCGCGGGTTATCTGACGCCTCGCTCAGGACAGGCCTAGTCTACTTGTTCTCGCGGCCGTCTCCGTCGGCGGTGGCAGCGCGTTTGCCCACGCGCCGGCGCATGATTCGCAGACCGACGCGCGCGCTGGTGATCGCTGCCGGATTCTTCGCTGCCGCTGTGACCGCTTCACTCTCCGTGAAGCGAGTCGTTACAGCCGGGGCGCTGCAGGTCGATCCATCGCCAGCGCAGCCGGTGAGAGTCGGCGCGCAGGCCGCGGGCAGCTTTGCCGATGCGACCGGCCACTCCGGCCAGTCGCACCTGGTGTACGCGGCGAACGCCGGGGTCTGGTGGCTGTTCACGCTCACCTCGTCAGCCGACTCGGCCGGCGGCGCGAATCATCTCGTCAAGGCGTACCGCTCCTCGGGCGCCGACCTCGCCACCGCATCGTGGATCGCCGCCGGCGACAGTCCCGGCGCATCGGTCTCCGCCGGATTCGCGCCCAACGGCTTCATGGGCGGCGGCCGCGCGCTCGGCATCGTCTACATCAACAACGCGCCGGCCGACATCATTCATGCGGAGGTCGCGATGGCGGCCGACGGGCAGGACGGCATCTCCGGCCACATCCGCGCCCGCCTGACCGCGGCCGGCATCACCTGGGAAAGCTGGAATTACAAGGTCGAAGGCGCGGCGACCTGGACGTTGCCGCGCGCCGTGTCGCTTGGCCTGTCGAACGGCCGGTTCATTCATTCCGGCGGCCCGACGCTGCAGCAGGAGGTCGACGCGAACGCGCGGCGATCGACCAATGCCGATACCGGCACCGCCTGGACGTCCGGCTTCTCGTCGGTCGTGGTGATCGACAACAGCATGCTGCACCAGTGCAACGCGATGGCGTTCGCGCCGCTGGCCGGGGAAACGATGCTGGCCGTGTACGACAACGGCCGCGGCACCGAACCGGGGCAGACCAACCTGCGCTACAAGCGATCCAACGCCAACGGCACGTGGACCGGCGTCGTTGTCGGCAGCCAGCTGGGCGGCGACGGCGACGTCTTCGCCACGACCGCCGCGATCGATCAGAACGACTGGGCGCTGGTCGCGCTCAACCCGGCGACGATTCGCGCCTACCGACGCAATGCCGCCGGCACCGGCGTCGACGCGGCGGCCTACAACCCGGCGAACAACGCCTGGTCGGCCGCGCCGGCGCCGCCGGCCTTCGGCCC
>Ga0134123_10002738_pt1 | contig 11510 bp, 9 predicted proteins | sample KB303_FD_96460 | JGI IMG/M metagenome (GOLD analysis project Ga0134123, IMG submission 96460) | Terrestrial soil microbial communities without Nitrogen fertilizer from Kellogg Biological Station, Michigan, USA - KB3-0-3 | ecosystem: Environmental > Terrestrial > Soil > Unclassified ...
AGCTGCTCGGCGACGTCGACGAACTCGCAGCCGCCGTAGTAGCGCTTGCCCGGGTAGCCCTCGGCGTACTTGTTGGTCATCACCGAGCCGGCGGCTTCGAGCACGGCGCGGGAGACGAAGTTCTCCGAGGCGATGAGCTCCAGCCCCTCGTTCTGGCGCCGGCGCTCCTGCGCGATGGCGTCCCAGATCTCGGGGTCGGCGGCCTTGAGGTTGCGGCTGTCGAGCATCCGGCGGGTGGGTGTTCAGCCTTGCGGCGTCTCGGTCGGGGGAGCCGCGGCAGCGGCCTTGGGCTCTTCCTTCTTGGGCTCTTCCTTCTTCTTCGCCGGGGACTTCTTCGGCGCCGGCCGCTTGGCGGCCTTCTGCTTCTCCTGCGCCTCGGCGCGGGCGGCGCTGCGGCGGCGCTGTAGCCGCTTGTTGCGGCGCTGGCGGCGGCGTTTCAGCTCACGGTCCTTCTCACGCATGGGATGGCGACCTCCGGACTAGGTATTACGGATGTATGACGGGTGGCGTGGTTGCGGGCAGCGCAGGAGCTTGTCTCAGCGGTGGGCGAGCGTCAAGGCGCGCCGGCGTGTGACGCGGCCGTCGCCGGCCCCCGCGCGGCGGCCACCCAGCTCTCGACACCGGTCGCCGGCCACGCGGTCTCGACGCCGAAGAAGTCGGCGATCGCGCGCGGCAGCCCTCGCAACTCCGGCGCGCCCGGCAGCCGCTGCACCGGCACTCCCGCGCCGACGGCGACGAAGAACGCCTGCGGGTCGTGCTGCAGCGCGGTGCGGATGCCGTGGTCCGACATCACGATCAGGACGTCGTTGCCGTCGAGCCGGCGGTAGATCTCGCCCAGGCGGCCGTCGACGTAGCGGTAGACGCGGAAGAGCAGCGGCTTGCCGTCGTCCTGGCCGGCGGCGGCGACGGCGGGGAAGGTGGCGTGGGTGACGAGGTCGAGCGAGGCCACGCGCAGCATCACCAGGTCGGGGCCGCCGGGGCCGGCAAGCTGCGACGCGTTGTCGAAGTCCGCCGCCATCTCGGCGAGGAGCTTGCTCTTCACCTTGTCGAGCTCGCCGAGCAGAGCTCCCTCGTCGGCGCGCAGCGGCCGCGTGGGGGCGAGCGGGATGCCGCTCTCGACGCCGTGCGGCCCCACCACCGCGCCGTGCCGGCCCAGCTTGAGCCCGCCCTCGGAGTGGAGCAAGTTGGCGACCCGCAGGTCGCCGGCCCCGAGGGCGGCGAAGAGGTCGACCGCTCCGGGCAGCACCCAGCCGAGCGGTCCGAGCGGGTTGCGGCCGACGAAGTTGAGCCCGCCCAGCTCGTCGCCGAGCTGGTAGAGCGAGGCGAGGACGCTGTCGACGCCGCGTGCCCCCGGCTTGGTGATGCTGCGCATCGCCATGGCGGTGAACGCCGGCTCGCTGGTGAGCACGGCGCTGGTGCCGCCGGCGATGAGGGCGTCGAAGGTGGGCAGCTCGCGCCGCGCGCGGCCGTGCTGCACGAAGCGCCAGTCGCCGCAGTCGAGGATGACGACGAACAGCCGCCGACGCCCGCTCGCCGGCCGCTGCGGCGGCAGCGCCGCTGCGGTCGAGACCGCTGCCGCGGTGGTCTGCCTCGCCACGATCGGCACCGGCGCCGCGCCGCTGCCCCCCGGCCACGCCGCTCCCGAACCGCGCACGCGGTCCTGCGCGTCGCGCAGCACCCAGCGCAGCGGCCACGCCTCCACCGCGCGCGCGAGATGGACGCGCCGCGACGGCGGCAGCTCGACCGCCTCGTACGGCGCGTCGTGCGGCGCCGCGGCCGGCGGCGAGACCAGCAGGCGCCAGCCCGGACCGGCGCCGCGGGCCTGCAGCTCGACGCCGGTGCCGGCGGCGCCCGGCGCGGCAGCGGGCTCCGCCTCGGCGCCGGTGCGGGCGAGGTCCTCGCGGACGAGGTGGCCGAGGTTGCCGAGCTTCGCCACGCCGGCGTCGAAGGCGCGCAGCGCCTCGTCGTGACGGCCGGAGATCACCAGCTCGCCGACGTAGCGGATCCACACCCGGCGCAGCAGCTCGGGGTCGCCGACGCGGTCCCCCGACTCGACCGCGTCGCGCAGCAGGGCGATGCGGTAGCGGCCGCGGGGATCGCTCATCTGGCTGGTGGAGAGCAGGTAGGCGTAGGCCGCCTTCGCCCGTTCGGGCTTGACGCGCGCCCAGGCGTCGACGTGGTTGAGCAGCGCCTGCGGGCGGCCGAGGTGCGCCAGCGTGATGGCGCGGATGTCCCACCAGTCGGCGCCGGTGCTCGCCGTCGGTTGCGGCGGCGGCGCATCGGGCAGCAGCTTCAACGTGCGCTCGAAGTCGCCGCGCTGGAACGCCTGCACGGCGAGGAAGGTGCGCAGGAACGCCGCTTGCGCGCCGGCCGCGGCCACCCGGCGGTCCATCGCCTCGAAGGCCGTCGCCGGCGGTTGCAGCTGCAGCCGCAGCGTCGCCTCGTGGATGAGCAGCGGGGCGCTCTCGTGGTAGCGGTCGTTGCCACGGATCGCGAGCTGTAGCGCGGCGGGGAGCGCGCCGCGGTCGCGCCGCGCCGCCACCAGCTCGGCGGTGAGCGGCGGCCGCGGCAGCCAGTCGCCCGCCGCGGGATCGGCGAGCTCGCGTTCGAGCAGCGCCACGCACTCGCCGCGGCGCTTGTTGGCCATCAACGCCATGCAGCGGCAGTCGGCGGTGGCGAGGTCGTCGACGCTCGCGGTGAGCCTCCCCTCGGAGGCGCGCAGCGCGCGCCGCCAGTCGCGCGCCTCGACGGCGTCGCAGGTCTCGCTGCTGCGCCGGAAGGAGCGCAGGTGGGTCCACGCGCGGCGGACGGCGAAGGCGCCGGCGACGAGCACCAGGCCGAGCACGACGAGAGCCGGCCAGCGCCTCACGGCGCCTCTCCCGCCGGCGTTGCCGGGTCGAGCCGCAGCTCCAGCGCGTAGGCGCCCTTCGCCTTGCTGCCGCGCAACGCGAGGCGCGACCACGGGTAGCGCACCGCCGGGCCGCCGCCGCTCCGCCACGCGTCGCGCAGGAACGCGTCGGCGGCGGGGAAGCGGTCGAGCCGCACCACCAGCCCGCTCGCCGTCGGCACTTGCGTCGCCGGCGGGCTCAGCAAGCCCACCGCCACGCTCAGCCGGTTCCAGCCCAGCACCAGCGCGCGGTCGGTGGCGAGGTAGCAGGGGGCGAGGCCCGGCAGCAGGTCGAGATCGCCGAGGCAGGCGCCGCGATGGCCGCCGTACTCGAAATCCTCGCGCGTCGCCCCCCACTTCTGCTGGGTGTTGGCGACGAGCCGCTCGAGCGCGGCGACCGCCGCGTCCTTCTGCCGCACGTGCAGCGCGACGGCCATCGGGGGCACCTGCTCGTTCGGCCCGGGCGCGTAGACGGCGAGCTCGCTGGTGCCCTCGAGCGCCATGGCGGCGAACAGCTCGCCGGAGAGGCCGTAGAGCCGCTCCGCCCACGCCGCTCCCTCGCCGCCGCCGAGCCCGGAGAAGCCGCGGTCGGAGCGCAGCAGCAGGTGGGCGAGCACGTGCCGTTCGGAAAGCACCGGCGCCGCGGGCGCGGAGCGCGCCGGCAGCAGCGCCTGCCACGGCTCGGCAGCGTCGGAGTCGTCGTGGAAGCGCGCCCGCACCTGCACGCCACCGCTGGCGTCGACGTCGCCCCAGGCCAGGAAGCGGCGTTCGGCGTCGCCGCGCGCGAAGAGCCAGCCGGCACCGGCGCGCACCACGTCACTCTCTGCGGCGAGCGTGCCGCGGGGCTCGCAGGTGACGTTGGTGGCGAGCGTGCACGTCTTGCCTTGCGGGCAGAAGGCGACGAAGCGCCGGCAGCCGGCGAGTCGGCGGTCGAGGTCGCCGGCGGCGACGGCGAGCGGCGTCTGCTCGAGCCCCTCGAGGGCGGTGAGGAACCGCCGCGCCGCCGCGGCGTCGCCCGCCCACAGCGTGCCGGCGGGCAGCGTTTCCTCCGCCGAGGGGCGGCACGAGGCGCCGGCGAGCGCCAGCGCGCCGACGAGCGCCAGCGCACCGAGGGAAGCCGCCGCGCGCGCGAAGCGCCTCTTCGCCCCGCTCCGCGGCCGGCCGCTCACAACGGCAGGTTACCGTGCTTCTTCGGCGGCGTGCCGACGCGCTTGCCGCGCAACTGGCGCAGGGCGCGGGCGATCGAGCGCCGCGTCTGCCGCGGCTGGATGACGGCGTCGACGAAGCCGCGCTCGGCGGCGACGTAGGGGTTGGAGAACTTCTCGCGGTACTCGCGCACCAGCCCGCCGCGGCGCGCCGCCGCGTCATCGCCCGCCGCCTGCAGCTCGCGGCGGTAGAGGATGTTAACGGCGCCTTCGGGCCCCATCACCGCGATCTCCGCGGTCGGGTAGGCGAGGTTGACGTCGGTGCGGATGTGCTTGCTCGCCATCACGCAGTAGGCGCCGCCGTACGCTTTGCGGGTGATGACGGTGATCTTCGGCACCGTCGCCTCGGCGAAGGCGTAGAGGAGCTTCGCCCCGTGCTTGATGATGCCGCCGAACTCCTGCTGGGTGCCGGGGAGGAAGCCGGGCACGTCCTCGAAGGTGACGAGCGGGATGTTGAAGGCGTCGCAGAAGCGCACGAAGCGCGCGCCTTTCAACGAGGCGTCGATGTCGAGCACGCCGGCGAGGTAGTTGGGCTGGTTGGCGACGATGCCGACGCTCTGGTTGGCGATGCGCGCGAAGCCGACGACGAGGTTGCGCGCGTAGTCGGCGTGCACCTCGAGGAACTCGCCGTCGTCGACGATGGCGCGCAGCAGCTGCTTGACGTCGTAGGGCTTGTTGGGGTCGGCGGGGATCAGGGTGTCGAGCGCCGCGTCCTCACGCTCGGGGTCGTCGCTGCTGTGGCCGGGCGGCGGCTCGTCGAGGTTGTTGCTCGGCAGGTAGGAGAGCAGTTGGCGGATCAAGGCCAGGCACGCCGCGTCGTTGCCGGTCGTGAAGTGGCAGACGCCGCTGCGCGCCGCGTGGGTGTGGGCGCCGCCGAGCTCTTCCTTGGTCACGTCCTCGTGGGTCACCGTCTTGATGACGTCGGGGCCGGTGACGAACATGTAGCTCGTCCCCTCGACCATGACGATGAAGTCGGTGATCGCCGGCGAGTAGACGGCGCCGCCGGCGCACGGTCCCATGATGGCGGAGATCTGCGGCACCACTCCCGAGGCGAGCGTGTTGCGCAGGAAGATGTCGGCGTAGCCGCCGAGCGAGGCGACCCCCTCCTGGATGCGGGCGCCGCCGGAGTCGTTGAGGCCGATGACCGGCGCGCCGTTCTCCACCGCGAGGTCCATCACCTTGCAGATCTTCTGGGCGTTGGTCTCCGACAGCGAGCCGCCGAAGACGGTGAAGTCCTGGGCGAAGAGGAAGACCATGCGGCCGTCGATGGTGCCGTAGCCGGAGACGACGCCGTCGCCGGGGATGCGCTGGCGTTCCATGCCGAAGTCGCGGCAGCGGTGCACGACCAGCGCGTCGAGCTCGACGAAGGACGCCGGGTCGAGCAGCAGCTCGACGCGCTCGCGGGCGGTGAGCTTGCCCTCGGCGTGCTGCTTCTTGACGCGCTCGTCGCCGCCGCCGCTGCGCGCCGCCTCCAGCCGCCGCGCCAGCTCGTCGGCCGCCGCGTCCCTCACCGTCTCGCTCATCGGCCGCCTTCGTTCATGGAGCTCGCATCCTACAATCTGCCGCGATGCCGTTCGGCGAGCTCGACCGCCCCGCCCTCGCCCGGGCGCTGGCGCAGCTCGCCGAGGGGCCCGACGACCTCGTCGACGCCTTCCTCGAGCGCGTCGAGGTGGTGGAGCTGCCGGCGTCGGGCGAGCCGGCGGGCGTGCGCCTGCGGCGCGAAGAAGGCCTCGCGGTGCGCCTCTGCCGCGGCGAGAAGAGCTGGCTCGCGAGCCGCGACCGCCTCGACGCCGAGGCTTTCGTCGACGCCGTGCGGCAGGTGGCGCGGGTCTACCCGCGGGCGGCGGCGCCGTTACCGCCGGCGCTGGTGCGGCCGTGGGGCGGGCTGCCGGCGACGGCGGAGCTGCAGGCCTTCCCGCGCCAGCTCGACCGCGCGCTGCGCGAGCGCCGCGTCGCCTTCCCCTACCGGCTGAGCCTGCGCCGCCACCGCCGCGAGCTGCAGGTGGTGACGCCGCATCTGCTCCCCGCCGCCGAGCGCGAGAGCTGGTACAGCTACCGCGTCGAGCTGGCGTGGGGGCGCCTCGGCGGCCTGCTCGTCGAGCTCGGCGACGAGGCAGCGGAGGTGGTGGCGGGCCGGCTCGCCGAGGCTTTCCGCGCGCGCGAGGCGCCGCCGCCGGAGAGCGCGACCGCCAACGTCGTGCTGGCGCCGGACTCCACGGCGACGCTGTTGCACGAAGCGGTGGCGCACGCGCTCGAGGCCGACACGTTGGCGGAGGTCGGTGCGCCGGAAGCGGCGCGCGGCGTGCGTTTGTCGGAGGCGCGGCTCGACGTGCTCGACGACCCGGCCGGCGCGCCGCATCCGGTGCGGCGGGCGAGCGACGACGAGGGGACGCCGGTACTGCCGCGCTGGCTGCTGCGCGGCGGCGTCGTCGACCAGCCGCTCGCCGACCAGCGCTGGGCGCGGCGGCTCGGCGGCCTGCAGCCGGGCGCGGGGCGGCGCGAGAGCCGGCACCGGCTGCCGGCGCCGCGCTCCTCTTACCTGCGGCTGCTCCCCGGCGAGGGCACGCTCGACGAGCTGGTGGCGCAGGCGGGCGACGGCCTCTACCTCGCCGAGCCCACCCGCGGCCGGCTCGACGCGCACAGCGGCGACTTCACGCTCGCCTTCGCGCACGGCCGGCGCATCCGCGACGGCGCGCTGCACGAGCCGGTGGGACCGTGTCGCATCGCCGGCCGCTTCGCCGACCTGCTCGGCAAGGTGGGCGCGGTGGGGGGCAAGGCGGTGCCCGCGGGTGCAGGCTGGTGCGCCAAGGGGGGCCAGCGGCTGCCGGTGTGGGGCGCCGCGCCGGAGCTTCTCATCGGCGGCGTCGAGGTCAGCAGTTGATGGTCGAGGTGCATCTGACGATCGAGATGAACAGGTGACGGTGGCGGCACGGTGAAGGCCACCCGCGCGGAAGAGCACGCCGAGGCGGTGCTCGCGGCGCTGCAGCGCGCCGGGCTGCCGGAGGCCGAGGTCTACCTCAAGGAGGGGCGCAGCCGGCGGCTCGCCCTCGGCCTCGCCGGGGCGGAGCATCAAGTGCTGGTGGAGGAGGGGTGGGGGGTGCGCGCCGGCGACCGCCGCTCGGCCTTCTTCGCCGCCGGCACCGGCCGGCCCGAGCCGGCGGGACCGTGGCCGGCGCCGCAGGGGTTTCCCTCGCCGCTGCCCGACCCCTCGCCGGTGGTGCGCTGGAGCGACCCGCCCGACCTCGACAGCCCGCTGCTCACCGAGCTCGAGGCGCAGGCGCTGCTCAACGCTGTTGCCGAGGCGCTCGCCGCCGAGCTGCCGGGCGCGACGCTGGTCGAGGCGACGCTCGAGGACGGCTCCAGCGCCTCGACCCTCGCCAGCTCGCACGGCATCCGCGCCCGCTGGCGGCACCGCGTGGCGTGGGCGCGGTTGGTGGCTGCGCTGCCGGAGTCGGCGCCGGCCGGTGCGATGCTCGGCGCGCCGGTGCGCGCCACCGTCGAGCAGGGCGCGCGCGAGGCGCGGCGGCTGCAACCGAAGGCCCTCGCGCGCGCGCTCGCCGACCGCCTGGCAGTGCGCGCACGCGGCAGCCTGCCGGAGCGCGAGAGCGGCGACGTGGTGCTGGCGCCGGCGGTGGCGGCGCGCCTGGTCGCCGCGCTGTTGCCGCTGCTCGTCGGGCCGGAGGCGCGCGAGCGCGCGGCGCCTCTTGTCGACCGTGCTGGGCGGATCGGCTCGCCGCAGCTGTCGGTGGTCGACGACGGTCGGCTGCCCAACGGGCTGCTCGCTACGGCGGTCGACGGCGAGGGTGTGCCGACGCGCGCGGTGCCGCTGATCGAAGGCGGGCTCTATCGCCAGCCGCTGCTCGCGTGGTGGCAGGCGCGCGGCGGCTCGAGCACGACCACCGGCACCCCGGCGGCTGCGCCCGCGGCGAGCGCGCGAGTGGCGAGCGGTTGCAGCGCGCGGCCGAGCTTCCGCGACCTGCCGCGCCCGGGCCCGACGCACCTCTTCGTGCGGCCGCAGGGGGGCGTGCGGCCGGCGATGCTGGTGGGCGACATCGCCCGCGGCTGCTACCTTCTCGACGTCGACGGCCCGGGCCATTTCGACCTCGCGGCCGGCCGCTTCGCGCTGCCGGTGTGCGGCTTTCAGCTCGACGCCGGCGCCGCGCGGCGGCCGCTCGCCGGCGGCTGGCTCTGCGGCTCGATCGGCGCGCTGCTGCGCGGCGTCGCCGGCGTGGCGCGCGACCTCGCCTTCTTCCCGCTCGCGGGGATGATCGGCAGCCCGACGCTACGCATCACGGGCCTCGAAGTGCGCGCCGGCGAGTAGCGCCGGCCCCGTCGTGGCACAATGCGCGGCCCGGCGGCCGCGCGCCCGCCAGCTCACCGCTCACCGCAACGACGGAGCATCCCCATGCAGCTCGGCATCCTCGGCTTCCCGAAGGTGGGCAAGACCACCCTCTTCAACATCCTCACTGCCTCGCACCAGTCGACCGACAAGTTCTCGGCGTCGCGGCAGACCAACGTCGGCGTGGCACAGGTGCCCGACGCGCGGCTCGTCAAGCTGCGCGATCTCTTCTCGCCGAAGAAGTACACGCCGGCCACCGTCGAGTACGTCGACATCCCCGGCATCAGAAAAGGCGAAGGCGCGGAGAGCCTCGACCTCGGCAAGCTGCGCACCGTCGACGCGCTGGTGCACGTGGTGCGCGCCTTCGAAGACCCCGAGCTGCCGCACGCGGCGGGGAGCGTCGACCCGGCGCGCGACCTGCTCGAGCTCGAGCTGGAGCTGATCCTCGCCGACCACGAGCTGGTGCAGCGGCGGCTCGATCGGCTCGCGCAGTCGGCCAAGCGTGGTTTGAAGCCCGAGGAGGAGCGCGAGAAGGCGCTGCTTGCCGACGTGGTGATGCCGGCGCTCGAGGGCGAGCGGCCGCTGCGCGACGTCGAGCTGTCGCCCGACGACGAGCGCCGGCTGCGCGGCTTCCAGATGCTGTCGGCCAAGCCGATGCTGGTGGTGCTCAACGTCGGCGAAGGCGACCTCGCCGGCGCCGACCCGGCGAGCATCGGCTGGACGCGGCGCGCGCGCACCGAGGCGGTGGTGGTCTCGGCGCCGATCGAGCAGGAGATCGCCGGCCTCGCCGCCGAGGAGCAGCGCGACTTCCTCGCCGAGCTCGGCCTCGCCGAGCCCAGCGTCGACCGCGTCATCCGCGCCAGCTACACCCTGCTCGGCCTGCTGTCGTTCTTCACCGTCGGCGAGGACGAGGTGCGCGCCTGGACGGTGCGCCGCGGCACCCACGCCCGCGAGGCCGCCGGCACCATCCACTCCGACATCGAGCGCGGCTTCATCCGCGCCGAGGTGGTGGAGTGGGAAGAGCTGGTGCGGCAGGGCTCGATCGCCGCCTGCCGCAACGCCGGCTCACTGCGACTGGAGGGCAAGGAGTACGAGGTCCGGGACGGCGAGGTGATCCACTTCCGCTTCGCCATCTAGCATCCGGGTCTCTTTAGCTCGGCTGCCACTCCTCGAGCGTCAAGCTGAGCTGCCCGCTGCTGCGCACGCCGGGGACGTAGACGCCCTCGGGCGTCGCCTCGGGAGGGGCGCCGCCCTCCTCGAGCTGCCGCTGCTGCTCCTGCTGCAGCTCGAGCTGCTGGCGGAGCAGGTCGCTGTAGTTGGAGAGTCCTGGCTGCTGCGGCATCGCGCGATCCTGGCCAGGCTTGACGACGCCGCCGACCTGGTTGCCGGCGCGGATGTCCTCCGGCCCCACGCGCTGGTCGGCTCCCGCCGCCGGCTGCCCGGCCGTCGCCGGCGCCCCGGCAACCTCGGGACCCGCAGGAGCCGGCGTCGCGCCGGGAGTGGCGCCGGGCGGCGGCTGCGGCAGCAGCAGCTTGGCGATGTGGCGCGGGTCCTCGTAGGCGCGCGGCGCTTCGGTGGCCGCCGGCCGCTCGCGCTGCGCGCGCAGCAGCGACTCGGTGGTGAGCTTGCTGTCGATCACCTGCGGGTTGACGTCGCCGAAGGAGAGCCGCGGGTCGAGAGCGTAAGCGCGCGCGTAGGCGTCGACGGCGGCCCGCTGGGCGCCGCGGGCCTCGTGCAGCGCGCCGAGCTGGAACCAGCCCCAGGCGTCATTCGGCGCCAGCTCGACCACTTCCCGGAAGTGGTCTCTCGCCTTGCCCTCTTCGCCCGCTTGCCGCAGCACCAGACCGAGGTTGTAGTGCGCGCTCACCAGCTTGGCGTCGAGCGACAGCGCGTGCTCGTAGGCCTCGCGCGCCTCGGCCTCGTGGCCGGCGAGCTGCAGCAGGTTGCCGAGGTCGTTCCACACCTCGGCGGTGGGCTGCCGCTGGGCGAGCGCGCGCTGGGCGGCGATGGCGCGGTCGACGGTGGGCGGCGGCACCGCGGCCGCGGCGAGCGCGGCGAGGGCGACGGCGGCGACGACGGGGAGGACGAGGAGGCGGATCTTCATCGGCAGCTTACGCACTGTTCTGGTTCCTCGCGGAGGGGTGGTTCCTCGCTGATAGTTCTTGGTCTCGATCGTCCTCAGCTGGCGCCGGCGGTGCCGACGGGCTTGGCCTTGAGCTTCACTTTCCCTTCCTCGGTGACGACGCGGAACTGCACCGCCTCGCAGCCGGTCTTGTCGCGGATCTGCGCCATCTGGCGCTGCAGGTAGTTGCGGAAGGTGTCGAGGTCCATCGTCGGCGCCTTGCGGTTGCGCTCGATGAGCCCCTGGAAGAGCGCCTCGACGGCATCGCCATCGAGGCGCGGATGGAGCACCACGCCGAGGTCGACGTCGTGCACCGGCTTCATGGCGGGGTGGGAGGGGCGGCGCGGCGCCACCCTGCCCTCTTCCATCGCGCGCTGGCGGCGGGCGTACATCTCCGAGTAGCTGCTGAGCTGCGCCTCCAGCGCGCTGAAGCGGAAGCCGTCGACGCTGCGCCGCATGTTGATGGCGCGCAGGCGGCGCATCTCGGCGTCGATCTCGTCGCGCAAAGCTTGAGGAGGATGGGGCGTGTCGCCGGCGAAGAAGCGGTTGTACTCCACCTTGAGCCGCTGGATGCGGCGGTCGAGGCGGTCGAAGCGCGGGTCGAGCAGCTCCTCCTCGGCGGCGCGGGCAGCCTGCGCCGGCGGCACCTGACGGCCCGCCACCGCGGGGCGGGCGCCGGCGAGCGGCGCACCGGGCCGGGCCGCGCCTGCGGGTCCCGCGCCCGGCTTGCCCGCCGGCGGCCGGCCGGGCTGGGCGCTCGTCGGGCCGGGACGGGTGGGGCCGGGTCGGCCGGCGGGGGGGCGCGGGGGCGGCGGCATCGCGGGAGGTGGTCGAACCGTGGTCGCTTCGAACCGCTGGTCGGCTGGTCGCTCTAGAATCTTCGGCGACGCCATGCCGTCGCAGCAGGCTGCCGATCCGCGCCGCCGGCTCCCTTCCGTCGATCGCCTGCTGGCGTCG
>Ga0134123_10002739_pt1 | contig 11509 bp, 9 predicted proteins | sample KB303_FD_96460 | JGI IMG/M metagenome (GOLD analysis project Ga0134123, IMG submission 96460) | Terrestrial soil microbial communities without Nitrogen fertilizer from Kellogg Biological Station, Michigan, USA - KB3-0-3 | ecosystem: Environmental > Terrestrial > Soil > Unclassified ...
AAAGTTCGACACGATCTTCCTCGGGTTCGTCGACTCGTGGGCGTCGGTGGCGTCGGGCGGGCTGTCGCTGTCGGAAAACTACCTCTATACGACGCAGGCGTTCCGCGCGTACTTCGATCATCTAAAGGACAACGGCGTGCTCGTCATTCTCCGCTGGGACTCCGACATCCCGCGCCTGGTGGCGAACTCGGTCGCGCTGCTCGGCGCGGAGGGCGCGTCGCAGCGGATCGCGGCGATGCTCGAACGGCGCGCGACGGCGAAAGATGATCCGCCGCAGATGCTCTTCATGCTGAGGAAGCGCCCGTTCACGACGGACGAAGCCTCGCAGCTCGCGCACTGGGACCTCGGCCGCCCGCTGATCGCTCCCGGCGTCACGCCGCCCGACTTCTACAAGGATCTGCTGGCCGGAAAGAAGACGATCGCGGAGTGGGAGGCGCAGTCGCCGACGCTGGTCGGAGCGGTGTTCGACGACAGCCCGTTCTACTTCGCGAACGAACGGCCGTGGGGCATGCCGAAGCCGATCGCGCGGCGGCTGTTCCAGTGGCTGCTCGCGCCGAATCTCGCCCTGCTCGCGCTGTTTGCGGTGTTCGGCAAGCCGAAGAGAAAGGCCGTGGCGCCGTACGCCGCCGGCATCGCGTACTTCGCGTGCCTGGGCTTCGGCTTCATCAGCGTCGAGCTCGCGCTGCTGCAGAACATGACGCTGCTGCTCGGCCACCCGATCTTCACCCTGGCCATTCTGCTCTTCACCCTCCTCGCCGCCGGCGGCGTCGGCAGCGCGGTCAGCACGTTCGCCGCGCCGCGAGGCGCCTGTCTCCTGATCGCCGCGCTGGGCACGGTCGAAGCGATCGTCCTGCCACGGCTCGTCCCGCTCCTGCTGCCGCTGCCGCTCGGCGCCCGCATCGTCGTCGCGATGGCGCTCGTCGCGCCTCTCGGCTTCGTCATGGGCATGCCGTTTCCCCGCGGGCTTCAGAGCACGGGCCGCGGCTCGCTGCCGGCGCCGCCGTTTTTCTGGGGCCTGAACGGCGTCATGTCGGTCGTCGGATCGGTGACGACGGTGTTCGTGGCGCTGCGGTGGGGATTCCAGGCGGCCATGCTGATCGGGTGCCTTGCATACGTGCTCGCCGGACTGGCCTCGCGGACCGCCCTGTCGGTCGAACACAACTCTCGCGAACAGGCCTCAGTTCTGTAATTTCTGCCCAATAATCGACATCCGGGTGTGTCGCCCGTGACTCATCGTGTTCGCTTGAACTACGCCATGTCGTGCAGGGCACGTGGAATGGGGCTTGCGAATGTAGGCGATCGATGGACACGACGCCTACGCTCCCCAGACGCCAGGCAGACGGCGCGATTTACAGTCTTGAATTCCCCGTGCAGTGCCCGCATTGCGCGCAGGAGGTCCGGACGTTCAAGGTCTTCCGCCTGCTCCGATCGTCGGTGTCGTTCACGTCGACGCTTCCGCGCAAAGGCTACGTCATCGTCTGCCCGGAGTGCGACCGTCCGATTTCCTCGGAGCTTTCAGGGCTGATCTGATGGACTCCCCGAAGAAAGACATGTCGGCGCTGCACGCGTGGGCCGCGACAGAAAGCGCGGAACTGGCCGCGCGCTTCGTCGGCGTCGTGGGCGCGCAGACCGAGACGCTGCGGCAGGAGCTGCAGGAGACGCGCGCGTGGAACGAGGCGCTGCGCGCCGAGCTTCAGGAATCGCGGGAGCGCCAGGAGGCGGCCGAAGTCGAGCTCGCGCAGCTGTCCGCGCAGTTCGAACGCACGCTCGACGAGCTGCGGCACGAGCACGCGACGACGATCCGCGAGCAGGCGCTGTCGTGCATCACGCTGCCCCTCGACGAGCTGTTGACGGTCTTCAACGAGCTCGAACGTTCCACGACCCTGGCGGAAGCGCTGACGGCGCTCTTCGACGGCCTGGTCCGCGAGTTCTCACGGGTCGCGCTGTTTGCCGTGCGTTCGGGCCGGCTCGAGGGCGTGCAGCAATCAGGGTTCGAGTTCGAGCAGGACATCTCGAAAGTCGCCATCCCGCTCAACAGCGATTCGCTGCTGGGCCGGTGCGTGACGTCATGCCGGATCGAAGGCTCGCTCTCCGGTGTTCGCACCGGTTCGACAGGAATGCCCTTCGGCGGCGAGCCTGGCTGCGCCGTCGCGCTGCCGATTTCGATTCAGGGCGTGGTCGCCGCCGTCATCTACGCGGACGATTCCGATCGTCTGGAGTTCGCGTCGACGGCGCCGCAGGCGCTCGTCAAGTTCGCCGAGCTGCTCCTGATGCACGCGACGCTCGTGCTGTTCCGCATCTCCGCCGAGCAACGAACGCTGCGGCGGGAAGTCGGTTAGTCCAGACCGAAAACCTCACCGCACCGCAGACCTGAAGGTCTGCGGCTACAACTGGGATCGCGGAATACTCACGGCTACCAGCGGACGCGCATGTAGCCGCCCAGCGTGATCCCGAAGCTGTTCGTGAACGTCCCGAACTGCGACGAGCCGGCCACCGCGATGACGTCGCGCGGGTTGAAGTGGCCCGTGACGTTGAAGAACTGCAGACCCAGATCCCACTTGCGGTTGAAGATGTCGAAGGTCTTGAACGCCGTGACGTCGAGCGAGAAGTAATTGGGAAACCGCTCGGTGTTCGCCTGGCCGTTCACGAAGTGCCGGTACATGTCGTAGATCGAGTACGGGAAGCCCGTTCGCCATTCCACCGCAGGAGACACGACGATCTCGTTCGGAAACTGAAACGTCGCCCAGCTGCGCAGCCGGTGCGGCGTATCGGTCGGCATCGCCGCCTCGCCGGCCGGTTCGAACAGCGGGGCGTCGAGATTCGTGATGAGGGTGCCGTAGTCGTTGACGTTGCCGAGAGAGGAGGAGCGGACGTAGCTGACGAACAGCTCGCGATCGGAGCGCCACGTCTGGCGCATCGACACGGCGAACTCCTTGTACGTGCTCTCGCCCGTGCTCGTCAGCGAGGTCTGGCCGCCGAGGGGCGAAACCTCCACCGTCGGAAGGTCGAAACCGATGCGCCGGCGGAACGCCACCTGCAGCTCGAGCGCCGGCAGGATTCGGTGCTCAACTTCGATCGAGATCATGTCCGCCTGGGGCAGCTTCAGCATGCCGAGCGTCGGCCGGAAGGCGCGGCGCACGAGGCCGGCGCCGGACTGAAACGACACGTCCACGCGGGATCCGAGCTGGTCGAACCCGATCGCGCCGAGCGGCACGCGGCCGACGAACCGGCCGATGCTGCCTTTGATGGCCGTCTGCGCTTTGTTCTCGAACGCGTAGCTGGCGGCAAACCGCGGCGACATCGCGGCCGGCTCATGCGTCGGAAAGTCGGCCCGCACGTTGAGATCCAGCTGCACGCGCGGAGTCGGCACCCACAGGTCGCGCACGCCGAAGCCGACCGTCGTGTCGTTCGCGGCGATCGACGGCACCTGCGACGTCACGATGAACCGCATCGTCCTGTCCAGGTCGTCCTGGATCTGAATCGGGTGCGTCTCGATCGATCCCGACATCGATCGCTCACGGACGTCGGCCGAGAACGACAGCGTGTGCGAGCCGGCGGCGTCAACCCCGGAACGGTCGAGTGTCGCCGAACCCGCGCGGCGGAGGCCGGTATCCTGGACCTCGGCGAAGAAGTTCTGATGCCAGCCGTCCGGCTTCCAGATCGCCGTGTCGCGGCTGCTCGACTGCACTTCCGTGCGATGCTGGCCGATACCCGCCCGCAGCGTCAGCAACGTCGAGGGTCCGAGGACGATGTGATCGACGATCCCGCCGAACAGATCGCGGTTCAGGATGTCCGGCGCCGCCGCCAGCTCCGTGAGCGGGCTCAGGCCGACGGCGATCGCGCGCGACGGCGCGACGATGCCTTCAATCGTCAGCATGTTCGTCGGCGACAGCGGCAGATCCACACGGAAGAAGGATGACGTGCCCGTCAGTCCCGATGACGGGCTGCCCGTGCGATCGGTGACGCCGGGCACCGGCACGCGCTCGAAGTTGAATTCCGTGGAGCCGAAGAAGTGCAGCTGCTTCCACTTGCCGCCCGCATACGCGCGCGGGAAGAACGCTTCGATCCGGCCGAGGCCGTAATTGCTGCTGAGGCGCGGGCGCGGAATGAAGCCCTGCACGCCGCCCATGAATTTGTCTCCGCCGGGCGCGGTCTCGATCGACGCGAGCGATCCGAGCGTGCCGCTGAAGGTCGCGGCCGTGGGCTCGCGCAATACGGCCATGCCCTTGACGCTTTCGTTCGGCAGGTCGATCGCCGACGTCAGCGTCACGGGATCGGTGACGTCGAATCCGTCCACCCACAGCGACGACTCGTGCGGCCGTGTGCCGCCGATGCGCAGCAGGCCGTCCGAGCCGCGGACGACCGACGGCAGGAGCGGGAGCGACTGCAGGATGCGCGGGCGCGGTTCGGGCAGGCGGTTGGCGAGCTGCGCGGTCATGCGGCTGCCGAGGGTCTCCATCGCCGCGCCGGACGACGTCAGCACCGACGCGACGACCGTCGTCGACTCGGTTGCATGCGCGACTTCGAGCACGATGCGCGCCGCGCGGCTGACCGGAACGTGCGCCGGCTCGAAGCCGTCGAGCACGAGGTTCACGGTGTCATCGGGTCTGACGGTCTGAATCGAGAACGTGCCGTCAGCGCCGGAGACGGTCGAGGTCACGGGTTCGGTTCCGCGGGTGACGTCGATCTGCACGCCGGGCAGCGGCAGGCCCGTCTGATCGACCACGACACCACTCGTCGCCTGCGCGCGCGCCAGAGCCGGAAAGCTCAGCAACACAAGCAGCACCTCGAGTGCTAAGTGTCTGTGAAATATCACTGAGAGCGATGCTACATCCTGCCGCCCCTCCCTGTACCCGTCATTTCTTTATGACACGTCGTCGCTTCGTTGATACGGACCGTTGCCGTATCAGTCGGGATGGCGGAGAATCGCGGCTGTGACTACAGATGCGCCGGCGCCGTGGGCGCCGCTGGCCGAGGCGCTGCGCGCCGACTCGCCGATCGCCGTGCTCGAAGAGTCGGAACGACAGCTGAAGCGCATCCTGACTGACGAACTTTCGGCGCCGCTCGACGGCCCCCGCATGCGGAGCCTCGCGTCCTTCCAGCAGAATCTCGGGTTTCTCCTCAAGTACAAGTCGTACGCCGTGAAGGCGGCCAGCCCACTCGGCTATTCGGTGTTTCTGCAGCGGCCGGGCGAGGGCTTCAGCTTTCAGCAGCACGTCACGCACAAGACGGAGATCTTCTACATCCTTGACGTGCCGCCCGGCGGGTTCGTGTTTCTCTGCGACTTCGCGGACTGGCAGCGCATCTACGACCGCGATACTTTTCTGGCATGGATGAACGGCGCGAAGGACGATCGCTACGAACGCTACCGGTTCGTGCCCCGGCCCGGCGACGTCATCGTCATCGATCGCCTGAGCGTCGTGCACTCGGTGGTCGGCTGCGTGCTCGCGGAGTTCGCGACCGTGTCGACCGACATGGTCGACCGCCTTCACGATCAGAACGAGGGACACGCGATTCCGAAGGAGTTCACGCGGGCGTTTTCCGAGGAACGGATTCGCCGCCAGCCGTGGCCGGACACGTCGCACCAGGTGACGCTCGGTCCGGCCGGATGGTCGCGTCGCGAGGTGCCGTCCCACCCGATTCGCGGCGGCCGCAAGACCTCGCTGGGAGACGACGACAGGTTTTCCGCGTCGTTGATCCGTGTGGAGCCCGGCGGCAGGACCGACGTCGTCAGCTCACCGGATCGCGCGACATCGGTGCATGTCGCGAGCGGGAAGGGCGACCTGCTGCTCGGCACCGCGGACGAACTGCGACAGACTTCACCGCCGCGCATCGCGGCCCGCGCCGGCGACCTGTTTCTGGTCGCGCCACACGCGCATTACGCCCTGCACAACAGCGGCGACACCGACCTCGTCGTCGCCGAACATCGCATCGCGCCCGCTGTCGCGTTCGTCTGACCGTCCGCGTGAGGGCGGACGTTATTTGAAATGCGCGGAGTCCTGCTCGTTGTCCGTGCAGAAGTACTCGAGCAGATCGCCGTCCGGCGTCAGCGTGTTCGGCTGCGTGAACGTGATCGGACGCGTGAAGGTTTTCGGATCGTCGACCGTGATCGTGACGTCGAGATGGCCGAGATCGCGCCGGCGAAACCGCTCGGTCACCTTCATCTCGTCGCTATGCGTGTGGCCGATGCGATCCAGCCAGCTTTTGTCGTTGAATCCCGTGGTCTCGACGACGAGCGTGTCGCCTTCCCAGTGACCGACTGAGTAGCCCATCCACGACGGAATCGTCGTCTCCGCGTGCTTTCGGCCGTCCGTGAAAATCTGCCGCCACGCCGTGTCGCCCTCGTTGAGGATCACGACCAGTCCCGGCGTCTGGACGATCTTGTACGGAATCGGGACTGTGTCGGCCGCGGGCACGCCAATCGGGTGGCAGGTCGACGTCGGATCGCCCTTCTGGTTGCCGGCAAGATTCTGACGAAACACCGCGGCCGCTGCCGGCGTGAAGGGCACGTCCTCGTTCTTCATGTCCCACGTGATGCTGATGAAATACTTCGGCAGCGGCTCGCCGTTGGTACCCTTGATCCCGGGGGTGTTGTCCGGCAGCCAGATGCCGGACAGATCGGGCCGGCCGTCGCGGGTCCTCGGCGCCTTCGCCGTCAGGACGGGCTTGCCGTCCTTCGTTCGGGGAAGGGTCTTGTCGGGATGATCGAGCCACTGGGCGGCGAGCAGCAGAAGAGCAGCGAGCATAAATGCCTCACCTGAGCGCGCTGGTGATCAGCAGGACGGCGACGACCGCGCCGGCGGCCTGCCACCAGAGTTCCGCGCGCTCTTTTAATACGAAAGTCCCGAGGCAAAGGATCACGCCGGCGAAAAACAGGAACTGCCAGTAGAGCTCCTCGCGGCTCTCTTCGGCCTGCGCTTCCATGCTGGCGACGGCGCGGCGCCGGACGCTCTCGATAATCCTGAACGCAACGTCCTGATCGGGCTCGTGGCCGATTTCGAAATACTCTCCGCCGCCGGCGGACGCGATGTTGCGCAGGGCTTCGCGATCGAGGATGGCGTGCACCGTCGGCGGGGGCGTCGTGCCGTCCGCCCGCGGCGGCTCGGGAATCATGCCGCCGCCGACCGTCCCGACGCCGACGACGTTCACCGGAATCCTCCGCCGCCGAGCATCCGCCAGCGCGACGGCCACCTCGCCGCTCCACGCCTGGCCGTCGGTGATGACGACGAAGCCTTTCGGGTTCTTGGTCTTGCCGAAGAGCTCGGCGTCCTTTTCGACCAGCTTCACGCCCCACTCGACGCCCGTCTCGATGTTCGTGTCCCACGTCGGCGTGTCTTCGAGGCGGAACGGCGAGTGGTCGCCGAGGTGATCGAGAAAGAAGAAGAACGAATTGGGATCCTTGGTCAGCCGAAGCTGCGGCGCGGCCGTGTGGGCGAAGATCGCGAGCGCGACGCGGTCGCCCTTCCAGCTCAGGCTGTCGGCGAACGTGCGGAGAAACTGAATCGAGCGGCGCCAGCGATCCGGCTTGACGTCCTTCACGTACATGGACGCCGAGCCGTCCTGCAGGATGACGAGATCCGCGCCGGCCTTGCGGATGATCGTCACGCGCGCCTGCGGCCGGGCGAGCGCGATGATGCAGAGCGAGGAGGCGACGATGAGCGAGAGCCAGAAGGCGAGATCTCCCGTCCAGGTGTACCGTTCACGCATCGGGACGAGGCGCGTCGCCTGATAGAGCTTCGCGTCCCGTCGCCGGCGCGCGACCTGCACGATCCAGAGAACGAGGAGCACGGCCGGAACCGCCAGCAGCCACAGGTACAGCTGATCGCCAAACGTCAGCGTGCTGAAATCGATGCCGGTGACCATTTCAGTAGTCCCCAGTCATCAGTCGACGGTCGTCAGTCACTAGCCTTTGCGTTTTCCCGCGGCCGCCTTGCCCGCCACGCCCTGATCCTGACGCTCCTGCGTCTCGAGCGGGATGTAGATCTTGAAGTCGCTCATCGAGCTGTCGATCTGCGGCGGCGCGCCCGCTGCGCCGTCGGGTCCTTTCAGGACCATCTCGGCGGGGCCGGGCTTGCGCTTGCCCTTGTCGAGCTCGTCGCGCAGCCGCACGAGCAGCTCGAAGTTGAACGCGGCGTCCTCGTTCTTCGGCGAGTTCTTGAGGACGGTGACGTACGACAGGATGCCCTGATCGAGCCCCGCCATCGTCGTCTCCTTGTCCTTCATCTTCGACTGCGCCACCCGGTACACCGCGTTGGCGACAACCAGCTGCAGGTCGGAGTTGTCCTGCGGCACCGAGCCGACCGGGTCGGTCTGCTGCGGGATGACCGCCGCGTAGTCCTTCTGCCAGTAATGCAGCGTCGCGTGCTTCGCCCGGATGTCGTTGGCCGGTCCGGCGCCCACGCCGGGGATGTGGCTCGCGTAGTCGTAGTACTTTTCCGCGGTCTCATACGCCGGCTCCACGTCGCCGTACTTCTGGGCGACGACGTGCTCGGCGGCGGTCGCGAGATCGCGATCGAGATTGGCCGCCACGAGAAGGCCGGCGCCGAGCAGCGCGAGCGCGACGGCGAGAACGATGTACGCAGTGATGCCCTTCATGGAAATGTCCTGAATGTTTTGAAGCCGAGTTTCATGATGCCCGCTGCCAGCCAGAGGGCGATGGCGATGAGCGCGTAGCCGTCAAACCGCGGCCGCTGCGCGGTGTATTCGCGAACGTCGATGCGTCCCGTCGCCAGCTTGTCGATCTCGGCTTCGGCCTTGATGATCGCGTCCTCGCTGTCGGCGGCGTAGAAACGGCCGCCGGTCTGCTCGACGAGCGGCTTCCAGAGCTTGTCCGTCGGAATCTGCCCCTCGCGCAGGTCGAAGCCGGTCCGGACCATGTAGACCGGAATCTTGTACTTCTTCATCTCGTCGATGACGGCCTGGATCGACTTGCCTTTGAGGTCCTTCTCGTCGTCTCGGCCGTCGGTGAACATGAGGATGGCGTTGCCGGCGGCATTGACGAAGTCGAACGCCCGGAAGAGCTGCGTCGCCTGGTTGAGGCCCTGGCCGATGGTCGTGCCCCAGTCGTTGAAGCTGCCCCATTCCTTGGGGCTGCTGATCAACCGGATGCTCAGCATGATGTTTTCGTAGTCGGTGGTGAACGGCGTCACGACGTACGCTTCGTTGCCGAACTGAATCAGCGCGATGAGGTCGTGATAGCGGCCGTTCATCCGCAGCTTCATGAAGTGTTCGGCGGCGGCAACGGCCGTGTAGAACGCGCGGTTCTCCGGCGTCTTGAGCGACTTGGTCTCGAATTTCATGACCATGCTCGACGATCCGTCCACGAGAAGCGCGATGCGCCGTCCGGGGTACGAGGTCTCTTCGCGCGTGAACGCGGTGTGCGGGTCCGCCAGCGCGACCGCGAAGAACGGCACACCGAGCAGAAACACCAGAAAGGCCGCGTGCCGCAGCATCGAGAAGCGCGAGCCCCGCATCACCGGCAGCACGGCCGGCAGCGCGATGTGCGAGCGTCCCGCCTTCTGCGTGAACAGTCCCCTCGCCAGCAGCATCAGCCCCGCGATCGCCATCAGGACCACGAGCACGAGGATCGCGATCCACGTCTGATCGAAATGGATGTCGCCCGCGCGCAGCGATATCCACTGGTCGAGCGTGTCGCGAATCTGGTAGAGCAGTTCTCTTACCGGGACCATCCGATTTCCATGGCTTGATTCGTCACCGACCGCATCGTCCGCAGCGGCCACCTGTTGGCGCTGCGGAGCTTCCTGATCGCGCTGACGCCGTTTTCGAAGGCCGTATTGAGCGTGCTGCCGTCGAGCCTGCCGTCACGGCTGTAACGGGCCACGCTGAGGATCTTGAGCGACTCCTCGAGGTCCTTCAGGATCGCTTCGGTTCTCGCGTCGGGCCCGCGGCCGTCTGCCGCAGCCAGCGATCGCGCGATCGTTCCCGCCGTCGTCGCATTGGAGACGAGCGACCGGCGGGGCTTCAGGAAGCCTTTCCGAAGCGCCAGCTGTCCCTCGTGGGCCTGCGTCTTGTTGTCGACGATCTGCTGCGCGACGGGCCGGCCGAGCGCGACCGCGCCGCCGATGCGGAGCACCGTCAGCGCCCGCGAGGCGAGCTCGGCCGTCCAGCCGCCGCCGGCATCCGACTGCACGCGGCCGGCTTCGCGCAGGCAGCCGCTCAGCACCGCGCCCAGGCCGAGCGGGCGCTCGGCGGCCGGCGTCCTGACGCGGTAGCGGCCGACGACGCGCACGAGGGCGAGGCCGAGAAGGACGACGGCGAAGCCGAACGCGATCATCGCGGCCACGTACTCACCGGTCGCGCGGACGCGGCGGTTCTCGATGTCGGCGAACGTGTTCATGCTCGTGTCGCGGATGTCGGTGGCCTTGGCCGGCACCAGCGACATCACGTGCACGGGCATCGCCGGCAGCTGGTAGGTCTGATCGCGACCCGTCGATCCGCCGCCTTCCGACGACTGGATGTGGTACGTGATCTTCGCGGCCGGCAGGTTGATGTCCTTCTCGAACAGCCCTTCGGCGATCAGCCGGACGGTGTACTCGTACTGGATGTAGCGCCACGGCGCGTCCTTGATGTCCTCGTGGCGGACGCCTTTGATCGCCTCGAACGGCTGCAGGCCGATCGTCGACGCCTCGAGCTGGTTGAAGTCCGGGACCGCTTTGATCTTGTCGGTGTCGATGATGCCGCAGGTCAGCACGACCGTGAACCGCTCGCCGACGATGATGGCGCTCCGATCGGTTTTCCAGAAGCACTTGATCGGATCGGTTTCGACATCGCCCGCCTGGCGCGTCTGCGTGAACGCCTTCGGCGCCGATGACTTCGGGGCCGGCGCCTTCGCCGGCGCCTGTGCGCCCGCGACCGCGGAAAGCGCGAACAGCAGCGGCAGGACCGGCAGGAAAGGCAGGACGGGCACGAGAGGTGTTTTCATTGGAATTTTCTGAGCCGCCGTTCGCGGGCGAATTCGATCAGCGTCGTTTCCATTTCCCATCGGTCAAGTCCGACGCGGACCAGATCGAGGTCGTTGTCGCGGGCGAGCGCCACGACGTGCTGCTGCCACTGTTCGATGCGTTCGCCCATACGCGCGAACTCACGGCGCGAGACGACGCGGGTGCCGCCGGTTTCGACGTCGAAGGTCTCGATCCAGCCTGCCGACGCCGGCGGCAGCTGAAAGGCAAACCGGACGTCGGCCATCATCAGAAACACGTCGTGCATGCCGGAGATGAGCGACAGTTCCTTGATCACGCGTTCGACGTCCGGCAGCAGGAAATCCGAGATGACCGGCACCATGGACGTCTTCCGCAGGTGCCCTTCGATCGTCGTCGTGACGTCCTGCAGGGCCTTGCCCTCCTGGCCCGCCATGGCGTCGGTCGTGTTGTGCTGCTGATAGAGATCGAGGCAGTACATGACGTGCGGCTTGCCGATTCGCGGCCGCGCCGCCGCGAGCTGCCGGAACTGGTCGTCGAAGGTGATGAGCCCGAATTGATCCTGAAAGAAG
>Ga0134123_10002741_pt1 | contig 11501 bp, 7 predicted proteins | sample KB303_FD_96460 | JGI IMG/M metagenome (GOLD analysis project Ga0134123, IMG submission 96460) | Terrestrial soil microbial communities without Nitrogen fertilizer from Kellogg Biological Station, Michigan, USA - KB3-0-3 | ecosystem: Environmental > Terrestrial > Soil > Unclassified ...
CAGGGAGGTGTATTCGGTGATGCTCTTGTCCGCCACCTTCACCGCGAGGCTCTCGGGCTTGAGCCGTTTCCCGTTGCAGACGGTGCAGGGGTGCAGCGACATGTACTGTTCGATGGCCTCGCGGATGCCGGGGGAGGAGGTTTCCCGGTAGCGCCGCATGAGGTTCGGGACAACCCCTTCGTAGGGGCGGCGGAAGTAGTAGCGGTTCCGGTTTTCCACGTACTCGAAATCCAGCTCCTTGCTGCCGGTGCCATTCAGGAGCAGATCCTGCACCTTCCTGGGGAGCTTCTCCCAGGGAGCCCTGGGATCGAATTTGTGAATCTTCGCCAGGGCCGTTGCTGCCATCTTGAGCATGGAAGTCGAGAATCCGAAGGTCCACTGAACGCAGCCCTCCAGGATCGATTTGGAGGGATCGGGAATGATCTTGGCTGGATCGATCTCCATGCGCGCCCCCAGGCCGTCGCACTCGGGGCAGGCGCCGTAGGGGGAGTTGAAGGAGAAGGCCCGGGGCGCCAGGTCCGGCACGGAAATGCCGCAGTGGGTGCAGGCCAGCTTCTCCGAAAAGAGAAGATCTTTCTCCTGGTCGTGCAGATTGACCATGGCCAGCCCCTCGGCCAGCTGCAGCGCGGTTTCCATCGAGTCGGTCAGCCGGGTCTTGATGTCCTCCTTCAAGACCAGCCGATCCACCACCACCTCGATGCTGTGCTTCTTCTTCTTGTCCAGCTCGATGTCGTCGGAAAGCTCGACGACCTTGCCGTCGATCCGCGCCCGGACAAATCCCTTCTTCATCATGGCCTGGAGGTCTTTTTTGTACTCTCCCTTGCGTCCGCGGACGATCGGGGAGAGGACCTGAATCCTGGTGCCGGGGGGCATGGCGAGGACCCGGTCCACGATCTGCTGGACCGTCTGGAACGAGATGGCACGGCCGCACTTGTGGCAGTGGGGGACGCCGATGCGGGCGAAGAGGAGGCGAAGGTAGTCATAAATCTCGGTGACGGTCCCGACCGTGGAGCGGGGATTGCGGCTGGTGGTCTTCTGCTCGATGGAGATGGCGGGCGACAGCCCCTCGATGAGCTCGACTTCTGGCTTCTCCATCTGCTCCAGGAACTGCCGGGCGTAGGCGGAGAGGGACTCCACGTAACGGCGCTGCCCCTCGGCGTAGATGGTGTCGAAGGCCAGGGACGACTTCCCCGATCCTGAAAGGCCCGTGATGACGACGAGCTGGTTCCGGGGAAGGGTGAGATCGATGTGCTTCAGGTTGTGCTCGGAAGCACCTTTGATGACGATGAAGTCTTGGGGCATTTGGCTTTATAGCATCCGGTTTCGAAGGGTGTCAAACCCCCCGGGCCGGGCGAAAATTCCCTTTGGCATTTGATAGGATCACGCGCCATGCCCAAACTTCTGATCAGCCTCAGCTCGCGCCATCGGATCTGGAACCTGGACCCGAAGTATCCGAAGATCATCGCGGAGAAGTTCCCTCAGCTCGAGGTGGTAGCCGCCCAAAACACGGAGGAGTTTGTCCGGCACGTGGCGGACGCCGAGATTCTCTACACTTGGTCCCTTCCCGAAAAGCATCTGTCGCGCGCCGGCAGGCTGCGATGGATCCATACCCCCTTCGCGGGGGTGGATGAAGCGCTGTTCCCGGCGCTTGTTGAAAGCCCCATCCGCATCACCTGCTCGCGGGGAGTCTCGGCGGCGGCTCTGGCGGACCATGCGCTGGGGATGATCCTGTGTTTCTCCCGAGGTCTGGCCGTCGCGATCCGCGAACAGGAAAGGAGCTGGGCCCGGGAGCGCTTTTTCGACGCCCACCCGATGCCGGTGGAGCTGGACGGCAAAGTCCTGGGGATATTGGGGTTTGGGAACATCGGTCGCGAGGTGGCGCGGCGCGGCCAGGCCTTTGGAATGCGCATTCAGGCCCTCAAAAGGAACGCCACGGAGAGCGAGCCCCTGGTGGAGCGGCTGTTCGGCACCAGCGAGCTGCATCCATTCCTCAATGGGGCGGATTATCTCGTCGTGACCCTTCCTTTGACCCGGTCGACCCTCGGGATTCTGGACGAGCGCGCCCTCGCGGCCATGAAACCCTCGGCGGTGCTGGTCAACATCGCTCGCGGGAAGCTCATCCACGAGGAGGCCCTGATACAGGCCCTGGAAACCGGTCGGCTGGGTGGAGCGGCCCTGGATGTCTTTGTCGAAGAGCCTCTTCCGGTCGATTCTCCACTCCGTCGCCTGCCCAACGTGGTGCTCACCCCCCATGTCGCCGGGCTGCATCCGCACTACCTGGATCGATCCACGGCGCTGCTGATCGTCAATCTGGGGCGATACCTTAAGGGAGAATCTCTCCTGCACGAAGTGGACAAGCGCCAGGGGTACTGAGGCGCTTCGCCCCGCCCCTGTCCAGCCTCAGGTCACTCCCTCCCCGCTCGGGCCTTCTACCCCGGCTCGAATGCCGCGATCGACAAAAAGTTGCATTGCGCGAAAAGCGCTCTCGCCGTAGCTTTCGGGCTACATCCCGAGAGGCAGTTGTTGTAAAATCGCTGCGCACCCCGGTCAACCTTTCGGGTATCAAGGAGGAAACAGAGCAGTGAACCGCCGGGTGCTTAGCGCACTGGGAGTGGTCTGTCTTTTATTGGCGCAGGCCGTCCACCCGCAACGATCCGCTCGAGCGGAATCCCGCAGGACGGATTCCCTTGCAACGGGCCAGACCCCACCTCAAGGATCGGTCTCGATCAAGCCAGCCAACTGGTCGGCACGCCCTGCCGATCTTCATCGACTCGAAGCTTTTCGGTTTCAATCGACGCGCGACGGCTTTGTTTCCCCTTCCTGGATTCGAGACGTCGAGGTCCACCTGGATGGCTCCGGAATACGAGTGTCCTCGAGGCGACCGTGGGAGAAGGATCAATCGCTGCAGATGCGATTGACCCGCTTCGGACGAGCGGGGCTGGAACGGTTCGTGGCCCCCGCGCGCCCGTCGGAGACTTCGGAGCGCGTCGAGTTGAGCCACTCGGAAGTGCTCGAATGGTATCGCTTCGACGAGCGTGGGATTGAGCAGGGATTCGAGCTTTCAGGCCCCGTTCCGACCGGCGACGCCGGCTCCCCCGTGGTGCTGGAAATGAAGCTTGCGGGCCCGCTGGCCTCTCGTGGAGTGAGCCAGGATGGCGCCATCGTTTTCATGAATCGGGATGGACAGGCGGCCTGGCGCTATGACGGCCTGAAGGTGACCGATGCGCGGGGCATGACCCTCCAGGCAAGCCTGGCGCTCGTGAAGGGGGCCGTGCAGGTAAGGATTATTGATGATGGGGCAGTTTATCCTCTGATGGTGGACCCGCTGCTGACGGCTCCCGCCTGGACTTCCAGCTTCGGCAGCAGAGTCGCAGGAGCCGGGGATGTCAACGGTGACGGGTTCGATGACGTGGTGGTCGCCAGCTTCGGCACGGCCTATCTGTACGAGGGATCCGCCCTCGGGCCATCCGACACCCCCAGCTGGACGTCCTCGTTCGGCGGGCTCATCGCGGGGGCGGGCGACGTCAACGGCGATGGGTATGACGACGTCCTGTCCTCCGGACCTTTCTTTTTTGACAAGCCGAAACTCTATTACGGATCTCCGGCCGGACTTGCTACCGTTCCCGGCTGGACGCCCCAGGACACTCCCGATCAGCCGGAGATCAAGTCGATCGCTGGCGCGGGAGATGTCAACGGCGACGGATTCGACGACCTCGTCGTGGGATCCTCGAATGGCTTCACGAACCCGGCCGTGCGCCTCTACCTGGGGGCCGCCGGAGGCGCTGCGACTTCGCCTGCCTGGACCATCACCCAGGCGGATCCCTACACCGCCCTGGGCAATTCGGTAGCTTCCGCTGGCGACGTGAATGGCGATGGATATGACGACGTAATCGTCGGCGAGCCATTGTACGGCGTGTCGGTGCCGTTCGAGGCTCCCGCGACCGGTCGCGCTCGGGTCTACTTCGGCTCGGCCCTTGGACTGGACGACGAACCGTCATGGGTTTCCGAGAGACTGGTTCGGTTCGGCTGGCTCGGCTCCTCGGTGGCCTCGGCGGGAGATGTCAATGCCGATGGATACGACGACCTGGTGGTGGGAGGGGTCAATGGCTTCCAGGGAACGGAGCCGGGAATCGTACAGGTGTACCTCGGCTCGTCGTCGGGTCCGGGAAGCGTCCCAATTCTGGAGGTGGTGGGGGACGGCTTCCTCACTCACCTGGGCAGCGCGGTCTCTCCGGCCGGAGACGTGAATGGGGATGGCTTCTCCGACTTGCTGGCCGGGGAGCCGGACTTCGACCTTTCCGAGACGGTGGAATCGGTGGGCCGGACCTACCTCTTTGCGGGCAAGGCGGGTGGTATGGTGGCCGGCGCGGCCTGGCACGTGCAGGGAGAGCACCCGTTCCAGGGTGTCGGCACCTCGGTGGCGGCGGCGGGGGATGTCAACGGTGACGGATTCGGAGATGCGCTGGTCGGTTCCTTTGAAGGCGCCTCACTTTATCTCGGGGGGGCGAACAATCATTCGCCGGTGGCGCATTGTGCCGCCGCGGCGCAGACGGAATGCACCTCCCCCTCCGGAGCAGCGGTGTTCCTGGATGCATCGAGCTCCAGCGATGCCGATTCCTCGCCGGGAACCAGCGATGACATCACCACGTACGAGTGGTTCGAGAATTTCGGGCTGCCGTCTCAGGCGCTCATCGCCACGGGAGTCAGCGCCAGCCCCGGCCTGTCGTTGGGGAATCACGCCATTACCTTGCGGGTCACCGATCACTCCGGCGCCATGAACACCGAAAGCCTGACCCTGGCGGTCGCCGACACCCGGAGGCCCTCGCTTTCGGTCACCCTTTCCCATGATTTGCTGTGGCCTCCGACTCACCAGATGGTCGCCGTGCATGCCTCGGTCCACGCCGAAGATGCCTGTGGCGCGACGCAGGCCGTCCTCGCATCGATCCTCAGCAATGAGCCGGAGGACGCACCCGGGGAGGCCGACGGCGCGACCCTCCACGACGTCCAGGGGGCAGCGATTGGCACTCCCGACTTCGATTTCCTGCTGAGGGCGGAGCGCTCGAACACCGGCGACGGAAGAATTTACAGTGTGTCCTACAAGGCGACCGATGCCTCGGGCAACGCGATCTGGACCACCCGCAAGGTGACGGTGCCGTCGAATCATCAAGAATTTGGTCGCCCGCAGAAAGGCCACAGAAACAGCCAGACTCAAGTGAGGGTGGGGAGTCGCTAAGTCTGCGCCCGGGCGGGCGCCTGCTCGGAGATGGGAGAGCCTTCGGGTCCCTGATCGAGCAGGTGGCAGGCGAGCGAAATCTGATCCAGGGATCCGATCAGGATCAGGGTGTCCCGTTCCAGAAGAGGATGATCCGGATCGGGGCTGGAGTGCACTTCCCCGTCCTGCATCAGGGCAATCACCGAAGCCCCGGTCAGAGCTCTCAGCCCCAGCTCCCGCAGCGTGCGCCCCACGGCCCAGGCTCCCGGGACAAGCGTGTGAATCTCCACGTTGGCTCCCAGAATCCCCTCAGGAAGCTCCGATACCTTCGCCGGCCGCACCGTATCGTCCCGGAACATTCCATAGCGTTCCTCACGAATGGCCCGCAGCTCCCTCGCGATGAGGTTGCCCGGAATGCCGACGCGGCGCAGCACCCGGTTGCAGACCTCCATGGAGGCTTCGAACTCCTCGGGGATGACCTCGTCGGCGCCCAGCTTGTAAAGGCCGTCAATCTCCGTCACATACTGGGTTCTTACGAGGATAGGCAGGTTGGGGACCAGGGCCCTGGCCAGCTGCACCGTCCGTTGGGTGGCGGCGGGATCCGAGATGGCCACGACCATGGCACGGGCCGAGCGGATGCCGATCTTCCGGAGAATCTCTCGGCTGGTGGAGTCGCCGTAAACGATCGATTCTCCCTCCCGCGCCGCGCTGCGGACCTTTTCCGCGTTCAGCTCCAGGATGCGATAGGGGATTTCCATGCGCCGTAGCACCTGGGCCAGGTTCCTCCCATTCAGGCCGAAGCCCACGATGAGCACGGGGCGCGCTTCGGCCGAGTAGACCTCACCCTCGGCGGCGGAGCCGGCCCGCGACGGGAAAAAACGCTTCAGGTCCGGAATCATCTCGAGACGCTGCCCGGCGTGTGCCGAGCCCCGTATGAGGAAGGGGGACAGGATCATGGAGAGAACGCTGACGGCCAGAAAGGTCTTGTAGACGCCGTCGGAAAGCAGCCCGAAGTCGCGCGCGGAAAGGGCCAGGATGAAGGAAAACTCCCCGACCTGGGCCAGCGCCACGCCGGTCTGGGTGGCGACCCGCAACGGATAGCCCAGAAAACCGACCACCGGCGTCACGATCAGAAACTTCACCCCCAGCACCAGGAGCAGGACCAGCGACAGGGCCCAGACGTTTTGCGCCACGAAGCCGATATCCATGAGCATGCCGATGGAAACGAAGAAAAGGCAGTTCAGCGCGTCCCGGAAGGGCAGGATGTCGGAGAGCACCTGCAACCCGTACTCGCTCTCGGAGACCACCAGTCCGGCGATGAAGGCGCCCAGGGCCACCGAGAGCCCGGCGAGCGAGCTGGCGAACGCCGTTCCCAGCACCACCAGGATGACGGCGATGAGAAAGACCTCGCGACTCCGGGTGCCCACCACCAGTCGGAGGAACGGCGGGATGGCGAACCGCGCCGCGAACAGGATTGCTCCCACCGTGAGCAGGGATATGCCGGCCACTTGCAACAGCTTGAGAGGAGTGGCCCGACCCCAGTCGGAGAGGACGGGGATGAGCATCATGACCGGGACGACGCACAGATCCTGAAAAATCAGAATTCCCAGAGACAGCTTGGCGGGGGGCGTGATCATCTCGCCACGCTCCGCGAATAGGCGCAAGACGATGGCGGTGCTGGAGAAGGCCAGAAGGAAGCCCAGAATGACCGACTCGGTCCAGCGCAGGCTGAAGGGCAGGCTGGCCAGGAACGCCAGCAGAGCGGTGCCGAAGACCTGGAGGGATCCTCCAATCAGCATCTCCCGGCGCATGCGGGAGAGCCGGGAGATGGAGAACTCGATTCCGATGGTGAACAGAAGGAGAACGACGCCAATCTCGGCGAGACTCTCGACGTCGTCACTGCGGCGTATCAGGCCGACTCCGTGCGGGCCGAAGATGACCCCGGTGACCAGGAACCCCACGACGACCGGCAGGCGCAGCTTCTGAAAGAGGAAAACGACGGCAATGGAGAGGGCGAAGATGACGAACAGTTCCCACAGCAACGAGGGTGGCTGGGCCATCCATTCCCCTTGGCGGCCGCCCGGAGGGAGGGCGCAAATTCCGGGCTAGCCTAGCACAAGATGGCGTGTCGCGAGCCGCAGGATTTGACCCGTCGCGCCAGGCAGGGTTACGCTCAGACGCCAGAAGGAGCGGAACTTCGCATGATGGAATTGACCAAGCTGGCCGACGGATTGTGGAGGTGGACGGCACCGCACCCGGAATGGACCCCGGCGGCGGATCGCCCGGACGGCTGGGGGCGCATGGTGGGATGTGTCTACCGGGAGGCTCCGGGGGGAATCGTGCTGATCGATCCCCTGGCGCCGCCGGAGGGGAGTGAAGAGGCCCGCCGGTTCTGGGAGGCGCTGGATCGTGATGTGGCGAAGAACGGAAAGCCGGTGGCCATCCTCCTGGGAAACCATTTCCACGAGCGCCACACCCAGGCATTCCTGCATCGGTATCGCGCCGCTCCAGGCTCGAGCCTTTGGGCGCCGAAGAAGACCCTCGGCTTGCTCGCCTGCGAAGTGGCGCACCCATTCCAGCCGGGGGATCTGCTTCCGGGGGGCCTGGTCGCCTATGCCATCTCAGGCCTGGAGTGCCCCGGCGAAACGGTCTTCTACGATCGCCACCATCGTGCCCTGATCTGCGCCGACGATTCCTCGGCGCTGGCGGAGGGCGCATCCGTGTGGCGCCACTGTCCTGGGCGGAGAAGACGCCGGAAGGGCGGGAGCGCTACCAAGACGAGTTCCGGGCTTCCCTCCGAAGGCTCGGCACTCTCGACGTCGAAAGAGTCATCGTGTCCCACGGGGATCCGGTCCTGACCGAAGGTCATGCGGCCGTTCTCGAAGCCCTCGAGTCTCCCGGCTGGGGAGAGCCCTAGCCGCGCCCGGCCGCCTCGTGGTTCACGGAAAGTCGCCGCAGCTGCGAAGGTGAGGGCTGCTTTTGCGGGGTCCTCCTCCGGGATGCTAGAATTCCCTCCCTAATCATCCGAAACAAGGAGCCTTGAATGACCGCGGAGTTCAAGAACGAGCCGCTGACCGACTATTCACAACCCGAAAACCGGAAGGCCATGGAGGCCGCCCTCAAGAAGGTGGAGGCGGAGCTGGGACAGGAGCACCCGCTGATCATCGGCGGAGAGAGAATCAAGGTCGGAAAGACCTTTGATTCTCTCAATCCTGCGAAGCCTTCCCAGATAGTAGGCAGGTTTCAATCAGCCACGGTGCGCGAGGCGGAGATGGCCATCGCGGCCGCCGAGCGGGCCTTTGCGACCTGGAAAAAGGAAACCGCCACGCGCCGGGCCGACCTGCTCTTCAAAACGGCGGCAATCCTGCGCGATCGCAAGCACGAGTTCTCAGCCGGGATGGTGCTGGAGGTGGGGAAGTCGTGGGCCGAGGCGGACGGAGACACTGCCGAGGCGATCGATTTCCTGGAGTTTTACGCGCGTGAAGCGCTGCGTTATGCCGCGGACCAGCCCTTGACCAAGATCCCGGGCGAGAGAAACGAGCTGCGCTACATCCCGCTGGGAGTGGGACTAGCGGTGCCGCCATGGAATTTCCCGCTGGCCATCATGGCCGGGATGACCACGGCCGCGGCGGTGACGGGAAACACGGTCATCCTCAAGCCGTCCAGCGACGCCCCCGCCATCGCCTACCGTTTCGTCCTGGCCATGGAAGAGGCCGGGATGCCTCCCGGTGTGGTGAATTTCCTCACCGGGAGCGGCGCCGCCATCGGCGACTTCCTGGTGGAGAGCCCGAGGATCCGTTTCATCAGCTTTACGGGGTCCAAAGAGGTGGGGCTGCGAATCAACGAGAAAGCGGCCCAGCCGCGTCCCGGACAAATCTGGATCAAGCGGGTCGTGGCCGAGATGGGGGGCAAAGACTTCATCCTGGTGGATGAGACGGCGGATGTGGATGCCGCCGCGGCCGGGATCGTCGCCGCGGCCTTCGGCTTCCAGGGACAGAAGTGCTCGGCCTGCTCCCGGGCCATCGTCCATCGCAGCATCTACGAGCCATTGGTTCAGAAGGTGGTGGAGAAGACCCGGGCGCTGAGTGTGGGCGCGACGAACTCCGCCGGAGTCCAGGTCGGTCCGGTCATCAACGCCGGAGCGGAGAAGAAAATCCTCCAATACATCGAGATCGGCAAGCAGGAGGGGCGCCTGGCGGCCGGCGGCGAGAAGGTCCCCGGGGAAGGCTATTTCATCCAGCCGACGGTTTTCACCGACGTCAAGCCCGATTCGAGGATCGCTCAGGAGGAAATTTTCGGGCCGGTGCTGGCCATCCTGCCGACCCCCAGCTACGAAGAGGGGGTGAGGATGGCGAACCAGAGCGAGTATGGTCTCACCGGCTCACTCTATTCCAAGGACGCCAGGCGCCTGGAGCAAGCCAGGGAGGTCCTGCACGTGGGCAATCTCTACCTGAACCGGAAGTGCACCGGGGCCCTGGTCGGGGTGCATCCGTTCGGCGGATTCAACATGTCCGGCACCGACTCGAAGGCGGGTGGCCGCGACTACCTGCTCCTGTTCCTGCAGGCCAAATCGATTTCCGAGGCCGTCCTGCCGCCCGCGTAAGCCGGCATCCCGGCGGCGGTTTCAGCGCGCCAGCCGACTCAGCCGCGGCCCATCATCTCCAGCCACATTTCGAGGGTGGGGACTCTCATCGCGTAGTTGCTGCGGCGCTGGGCGCCGAGGGTGGACGTAGGGGAGTCGCCGTAGTCGTGGCCGGGAAAGAGCACCACGTCGTCGGGAAGCTTGGCAAGGCGCTGGGTGAGGCTGCGGTACATCTCTTCCGGGTCGCTGCCCGGAAGATCCACTCGCCCGCAGCTTCCCACGAATAGCGTGTCCCCGGCTACCAGCCGATCGCCTCCTACCAGAAAGCAGGTGCTCCCCTCGGTATGCCCGGGTGTGTGGACGAATTGGATGGGAATCCTCCCCACCTTCAGGACGTCTCCGCCGGCGTGCGGCGCCAGATCCGAATCGGAGAGTCCCGTGACGCGCTTCACACAGGGCGCTTCCTTCTCCTGGATATGGATCTTCACGGGGAGAAGCTCGAGAAGCCGGCGCGCCCCCTCCACCGAGTAGCCCATCATCTCGCCTCCCAGGTGGTCCGGGTGATAGTGGCTGCCAAGCGCCCCGATGACTTTCATGTCATCGGAATGTGCCAGCTTGACCAGGGACTCCACGTCCCACGCCGGGTCCACCAGCAGACACTCCCGGGTCTCGGCATCGCCGACCAGGTAGGCGAAATTCATCATTTGCGCCGCCACCGGATTGCCGATGGCGAAATCCCTACCGGCCAGCAGCTGGCGGAAGTAGAGCGGTTGATCGGGTTGCCGATTCGTCATCTGAGAACCTCGCCTGGAATGAAATCGCCAGTCATCATGACAGATGAAAACCCGTGGTGCCTCGCCGCGTCGTCTGCTTGACCCGCAGGGCTCCGTGGAATAGGCTGCCCGGGTTCCTGCGAATTCACACGGAAGCGGATCGACCGGTTGCGTGCCCGTCGCGTCGCGGGCCCACCCATGAGGCCTCCATGCCCGTCAAGTTCGATGCCCAGACACTCGAGCGGTTCCGCACCATGACCCCTCATGAGATTTACCGCGAGGTCACCTCCGCCGTGCACCAGGTGGAGGGGCCCAAAGGATCCGAAGACTTCGTGGATGCGCTGGACAGTCTCGTGGATGAGGGAATCCTTTCCTGGGATCAGATCCAGAACTTCGAGTCGGACGAAGACAACTGAGGAGCTCCCTTCCCCCTCAGTAGGGATCGATCTCTCCTGAAAATCCAAACCCTTTATTCTTCGTCCTTTTTGTTGCCGGAGCGCTCTTCCCAGGCACGGCGCCAGGAAGCCACCTTGCCCCGCTCCTTCGGAGGAGGCGGCAGGGTCGCGGCGGGGGGATCGGCCTTGCGGTGGAGGTGCGGATGGTCCTCGCGCTCTTCGGGGCGGGCGATGCGGACCTTTCGGCCAGTCACCGGGGGCCTGTGCTGAGCCTCCGCGCTGGCCGCGGCGGGGGCCTTGTGCTTCAAAACCTGATCGAATAGTTTTTTCATCTCGCGTTTTTTCCTATCCTGAGATTTTCCGGCACGACCATGCCGGTAGGGATGCTCGAACTGACACGTTTTACAGCGGACTTTCTTGATTTCGCTACCCACCATGCCCACGACGCCATGATTCATCAGCAGACGGCAGTGCGAGCACCAGTCATCCAGGACATCGCCGAGACGGGCGGGGCGATTCCTCACCGGGCGGCCTCGTCC
>Ga0134123_10002742_pt1 | contig 11499 bp, 9 predicted proteins | sample KB303_FD_96460 | JGI IMG/M metagenome (GOLD analysis project Ga0134123, IMG submission 96460) | Terrestrial soil microbial communities without Nitrogen fertilizer from Kellogg Biological Station, Michigan, USA - KB3-0-3 | ecosystem: Environmental > Terrestrial > Soil > Unclassified ...
GAGGCGCGCCGCCAGGGCGTCGAGGTCGAGGCGCTCCTCGGGCGGCAGGCGCGAGGCGTGGAAGAGCGGCGGCAGGAAGGCGCGGTCGGCGCGGCGCAGCGCTGCGAAGTAGCCCTCGGTGAACAGCGATCGCGCGGCGGAGTTCGAGCGCAGCTCGAGCGCGGCCAGCAGCCGCCGGCCCGGGTAGCGGCGGCGGACCGCATCGAGCGTCGCCCCGACCGCCGTCGGATGGTGCGCGAAGTCGTCGACGACGGTGACGCCGCCCGCGGTGCCCAGCTCCTGCAGCCGCCGCGCGACGCCGCGGAAGCGCGCGAGCGCCGCGGCCACTTCCCGCGGGTCGTGGCCGTCGGCCGCCACGGCGGCCCACACCGCCAACGCGTTCTCGAAGTTGTGCAGGCCGCCGAGCCCGGCCGCCAGCTCCGCCTCGCCCGCCGGCCCGACGACGCGGGCGCGGTACAAGCCCTCTTCCTCCACGGGCGGAGCGAACGGCCGCACGTCGTTGCCTTCGCCCAGTCCGTAGAAGACGACGCGGCAAGCCGCCGCACCCGCCAGCTCGCGCACCTCGGGCCGGTCGCCGCACGCCACCACCAGCCCGTCGGCCGGCATCTCTTCGAGCAGCCGGCGATAGGCGGCGAGCAACGCCTCCGGCGACGCGTAGAGGTCCGCGTGGTCGTATTCGCCGCTGGTCCAGATCAAGGTCTGCGGCCGGTAGTGCAGGAACTTCGGGCCGCGGTCGAAGTACGCGGCGTTGTACTCGTCGCCCTCGACGACGAAACGCGGGCCGCTGCCCAGCGCCCAGCTCGCCGGCAGGTCGAGCGGCATGCCGCCGATCAGGTAGCCGGGGTCGCCGCCGAGCGCGTGCAGCGCGACTGCCGCCATCGCGGTGGTGGTGGTCTTGCCGTGGGTACCCGCGACCACCAGCGGCCGGCGGTCGGCGAGGCAGAAACGGTAGAGCGCCTCCGGCATCGACAGCAGCGGCAGCTCGCGCCGCTCCGCTTCCACCGCCTCGACGTTGTCGCGGCGCACGGCGTTGCCGACGACGACGAGGTCGGGCTCCGGGTCGAGGTGCGAGGCGTCGTAACCCACGAGCGGCGCGATGCCGGCGCTCTCGAGCAGCGTCGACATCGGCGGGTAGAGCGGCCCGTCGCTGCCGCGCACGCGGTGCCCGAGCGCCTGCATGAGGCAGGCGAACGGCGCCATGCCGGTGCCGCCGATGGCGATGACGTGGATGTCGAGCGGGCGGCCGGTGACGGTGAGGGGCGGTCGCGGACGCTGCGGCTCCGTGGGCCCCACTCTGCTTGGAATATACCAGCGCGCGAAGGGTACGATCGGCGCTGACCGCGGAGGCGCCGATGCACCGAGATCACCGAAACGCCACATTCGCTACGCCCCTGCGGCCGCTCGCCGTCGCCGCGCTCGCCGCGGGCCTCGTGCTGGTCGCGCCACCGGCACCGGGGCAGCCCGCGCCGACCGCGCAGCAGGCGCCGGTATCGCCCGGCGCGCCGCCGCCGTCCGCCATCGCACCCGCTCCAGTGTGGGACGCCGGCATCGTCGCCAAGGGCACCAGGGTGGCCCACGAGTTCGTCATCCGCAACACCGGCACCGCGGTGCTGCAGATCCGCGAGGTGCGCCCCGCCTGCGGCTGCACGGTGGCGAGCTACGACGCCACCATCGCGCCGGGTGCCGACGGTAAGGTGCGCGCCGAGGTCGACACCGCCGGCTTCTCCGGCGCGATCGCCAAGGACATCACCGTCTTCACCAGCGATCCCGGCAACCCGATGATCCAGCTCACCGTCCGCGCCCAGGTGCGGGCGGCGCTGGATGCGCAGCCGGGCTACTTCCGCTTCCTCCACGTCGTCGGCGCGCCAGCCGAGAGCGGCACGCAGGTCGTCTGGTCGGCCGACTACCCCGAGCTCAAAGTGCTGTCCGCCACCTCGCCGCTGCCGGCGCTCACCGTCGCGTTCCGCCCCGCCACCGCCGCGGAGCGCCAGCCGGGCGCCGGCAACCAGTGGCTGGTCACTGCGACGCTCGCCTCCGAGCCGCCTCCCGGCCCGCTCTCCGGTGACGTGCGCATCGAGACCAACCACCCACGCAAGAAGGTGCTCGAGATCCCCATCGCCGGCTACGTGCGCCCGACGTTGATGGTGACGCCGCCGACGGCCGACTTCGGAAGCTTCTCCGCCGGCGAGCCGCGCAAGGGCAGCGTGCTGATCACCAACTACGGCAGCGCGCCGCTGCAGCTGCTCGGCGTCGACAGCGACGTCAAGGGCCTCGTGGCGCGCATCGACGAGCGCGAGAAGGGCAAGCGCTTCGACCTCGCGCTGACACTCAGCCCCGGCATCGGCAAGGGGCCGCTGCGCGGCGCGCTGCGCGTGCGCACCAGCTCGCCCAAGCAGCCGCTGCTCGAGGTGCCGGTGACCGGAGAGGTGCGGTGACGCCGCTGCTCGAGTCGGCGGCGCCGCGGCCGCAGGGGCGCGCCGCCGACGCGCTGCGGCCGCTGCAGCTGTCGATCGGCGAGCTCAAGTTCGCGGAGGGCTCGGCGCTGCTGTCTCTCGGCGACACGCGCGTGCTCTGCGCGGCGTCGGTGGAGGGGCGAGTGCCGCCGTTCCTCGCCGGCAGCGGCCGCGGCTGGGTGACCGCCGAGTACGCCATGCTGCCGCGCGCCACACAGACGCGCAACGCGCGCGAGGTGGCGAAGGGGCGGCCGTCGGGGCGCACCAACGAGATTCAGCGCCTGATCGGCCGCAGCCTGCGCGCGGTGGTCGACACCGCCGCGCTCGGCGAGCGGACGGTGACCGTCGACTGCGACGTGCTGCAGGCCGACGGCGGCACCCGCACGGCGAGCGTCACCGCCGGCTACGTAGCGCTCGCCGAGGCGCTCGCCAAGCTGGTGCTCGAAGGCGAGCTCGCGCGGCTGCCGTTGCTCGAGCCGGTCGCCGCGGTGTCGGTGGGCATCGTGCGCGGCATCCCGGCGCTCGACCTCGAGTACGTCGAGGACCAGGAGGCCGAGGTCGACATGAACGTCGTCGCCACCGCCTCCGGCCAGCTCGTCGAGGTGCAAGGCACCGGCGAACGCCGCGGCTTCGCGCGAAAGGAGCTCGACGCCCTCATCGACCTCGCGCTGGCGGGCATCGGCACGCTCCTCGCGGCGCAGCAGCAGGCGCTCGCCCCGCTGCTCGCGCAGGTCGCGGAGGTGCAGAGCAGGCCGCGGGCCAGGAAAGAACCAAAGCGCGAGAGGGATCTCTGGGGCCCGCCGCGGTAGCCGACGCTAGACGTCCACCCACTCGAGCGAGAGCGCCTCGGTGCCGAGGAAGCGGGCGCCGATCTTGGCGAAGCGGGTGCCGGCGTCGGTGACGCAGAAGTGGTGCTCGGCTGTGGCGTCGAGGTCGTTGGCGAGCTGGTGACGGAGGAGGTCGGCGGCGACGACTTCTGCCACCGCTTCTGCAGAGTCGACGAGCGTCACCTCCGGGCCCATGACCCCGGCGATGACGCGGCGCAGCAGTGGGTAGTGGGTGCAGCCGAGCACCAGGGTGTCGACGCCGCGGGCGGCGAGTGGGGTGAGGTAGCGGCGCGCGACCTCGTGTGCCACCGGGTCGTCGTGCCAGCCCTCCTCCACCAGCGGCACGAAGAGTGGGCAAGGCTGGCTCACCACTTCGACGTCGGGCCGCAGCCGTCGCAGCTCGCGGCCGTAGGCGTCGGAGTCGATGGTCGATTCGGTGGCGATGATGCCGACCTTGCCGCGTGACACCGCCGCTGCGCGCGCCGCGCCCGGCCCCAGCACGCCCCACAGCGGCACCGGCGGTTGCAGCTTGCCGACGGCCACCGCGGATGCTGTGTTGCACGCCACCACCACGGCCTTGACGCCGCGGCCGACGAGGAAGTCGACGTTCTTCTTCGAGTAGGCGAGCACGGTCTGCGGCGACTTGGTGCCGTACGGCAGCCGCGCGGTGTCGCCGAGGTAGAGGATCGACTCGCGCGGCAGCAGCCGCTGCAGCGCGGCGACGACGGTGAGGCCGCCGACGCCGGAGTCGAAGACGCCGATTGGGGCTTGGCGCATTCCTAGTTGGACCGCGGGGCGGGAGCGGCTGCGGCTACTGCCTTCTCTTGTCGCACCCACTTGCGGTCTTCGAGCAGCGGCGCCGAGGTGTCGATGTGCCCCGCGAAAGTGATGCGCTGCGCTCCGTTCCACAGCAGCACCACCGAGCGCGCCCGCGGCTCGTTGGCGAGCACGCTGTCGACGAAGCTGTAGACGCGCAGCAGCTCGAGGTCGGAGCCCGAGGCGGGTGGCGACGGCTGGTCCTTCGCCGCGAGGTCGACGTAAGCGACGCCCTGCGCGTCGAGAAAAGCGTCGGCGACAGTGACGCCCGCGGGCAGCGGCGCCACCAGCCCCGGCGTGCGCGGACCGGCGAGCAGCGCCGCCACCACGGCGGCGACGCGGCCGTCGGCGGTGAGCGGCAGCTCCACCTCGCGGCTCTCGGCGTGCAGGAACCCGTCCGGACCCGGGAAGAGCAGCGACACCGTCGCCTTCTCCGTCGGCCCAGCGGGAGGCGGCGTCGCGCCAGGCAACGCCTCCTTGCCGCCGCGACAACCCATCCATGCAAACGCGGCAACGCCGAGCACCACGCCGGCAGCGGCAAGCCCCACCGCCGACGCGCCGGCCCGGCGCCGCTCCCCACCCAGCGACGGCGCGCTCATCGGATGGCGGCCTGCGCGTCCGGCGCCTCAGGACGCCCCTGCGCCTGGTAGCGCGACACCGCGCGCACCAGCGCGTCGACGAGCTGCTTCCGGTACTCGACGGTGAGCAGCCGCTTCTCTTCGTCGGGGTTGGAGAGGAACCCCAGCTCGACGAGCACCGCCGGCATGGCGGCACCCATCAGCACGCGGAACGGCGCCTGCTTGACGCCGCGGTTGCGCAGCCCGAGCGCGGTGTTGAGCTCTTCCTGCACCAAGCTCGCGAAGCGCTGGCTCTCGGAGAGGTGCTGGCTCTGGGCGAGGTCCCAGAGGATGAGATCGAGACCGGCAACCGACGACGCCGGCTGCGCCTCGGCGGCCGCGCCCGGCGCCGCCGGCGGCATCGCGTTCTCGGCGCGCGCCGCCGCCGCCGCCCGCGCGTCGCTCGCCTCGAGGCTCAAGAAATACGTCTCGGCGCCGGTGGCGCCCGTTCCCACCGACGAGTTGAGGTGGATCGAGATGAAGAGCTTGGCGCGGTGCTGATTGGCGATGGCGGCGCGGGTGTCGAGCGGCAGCTCGGCGTCCTCGTCGCGCGTCAGCTCGACGTCCACCGGCAGCCGCTGCGCGAGCTCGCGCGCGAGCCCCTGCGCGAGCAGCAGCGTCAGCTCCTTCTCCTGCGTGCCGGCGGGGCCGATGGCGCCGGTCTCGACGCCGCCGTGGCCGGGGTCGATGACGATGGTGGGCCGCTGCGGCGCCGCAGGTGTCGGCGTGCCCGGCGCCGCGGCAACGCGCTGGTAGACGTCGAACACCAGGCGATACGGGTCCTGCTGCTGGTAGTGCTCGACCACCGCGCCGGGCGCCACGTCGAGCAGGATCTTGTCGTCCGCGAAGCGCAGCGCCTGCACCAGCGGGTCGACCACCTCGGGCGGCCGCGCCGGCTGCGCCACCTGGTCGCCGAGCATCGTCACCTCGACGCGCTGGCCGCGCTCCGCGATGTTGATCCGCGGCGCCTCGGGGCACTGCAGCACCAGCGTGGTGAGCCCTTGCATGTGCACCAGGCTCCACTCGACCGACACCACGCGCCGCTCCTGCGCCGTGGCCACGAGGCGCCGGTTGGCCGCGTCCCACGCGATCTCCCAATGCAGCGCCTCGCCGAAGCTCCGGCGCAGCAGCTCGAGCGGCACCCACGGGCCGGCGTCGCCGCCCACCACCGGCTGCGGCAACTGCACGATCGAGCGGCCGACGGTGGCGATGGCGCTGCCCGTGCCGAGCACCGTCTCGACGTCGCCCGTGCGTAGCACCCAGCCGGCGCCGCCCGGCCCCTGCCGCAGCTCACCGCCGAGCAGCGGCGCGAGCGGTGGCAGCGAGAACAGCGGCCCCGAAGGCGCGATCAGCACCGAGCCCGCGACGTCGCGGCCGGCGACCGAGATCGTCGCCGGCGTGCTCACCAGCGGTCCAGTCGGCGGCGCCGGAGTCGGCGCCGGCTCCCTGGTCGGCTCGCCCTCGCCCGGCGGCGGTTCCGCCGGAGGCGCTTGCGGCACGAGCCGCTGCGCGGCGAGCAGCCCGCACGTCACCAGCAGGGCGAGGAGCAGGGCGAGGCGCCGCCGCACGATGGCTCAGGATACCACCCGCCTCTCACCCCGAGTCTTGACGGAGAGTTGGCGCGTCGAGCGCGCCCGCGCCGCGATATCCTGCGCCTCGCGAGGAGGGGTGTCGCGATGCAGATCCGCCAGTTCCGCGTGGTGCTCAAGGCCAAGAACTTCGACCGCACCTGCAACTTCTACGGCGAGGTGCTGGCGCTGCCGCGGCTGCAGAGCTGGGATGACGAGGAGGGGCGCGGCGCGCTCTACCAGGCCGGCAGCGGCGCCGTCGAGGTGATCGGCCGCCCGCGCGACTCCCACGGCTGGGACGAGGACTTCGACTACGCAGGCCCGCAGCACAAGCTGGTGCTGTCGTGGATCGTGCCCTCCGCCGAGCGTGCCTACGAGGAGCTGCTCTTCCGCGACAAGAACGTCCCCGGCGGCCTGCGCAAGAGCGCCGACGGCGGGCTCACGTTCGAGACGCACGACCCCGACGGCGTGCGCATCCTGCTGCGCGAAGAGAGCGCGTAGAGCCGCTGGCTCGCCCTGGTGCGTAGCGGCCAACTCCGTTGGCTGCTAGGATTTGCCTCGACATCCCCATGAATCAGATCGGCAAGTACGCCATCGTCGGCCAGATCGGCACCGGCGGGTTCGGCGTCGTCTACGAGGGGCGCGACCCCTTCCTCAAGCGGCGGGTGGCGATCAAGACCTGCAGCTCCGAGGAGCCGGAGATCCGCGACCGCTTCTTCCGCGAGGCGGAGATCGCCGGCAACCTGCAGCACCGCAACATCGTCACCGTCCACGACTTCGGCATCCAGGACGGCGTTCCTTACCTGGTGCAGGAATACCTCACCGGCGAGGACCTCGACCGCGTCGTCGCGCGCCGCGAGCCGCTGCCGCCGGCGCAGCGCGTCGACATCCTGGCGCAGGCTGCCCGCGGGCTCGAGCACGCGCATCGTCACGGCGTCATCCACCGCGACGTCAAGCCGGCCAACATCCGGATCACCGCCGACGGCACGGTGAAGATCATGGACTTCGGCATCGCCAAGCTCTCCAACGTGACGAGTCACTTGACGCGCACCGGCATGACGCTCGGCACCGCCGCCTACCTGCCGCCCGAGCAGATCCGCGGCACCGCGGTCGACCACCGCGCCGACGTCTTCTCGTTCGGCGTCACCGCCTACGAGCTGCTCACCTACAAGCGGCCGTTCGGCGGCAAGACGATCTCCGCACTGTTCTGGGAGCTGCTGCAACGCGAGGCGGAGCCGCTCGCGAACCACTGGCCGTCGTGCCCGCCGGCCCTCGACGAGGTGGTGCGCCGCTGCCTGGCGAAGGACCCGCAGCAGCGCTACGCCCACTTCGGCGAAGTGATCCCGGAGCTCGAAGCGGTGCTCGCCGAGCTGCAGCGGCCGGGGCGCGGCGAGGAGGTGACGGCGCCGCATCCCGCGTCGACGCCGTCCGCAGCGGCGGGTGGTGCGAGCCTGCGGCCGCCGACGCCGCAGGGCCGGCCGGTGGCCACGCCGCCGCAACCGCCGACGCTCGCGGCCCCGGGAGCCCCCGCCGCCCGCCCTGCGCCGCCACCACCTCCGCAGCGTCCCGCCGCCGCCGCCGCGCCGCCTTCCGCGCCCGCACCGGCGCCAACGCCTCCGCAGGCCCGCTCCGCGAACGAACGCTTCGAGGCCGCGTTGACCGCCGCGCGCCGCATCCAGCCGCCCGAGAGCGGCAGCCTGCTGGGCGAGGTGCAAGAGGCGCTCGCCGGCGCCGGCGCCGCGGAGCACGCGCGTCGCGCGCGCGAGCTCCTCGCGAAGGGCGACCTCGAAGCCGCCGAGCGCGAGCTCGCCACCATTCCCCACAAGGCCGGGGCCGAAGTGGCTGCGGTGCGCCGCGAGCTCGCCAAAGCGCGCGCCGACCGCTCGCTCGCGCAGGCGGCGGCGAAGTGGCAGCAGGGCGAGCCGCAGGCGGCGCTGCAGATGATCGACGCGCTGTTGGTGCTCGCACCCGGCCACGCCGACGCGCTGCGCCTGCGGGCGGACTGGCGCGCCGAGCTCGCCGAGCGCGAGCGACAGCGCGCCGAGGCCGCCGACGAGACCAACGCGCGCCGCGCATCGCTGCACAAGGCGGTGGGAGAGGCCGAGGCGCTGCTGCTGCGCGGCGACGTCGACAACGCCGAGGCGGTGGTGGCAGCGGCGCAGGCGCGGCTGGGCTCGCACCAGCCGCTGCGCGACCTGCGGCGCCGCATCGCGCTGGCGCGGTCGTCGGCGCCGGCGCCTGGTGTCGTGGTGCGTCCGGTGAGCGTCGACGCCAGCACGGTCGGGGTCGGCAGCCTCGCAGTGGCGGCGGCGCAGCAGCGCATCGAGGCAGAGGGTCTGCGGCACGGGGCCGGCGAAGCTGGAGCGCGTGAGCGCGCGGTTGGCGGCTCCACCGTACCTCCCGGCGGAGCCGCATCCGCGCCGCCCGCGAACCCCGCACCGGCGTCGGGCGTCTTCTGGCCGCGCCGACACGCACGCGGACCCTCGTCGCCCGACACGCCTCCCGGCTCCGGACCGGCGCCGCTCTTCGCCGCGGCAGCCGAAGACGCCCAGGCCTCCGCGGCGCGCACGCGCTTGCTGCTGCTCGTCGTCGGCGGCGTCGTGCTACTGCTCATCGTCGTGCTGCTCGCCCGCTGGCTGTGGACGCGGCAGGCAGGCACCGAAGCGGCGGCACCGACTCCCACACCAGCGGCCGCGGCATCGGTCGCCAGCTCTCCCATCGATGTGGGAGCGCAGCCGAGCGCGAGCGCGGCGCTCCCGCTTGCCGACCACAACGCCACGCTCGTGCAACGAGCCCCCGTGACCTTCCCGAGCGGCGCCCCGCGCCGGCGCGCGGTCGTCAACATCGTGGTGCTCGTCGGCGCCGACGGCAAGCCGCTCGACACCCGCGTTCAGCCGGGCAGCACCGCTCACCCGCTCCTCGTCGCCGAAGCCCGCCGCGTGGCGCAGCGCAGCACCTACCTGGCCGCGCGGCGCGGCGGCGCGCCCGCCGAGTCGTGGCTGCCGATCACCTTCGACTTCCAGCCGCCCCGCTGAGACCTACGCCGCCTTCTCCCGCGTGCGCGCGAAGGCCAACGCTCCGCTCAAGATCAGCAGCAGCCCGAACGTACAGACGATCGTCGGCCCGGTCGGCAGGTCCATGCTCTGCCACTCCGTCGACAGCAGCAGGCCCGTGACGCCGGCGGTGAGCGCCACCGCCCAGCCGATCCCCAGGCGTACCGCGGCGCGCGCCGAGAGCAACGCCCCGCAGACCGCCGGCACGATGAGGTACGAGAAGACCAGGTAGACGCCGGCGATGCGCACGAAGCTGGTGACCACAAGACCGAAGGTGGCGTAGAAGAGGAAGTCCCAGAGCCGCACGTTCATCCCCAGGCGCTCGGCCTCGTCCGGCTCGAACGAGATCAAGTGGAACCGGCGGCGCAGAGCGAAGTGGAAGGCGCCGACGGCGAGGTAGAGCACGGCGGTGCGGATCACCTCCCCCCGCGACACCAGCAGGATGTTGCCGACGAGGAGGTTCTTGATCTCCTCGTCCCCCGCCGCGGTGCGGCTCAGCACGATCGTCGCCGCCGCCGCGGCGACGATGTAGATGATGCCGATGATCGCCTCGTGCGGCACCCGCGGGTGCCGGAAACGCGTCAGCGAGAAGAGCGCCGCGCCGGCGATGGTGAAGCCGATCGCCAGCACGTAGGGCATGGTGCCGTGCTCGGCGTCGGCGCCGAGCAGCACGGCGGTGGCGATGCCCAACGCGGCGATCTGGGCGAGCGCGAGGTCGACGAAGATGATCCCGCGACCCACCACGTGCAGACCGAAGTAGACCAATGCGGCCGGCAGCACCACCAGGGCGACGAGCGGCCAGAGCCAGAGTGTGAACAGCGCCACGGCATGCCTCCTAGGGATTCGCCGCCAACGCCTGCGCGATGCGCCTGACGTCGACGTCGATCAGCGAGAGATAGCTGTCGGTTCCCGGCAGCCCGCCGGGGAACTGGCAGACGTCGACCACCACGGCGTCGGTCCGCATCGCCACCGCCTCCGCCGTCTTGCGCGGCTGATAAGGCTCGACGAGCAGCACGTGGATCTTCTGCGCCTTCATCTTCTGCATTACCTCGGCGAGGTGCGGCGGCGAAGGCGGAATGCCGGGCTTGGGCTCGAGATAGGTGTCACTGACGAGGCCGAACCGGCGGGCGAAGTAGCGCCAAGTCGGGTGATAGGTGACGATCGGGCGGCCGGCGAACGGCTTGAGGGCCGCCGTCCATTCCTTCATCTTGGCCTGCAGCCCGGCGTCGAGCTGCGCGAGGTTGGCCTGGTACGCCGTCGCGCCCGGTGGATCGAGAGCGCTGAAGACGCGGACGATGTGCGCAGCAACGATCCTGGCGTTCGCCGGATCGAGCATGAAATGCGGGTTGCCCGCGAGGTGCGTGTCGCCCTGCGAGCGATCGGCGGCGGCGGGAACGTCGACGAGCTGGACGCCTTCGGAGGCGACCACCCGCCCCCGCCCGCCGGCAAGGATCTTGCCGTTGCGCGCCCCCTCGAGCAGCGGCGGCAGCCAACCGACCTCGAGCTCGGCGCCGCCTTCGATGAGCACGTCGGCGCGGTTCAAGGCAACGATCTGGCTGGGTCGGGCGTCGACGAAATGCGGGTCCTCGGTGGGCTTGGCGATGGTCGTCACCGAGACGCGCGGGCCGCCGAGCTGGCCGGCGAGAGCGCCGTACTCCGAGGTGGTCGCCACCACTTTCAAGGCGGCGTCGGCGGGCCAGGCGGCGGCGAGGAGGGCGAGGCTGCAGAGCGCGAGCTTGAGCTTCATGGCAGTGGGTCCTCTAGAACTTGTGAGCGGCGTGCGCGCCGAGCAGGAACTCGAGCTGCAGCCAGAGAGAGTGTTCGTCTTGGGGGAACAGGTCCGAGCGATCGAAGTTGTACTGCAAGCGCAGCTTGGAGAACTCGGTCGGGAACCAGGTCAGCGCCGGCGACAGCCGCCACCGCGGCGCGAGCGTCGGATCGACCGGGTCGCCCTGGTCGCCGGCAACGCGGTCCAGCCGCAGCCCGACGATGTGGCCAGGGCGATAGCCCCAGCTCAACTGCAGGTAGCTGCCCCAGTCGCTGAAGCTCGCGGCAGGCAACGATTGCCCCTCGACCGCCGCCACCGAGGCGTTGCGGCGCATCACCTCGCCCTGGACCTTGACGAAGGGGAAGCCGTTGAAGGCGTTGGTCGGCTTCCATTTCCA
>Ga0134123_10002747_pt1 | contig 11485 bp, 10 predicted proteins | sample KB303_FD_96460 | JGI IMG/M metagenome (GOLD analysis project Ga0134123, IMG submission 96460) | Terrestrial soil microbial communities without Nitrogen fertilizer from Kellogg Biological Station, Michigan, USA - KB3-0-3 | ecosystem: Environmental > Terrestrial > Soil > Unclassified ...
CGGGCGAAGCAGGCGCCGCACGATCCGCGGCGACCCCGGATAGAAACGCAACGTGCCGTGAACGTTCTCCGCGCGCACCGCCTCGAGATAGGGCACCAGAGTGTTGGGCGCATCCTTACGTTCCCACAGCAACGCGATGCCGTCCTTGTATTCCGCGTTTTTCTGCGCCCAGGGGTCCGTCAGATCGTAGGTTCCTATCCCGGCGTGGGTATCGAGCACGAAGAACGGTTTGTCCTTTTTCTGCAATCCCAGCACGAGCTGGGTCAGCAGCGCGTGCTTGAACACATCGGCAAAGTTGCCGGCGTGAAAAAGGTGTCGGTAGGCAAGCATCGAGTGGTAACTGGTAACTTGTGACTCGTGACTGGTGCACCGCTTTGCGGGATCCCCCAAGGGGGTACCGGTCTTCGACCATAACCGGGCTTCGCCCATAACTGGTGACTGGTTGGTGGCTGCAGAAGTGTAACGTCCTTGCCCGCCCCTATCGCTCGCCGAGCTGCAAAGTCATGGGATAATTTCCTAATCATCCAACACGCGTACTCAGGAATTCAACCATGGCCGCAGACAGTACACCCGAACTCAGGATGGATCCCGCGAACCTGTACCGTGAGGAAACTTTCACGGACCGCAAGGTCGGCACCATCCGCATGATGACGCCGGTGAAAAACGACGGATCCACCGACTCCGGGCGCAAAGTCGTCTATATCGGCGAAACCCAACTGATGACGCCGGTAGGCGCGCTGCCTCTGGCCTTCGAGATCGAAGCCGACTCCCTCGGCAACGCCGCCACCAAATTCGCCGAGGTCGCCCAGGTCGCGGTCGAACGCGCGGTCAAAGAACTTCAGGAAATGCGCCGGCAGGCGAGCTCCTCGATCGTGATTCCCGAAGGCATCCCGCCCGGGCTCGGCGGACCGGGAGGGAAAATCAAACTGCCGTAAATGCCCGTCACGGGTGAAGCCGTGACTGCGTGACTCGTAAATATGATCCCTTACGGTTCTCGCGATAGTCACGTACTCACGACAGTCACGTCCGCATTCACGGCTTTCAATCGCCGTAGGTGAGTGAACGGGCCTTCCCCCAGAACACCCGGTACGCAAACGCGGTATAGCCCACGATCATCGGCAGCACAAAACACGTACCCACAAACACGAATCTGAGCGATGCCTCCGCTGCTGCGGCCTCCCTGAAGGTCATCCGTTCCACCACCAGGTACGGATACAAGCTGTAGGTCAGACCGAGGAACGCGAACACGAACACCCATACCGAAAGTACGAAAGGCAGCCATTCGCGGCGCTCCGTACCCTGGCGCAGTCCGATCAACGACAGCAGGATGCCCCCGCATGCGGCAGCGGTGAGAAGCGGCAAAGGCGCCAGCCACAGCGAGCGGGGCCAGGAGAACCACTTCTCCATGATGCCTGCATGCATGAACGGAGTTGCCAGACTGATTGCAGCGACCCCTGTGGCCGTCAGTATCACGGCGAACATTCCCCAGCGCAGCGCCCGCGCTCGCAGATCGGTCTCGGTCTTGATCACCAGCCATGTCGATCCCAGCAACGCGTAGCCGCCGGCCAGTCCGAGGCCTACCAGAACCCTGAAGGCGACGAAAAGAAAGCCCTGCTTGAAGCCGGTGATGACGCCCGCAAGCATCATTCCCTGCGCAATCGCCGCCCCCAGCGAACCGACGAAGAACAGCCGGTTCCATGCCTTCTGATGCCAGCCCGTCGCCTTGGCGCGGAATTCGAAAGCCACCCCGCGCAGGATCAGCGCAATGAGCATCAATGCAACTTCCAGGTACAGCGAAGACAGGATGACCCCGTGCGCATGCGGGAATGCCACCAGCAGGATGCCCACGCCCAGCACCAGCCAGGTTTCGTTGGCGTCCCAGAAGGGCCCGATCGATGCCACCATCATGTCCTGCTGCTCGCGGGTCGCCAGCGGCAGCAGGATGCCGACTCCAAGGTCGAAGCCGTCGAGGATCACATAGGCGAGGATCGCGAGGCCCATCAGCACCAGAAAAATAAAAGGCAGATCGAGTGTCATGCTCACGCTCCTTCCGGCCGCAGCGCGCCCGGGTCGGGCAAATTCTGACCCTTGCCTTCGGCTTCCTTGAGCGCTAGCTGCGTGAGCACCACCATGTATGAGACCAACAACAGCGCGTAGACCACCAGGTAACTGATGAGTGTTAGCGCGATGTATGGCGCCGCCACATCCGAAGCGGCCTCGGCCGTGGTGATCACTCCATACACCACGTAGGGCTGGCGGCCGATCTCGGTGGTGAGCCAGCCTGCCAGCACAGCCACCCATCCCGAAAACGCCATCGCGGCAAAAGCCTGCAGCAGCCGGCGCGGAAGTTCGCGCCGGCGCAGCAGGTACCAGGCACCCGACCATGACAGCGCCAGCATCAACACGCCCACGCCGACCATGATGCGGAAGGTCCAGAACACCGGCATGACCGGCGGATGCTTGTCGCCGAAATCGTCCAGGCCCTTGACCTCGCCATCCCACTTGTGGGTGAGGATCAGGCTGGAAAGTCCGGGAACGGCGATCGCATAATCGTTGCGCCGCTCCTTGCCGCTCGGCATGGCAAAAAGCAGAAGCGGCGCGCCGCGTTCGGTCTTCCAGATGCCCTCGATGGCGGCGATTTTTGCCGGCTGGTGCTCGAGCGTGTTCAGTCCATGCAGGTCGCCCACCAGGATCTGCACCGGTATCAGCACCGCCGCCACGAGGACGCCCAACCGCAGCATCCGCCGCGCCGGCTCGAATTGGGCCCGGCGCAGCAACTGCAGCGCCGAGATGCCGGCGATCAGGAATGCCGCCGTCAACCCGGAGGCGATCATCATGTGCGTGAGCCGGTACGGAAAACTCGGGTTGAAGATGATCGCCCACCAGTCGGCCGCATGCAGTTGCCCGTCGATGATTTCGAATCCGCGGGGTGTCTGCATCCACGAATTGAGCGCGAGGATCCAGAATGCCGAGGCCGACGTACCGATCGCCACCATGAATGCTGACAGCGTGTGAAGCCATCCCGGCACGCGTTCGCGTCCGAACAGCATCACGCCCAGGAAAGTCGCCTCAAGGAAAAATGCGGTAAGCACCTCGTAGCCGAGCAGCGGCCCGGCAATATTTCCGGCCTTGTTCATGAAGCCCGGCCAGTTGGTGCCGAACTGGAAGCTCATCGTGATGCCCGACACCACACCGAGGGCGAAAGACAGCGCGAACACCTTTACCCACAGCCGATAAGCCTGGGCCAGCCACGCCTCGCCACCGGGCGCGATGCGCACGCGCAGGTACACCAGCACCCACGCGAGCGCGATGGTGATGCTCGGAAAAAGGATGTGGAAGGCGATGTTGAGCCCGAACTGGGCCCTGGCGAGGAGGAGCGGATCGGCAAACATGTCGGCGGCCGGGAGAATCCCAAGTTTAACTCTTAAACTACAGCCGCTCGCGGACTCGTAACGCTATTTACGGTCTGCACCTGGCCGCAGTGGACCCGCCCGCAACGCCTCTTGGCGCTAATCGGCGTTATGATTCATCCCTGTTGCAACAAGACGGTACCGTGTCGGGATCATGAGTTCCGCGAATCACCTCTTTGTTGCGTCCCGTTGCGCCCGGCTTGACGTGTTCCGATTTCCGTTCTTCGGCCGTAACTGATCCGTGGTGATTTCCACAGCCCAACTGCGAGCTCTGAGCCCGCTTGCTGTGCCGGTAGCCATCATCGTTATTGCGACGCTGTCGGTCCCGATCGGGCGAACGTTGCCGGCATCCTTCGCTGGATTCGGCATGTTCGCACCGTACACGGTGCTGCTGCTGGGTGCTGCGATCAGTCTGTGGTTCAACCGCGGACGGGCATTCATCGTCCTGCTGTCGTTGCTGATCGCATTTGTCGGCTATCACGTGACAAAGGATGGGTCGGGCGACTTCGCCGCGCGCGCCGTGTTTACCGCGCTCGCCTTGTTCGTGCCGTTCAACATCCTGCTCTCCCTGCTGATTACCGAACGCGGCGTATCCTATTTCCGCAATTACCGCTGGCTGCTGCTGCTCATCACCCAGATACTGTTTGCCGCCTGGGTCGCGGGCGCGGGCAAGAGCGCCCTGTCGGGCACGGCCTGGCACGCGATGCTGGAACACTGGTTGATCCGTCCGGCGCCGGTGCCCTTCCTCGGCAGGGTGCTCATTGCCGCGGCCTTTGCAGTGGCAGTGGTGAAGGCGTGGGAGCAGCATTCACCGCTCGACATCGGCCTGGCCGGCGCGCTCGTGGCATTTTTCATCGCCTGCCAGTGGCACTCCACCCCGGGGGTGTTTGCCGCCTTCATGGCGGCCGCCGGCGCGATACTGCTGGTGGCCGTGCTGCAGGAGTCGCATCGCATGGCATTCCGCGACGAGCTTACCGGCTTGCCCGGACGGCGCGCACTCGAGGAGCGCCTGGTCGCATTGGGGCCTGTCTATGCCATAGCGATGGTGGACGTGGACCACTTCAAGAAGTTCAACGACGCGCACGGACACGACGTCGGTGATCAGGTGCTGAAACTGGTCGGGGTGCGGCTCGCGGCACTCAACGGCGGCGCCAAGGCCTTCCGCTACGGCGGCGAGGAGTTCGCGGTGCTGTTTGCCGATCAGACCGGGACGGAGGCACTGGCACACATGGAAACCCTGCGACAGAACATCGAGTCCTACCGGATGGCGATCCGCACCGACGACCGGCGCGGCGATTTCCGCCCCGGCAACGACCGGCGTTCCACCGCCACACCGAAGAATCCGCGGCCCGGATCGGATGTGCGCGCGTTTCGCAAGGCGGATCAAGTCCTGTCGGTCACGGTGAGCATCGGCGTGGCCGAGCGCACCGAGTATTTGAATTCACCGTCCAAGGTCATTCGCGCCGCCGATGAAGCGCTTTACCGCGCAAAGGAAATGGGACGAAACCGGGTCAGCCAGTAAATAGCCGTGGCGCCGATTGAACTCCTGCCAGTTCCGGCAAACCAATCAGGGACACCTTCCGGAGAAAACAACATGCACTGCCACCGGGTATCTTCTTTTGTCGCCCCGATTTTCCTGCTTGCGCTGGTCGTTGCGGCACCGCAAGCCATCGCGAAGGAAAGCAGCTTCAGCTCGGAAAAACACAACTTCCGCCTGGTCACGCTGGTCGAAGGCCTGGTGAATCCATGGTCGGTCGCCTTCCTGCCCGACGGCCGCATGCTGGTAACCGAGCGTCCAGGCCGGCTGCGCATTGTTTCGAAGGACTTCAAGCTCGATCCCGATCCGGTTAAAGGGCTGCCTGCCATCGTGGAATACGGTCAGGGCGGACTGTTCGACGTGGTTTTGCACCCAGGCTTCGCCGAGAACGGCTGGATCTATATCTCCTACAACGGGCCCGGCGACGGCGGATGGGGAACGGAACTGCTGCGCGCCCGGCTCGAAGGAAGCCGCCTTATTGATACTCAGGTGCTTTTCCGCCTTGAACCGAAAACCCGCAAGGGGCAGCACTTCGGCGGCCGCATCGTGTTCGACCGCAAGGGTTTCGTCTATCTAACGCTTGGCGAACGCGGCGATAAGGAGCGCGCACAGAAACTGGACGACCATGCCGGTTCAGTCATCCGGCTTCACGACGACGGCCGCGTTCCGGCCGACAATCCGTTCGTGAAGCGTTCCGGGGCGCGGCCCGAGAAATACACGCTGGGTAACCGCAACATGCAAGGTGCGGCGCTGCATCCGCAGACCGGTGAACTTTGGACCCACGAGCACGGACCGCAGGGAGGCGACGAAGTGAATGTCATGCGCGCCGGGCACAATTACGGTTGGCCGGTCATCACCTATGGCGTGAACTACGGGATCGGCACCAAGATCGGCGAAGGCACGGAAAAGCCGGGCATGGAACAACCCCTCTACACCTGGGTGCCATCAATCGCCCCGTCCGGAATGACGTTCTACTCCGGCGAAAGCTTCCCTGGCTGGCGCGGCAACCTGTTCGTCGGTTCACTGAAGTTCCAGTTTCTGGCGAGACTTGAACTGGACGGCGAAAAAATCCTCAAGGAAGAGCGGCTTATTCAGGGGGAGCTCGGCCGCATCCGCGATGTTCGCACCGGCCCGGATGGCTACATCTATCTGCTGACTGACGAATCTGCCGGCGTGCTCGCGCGCATCGAACCGGCCAAATGAGCGTGGGGCGAGAGGCTGGTGAAGGAGTGAAGGCGTGAAGGGGTGAAGGAGTGAATGAGTGAAGGAGTCACGACCTTAGTTGCTCTTACCCTTCACACCTTCACTCCTTCACTTCTTCACGAATTCACCCTTCGCTTCCCTTCGGCAGGGCCAGACCGCCTGCGTAGCGCTTCTTCCACAGCTCGTGACCATGCGCAAAGTCATTCTTCCCGGACCTGTCGCTGCCGCGCATCAGCCATAGCGGCTGATCGAAGATATTGAACGGACTGTTGTCTTTGCGTTGCCCGACCAGCGAGCGGTCATAGTGCGACGTCGCCGGCATGTAGCGCAGGATCAGGGCGGCGCGCCGCTGTCCCGAAGTGTTGGCAAGCGAGCCGTGAATCATGCGCACGTGGTGCAACGACATCGCGCCGGGTTCGAGTTCGACGTTGACCGCCGCTGACTCGTCGAACTGATCGCGGTCGAGTTCAAGGTTCAGCACCAGGTTGTCGCGATTCGCCTGATGGTGCCTGTATAGCTGCTCGCGCTTGTGCGACCCGGGGATGAAACGCATGCACCCGTTCACCGTCGACACCGGATCGACGGCAATCCATACCGAACAGGTCGCCAGCGGGCGCATCGGCCAATACTCGCCGTCCTGGTGCCAGGGCACCTCGCGGCCATTGAGTGCCGGCTTGCAGAGCACACGCGTGATCCACAGGACCACATCCGGCCCCAATATCTGTTCGACCATATCCAGGACCGGCGCGTGGCGCGCCGTTTCCATGAATGGATTCGGTTGCGCACCCTCGGTGGGCGGAATCATGTGCGGATTAGCCAGGTCTTCCTGTGCCACGTCGGTGTAGGTTTCCAGCAACCGGTCAATTCCCTGCTTCAGGCGATCGAGCAGCGGCTTCGGCAGGCGATATTTCGGGAACACGTAACCCTGTTCCCTATAGTGCTGCAGTTCTTGCGCACTCAGGATGGTTTTCATTGGTTACTCTATGGGGAAATTGCAGGCAGTGTGCGCCCGGTAAACCACAGGGCCGGGAAGCGCTCCGCACTCTTTCACTCGTCACTCGTCACTTGTCACTCGTCACTTGTCACTTGTCACCGCATTACTTTACCCCGTATTTCGCCCGGTAGTGCTGTTTGAGAACCTTGCGCGTCTGCACATTAATCCGCGGGTTTTGCGGCTTCGGCCGTTGCGTCCCTCGCAGCAGGCGCTGCGCCGGTTTTCTGTTTGCCTGCTTCACTCTCTCTTGGCTTCCTTCTCCGCTTCTTCCTCGCGACCGGCATAATCGATCGGCGGTTCGTGCAATCGCTGCCGGCGGCTCTTCTCCAGTCCTTTCACCGCCGCGACTATCGCTTCATTGTACGGCACCGCCATTCCCAGCGCCCGCGCCTCGCGAACCAGCGCGCCGTTGAGCGCGTCGATCTCGGTCCGGCGGCCCTGTTCGACATGCTGCATCATGGAAGGCCGGTTGTAGCGCACCCGGCAGTGTTCCTTGATCTTCTTGCGCGGGTCGGGCTCGGAAATGCGCACGCCTTTGCGCTCCACCACCATGAGGATCTCGTCGATGATGCGATCCTGCAGCGAATTGACTTCAGGCGTGCGGTAAATCTCGCCGCTGCGCAGCCCCGTGACCGCGGTCAACGGATTGACCGCGCAGTTGAGCACGAACTTTCCCCAGATGTGTGCCATCGGGTCGGGGATGACCTTGGTTTCGATTTCGGCGTTGTTCAGCAAGCGCGCGACTTCCGCGATCCGCTTGCTGTTGCGGCCATCCAGTTCGCCGATCGACGTCATGCCGGCATTGGTGTACTGCGCGCGCCCGGGTTCCGGATTGGCGGCGCTGTTCATGCTCACACCCGCGATGACCCGCGCCTCACCCAGTTCCGCGACCAGCGCCTCTACGTTGCCAATGCCATTCTGCAGCGTCAACGCAAAACCGTCGGGCTTGAGTACCTGAGCGGCGGTGCGTGCCGCCTCCTTGGTGGCATTGGCATCGGTGAAAATGATGACGAAGTCCGCGGGAGGCAGGCCGGCGTGGCTCATTTGCGCGGGCACGCGGATGACGTGGCGGCCGCGCACCCCCTCGACCGTCAGCCCGTCGCGCACGATGACGCCGATGTGGTCCGCCCGCGGGTCGATCAGCGTGACGTCGTTGCCCGCGCGCTTGAGCAGTCCGCCGTACACGGAACCCATCGCCCCTGCCCCAATCACGTAAATACGCATGCATCCCTCCAAGACTGTTTCTCTGCATCGGCATCCGCTTCATCCCACGAATCAGCACAACAGGATCCTAGCGCTGCGCATGATATGCCAAGACCCGGCATGGCGTTGCGCGCCCCGCCGTCGCAACGCCCGGTGAAGATGGTAGAGTTGCGGCACTCGCGGGCGCGGCAGGTCCGGACTGGCGCCGGCGCAAAACGACAATAGGGGGAGATGCAAATGCGTACTGCCAAGGGAATTCTGCTTGCACTGCTTGCGGGCTGGCTGGTCCCGCAACCGCTGCTGGCGGCCGATGCGCCGGAACTCAAAGTCGAACATTCCATCGTGATCGACGCACCTCCGGAAGAAGTATGGGAGGTGGTCAGCGACTTCAACGGTCTGCCGCGCTGGCTCCCGACCATTGAATCCAGCCGCATCATTCTCGGCAAGAATCGCGAAGTCGGCGCCATTCGTGAGTTGGTCCGGGCCAACGGCACCAAGGTCCAGGAGAAGCTCATCGCCTACGAACCGTGGAACATGAGCCTCTCCTACACCTATATCGGCGGTCAGCCGGGCGCCAGCGACTATTACCCCACCATGACCGTGAAGGATGCCGGTAATGGCAAGAGCCGCGTCGAATGGAAGGCGCGATTCAAACGACTCGCGTATTGGACCGACGATCCGCCACCCGGGCAGGATGACGCGACGGTGCTGGCGGCGTTCAACAAAGTCTACCCGTTGGGTCTGGAAACCCTGAAGAAGCTGATTGAGGGGCGCTAGTTGCTTCGCGGGTGAAGGAGTGAAGGAGTGAATGAGTAAGAGCGGTGCTTCGCCGTTTCGCCGTATCCATCTTTGGGCTTTTACCCTTCACTCATTCACTCATTCACTCCTTCACCCCGCGAAGCGATACCCTTCACTCATTCACGCCTTCACTCATTCACGCTTTCATGAAACCTTTCGATCTCAGCGGCAAAGTCGCGATCGTCACCGGTTCCAGCCGCGGCATCGGCCGTTCCATTGCCGAGCATCTCGCCGCGGCGGGCGCCCGGGTCGTGGTCTCCAGCCGCAAGGCACCCGCCTGCGAGGAAGTAACGCAGGCGATACGCGCAGCCGGAGGCGAAGCCATTGCCATTCCAGCCAATATCGGCGACAAGCGACAACTCGAGCATCTGGTCAGCGAAACGCGCAGGCACTGGGGAAGAATCGACGTGCTGGTCTGCAACGCGGCGAGCAACCCTTACTACGGACCGATGGCCGAGATCGGCGACGACGCATTCAACAAGATCCTGCAGAACAACATCGTTTCCAACCACTGGCTGGCCAATCTGGTGCTGCCGGAAATGGTCAGTCGAAAAGACGGCGTGGTAATCATCGTATCGTCCATCGGCGGTCTCAAAGGCTCCGGCGTGCTGGGTGCTTACGCGATCTCGAAAGCGGCCGACATGCAGCTCGCGCGCAATCTGGCGGTCGAATGGGGCCGGCACAATATCCGCATCAACTGCATCGCCCCCGGGCTGGTCAGAACCGACTTCGCGCGCGCTTTGTGGGAGAACCCCGAGACATTGCGGCACTACGAAACACTCACCCCGCTTGGCCGTATAGGCGAGCCCGGAGACATCGGCGGCATCGCCGCGTTTCTGGCCTCACCTGCGGCGGCGTTTATCACCGGCCAGACTATTGTCGCGGACGGCGGCGTAACGATAGCGGGTTGAGCGTCAAGTGTTCAGCGGCACGGAAAGACCGGCACCGTGCTCGATCAACAAGAGGCAAACGACGTGCCGCTTTTCGAGGGGCTGCTGTCTCATCATCACGACCGCCTGACTAAGCCGCGTGCCTGGTTGCCCACTGTACGACCTCCGCATGCGTCGCGAACCAGACTTTGCCGCGCGACTGCGCATGGCGAATGATTTCCTCCACGATCCAGATCCGCGACCGGTAGCCGATGATGTGCGGATGCAGCGTAAGTTGAAACACGCCGCCTTCCTCGTAAGCCGCGTCGAATTCGCGGCGGAATATGTCGAGCACATCTTGCGGCGCGGTATAGGGTCGCAAGGACTGGAAGCGATGCATCATGAAATAGACGGCGTCGTCACGAACCCATTCGACCGGAAGCTCGATCACGCCGGTCGGCTCACCGTCGAGCAGCAGCTCGTAACAGTCCTCGTCGGCCATCAGCGATGAGTCGTAGAGCAACCCCATCTCGCGCGCGATGCCGAGCGTGTGCTGGCTGAAGTCCCATGACGGCGTGCGCATTCCAAGCGGTCGCACGCCGGTAATTCTTTCCAGTTCATCCCTTGAACGCAGCATCAGGTCGCGTTCCGCTTCGAACGGCAGGATCGAGTTCAGCTCATGAATCCATCCGTGGATCCCGATTTCGTGACCCTGCGCGACGACGCGGCGCTGCTCTTCCGGATACAGCAGAGCGGTCACCGCAGGCACGTAAAAACTCGCCCGGACGCCGTACCGTTCCAGCAAATTCAGTATCCGCGGGATTCCGACGCGATTGCCATAGTGCCCCCAGCACAGGCGCCCGATCGACTTGCCGCCGTCGCGGAGTTCGCTGGTCTCGTGATCCGAGTCGAACGAAAGTGCCACTGCGCAGCGCGCATTGTCCTTCCACGCCTTCGGCCGGTAGGATTTTCCAGCGCGGACATGATTGACGATCGCTCGCCACTGCGCTTCCGGCCATTGCCAGGGTTCGAGCACATTATTCTGCGTTTTCATGATCTCCTCCGCGCTATCGTCCCGAATGCAATGTACACGCTCGTCCCGAGCTGACAGTTTCGTCGAGGCTGGTCAACTCTCCCTGGGCCCCTTCAGCGCAGGGGTTTATCAGCGCTTTCTTCGAGGCGGAGAACGACAAGGGTGCTCGCAACCGCAGCCGCCATCAAATAGTAGGCTGGGGACAGCAAACTGCCGGTCGCCTCGATCAGCCAGGTCGCGACGAACGGAGCGAAGCCGCCGAAGATTGCTATCGACAGGCTGTAGCCGGTTGACATCCACGTGGATCGTCCTCTGGTGGGAAAGATCTCCGCGATCGCGGCCGGACCCGGACCCGAATACAGTGCTATTCCCAGCGCCAAGGCTACCTGGATCGCGATGATCGTTCCCAGCGACGCTCCGTCCACCATCAGGGCGAAA
>Ga0134123_10002749_pt1 | contig 11481 bp, 5 predicted proteins | sample KB303_FD_96460 | JGI IMG/M metagenome (GOLD analysis project Ga0134123, IMG submission 96460) | Terrestrial soil microbial communities without Nitrogen fertilizer from Kellogg Biological Station, Michigan, USA - KB3-0-3 | ecosystem: Environmental > Terrestrial > Soil > Unclassified ...
CGCCACCGATCCGTCGAAGGCGGACCTCGCCGCCGGTACGACCGTCTGCACGATGATGCGGATCAACTTCGACTACTACGAGTCGATCTTCCTCAGGATGCAGGCGGGGATGGGCGACACCATCTTCGGGCCGTTCTATCAGGTGCTGAAGAAGCGCGGCGTGAAGTTCAAATTCTTCCATCGCCTGCGCGAAGTCGTGCCCTCGGAAGACGGGGACCAGATCGACACCGTGCGCATCGGCGTGCAGGCGACGACCGCGAACGGCGGCTACGAGCCGCTCATCGACGTGAAGGGACTGCCGTCCTGGCCCTCGGATCCGCTGTGGGATCAGCTCGTCGAAGGCGACGAGCTGCGCACGCGGCACATCGACCTCGAGTCGTACAGCGCGGACTGGCCGGACGTCGCCGAGCTCGTGCTGAAGCGCGGCGCCGACTTCGATCACGTCGTCTTCGGACTCTCCCTCGGGGCCGTTCCGTTCGTCTGTCCGCAGCTGCTGCGGCAGAAGGAACGCTGGCGGAACATGGTCGAGCACGTGAAGGTCGTGCGCACGCAGGCCTCGCAGCTCTGGCTCAGCCGCAACGTCGCCGATCTCGGCTGGCCGCCCGCGCTCGACGGGCGCTGCTACGGCGAGCGCGCGGTCTTCGGCGCGTACGTCGAGCCGCTCGACACCTGGGCCGACATGAGCCAGCTCATTCCGGTCGAGGACTGGCAGGTGCCGGTGAACAACATCGCATACTTCTGCGGCACGATGAGCGACAGTACGCCGGCGAGCACCGACTCCGTCCGCGAGCTCACGCGCACGCTGCTCGAGCAGAACATGCATCTCGTCTGGACCAATGCCGCGCGTCCTGGGAAGTTTCGCTATGACTGGCTGGCGGTGAACGAGCCCGGCGCGAAGTTGTCCGCGGACGAGCGGTTCAACCGGCAGTTCTTTCGCGTCAACACCGAGCCGACGGAGCTGTACGTGCTCTCCGTGTCCGGCAGCACGAAGTACCGCCTCGATCCCGCGGACTGCGGCTACGCGAACCTCTCGCTCGCCGGCGACTGGGTCGCGAACGGGCTCGCGCTCGGCTGCGTCGAGTCCGCGGTGCTCGGCGCCATGAAAGGCATCCGCCGCTTCTGTCCGGGGCTGGTGATCGTCGAGTGAACATCGGGCCGTATCGCGTCCTGTACGAGCTCGGCCGCGGCGGCATGGGTGTCGTGTATCGCGCGACTCGCGAGGACGGCGGCCCTGAAGTCGCGCTGAAGATGCCGTCGACAGAGATGTCGCATCTCTTCGGGTCCGTGCGGCGCGAGATCCGCGCGCTCGGCCGCCTGCGCCATCCGGGCGTCGTGCGCATCCTCGACGAAGGCGTCGAGCAGGGCGTGCCCTGGTACGCGATGGAGATCGTCGACGGCAGTTCGCTGGACAGGGTGCTCGACATCCATGCCGCGGCGTACGACGCGACCGTGGACCTGCTCTCATTCGAAATGCGCGACGGTGTGTATCCGCGCGATGCCGCCGCGATGAAGCCGCGCGTGCGGCCGGACCTGCAGCGCGCGCTCACGCTCATGTACCGGCTCGCGCGCGTGCTCGCGTACGTCCACGCGCACGGCCTCGTGCACCGCGATTTCAAACCGCAGAACGTGCTCGTGCGCGACGGCGACCGGCCGGTGCTCGTCGACTTCGGCCTCGTCGGCCACTTCCATGCGAAGACGAGCCGCGAAGTGCTGGAAGTCGGCGGAACGGCAGCCGGCACCGTGACCTACATCTCGCCCGAACAGGCGAGGGGCGAGCTCGTCGATGCCCGCGCCGATCTCTACTCGTTCGGCGTGATGCTGTACGAGATCGTCACCGGATATCCGCCGTTCGACGCCGGCAACATCTCGGCGATCCTCAGGATGCACACCGACGAGCCCCCGGTCGTCCCGTCGGTGCTGATGCGCGATGTGCCGCCGGTGCTCGAGGAACTGATCCTCACGCTCCTCGCGAAGAAACGCGGCGCGCGCCTCGGCTACGCGGAAGACGTCGCCCGGCTGCTGGTCGAAGCGGGCGCCGTACCCGATGACGATCCGCAACCCGATGCCACGCCGTATTTGTACCGGCCCGAGATCGTCGGGCGGCGCGACACGATCGACTCGCTCAACGCGGTGATTCGCAGGATGCAGGCGAGCGAAGGAGCCTTCCTCGCGCTCGGCGGCGTGAGCGGCATCGGCAAGACGTCGGTCGCCGCGATGGTCGCGCGCGAGGCGACGATCGCCAACGTCCGCGTCGTCACCGGCGAGTCGGATCCGGTGGGCGGCGGGCCGCTGCATCCATTGCGGCCGTTGCTGCGCGAGATCGCGGATCAGTGCCGCGGCCGCGCCGACGTCACGGAGCGCGTCCTCGGCTCGCGGCTGTCCGTGCTGCGCGATCTCGAGCCGGCGCTGGCCGCGCTCGACGAGCACGGGCAGCCGGTCGCGCCCGAGATCGCCGGCCGCCGGCTCTTTTCCGATCTCGCCGAAACGCTCGCCGCGTTCGCGCGCGAGCACGCATTGCTGCTCATCCTCGACGACCTGCAATGGGCCGACGAGGTCACGCTCCGCTTCCTCTCCTCCCTCGGCGCCGAATACTTCGCCGGCCTGCCGCTGGTGGTCCTCGGCACGTACCGCGCCGACGAAGCCGGTCCCGATCTGCGCGCGCTGCTCGCCGGCGCGCACGTGCGCAGCGTGGCGCTTCGCCGTCTCGATGACGACAACGTCGGCGAGGTCGTGCGCTCGATGCTCGCCGCGCCCGATGCGCCGTCGAGTTTCCTGCAGTTCCTCGCGGCGCAGACCGAGGGCAATCCCTTCTTCGTCGCCGAGTACCTTCGCTCCGCGGTCGCCGAGCGGCTGCTCTTTCGCGAGAGCGGCCGCTGGCACGTCGCGGCGGCCGACGCGACGTACGCGAGCCTCGGCCTGCCGGGTACGATTCGCGAGCTGGTCGCCCATCGACTCGCGCGCCTGTCGCCGCTCGCGCAACGCGTCGCCGAGGCGGCGTCCGTGCTCGGGCGAGAGTCGCCGGAAGAACAGTTCTTCGCGATGTGCGGCGAAAGCGAGACCGATGCCCTCGACGCGATCGCGGAGCTCGTCGAGCAGCAGGTGTTCGAGCCGGCCGGGAGGAGCATTCGCTTCGCGCACGACAAATTGCGGGAAGCGGCGTACGCGCGTCTCGGGGAGGAACGGCGGCGCGAGCTCCATCATCGCGCCGCCGACGCGATCGAGCATGCCTGTGCGAACGAAGAAACGCTGCGGCGGCACGACGCCGAGCTCGCGCGCCATTGCGATGCCGCGGGTCTGCAGGACCGGGCCATCGTCCATTACGCGCGCGCCGCGGAGAGCGCGGTCGGCACCGGAGCGTGCCGCGAGGCGATCGAGCTGATGCAGCGCGCCCTGGCGCTCGACGAATCCCGCGCGGACGATTCGCCGAAGGACCGCCGCGAGCGCCACGCGCACTGGCAGCGCGTTCTCAGCTTCGCGCAGTTCGGCCTCGGCGATCTCCCCGCCTCGAGCGAGCACGCGCGCCGGAGTCTCGGTGAAGCCGGCATTCCCCTTCCGGGCACATCGATGGGCTGGCGCCTGCGCCTCGGCGGCGAAGCGCTGCGCCAGACGGCGCACTTCCTTCTGCCGCGCGCCGCCGTGCGCTCGCGCGCGCGCGGTCCGGTGCTGCGCGACGTGGCGATGGCGGCGCAGAAATTTTCCGAGGGGCGGTATTACACGGACGAGAAAACGGTGATGCTCGCCTCGGGGCTGCTGGCCGTGAACTCCGCGGAGCGGCTCGACGACGATGCCGGCCTCATTCACACCTGGGCGAATTTCGGCGCGGTCACGAGCGGCCTCGGATTGAACCGCGTCGCGCGCCGCTACTACGGGAAAGCGCGGCAGCTCGCACTCGACACCAATGACCTGAACGGCCTCGGCCACATCGGCTACACCTCGGCGGTGCTCTACATCACCACCTGCGACTGGCGGAGCTGCGCGAAGTATCTCGATGACGCGGTCGCCGCGTCGACGAAGACCGGCGACCATCAGCTCATCGAGATGAATCTCATCGCGCGCGGGTTCTTCGAGCTCTATCGCGGAAGAATCGCCACCGCCGCGGCGACGTTCGACAGCGTCCGCGACCGCGCGCACAAACGCCTCAACCGGCAGCACGAGGCGTGGGGACATTCGTGGAAGGCCGGATGCCTGATCCTGATGAACCGGTGCGACGAGGCGCTCGAGGCGATCGCCGCGGCGCTGGAGCTCGTCGCGCCGCTGAGCGACAACGCGAAGCTGGTCAGCTACGCGCACCGCTGCCACGCGCTCCTGCACCTCGGACGCATGGAGGAAGCGCTCGAAGCGGCCGACGTCACCTACGCCGCGGTATCGAAGATCCCGGCGATCATCTGGGAGAAATATCGCGGCCTCTCCGCGCTCGCCGAGGTCTATCTGCGGGCGTGGGAAACGACGGAGGAGCCGGCCGTCGTCGAGAAAATGCGCCGCGCGACGGACGTGCTGCTGCGGCGGCTCGAGCTCGTATCGCGGCGCATGCCGTTGTCGCTGCCGGTCACGCTTCGCCTGAAGGGCATGCGCGAATGCCTCGACGGCGATCCCGCACGCGGCGGGAAACTGCTTCGAAAATCGATCGCCGCCGCGGTGCGTCTCGGCATGCCGATCGAGGAAGGCATCGGCGAGCTCGAGCTCGCGCGGCGCGCGGTATCCGGCCGCTCGGAACGGCACGCCCGCCTCGATCGCGCGCGCGGCATCCTGCAGAACATCGGCTGCGACCTCTATCTGGGGAACATCCGCGAAGTGGAAGGAGCGTGACATGGCACTCCCGCAATTCATCGAGCTTCCCGGATCGTCCGTGTACCGCCATCCCTTTCCGCTCCAGGGGATGAACTCGCAGGCGCTGCTGCTGCACGCCGACTATCAGCAGCTCGTGAAGACGACCGATCGCTGGCTGAACTCCGTGCCCGGCAGCGAGGTTCGCTACGTGCCGCTGCTGCCGTTCGTGATCTGCAATCCCGTCTGGATCAACAGGATCATGTGGTCGCCGCCGGGGAAGGGATGGATGCGCGAGTCCGATTTCAACTTCGCGTATTACGTCGCCTGCTTCAGGGGACACGAGTTCCAGTACATCGCGGTCGCGCAGGCGTATCTCGTCGTCGACAACCCGCTGACCGTGAGCACGGGCCGCGAAGTGTTCGGATATCGCAAGGTGTTCGGGCAGATGGAGTACCTGGCGGGCACGTATCAGCCGATCGCCGCGTCGACGTGGGTGACGAAGGACGAGACGCCGGATGCGGAGCGCGAGCTCGCCGAAGTCGCGCGCATCCTCCCGCCGGCCGGCTGGCCCGCGGCCACGCGCCGGGCGGAGTGGGACGATCTGAAGCAGCTCATCGAGCTCGCCGTCGGCGACCTCGTGCTCGACGCGGTGACCGCCGTGACGCACCTCATCGAGATGTTCCACTCGAAGAACCTGAACGTCGTCTATCTCCTGCAGCTCCGCGACGTCGAAGACCCGGCCTCCGCCGCTTATCAGGCGATCCTCGAGTCGCCGATGCAGATCACGAAGGTCTACTCCACCTGGTTCCTCGCGCCGGGCTACAAACTCCAGCTCACGGACTATCCGAGCTACCCCCTCATCTCCGACCTCGGCATCCGCGTCGACGCCGCCGGCTGCGCCGAGGTCGCGCTCGGGTTTCAGACGTACTGGGATTGCATCCTGCAGCCGGGGAGGGTGGTGGCGATGGCGACGTGAGTCGCTACGGGTGCGGGATCGTACGGTGAATCTTCGGCGGCACATACGTGCCCGCGAGCGCGCTGCCCAGGGGCCCGTAGACGCGGAACAGCAGACTGAAATGCCCCTTCGGGACGGGCAGCCAGTTGGTGGTGTTCATCTTCGGCACATCTGCCTGGACGTAGATCGTCACGGAACCGTCGTCCGCGGTCACGAGTCCGGGCGTGTACGAGGCGACCACGTACTTGTCGAGGGCGTTCGGAACCAGCTCGATGTATTCCGGCGTGTAGGCCGTCATCGACCAGAAGCGCTTGTACTCGGGCAGCTCGGTCTTTGCGAACTGGATCGTATACGCGAAGCTGCCGCCGTCGAGCGGCAGTCCGCTCGCGTCGACGAATGCGTTCGCGTAGTAGGCGGCCTTGCGGTCGTTGCCAACCTGGATGTACTCGGTGAGCGCGGCGCGGTCGAGGTAGTTCGTGCCCCAGTGCCCGACGTTGTCGAAGTGGATCCAGTTCGTCGCCCCGCGGTGCGACTGCCAGCGATTGATGATCGCCGCATACGCGGCCTGCGCGCCGCGCACGATCGCGCTGAGCGGGCCGGAGTCGTAGTCGACGACGCTCCTGGCGACCGCGAACGACGTGTCGAACTTCTGCATGAGCGAGCGGTCGTCCTCCGTAATCGGCTGGGTCGCCGGCGACGCCATCGCCTCCTGCAGCGTCGCCAGAAAGGCCTCCGGCCACTTGGCGAGACCCTCATCCGCCATGAGCTTGACCGACGGCGAGAAGAAGAAGAGCGGCAGGACGAGCGTCCGTCCGGACTCGCCGCTCGGGTCGTAGTTCGCGAGGGTCTGCATCGCGAGCTTCGATCGGAACTCGTTGGCGGCCTCGATGTGGTTCTCGTTCGTGGACGAGTACTTGTCGATCCGGATGGCGATCGTCGTGAAGGGGTACGGCAGCTCGACGCGGGTGACGCCCTCCGGCAGATTGTCGAAGGAGCCGCGTTCCACGAAACCATAGATCCCGCCGCCGGACGGCGGGTTCGAGGAGAGCTCGGTCGAGAAGATGTTGCCGTACACGTCCAGCTGAAGGATCGAATAGCTGTTCGGATACGCCGGAATGGTGAGGATCACCGGGCCATTCGACACGTCGAGGAAGGCCTCGGCGTAGATCGTGTCGTCGTTGATCGCGACGACCACCTTGTACTCCGGCCCCATCCCGAGCGGTCCGGTCAGCCGGTTCTCGTAATTCGCGCCGGTCGTCTGCTCTTCGCTGTTGTCGCTGTTGATGTTGAACTGCGCCCACGTGAAAAACCGCGGATAGAACCGCACCGTGTATTCGTACGCGACGTCGAAGCTTTCGTGATTGCTCATCGCTCAATTCTATCGCGCGTCGAGATGCCAGCCGGGACGGAGAACATCCTGCCACGCCGCCTTCGCGCTCTGCCGCAGGATCCGGCCGTCGAAGGTGAACCAGGTGGTCCCGCTGGTGGTGTCGACCGCGAGGTCGCGGCGGGAGTCGTGGTCGCCGTCGGCGACGCGGAGCTGGCGAATCGTGTCGCCGGAAGACCGGCAGCGTCTCTGCCAGTACGGGTCGAGCTTCTTCGCATGGAGCAGGAGCACGCTGCTGTCCGTGGCCACGGCGATTCGTGGCGCGTATATGTTCGTCGGGCGGCCGATGGCGAGGTGCAGCAGGAGGGCGGGGTAGTCGAGCCGGGAGCGCTCGTCGCCGTCGCTCTCGAAAACCGTCAGGCGTGAGGTCGAGGCGCGCGCGTCATTCCAGAGGACGACGATCTGGTTCGTGTGCTTTTCGTAGAGATCGCCCGTGGCGAACGTCGCGAGCGTCATGGTTTCATCACTCCTGCGCCAGAGCTCCTTCCCATCGCGGTCGAGGACGACGATCCCGGAGCGCAGGCCGACGACGACCTCGTAGAACGCGTCGGCATCGAGATCGGCCGCCTCGGCGTGGACGATCGGCTCGCCGAAGTCTTTCCGCCACAGCGGTTGGGTATCCTCGCCGTAAGCGGTGACGGTCGACTGATCCACCGCGACCCGGACGCGTGATGTCGCCTTGCGCCAGCACTGACAGAGCGGCATGTTCCTCGTCTCGCCTTCCATGCTCACCTGCGTGGCGGGATTGACGATGTGGTTTTTGTTTTCGCGGATCCAGCGCTGCACCGCGCGGTCGACGAAGCTGTGCAGCGTCTCGACGATCACGGTCCCGCGCGGCGCCGAGGCCTCGCAGTCCAATCCGTCGAGCACCGCCTTCGTGAAGACGCCGTTCCGGTGCACGTCATCGTCGAACGCGTATTGCCCCGGCGCGGCGGCGTAGAAGATCACCTGTCCCTGGTAGCGGCTCATGCGGCGGATGTGGGGTGCGGTGGTGACGGCGGAGGCGCCGCCGCGTGAGTCCTGGCCGGTGCGGTCGCGGCAGGCGTCGATGAAGATCAGCGACCGGCGCGCCCGTGCGGCGATGTCGTAGATCGTCGCCGCGCGCAGCGAAGTCTCGGTCGAGCCGAATTCGGAGCTCGAGCCGAGGATGTAAGCGTCGCCGTGCTCCTGAAAGCCGTGCGAGGCGATGGACAGCACCAGCAGGCCCTCGTCGCCGGCGCGCGCGGCCTGCTCCTTCAGCAGATAAAGGATGTCTCCGGTCGTGGCGCCGTACACGACCCGCGCGCCGGCGTCCTTCAGCTCGGCCAGCCGCCGCTTCGACTCGTCCTTCTGCGGCAGGCCGGAGAGCACGAGCGCCACCTGCCGCGGCGGAATGAGGCCGACGCGCTGATCGAGCGCGAAGCGCCAGGCGAGATCGACGGCGTCGTCGACGGCGTACGGGACGGTCAGCCGTTCATCGTGCGGAAACTCGCGCACACCGACGAACAGCCCCGTGGACGCCTCCCGCGAGAACTTCGGCGCCGCGAGCGTGCCGGCCAGCTGAAGCGGAGCCACCGATCGGGCTGGCGTCCGTTTCTGACAGAGCATGCCTGTCGTGGCGGAAAGAACCAGCAGGCCTGCCGCAGCGAGCGCTTTCGAGGTGTTCATGCTGTGGGGAAACCCGGTTCATTGAAAAGAGTGGCGTATTTTCGCGTCAAAACGCCACCCGCGGCATTGAGCCGGGTCTTCCTCTTTTGATCCCCGGGGAGACTCGATGAAACGACTTTCGTACGCGGCGGTTCTGCTCTTCCTCACCGGCGCCCTGCACGCCCAGACCCTCGGGCCGGTCGACTGGATCTTTCTCGTCGACACCTCGAAGTCGATGCGCGGCATCGGCGGCACGAAGAACATCTGGACGGATGTGAAGGTGAGCCTCGACTCGTTCGTGCGCGAAGCGGGCGAGCGCGATACGGTCACGATGTACGCGTTCGACAGCGACGTGCGGGAGATCGAGGCCGCCTCGCGAAGCGATCTGTTCCGCGCCATCCTCACGCTGCCGGCCGAAGGGAAGCGCACGCACCTCGGCGCGGCAATCGCGGAAGGCCTCACGCGCGCGGAGTCGCTGCGGCGCGCCGGCACCGACATGACGCGCCGCCAGGTCGTGGTGCTCTTCACCGACGGCAGGGAAGACGTCAAAGGCATCGAGAACCCGATACGCATCGACGCAAACGTCGATCGCGTCGGCGGGACGTTCCTTTTCTTCGTCTCGATGGGCGACCACGAGCCTCAGCTCGATCGATTCGCCGCGGCGACGGAACAGGCGACGGTGCTCAGGGCGCCGACGGCCGAGGCGATTCGCAACATCGCGCGCGAAATCCGCGCAAAGATCCCGTCGCCTCCTCCTCCGCCGCCAGTCGTGCAACCGCGCACGCAGCCGGTTCCCGAGCCGCCTCCACCTCCTCCTTCGCCGTGGCTCCAGGCGCTGAAGGCCGCCGTCGCGCTGGCGCTGCTCGCGGTGGCTGCGTTCTTCGCCGTTCAGCAGCAGCGCAGGAAAAACCGTCTGGAAGGAGAGCTCGAGATCCTCCGTCCCCGCGCCGCGCCCGACGCGGCCTTCGTCGGCCTGCCGAGTCTTCAGGCCAGCGAAGTCGCGCTCAGCTCGATCCTGCCGATCGGTGCGCTCGCCGGCAGCGACGCCCGCCTCTTCGTCCGCCGCAAAGCGGGCCGCAAGAGAGTCTGGATTGCCGCGCAGGGCGGATCGCTGCGCATCAACGACGTCGAGACGCCGATGAGCGAGCTGTACGACGCCGACACCATCGAGATCGGCGACGCGAAGCTCCGCTTCAACCGCGCCGGCGACGAACGTCCACTCGAATCGGATTTCGAAGCTCACATAGGAGGGTGACCCGTGAAGAACAACGTCGTGTTTCGTCCTACCGTGGTGCTCGGGCTCGGCGGCACCGGCTACAACACGCTGCTCAAGCTGAAGAAGCGCTTCATCGACGCCTACGGATCGGTCCCGCCGATCATCCGCTTCCTCTCCATCGACACGACCGAGAACGCGGAAGGCGGCGAAAAGAGCTCGCCCGAGGGACGGCTCGATCACAACGAGACCTTCGTCCTGCAGGTCGGCAATCCGGCGAACCTCGTCAACGGCACCAATCCGCACATCGACGAATGGTGGCCGCCGGAGATCCCGACGCAGGCCATCATCGCCGGCGCCGGACAGGTACGCGCCCGCGGGCGGCTGGCGCTGTTCGCCAAGGCGGCCGAAGTCCACGCGCGCATCCGGCGCGCCGTCGACGACGTGCGGAACATCCGCAACCAGAAGCAGATGTACGCCGACGAGTTCCAGGTTTCCGAGCGATCCGGCGTCGAGGTGCAGATCGTCGGCAGCCTCGCCGGCGGCACGGGCAGCGGCACGTTTCTCGACGTCGCCTTCATGGCCCGCGACGTCATCGGCGGCGACGAACAGTCGAACTTCACCGCGGTCCTGCTCCTCCCGGGAATCTTCACGCGCATGAACGGCGTGGCGCTGGTCAGGCCGAACGCATATGGCGCGCTCAAGGAGATCGAGCATCTCTCCACGTCGCGCGAGACCTTCACCATCGACTACGGATTCCGCCGCGTCGACGTGACCCGGCCGCCCTTCGACGTCGTCTATCTCATCGACAGCGTGAACGAGCAGGGGCGCGTGGTCACGGAGCAGAACGACCTGCACACGCTGATCGCCGACGGCATGTACGTGCAGATCGGGTCGCAGCTCGGCACTGACGCCGCCAATGCCGTCGACAACATCAAGACGCAGATCGCCACCCACCCGCGGGTGAAAGGCCGCTCGCCGCAGTACTGCAGCTTCGGCGTGGCGTCGCTGACCATGCCGAGCTTCGATGCCCTGCTGTACGAGGACGCCAAACGCCTCGTCAACGATGACCTGCTGAACGGCGCGGTAGCGGACTCCGAGATCGAAGACGAAGTGCAGCGTTTCATCGATGCGAACCGTCTCCGCGAAGACGAGGCGGATCAGGTCATCGAGCTCCTCAGCCAGCGTGAAGGCGGCGGACAGCTGCGCATCCCGATGCCGCTCGGGCAGCTCACCTTCGACGCCAAAGCCCTCGCCGCGATCCGGAACCTGCACACCGTTCATCGTTCGAAGGCGGAGCGCCAGATCGCGCAGGCCGTCGGCGCGAATTTCGACGCGCTGCGCGACCAGGTGGTGGCGGCGATCAACGCGCTGTGGGAGTCGATGGTCAACCGGAACAACGGCTTCACCCGCGCCGAGCGCTTCTTCGAGAAGCTGCAGGCGAAGCTGGAGTGGTACCGCAACATGATGGACGGCGAGGCGAAGGAAGAGCGTACGCGCCTGAAGGCCATCAGCTTCAAGCCCGCCGAGGAA
>Ga0134123_10002750_pt1 | contig 11480 bp, 9 predicted proteins | sample KB303_FD_96460 | JGI IMG/M metagenome (GOLD analysis project Ga0134123, IMG submission 96460) | Terrestrial soil microbial communities without Nitrogen fertilizer from Kellogg Biological Station, Michigan, USA - KB3-0-3 | ecosystem: Environmental > Terrestrial > Soil > Unclassified ...
CGACCAACGTGCAGATCTTCGGCGCCAAGGACTACGCGATGCGGATCTGGGTGCAGCCCGACCGCATGACGCAGCATCGCCTCACCGCCGGCGACCTGATCCGGGCCGTGAACGAGCAGAACGCGCAGTTCGCCGCCGGCAAGGTCGGGCAGGCGCCGGCGCCGACCGGGCAGGAGCTGGTGTACACCATCACCACCCGCGGCCGCCTCTCGGATCCCAAGGAGTTCGAGGACATCATCGTCCGCTCGAATCCCGACGGCTCCTCGCTGCGGCTCAAGGACGTGGCGCGCGTCGAGCTCGCCTCCAAGGACTACGAGTTCGTCGGCCGCATCAACGGCAAGGAAGCGACTCTGGTCGGGGTGTTCCTGCAGCCCGGCGCCAACGCGCTCGCGGTCGCGGGCGACGTGAAGAAGACCGTCGGCGACCTTTCCAAGCGCTTCCCGGAGGGGCTGACCTACTCGGTGCCCTACGACACGACGCGCTTCGTCGAGGTCTCGATCAAGGAAGTGGTCGAGACGCTGCTGATCGCGATGCTGCTGGTGTTCATGGTCGTGTATCTCTTCCTGCAGAGCTGGCGGGCGACACTCATCCCGTTCGCCGCGGTGCCGGTCTCGCTGATCGGCACCTTCGCCGGCCTGCTCATGCTCGGCTATTCCATCAACACGCTGACGCTGTTCGGCATGGTGCTCGCCATCGGCATCGTCGTCGACGACGCGATCGTCGTGCTGGAGAACGTCGAGCGGATCATGCACGAGGAGGGCCTCGCGCCGCGCGAAGCCGCGATCAAGGCGATGACGGAGGTGACCAGCCCGATCATCGCGATCGTGCTCGTGCTGTGCGCGGTGTTCGTGCCGATCGCGTTCCTCGGCGGCCTCACCGGCGAGCTCTACCGCCAGTTCGCGGTCACGATCTCGATGGCGGTGGTGATCTCGGGCTTCGTCGCGCTCACGCTCACGCCGGCGCTGTGCGTCACGCTGCTCAAGGGAGAGCGCAGGCGCGAGCGCGGTTTCTTCGCCTGGTTCAACCGCGTCTTCGGCCGCGCCACCGACCACTACGAGTCGGGTGTTGCGTGGATCATCCGCCGCGGTGGTTTCGGCCTCGTCCTGTTCGGCATCATGGTCGCGGCCGCCGCGTTCCTCTGGCGCATCACGCCGGGAAGCCTGGTGCCCGACGAGGACCAGGGCTTCTACATTGCCGCGGTGATCTTGCCCGATGGGGCCTCGCTCGAGCGCACCGACAAGATGGTCGCCGAGGTGACGAAGGCGATCCAGTCCAACCCGGCCAACCTCGACGTCGTCGCCTTCACCGGCTTCGACTTCCTTGGCGGCGGCTTCCGCAACAACGCCGCCACGATTTTCGTGACGCAGACCCCGTGGCACGAGCGCAAGGCGACGACGCCGCAGGTGGTCGGCGACTTCTTCATGAAAACCGGCCACATCAAGGAGGGCCTCGCGCTCGCCTTCGGCCCGCCGGCGATCTTCGGCCTCGGCACCGCCGGCGGCTTCGAGTTCTACATCCAGAACCGTGGCAACGGCGGCTCGCAGCAGATGGCACAGGCGCTCGGCGCCTTCCTCGGCGCCGCGCACCAGGACCGCCGGCTTGGCTTCGTGCAGACCCTGTGGCGGCCTTCGGTGCCGCAGCTGTCGGTCGACGTCGACCGGGAGAAGGCCAAGGCGGTGGGCGTGTCGCTCGATGAGCTCTACGGCACGCTCGCGGCGACGCTCGGCACGTACTACGTCAACGACTTCAACAAGTTCGGCCGCACCTGGCAGGTGCTGATGTCGGCCGAGCCGGCGTCGCGCAACCGCCCGGACGACGTCGGCAAGGTGTGGATCCGCTCCGAGAAGGGCGAAATGATCCCGCTCGCTTCGCTCGCCAAGGTGCGCTACAGCTCGGGTCCCGATTCGCTCGACCGCTTCAACAACCTGCCGGCGGTGAAGATCTTCGGCCAGGCCGCGCCGGGCGTTTCCTCGGGGCAGGCGATCGACATCGTCGAGGGCCTCGCCGACAAGGCGCTGCCGCGCGATTTCAGCTACGACTGGGGCGGCACGTCGTACCAGGAGAAGCGCTCGGCGGGCACCGCCGGGATCGCGCTCACCCTGGCGGTGATCATGGTGTTCTTCATTCTCGCCGCGCAGTACGAGAAATGGTCACTGCCGCTTTCGGTGCTGCTCGCCCTGCCGTTCGGCACGTTCGGCGCACTGGCGGCGATCTGGGTGAACAATCTCCTGCTGGGAGTCGGCATCGGCTCGCGACCGCTGACGAGCGACGTCTACTTCCAGATCGGCCTGGTGACGCTGCTCGGCCTGGCGGCGAAGAACGCGATCCTGATCGTCGAGTTCGCGGTGCTCAAGCACTCCGAGGGGCTCTCGGCCTCGGCGGCCGCGGTGGAAGCCGCGCGGCTGCGCTTCCGGCCGATCCTGATGACCTCCATGGCGTTCATCCTCGGGGTGCTGCCGCTGGTCCTGTCCACCGGCGCCGGCGCCGGCGCGCGCCACTCCGCCGGCACCGGCGTGCTGGGCGGCATGCTCGCCGCGACTTTCCTCGCCATCTTCTTCGTGCCGATGTTCTTCAAGCTGATGACCGATCGACACCTGACCGAGAAGCGCTCGACGCAAGAGATCAAGGACGAGATCGGCCACGCCCAGAAAGTGACCCGCAAGACTTCTCTGCCCCCGCACCATGCGCCGCACACTAACGAGTAGCCTCTTCGTCCTGCTGGCCGCCTGCAGCGTCGCACCGAAATACGAGCGGCCGGCGGTGGAATTGCCGCAGGCCTGGAAAGAGACCTCGGCCCGCTTCGCCGAGGACGGCCGCTGGTGGCGCGTCTACAACGACGATTCCCTGAACAAGCTGATCGACGAGGGTCTCGCCGGTAACTCCGACCTGTTGATCGCCGCGGCGCGCATCGACGAGGCGCGCGGCATCCTCGCCGAGATCCAGGGACAGTACTACCCGACCATCGACGCGCGCGGCAACGCCTCGCGGCAGAAGATCTCGGAGCGCACCGCGACCTTCTTCCCGGGAGTTCCCCAGCAGTACAGCGACTACCGCGCGAACCTCAACGTCTCCTATGACCTCGATCTCTTCGGCCGGATCCGCTCGAGCGCCGACGCGGCGCGCGAGGAGCTGGCGGGCAACGAAGCGTCGCGCGACGCGATCCGTCTCGCGCTCGCGGCACAGATCGCCAAGTCGTACTTCGCGCTGCGCTCGTTCGACGAGCAGGTGGACCTGACGCGCAAGACCGTCGCGCTGCGCGAAGAGGCGCTGGCCCTGCAGCGCAAGCGATTCCAGGGCGGCATCATTTCCGAATTCGACCTGCGCCAGCTCGAGGCCGAAACCGCGGCGGTGCGCGCCCAGCTGCCGCCGCTCGAGCGCGAGCGCGAGCGCGAGGAAGCGGCGCTCGGCGTTCTTCTCGGCCGCACGCCGAAGCTCATCTTCGAGGGCGGCGTGACGCGCACGCTGGCGTACGACGAGATGCCGGGGCCCGCCGCGGTGCCGGCGGGAATCCCCTCGGAGCTGCTGCTGCGCCGGCCGGACCTGGTCGAGGCCGAGCATCGCCTGATGGCCGCCAACGCACGCATCGGCGTCGCGCGCGCCGACATGTTTCCGTCGATCTCGCTCACCGGCAACTACGGCGTGGCGAGCTCGCAGCTCTCCAACCTGTTCAGCGCCCCGGCGATCGCCTGGCAACTCGCCGCCGGCGTGACCCAGCCGATCTTCGCCGGCGGTCGCCTCCGGGCACGTACTGACCAGGCAGAGGCGCGCGAGCGTGCCCTCGTGGCGCAATACCAGAAGACCATCCAGACCGCTTTCAGCGAAGTCCGCACCGCGCTTGCCGTGCAAGCCCGCTCGCGCGAGAGCTTCGACGCCGAGTCGGCGCGCGCCGCGGCGCTTGCCGAGACGCTGCGCCTCGCGCGGCTTCGCTACCAGAACGGCGTTGCGTCCCAGCTCGACGTCATCGATGCCGAGCGCGGCCTGCTCGCCGCGCGCATCGCCCGCATCGAGGCCCTTCGCGCCCAGCGCGCGGCCGTCGCCGACCTCTTCAGGGCTTTGGGCGGGTGATGACCCAGGACATCCAGATCACGATGGAAGAGGGGCTGGTTCGCGTGACCTATCGCGGCATCGTGGAATACGGCGCGACCACCGAGATGCTGCGCAAGGTCGGACAGATGGCCGCGGAGCGCCAGGTCAAGCTGGTGCTCTTCGACATCCGCGATGCCGACTACAGCAACTACTCCGTGGCGACCCTCCGGCACGCCGAAGAAGGGCCGGCGCTCGGCATCGACAAGATCACGTTTCGCATCGCCTTCCTCGGCGCGGCGGGAAATCCGATGCTCAAGTACATCGAAGACGTGTCCGTGAACCGCGGCTACCAGGTCAAGAGCTTCACCGACGAGGGCGCGGGGCTGGCCTGGTTGCGGCAGGCTCCCTAATATCTCGGCTGCGATGAGCAGCCTGCTATCGGTTGCCGGAGTCGATGTTTACCTTGAAGGTGAGGGCGCCGAGAGCATCATCATGGTTCACGGCTGGCCGGATACCTGCCGGCTGTGGGACGCCACGGTGGAAGCCCTCAAAGCCCGCTATCGCTGCATCCGCTTCACGCTGCCCGGCTTCGATCCGCGGTCCGACGGCCGCTCGTACACGCTGGACGAGCTGCTTGCTTTCCTCGGCGAGGTGATCGAGCGCACCGCGCCGGGGCAGAAGGTGATCCTGATGCTGCATGACTGGGGCTGCTTCTTCGGCTACCAGTTCTATGCGCGCAACCCGGGGAAGGTGTCGAGGATCGTCGGCGTGGACATCGGCGACCCGCGCTCGACGGCGAAGACCATGACCGCTCGCGAGAAGGCGATCATGCTCGCCTACCAGACGTGGAACGCCCTGGCGTGGCGCATCGGCGGGGCTGCCGGTACCTGGATGATCCGCGCGATGGCGAACTGGGCGCGCTGCCCATCGGACCGCGCGCCGATGAGCTGGCGGATGGGCTATCCCTACTACGTGCTCTGGTTCGGCGGCCGCGATTCCTTTCGCGGCCAGGTGCGCCGCTTCGATCCGCAATGCCCCATGCTCTTCGTCTACGGCGTGCACAAGCCGTTGCGCTTCCATTCGCCGCAATGGACAGAGGAGCTGAAGCAGAAGCCCGGCAGCGACGTGGTCGAGTTCGATACCGGGCACTGGGTGATGTCGAACGCGCCCGAACGGTTCAACCAGGTCGTCAGTCGATGGCTCGGTTAGAGTCGGGCATGGCACGCGCAATCTTCCTGCTGGCCTTTTGCGCGCTCGCGGGCGGCTGCGCCCATTGGCCGGCGACCCCTCCGCTGCAGCAGGCTGGAGCGCCCGGCTACCGGCTCGCCGAAGGCGGCCGCCCCGGCCAGTCCGACGAGTTGCTGGTCGTGCTCGCCATCTCCGGTGGCGGCACGCGCGCAGCGGCGCTGGGGTACGGCGTGCTGGAAGAGTTGCGCCGCACCGAGGTGATGGTGAACGGCGTGAAGCGCCGCCTGCTCGACGAGGTGGACGTGATCTCCGCCGTGTCCGGAGGCACGCTGCCGGCCACCTACTACGCGCTGCGCGGCGAGAAGACGTTCCAGGAGTTCGAGGCGAAGGTGCTGTCGCGCAACCTCGAGATGGAGCTGGCGAAGCGCATCGTCCTGAATCCGGTCAACTGGTTCCGCCTGCCCTCGGGCACGTTCGGCAAGTCGGACATCTTCGCCGAGCTCTACGACGAGACCGTGTTCGACCGCGCCACCTTCGCCGACCTGAAACGCGCCAACGGGCCGTTCGTGATCATCAACGGCACCGACGTCACGACCGGCGCCCGGTTCAGCTATACGCAGGACTACTTCGACGCGATCTGCGGCGATCTCTCCCGCTTGCCGCTCGGACGCGCGGTGGCGACTTCCACGGCGCTGCCGCCGCTGCTCACGCCGATCACGCTGGAGAATCGCGGCGGGACTTGCGGCCGGAAGGCGCCGGCCTGGCAGGGCGCCGCCGAAGCGAGACTCGGTGAGTCCGAGACGCCAGGCCGCGCCCTGCTTCGCGCGCGCGCCCTGCAGTCCTACGAGAACCCGGCTCGTCCCTACGTCCACCTCTTCGACGGCGGACTCGCCGAGAATCTGGGTTTGAGCGAGGTGCTCATGGCCTTCGAGCTCCTCAAGATCGAGCCCAACGAGACGGTCCTGCCCGCGCTGCGCCGGGCGCGCAAGGTGGTGGTGATCTCCGTCAACGCGCTGCGCTTCCCCGAGGTGGACTGGGACCGCTCGGCCGCGCCGCCGGGCACGGACACGCTGGGCGAGCAGATGTGGGGGATCCCCGTCGACCGGATCTCTCTCGATGCGGTGGAGCAGGTGCGCGAGAAGCTCGCCGCCTGGCAGGCCGACGGCCCCGGGCGGAGCGGGTATCTCGTGCAGGTCACCTTCGACTCGCTGAAGGATCCGGCCGAGCGCCAATACTTCAGGCAAGTGAAGACCAGCCTGACGCTGCCGAAGGAGCAGGTCGATCGGCTGCGCGAGGTCGGCGGTCGGCTGCTTCGCGAAGCGCCCGCCTTGCGGAGGCTGGTCGCCGATCTGAATTCAGGGCGCTAAAGTCTCGTCGTTCATGACTACCCCGCAACCATTCTTTCGCGAGGCAGGCACGGGTTCGGGCGTGGTCTGCCTGCATTCCAACGCGAGCAGCTCGGGCCAGTGGCGCGCCCTGGTGGACCTGCTGGCGCCGAAATTCCGTGTTCTCGCGGCCGATTCGTACGGCGCGGGCAAGAGCCCGGCCTGGGCGGGAGGGAGGCTGGCGACGCTGAGCGACGAAGCCGCGCTGCTCGAGCCGGTGTTCGCCCGCGCCGGCGATCCCTTCACGCTGGTCGGCCATTCCTACGGCGCCGCGGTCGCCCTGATCGCGGCGTTGAAGCAGCCGCGGCGCGTGCGGGCGCTCGTGCTTTACGAACCGACGCTGTTCGCGCTGGTGGAGGCCGCATCGCCGCCACCCAACGATGCCGACGGGATTTGTGCCGCGGTCGCGCGTTCAGTCGCAGCGCTTGACGGCGATGACACCGACCGCGCCGCGGCCCATTTCATCGACTACTGGATGGGCGCCGGGTCCTGGGCGCGCACGCCCGAGGCGCGCAAGGCGCCGATCGCCGCCTCGATCCGCAATATCCGCAGCTGGTCGCACGCGCTGCTGCGCGAGCCGACGCCCGCGAGCGCATTCGCCGCGCTCGACATGCCGGTTCTCTACCTGACCGGCAGGAAGTCGCCGGCCTCGGCGCGTGGCGTGGCGAACATCCTGACGCGCGTCCTGCCGCGCGTGGAAGTGGTCGAGTTCGACGACCTCGGGCACATGGCGCCGGTGACGCACCCCGATGCCGTCAACGCCGCGATCGCGCGCTTCCTCGAGCGATGAAGGCTCTCGTTCTCCTGTGCGCCCTCGCCGCGACAAATGCGCTCGCCCAGCCGCGCAGCGTCGATCTCTACATCGGCTACAGCGTCGGCGGCGGCTACGACATCTACGCGCGGCTGCTCGCGCGCCACATGGCGCGCCATCTGCCCGGCAATCCGACGATCGTGCCGAGGAACATGGAAGGCGCCGGCAGCCTGCGTCTCGCCAATTTCCTCAACAAGGCCGCGCCGCGCGACGGTAGCGCCTTCGGCACCATCGGCCGCGCCGTCGCCTTCGAGCCGCTGTTCGGCGAGCACAGCGCGCAATTCAAGGCGACCGAGTTCGGCTGGCTCGGCAGCGCCAACGACGAAGTGAGCGTCTGCGCCGCGTGGGGCAAAACCGGCATCACGCGCTTCGAGGACCTCTATCGCGAAGTCTTCGTCGGCGGCACCGGCGGCAATTCCGACACCGATACCTTCCCGAAGGCGATCAACAGCATCCTCGGCACGAAGATGAAGCTCGTCACCGGCTATCCCGGCGGCAACGACATCACGCTCGCGATGCAGCGCGGCGAGGTGCAGGCGCGCTGCGGCTGGTCGTGGTCGAGCATCAAGACCAACCATGCCGCCTGGGTGAAGGACGGCACCCTGAAAATTCTTGCGCAGCTCGCGCTCGAGAAGCATCCCGACCTGCCGCACGTGCCGCTGATCATGGACATGGTGAAGACGCCCGAGCAGCGGCAGGTACTGCGCCTCGTCTTCGCCGGGCAGGTGATGGGCCGTCCTTTCCTCGCGCCGCCCGGCGTACCCGCCGATCGCCTGGCGGCGCTGCGCAAGGCATTCATGGCGACGATGCAGGACCCCGCGTTCCTCGCCGAGGCGGAGAAGATCAAGCTCGAGATCCGGCCGGTGTCTGGCGAGGCGGTGCAGAAGCTCGTCGCCGAGGTTTACGCCAGCCCGCCCGAAGTGGTGAAGAAAGCGGCCGCGGCGCTCAGGTGAACACGTAGGCGTCCATCGCCAGAACGCCGGAGTCGATGGCGTCGTAGACGCGCTCCGGCTTGCTCCTGCCGGAAGCCGCGCCCAGGGCGAAGAACAAGGGCAGGAAATGCTCGTCGGTCGGATGGGCGCGCACGCCATGCGGCGAGCGCGAGCGGTAGTCGACCAGGCTGTCGATGTCCTTCTGCTCGAGCTTCTGCTTTACCCACTCCTGGAATTCGCGCGCGTACGGCTGCGGCTCTTTCGTGCCGCGCCCCCAGTCGCGCAGGTTGTGGGTCATGTGGCCTGAGCCAATGATCAACACGCCTTCAGCAGACAACTTCTTTAGCGAAGAACCCAATTCAACATGGTGGCGTGGCCCGAGCGCAGGCTGCACCGAGATCTGCACCACCGGGATATCGTGCTTCGGATACATGTAGAGCAGCGGCGACCAGGCGCCGTGGTCGAGGCCGCGGCAGCCGTCGATGCCGGCGGTGAAGCCTGCGTCCTTCAAAAGCGCTTGCGCGCGCTGCGCGAGCTCGGGCGCGCCGGCCGCGGGATAGCGCAGGCGGTAGAGCGGCTCGGGGAAGTTGTAGAAATCGTGGATGGTCTCCGGCTTGTCGCCGCCGGTGAGCATCGGCAGGTTGGTTTCCCAGTGCGCGGAAGAGATGAGGATCGCGCGCGGGCGGGGAAGCCGCTGCGCGAGCGCCTTCCAGGCCTCTCCCGCCGGCCCCGCCTGGAGCGCGTGCATGGGAGACCCGTGGGAGACGAAGACGCTCGGCAGCACGGCGGACATCAGGTCGACGGCTGCTCTTTGGGCAGCAGACCTTCGGCCTGCATCGCTTCCTTCACTTTCGGCCGCGCGGCGACGCGCTTCTGGAACGCCTGTACGTTGGGCCACTTGGAAAGATCGATGTTGGTCGGCTTGGTCCAGTTGGTGAGGACGAAGAGATACGCATCGGCGACGCTGAACTGCTTGCCCATCAGGTAGTCCTTGCCGGCCAGGTGCTTGTCGATGAGATCGAAGCGCTTGGCGAGGTTTTCCTTGGCGACCGGCTTGTAGTCCTCGGGCGTGTTCGGCCGGAAGAGCGGCGAGAACTGCTTATGCACTTCGGAGGTGAGGAAGTTCAGCCACTCCTGGAGCTGGTAGCGCTCGAACGTGCCCGCCTTCGGCGCGAGGCCGGCGTCGGGCTTCCGGTCGGCGAGGTACTGCACGATCGCCGGGCCTTCGGTGAGGCGCCTGCCGTCGTCGAGCTCGAGCGTCGGCACGTAGCCCTTGGGGTTGACCTGCCAGAAGTCGCCGCCGCCTTCGACGGTCTTCTCCTTGTTGTTGACCTTCTTCAGCTCGACGTTGATGCCGAGCTCGCGGGCGACGATATGGGGCGACAGCGAGCAGGCCCCGGGGGCGTAATAGAGCTTCATTGCAACTCCTCTCTCGGTTATGAAAGTGCTTCGGTAGCGGTCTTTACAGCAGGAATCCTGCCCATGCGGCCGGAATGGAAGTCGGCATAAGCCTTCTCCAGCTCCTCGCGCGTGTTCATGACGAACGGTCCGGAGCCTGCGACCGGCTCGTCGATCGGCTGGCCGCTCATGACGAACACCAGCGCGTCCGAGCTGGCCTCGATCGCCACGTCGCTGCCATTGCGGTCGAGCACGACCAGCTCGCCTTCGCTCGCCGTCTCGCGGTTGACGCTGATCTCGCCTTTCACCACGTACAGCCCGGCGGAGAAGCCGGCGCGCAGCGCCAGGTCGGCGTCGCGTCCCGCGGGGATGCGCAGCTCGAGCAGGTCCACCGGTGTGAAGGTGCTCGCCGGGCCTTTCACGCCGCGGAACTCGCCGGCGATCACGCGCACCGATACGCCGCCGGTGAGGTTCGCCGACGGGATGTCGCGCGCGACCAGGGTCTGGTATTTCGGCGCGGTCATCTTCGATTTCGCCGGCAGGTTCACCCAGAGCTGCAGCGCGTGGAATTGCCCGCCGCGCCGGGTGAACTCGGGGCTGTGCATTTCCTTGTGCAGCAGGCCCGAGCCTGCGGTCATCCATTGCACGTCGCCGCGGCCGATGCGCCCGCCGTTGCCTGCGGTGTCCTCGTGGTCGACCTCGCCGTCGAGTACCACGGTAACGGTCTCAAAGCCGCGGTGCGGATGCCAGCCGACGCCGCGCGGCTTCTGCGCAGCCGGAAAATCCGCCGGCCCCGCGTGGTCGAGGAGCAGGAAGGGGGAGAGCTCGGGGTGACGCCCGTAGTCGAGCACCGTGTGGACGGGGAAGCCGTCGCCAACCCAGTGCCCTTCGGGCTGGCTGTGGATGCGGAGGACGTTTTTCATGCTCCTAATATGTGTCCTAACGCGGGTGATATAAAGGGGGCACAAAGCAATAGATCATCCCGATATCTGGAACAATGGACCGCCTCACCGCAATCCAGGCCTTTGCCCAAGTCGTTGAATCCGGAAGCTTTGTGAAGGCGGCCGAGCGGCTGGGGCTGTCCACGTCCGCGACCTCCCGGCACGTCGCCGAGCTCGAGACCCACCTGCAGACCCGGCTCCTCAACCGGACCACGCGCAAGGTGAGCCTGACGGAGGGCGGGCGCGCGTACTACGAGCGGGTGGTGCAACTCCTCGCCGATCTCGACGAAGCCGAGCAGGAGGCGAGCCGCGCAGCAGTCGTGCCGCGCGGCGTGATCAAGCTCACGACGGCGGTGAACTTCGGCGTACGCCATGTCGGTCCGGCGATCGCCGCGTTTCTCGCCAAGCATGCCGAGGTCCGATTCGACGTCTCGCTGGCCGATCGGGTCGTCGACCTGGTCGAGGAGGGGTTCGACCTCGGCATCCGCATCGGCACCGCCGGACCGCACAACGTCGTGGCGCGCAAGCTCGGGGAAACGCGGATCGTGCCCTGCGCCTCACCGGACTATCTGGCGAAGCACGGCACGCCGCAGGTGCCGGAGGATCTGGCGCGGCACAATTGCTTCACTTACGAATATGTGACCCCTCGCAACGTGTGGACCTTCCGTGACGGCGATGGCCGCGAGCGCCCGGTGCGCGTCAGCGGCAATCTGCATTCCAACAACGGCGACATCCTCGCCGAAGCCGCCGCGCGCGGCGCCGGCATCGTTTTCGAGCCGGCGTTCATCGTCGGCCCGGA
>Ga0134123_10002751_pt1 | contig 11473 bp, 7 predicted proteins | sample KB303_FD_96460 | JGI IMG/M metagenome (GOLD analysis project Ga0134123, IMG submission 96460) | Terrestrial soil microbial communities without Nitrogen fertilizer from Kellogg Biological Station, Michigan, USA - KB3-0-3 | ecosystem: Environmental > Terrestrial > Soil > Unclassified ...
CTTCGACTCGATCTCGACCGCCGGCCCCGTGCTGTGGTCGTTCGGCGGCCTGGAAGTCGACCGGGACGGCAAGACGGTGAAGATCAACTCGCCGGCGACCGTCCAGATGCTCGAGTGGTACAAGAAGGTCTACCGCGACTGCATGGAGCCCGAGGTGCTGTCCTGGACCGACGCCAGCAATAACGAATCGCTCCAGCAGGGCAAGGCGGGCTGGATCCACAATCCCGTCAGCGCGTACATCGTCGCCAAGCAGCGGAAGCTGATCACCGCCGACGGCATCAATCATCACCGGAGCCTCGGCGGGCCGCACGGCCGCCATGAGACCGACACGCCGCGCTTCATCGGCATCTGGAAGTTCTCGAAGAACATCGAGCCGGCGAAGGAGTGGATCAAGTACCTGATCGGTAACAAGGGCAACTACGACGAGTACATCATGGCGGGCGACGCGTTCAACCTGCCGGCCTACGAGAAGCTGCAGGATCACGCGGTGCTGAAGACCGATCCGAAGTACGCGGCGCTCAAGGGCGAAGGGGTCCAGTACCACACGTACGGATGGCCCGCGCCGGCGTCCGACAAGGTCCAGCTCATCACCAACTCGTACATCCTGCCCAACATGCTCGCCAAGGCGGTGACGGGGACGTCGACCAAGGACTCCATCGCCTGGGCCGAGAACGAGATGAAGAAGATCATCGCGGGCTAGTATCGACATGGCGATCGGCACTCTTCCCGTCGCGACTCAGGCGCGCCTGCCCTGGCGGGCGCGCCTGAGCGAGCTCCTCGACCGAGAGACCTTCCTGGGACCGGCGTTCATCACGCCGGCCATGATCCTGATCGTCCTGCTGGTGGCCTATCCCTTCGGCATGGCGCTGTATTTTTCCCTGTCCAACGCCTTCATCGGGCGGCCGAGCAGCTTCATCGGCCTCGCCAACTTCATCAAGCTGTGGGACGCCGACGCCTTCCGGCAGACCTTCCAGAACGCCTTCGTGTTCACCAGCATCGCCATCGCCTTCAAGCTGGTGCTGGGGATGATCCTGTCGCTCTTGCTCAACGAGCAGCTGTGGTTCAAGCGGCTGATCCGGGGCGTGGTGCTGCTGCCGTGGGTCATTCCCACCGCGCTGTCCACCCTGGGCTGGTGGTGGATGTTCAACTCCCTCTACAGCGTGGTGAACTGGACCGGCATCGCGCTCGGCATCATGGATCCGCCGGGACCGAACTGGCTGGGCCAGCGGTACTACGCCATGACCGCGGTCATCATCGTCAACGTCTGGCGCGGGCTGCCGTTCTTCGTCATCACGATCCTGGCCGGGCTGGTCGCCATCCCCAAGGAGCTCTACGAGGCGGCCGAGTCGGATGGGGCCAACGCGTGGTACCGCTTCTGGTACGTGACGCTGCCGATGCTCAAGCCGGTACTGGCCATCGTCGTGCTGTTCTCGACCATCTTCACCTTCAGCGACTTCAACATCGTCTACGTGCTCACCCACGGCGGACCGATCAACTCGACGCACCTGTTCGCCACCTACTCGCGCATGATCGGCCTGGAGAGCGGGCGGATCGGTGAAGGGGCGGCGGTCTCGCTCTATCTGTTCCCGCTGCTGGCCTTCGTGGTGTGGTTCCAGCTGCGCTTCGTGCGCAAGCAGGCGTATTGATGAAGCGCAAGACCTCGCGCCGCATCGTCATCCATCTGCTGCTGATTCCGTTCCTCGTCTTCGCGCTGTTCCCGTTCTATCACATGCTGCTGACGTCGCTGAAGCAGGACCGCGAGCTGTACGACCGCTTCGCGGTGCCGCTCATCATCACGCAGGGGCCGACGCTCGAGCACTACACCAAGCTCCTGTGGGACACGGAGTTCCTCACCTGGACCAAGAACAGCCTGCTGGTGACGGTGCTGGCCACCTCCGTCTCGGTCGTCATCGGCACCATCGCGGCCTACGCGCTGGCCCGGCTGAAGTTCTTCGGGGTGGGCGCCTTCGGCACCGGCATCTTCGTCACCTACCTGGTGCCCACGTCGCTCCTCTTCCTGCCGCTGGCCCAGGTCATCAACTGGCTGGGCATCGCCGATTCGAAGTGGGCGCTGGTGCTCACCTACCCGACCTTCCTGGTGCCGTTCACCACCTGGCTGCTGATGGGCTACTTCCGCACGGTGCCCAAGGAGGTCGAGGAATGCGCGATGGTCGACGGGGCCACACGCATCCAGGCGCTGTGGCGCATCGTGCTGCCCATCACCATCCCGGGCCTGGTCTGTGCGGCGCTGTTCGCCTTCACGCTGTCGTGGAACGAGTTCATCTACGCGCTGACCTTCACCTCGTCGTCGGACCAGATCACGGCCAGCGTCGGCGTGACCAGCGAGCTGATCCGTGGTGACATCTACTTCTGGGGCCAGCTCATGGCCGGCGCCGTGCTCGGCTCGGTGCCGATCGTCATCCTCTACGTCTTCTTCCTCGACTACTACGTCTCGGGACTCACCGCGGGCGCAGTGAAGTGACCCGGAGGGGGACTTCGTCCCCCTTCCGGCGGTCGTCGCACGCCTGCCGGCGTGCTCCTCCCCCCCTAGACCACAGCAGCAGGATTGCGCGGGCGAAGCCCGCGCTCGAGCGTGGACTGATCAGACGCGCGGAGTCACGGGATTGGCTGGGCCGGTCGGCTACGCCGCCTGGTTCGTCGTCGATCGCGCTGCAACCCGTTGCACACGTGCGGTTCCACTCACTACCGGCGGCGGCTTGACAAGTTTGGGGTGGCGAGTCACAGTCTCGGCACACGTGCGGGCCCGGGAGTTTTCGCCGGGTCGTGCCGGGAGGGCCGCGTGCGCGTTCCCGTGATCGCATTGAAGCGTCGGCAGTGGGAGCCCTTCGCGTTCGCCTCGCCCGCCCTCGTCCTGATCGCCATCGTCATCGTGTTCCCGCTCATCTACTCGTTCTATCTCTCGCTGCGCGACTTCGACCTCTCGGTAGGGTCGGATTCCACGTTCGTCGGGGCGCGGAACTACGCCGAGGCACTGCTACGCGACGAGCGGTTCATCGCTTCCGTGTGGAACACGGTCGTCCTCATCGTGCCGTCGCTGGTGTGCGAGCTGCTGGCGGGCCTCGGCATCGCCCTGCTGCTCAACCGCGTCACCCACGGCCGCCCGATCATCACCGCGCTGCTGGCCATCCCGGCCATGGTCTCGCCGGTCATGGCGGGCATGGCGTGGCGGATGATGTTCGGCGTCAAGTACGGCGCCATCAACAATCTCGGTCGCCAGTTCGGCCTGCTCGACGTCTACTTCGACTGGTTCTCCAGCCCGTTCATGTCGGTGGTGGCGGTGGTGCTGGTCGAGGTCTGGCAGAACACGCCGTTCATGATGCTAGTCTTATTGGCGGGACTGCAGTCCATCCCCCAGGAGCTGTACGAGAGCGCCCGGGTGGATGGGGCCTCGCCCCGGCAGAGCTTCTGGCACATCACCCTGCCCTTGCTGAAGTTCACGATGGTGGTCGGCGTGATGATCCGCATGATCGACCTCACCAAGCTCTTCGGCCTGATCTTCGTGCTGACGTTCGGCGGGCCGGGCGGCGCCACCGAGACGGTCGCCTTCAACACCTACCTGGTGGGCTTCAAGGACTTCCGCATGAGCTATGCGGCCGCGCTCTCCTACGTGATCGTCGGCGGGGTGCTGATCATGACCCTGGCCTTCCAGTTCGTGCAGCGCTGGCGGGAAGCGAGAGCGGCATGAGCACCCTCGTCGGCACCACCCCGGCGGTCGCCGTCCGGCGAGCCAACCGCCACCGGGTGGGGCGGCTGATCGCCGACGTCTTCACGTATCTCGGGCTGGCCGTCACGCTGGTGTTCTTCCTGGGCCCGTTCGCCTGGATCCTGACGACGTCGCTCAAGGGCAACAACGACTTCTTCGCGTTTCCGCCGGTGTGGATCCCGAGCGATCCCTCGCTGGCGCACTACGTGGGACTGTTCACCCGGGCCAGCGGGCTGCGCTACTTCCTCAACAGCCTGACCATCTCCTCCATGAGCATGGTGGCCGCCTTGCTGGTGAGCCTGCCCACCGCCTACGCCATTGCGCGCTGGCGCTTCGGCGGCACGGTGTTCGGTACGTTCTTGCTGGTGCTGCGAATGCTGCCGGCCATCGCGCTCATCATTCCCGTGTACCTGATGTACAAGACGCTCGGCCTCACCAACTCGTACCTGGGGCTGGTCATCCTCTACACCGTCGTCTACATCCCGTTCGCGGTGTGGCTGCTCGTCGGCTTCCTGCGCGACTTCCCGGTGGAGATCGAGGAAGCGGCGATGATCGACGGCTGCTCCCGGGTCGGCTCCCTGATCCGGGTGGTGGTACCGATCATCGCGCCAGGGATGGCGGTGGTGGCGCTCTTCTCGTTCATCGCCACCTGGAACGAGTTCCTGTTCGCGGTGGTGCTGACCGGGATCGAGACCAAGACCATGATGGTGCTGGTGACCACCTACACCAGCGGCGGCACCGACATGTTCTACGGTGAGGCCTCGGCCTCGGTGGTGCTCGGCGTGCTGCCGGCCTTCGCCGTGGCCTTCATGCTGCAGCGATATCTGGTCAAGGGACTGGCTCTCGGCGGCACGAAGGGCTGACGGGCCGCATCTGGCCGGTTTTGATCGGCCCTGTCGTTGTCGTCGTAGGCCTCCAAAGGAGAACGCGCTCATGAGGCAACTGGGATTCGTCGCGGTCCTGCTCGTACTGATCGCGGTCGTGGCGGCCGGTGTGTTGCCGGTACAGGCCCCGGCGCAGGGCGCCAAGCCGTACGAAGGCACGACCATTCGTGCCGTGGTCAACGCCGAGTACGTGAAGTACTCGCTGTCGCTGGTGGAAAAGGATCTGTACGACAAGCTGGGCATCAAGGTCGACGTGGAGGTCATTCCGCTCGATGCCTTCGTGCCCAAGACGCTGCTGGAGTTCAACAGCGGCTCGAGCCCGTGGGACCTGATCATGTTCGGCCCCAGCAACATGCCGGACTACGGCCGGCACTTCGAGCCGCTGGAGCCGTGGACCCAGAAGCTCAAGCTCGACTTCCAGCTCGACGACATCGCCGACGTCTACAAGAAGCTCATGCTCCGCCACAACGGCAAGCTGGTGAGCATGCCGTACGACGGTGACGTGCACATGCTGTTCTGGAACAAGGTGGCCTACGAGCGGCCGGACAACAAGAAGAAGTTCAAGGAGAAGTACAAGTACGACCTGCAGCCGCCCAAGACCTGGAAGCAGTGGGACGACGCCTCGGAGTTCTTCCACGGCTGGGGCTGGGACGGCACCGACAACAAGCTGTTCGGCGCCGGCGCCTCCTACAAGCCCTCCGGCAGCGGGTACTCGTATCACTGGTGGCGGTCGCGGTTCTTCTCCTACGGCGGCCAGTACTTCGACGCCGACATGAAGCCGCTCATCAACTCCGCGCCCGCGCTGCGCGCGCTGGAGGAGATGGTGCGGACCATTTCGTACTACCCGCCCGGCGTCCTCCTGTTCGAGTCGGAGGAGCCCAAGACCATGTTAGTGAAGGGCGAGATCCCGCTGCTCTACTCGTGGACCAGCACCGGCAAGCGCGTGGGCGACGCGCGCGAGTCCGTCATCGTGGGCAAGGCCGGCTTCGGGCTGGTGCCCGGCGCCGAGATCGACGGCAAGATGATCCACCGCCCGGCCATCACGCCGGGGCGGGCCATGGCCGTCTCCAAGTACTCGAAGAAGATCGAGGCCACCATGAAGGTCCTGGAGTTCATCTCGCTCCCGGACCAGAGCCTCAAGATCGTGATGGATCCCAAGACCATCATGGATCCCTGGCGGGTCACCCACTTTCGCTCCGAGAAGTTCCGCAAGGCCTTCCCCGGCGCGCCCGAGTACCTGGACGCGATCGAGAAGAGCTTCCCGCTGGTGGTGCCGGACCCGGTCATCCCCGGAGCCGACGAGTACCAGCGCAAGCTGTCGTTCGAGATCACCGAGGCGCTGGCCAAGCGCAAGCCGCCCAAGGAGGCGCTCGACTCGGCCGCACGCGAGTGGGAGAAGATCACCGACCGGCGCGGCCGCGACAAGCAGAAGGCGGCCTGGGGCGAGAAGCTCGCGGAAATGAAGGCGATCGGGATCGAGTACCACCCCGACTGGGCCGCCAAGGCCAAGTAGCCGCCCCGGCCTTCGCTTGACCCGGCCCAGCACCGGTGGCCCACTGAAGCCACCGGCGCTGCAGCCGGGTCAGCGAGGTGCCAGATGATTCAGCGCAAGGACGTCCCCGTCAACGACGAGTACTCCATCGCCATCGTCACCGAACAAATGCCCGACAACGCCTGGGCCGTCGTCGCCTCTCTCAAGCACCACTCCCCCACCGTCGAGCAAATCATCGACCTTCCCGTCCACAACGACCGCTACCCCAGCCAACACGCCGCCGAACAAGCCGGCCTCACCCAAGCCCAAACCTGGCTAACCCAAAACATCCCCCACGCCGCCTAACACCGAGGGAGAGCCACCCACGGGGCGGGCGCACGGCGCCCGCCCCCCCCACAGTCCCACGCAGATCGCCCTCAACCCGAAAGCCACTCCCACAGGCGGGCCGCCCCCGGCCCGCCCCACTACAATCACGCGCAGAACGCCGCCGGCCACCGCGCGCAGCATCACTGGAGGATTTTCAGGAGAGAAGCTGCAGGGCGGCCCCTCAGGCTCCGCGCGAGAGCAGGCCGCTCAAAACGGTCCAGATGCTAGGCGCCGAGGAGCGACGACTGAGGCGTAGGCAGCCTACGCCGCAGGGAGGAGCGACGAGGCAACGACGCAGATGGGCCGTTTTTCAGCGGCCTCGAAGCGGGTTCTACTGATCTCCGTTCTTCCCGCCAGAAATCTCGCGCGCAGGGGTGCGCCGCCACGGCCGCCGCAGCCGCTGCCGCCACGCCTTGCGATCCTCCTGCCGCGCCTGACGGCGCCACGGCGCCAGCGACGGCGTCGCCAGCTTCAAGCTCTGGGCGGCGTCCTCGAAGAGCGAGTAGGCGACCGGCGTCACCAGCAGGGTCAGCAACAGGCAGAGCGTCTGGCCGCCGATAACCACGACGGCGATGGCGCGCCGCTCCTCGGAGCCGGGGCCGGTGCCGACCCACAGCGGGAGCATGCCGGCCACCAGGGCCAGCGTGGTCATCAAGATCGGGCGGAGCCGGTCGCGGTTGCCCACGAGGATCGCCTCGCTGCGACTCATACCGTGCGCGCGCAGGCTGTTCATGTGGTCGATCTGCAGGATCGCGTTCTTCTTCACCACGCCGAACAGCACGAGGATGCCGAGCGCCGAGTAGAGATTGAGCGTGTTGCCCGTGTACCAGAGCGAGAACATGGCGAACGGCACGGACAGCGGCAGCGACAGCAAGATCGTGAGCGGATGGATCAGGCTCTCGAACTGCGAGGCCAGAATCATGTACATGAAGACGAAGGACAGGAGGAAGACCCACAGGAACTCCGTGAAGGTCTTTTCCATCTCCTTGGCCTTGCCGGTCAAGGCCGTCGTGTAGGCCAGCGGCAGATTCATCTCGGTGACCGCCTGCTTCAGCAGCTCGTTGCGGTCGGCCTGGCCGTAGCCGGGAGAGATCTGGGCCCGGATGCGGGTCTCGCGCTGGCGGTCGGTGCGGTCGATGCGGGACGCGGTCGGCGTACGCTCGATGCGCACGAGGTTGTCCAGACGCACCAGCCCGCCGGCCGGGGCCATGCCCACCTGGGCCGCCGCGCCGGTGGCCGCGGCGTTCGAGGCGGAGTCGCGGGAGATGTACAGACGCGAGATCGTGTTCAGGTCGCCGCGGTAGGTGTCCATGAGCCGGATCTGCACGTCGTAGTCGTCGTTGACGCTGGGGTCGCGGAAGCGGGAGACCTGGTCGTCACCGCCCACCATCAAGCGTAGCGCGGTGGCGATCTGCGAGGTGTCGACCCGCAGGTCGGCGGCGCGCTCGCGGTCGATGACCACCCGCAGCTCGGGCTTGTCCAGCCGCAGCGTGGTGTCGGAGTCCACGATGCCGGGGATGGCCTTGGCCTTCTCCTTGAGAATGGCCCCGTACTCGGCCAGCTTCTCGAGCTCGGGACCGCGGAGCGCCAGGTCGATGTCGAAGGTGCCGCCGCCGATGTTGAAGCCGGCGATGTTGCGGACCTGAGTGCGGATGTCCCGGAACTTCCGGAAGCGCCGGCGCAGCTCCATCATGACGTCGCGCTGGGCGTAGTTGCCGCGGAAGGCGGCCAGCGGGTCGCCGTGCTTCAGCCCGTCCCAGATCCGGTGCAGCGACACCGTGCGCTCGGTGTGCGACACCGTGCGCACGTACATGTAACCCTGGTTGACGCGAGCGAGGAAGCTGCCGCCGGCCGAGGCCAGCGTGACGGCGACGCCCTTGGTGTCGCGCGCCTCCTTGGCCAGCGCCTGCATCGCCTCGTCCATGGCGGCCAGGCTCATGCCCTCGGGCCCGAACACCAGCACCTCGAACTCCGACTCGTCGACGTCGCTGGGAATGTATTCCTGCTTCACCTGCCGATAGATCGGGACCGTGGCGGCCAGCGTGACGACGCTGACGATGACGACAACCCACCGGTGCCGCATCGCGAGCTTCAACGACCAGGTGTAGCTGCGGTCCAGCCAGGCGTAGAAGCCGGTGCGGGAGGCAGCCTCGCCGCCGTGCGCGCCACCGTGCTCGCCGCCCGCGGTGGCATCCTCGGTCCGCAGCAGGCGCGCGCACATCATCGGCGTGAGCGTGAACGAGACCAGCAGCGAGACCAGGACGGAGACGGCGGCGGTGATCCCGAACTGGTAGAGGAAGCGGCCCGAGATGGACGACATGAACGAGACCGGCACGAAGATGACGACCAGCGAGAACGTCGTGGCCATGACGGCCAGGCCGATGTCGGCGGTGGCCTCGCGGGCGGCCTCGAACGGCCGCATCTTCTTCTCCTCGACGAACCGGAAGACGTTCTCCAGCACCACGATGGCGTCGTCGATGACGATGCCGACCATGAGCACCAGGGCCAGCATGGTCACGCTGTTGAGCGTGAAGCCCATCGCCCACATGACGCCGAAGGCCGAGATGACCGAGGTCGGGATGGCCACGGCGGCGATGAAGGTCGAGCGCCACGAGCGCATGAAGGCCAGCACGACCAGCGAGGCCAGGATGGAGCCGAGGATCAGGTGCAGGTTGATCTCGTGCAGGGCCGCGTAGATGTACTTCGACTGATCGCGGATGACCTCGATCTTGACGTCGGGCGGCAGCTGCTGCGTGAGGCGCGCAAACTTGCTCTTCACGCCCTCGATGACCGCGACCGTGTTCTCGCCCGACTGCCGCCGCACCTCCAGGATCACCGTCGGCGCCCCGTTGAGCCGGGCCGCCGAGCGCTGCTCCTTGGTGCCATCCTCGGCGTAACCGATGTCCTTCACCCGCACCGGCACGCCGTTGAGCGTGGCCACGACCAGGTCGTTGAATCCCTTGGGGTCGGCGAACCGGCCCATCGTGCGCAGCGAGGCCTCGTTCAGCCCGGCCGTCACGTTGCCGCCCGGCAGATCGGCGTTCTGACGGGCCAGGGCGTCGCGCACGGAGGTGATCGGGATCTGGTAGGCCGACATCCGATCGGCGTCCACCCAGATGTTGACCGAGCGCAGCAGGCCCCCGACCAGCCGGACCTCGCCCACCCCGGTCGAGCGCTCGAGCACCGGCCGCACCGTCTTGTCGGCCAGCTCGGTGAGCTCGCGCATGGAGCGATCGCCGGACAGCGCGATGGTGACCACCGGCGCCTGGTCGTTGTCGGTCTTGGAGATGACCGGCGGCCGGATGTCGCGCGGCAGGTTGCGCTGGGCGATGGAGACCTTGTCGCGTACGTCCTGGGCGGCCACGTCGATCTGGCGGCTCAGTACGAACGTCACGATCACGATGGCGTTGCCGGGGCTGGAGATGGACCGCAGCTCCTGGATGCCCTGGATCGTGTTGATCTGCTCCTCGAGCTTCTGGGCGACCGTGGTCTCCATCTCCTCGGTGGAGGCACCGGGCAGCTCGACGCGCACGGTCACGGTGGGCAGATCGACCGATGGGAAGCGATCGACGCCGAGGCGGAACCACGAGGCGGCGCCGACCACCACCAGCGCCATGACGATCATCGTCGCGAAGACGGGACGCTTGATGCAGACTTCGGCGAGCTTTTGCATGGCTAGGGCTTGACGCTGACCTCGGTGCCGCCGGCGAGGTTGCCGGGGCTGTCCACCACCTGCTCCCCCTTCTTGATGCCCTCGAGGATCTCGATGGTGTCACCCAGCCGCCGGCCGGTCTGCACACGCACCTCGGCCGTCTTGCCGCCGCGCACCACCAGGACCTTCTCCACGCCCGCGAACACGACGAGCGAGGTGGCCGGCACGGTCACGATCGGCTGGGCCGCCTCGGTGACGATCTCGGCCCGGGCGAAGGCTCCGGCGCGCAGCACGCCGCGCTCGTTGGGGATCTCGGCCTCGACGGTCAGGGTGCGATTGAGCTCCTGAACGATCGGCGCCAGGCGGACGACTCGACCGCTATAGACGGTGGGGTCGCCCTCGATGGTCAGCCTGACCATCTGGCCCACGCGTACACCGCTGGCCTCGCGCTCGGGCACCGAGACGCGGAGCCGCAGCGGGTGGATCCGCACCAGCGTCGCCATCGGCGCGCCGATCGCCAGGTATTCGCCCCGCGAGGTCAAGCGCTGGCTCACCGCGCCGTCGATGGGGGCCAGGACGACCGTGTCCGACAGCTGTTGCCGAGCGAGGTCGAGCTCGGAGCGCCGCTGCATGAGCACGGCCTGCCGGTTACGCACCTCTTCGAGCGAGTCCTGGTAGCGCCCCTCGGCCACCTGGAGATTTGCCTCGGCGGTGTCGAGCTGCGCCCGGGCGATGAGCTGCTGTTCAAGAAGCTTTACACTTCGGTCGCGGGTCAGCCTGGCCTCGTCCAGCACGGCGCGGGCCTGCCGCACGATGGCCGTCTGCTCGGGATCGACCTTCTCGTCCTTCCCCGTCGGCGGGAGCCCAAGGCGGGCGCGGGCTTGCTGCAGGGCCGCTTCGGCCTGCTCGACGCGCAGCTTGAAGTCGGTCTGATCGAGCCGGGCCAGCGGCTGCCCCTGGCGGATCCGCGTCCCCAGGTCGATGTCGATGGACTCCACGCGGCCGGCAACTTTGGCACTGAGGGTGACCTGATCTTCGGCAGCCAGCGTTCCGGTGACGGCTACCGCCCGCGGCAGCGCACGCTCGGCCGCCGGCACCACGCGCACCTCGCGGGCGGCCGCTGCCTGCGGTTTGGCCTTCTCCTGGGAGGCGGCGCTGGCCGGGAACTCCCCCCGGCAGGCCGACAGCCCCAGAGCCAGGACGAGGATCCCAAGCAAGGGTCGGACCGACATCCGACTCATGATATCTCGTTGTCGCGCGACGAGTCCGACGAAGATGTAGATCACGGACACGAGCTCGAGCGTCTCCTCGAAGAAGTGCGATGGCTGCCCTGGCAGCTTGTTCAGGCGTCGCTC
>Ga0134123_10002752_pt1 | contig 11472 bp, 11 predicted proteins | sample KB303_FD_96460 | JGI IMG/M metagenome (GOLD analysis project Ga0134123, IMG submission 96460) | Terrestrial soil microbial communities without Nitrogen fertilizer from Kellogg Biological Station, Michigan, USA - KB3-0-3 | ecosystem: Environmental > Terrestrial > Soil > Unclassified ...
CCGGCCGGCCGCGGTAAGCGGCCGCCTCGACGCGAAGCGGGATGCCGGGCGCGTCGGCGGCCTCGCCCACCCAGGCGGCGCGTCGATCGGCGGCCACCGGCGGGTTCCACTCCGGCTTCACAGGATGGAAGGCGGCGCCGTCGAGACCGGCGGCGGCGAACAGCGCCTCCCATCGCGGCTCGTCACCGGTCGCGGCCGCCGAGTCGTGCTCGGGCGCCACGATCGCCAGTCCCAGCAGCCGGCCTCGCGTGTCGACCTCGACCTGCGCCTCGCCGGGGATGGAGGGACTGGGCTCGTAGCTCTTGACCACTGAGAAGCCCGACTGCGGCCGGAAGTCGCGCGGCGCCTGGCGGTAGACCCGCCACTGCACCGGCAGGCGCCCACCGGCGAGCGGCGCCCACCGGCCGGCTCCCTTGGAGCGCTTGGCGAGGAAGTCGAGCGGCGCGCGGTCGAACTCCCAGCGCGCCGCCGTCACCCGCGCCGGCTCGTGATGGCCGAGGGAGGCGAGGATCTCGCGCGCCCGCTCCTCGAGGACGGCGGGCGGCTTGTCCACCGGCAGGAAGTGCACGACGCTCGACTGCGCCGCCGCCCACGCGCAGAGCGTCAGCAGCAACGCCGCGCCCGCAACGAGGAACGCGGCGTTCCCCGCCGCCAGTCCGCCTTCCCCGCCCGCCGCCGCCACCATCTCCGGCGACGGCGTTTCGCCGGCAGCCAGCGCGGCCGCCAGCGGGTCGCCACCCGGCAGCGCCGCCGCCACCGCCAGCGCCGATGACGGCCGCTCGGCCGGCTCGTGCGCGAGGCAGCGCAGGATGACGCGCTCGATCGTGGGGTCGAGATCGGGGACCACCTCGCAAGGCCGCGGCGGCGGCTCCTTGGCCATTCGCTGCCGCAGCTCCTCGAGCGTGTGCGCGCGGTGGGCGCGCCGGCCGGTGAACAGCTCGTAGAGCACGACGCCGAGCGCGAAGAGGTCGCTCTTCCGCGTCGCCTCGCGGCCGGCCAGCTGCTCGGGCGCCATGTAGCCGAGCGACCCCGAGAGCGCGCCGCCTCCCTCCACCGTCTCCGCGAGCGCCAAGCCGAAGTCGGCGACGTGCACCTTGCCGCTGCGGTCGACGAGGACGTTGGCCGGCTTGAGGTCGCGGTGCAGCACGCCGCGGTCGTGCGCAGCCGCCAACCCGGCGCACAGCTGGCGCGCGATCTCGATGCCCTTCTCGGCGGGGATGCGGCCGACCTGCCGCAGCAGGGTGGCGAGGTCGTCGCCCTCCACCAGCTCCATCGAGAAGAAGCGGTGGCCGTCGGCCTCGCCGACGTCGTAGACGCGGCAGACGTTGGGGTGTGACACCTGCCGTGCCAGCCGCACCTCGGAGAGCAGGCGCTCCATGCGCTCGGCGTCGCGGTCGAACGTGGGGGGCAGGAACTTGAGCGCCACGCGCTGCCCGAGCAGCAGGTCCTCGGCGCGGTAGACGTCTCCCATGCCGCCGTGCCCGAGCAGCTCGACGATGCGATAGCGGCCTCCCAACATCTCGCCGGGCGCGAAGCGGCCGCCCCCGAGGCTGCCCGACGACGGCGGCCGGGAGAGCGGCGGCGGCGTGTGCGGCGACCGCGAGTGACCGTGCGGCCGGGAGTGCGCCGGCGGCCGGGAGTGGAGAGGCACGCGCGGCGCCGCCTCGGTGGGCGGGAACGCGGTGACGCCGTCTCCCTGGGGCTCCGGGAGCGGCGCAGTGGCGGACGCGCTCATCGCCGCGCCGCAGGCGGCGCAGAATCGACTCTCCGGCGACGCCTGAGCGCCGCAGGCGGGACAGGTCGACACGCGATGGTCCTCGGATCGGAAGTTCCGATCAAACTATCAGAACCGAGGCCCACCGCACGCGCCCGCCCGACCAGCCCGCACGCTACGCCACCGGCCGGTCCCCCTGGTCCTCGCGGCGCCGCTGTTCCCAGATGTCGATCTCGCGCTGGCTCATGTTGCCGCCGGGGGGCAGGCGGCCGTCGCGGTAGCCCCAGCGCTCGACGTCGATGGCGTACTGGTTGCGCGACAGTAGCGTCCCTCGGCAGACGGCATCGCGGGGCGGCGCCTGTCGCTGTTCGACGCGTAGCCGGCGCACCAGCTCCGCCATCACCCAGTCGGGGATCGAGGCGCGGCGTTGGGGGTAGACGAACCCGAACTGCACCAGGTGCACGAGCAGCATCCGCCAGTTGGGGTCGAAGCGCTCGAGCAGCCGCTGCCAGTCGAGGCGGTGCGCCTGCTCGTGAATGAGGTGGGCGACGTCGCCGCCGTCGTAGCGCTCGCGCTCCATGATCAGCGCCTTGGACCAGATCATCTCCTCGGCGGGGCAGAGCTGCGCAGGGACGCCGAGCACCGGCGCGCGCGGCGCGTGCTCGAACCAGAGCTCGTCGACGACGGCGACGCCGTTGCCCGAGCTCCAGATGAGGTCGATGAAGTCGTCGCCGAGGGTCGCCTTCGACAGCCAGTGCGGCGCGAAGCGCTGGATCTCGCAGCCGGCCTCGGCGAGCACGCCCTCCACGCGGTCGAGGTCGTCGCGTTGGAGAAAGATGTCGAAGTCCTTGGTGAAGCGCTCGATGCCGGTGTAGTGGGCGAGCGCGTAGGCGCCGCCGACGAGGAACGGCGCATCGGCCGCGCGCAGCGCCTCCATCATGCGTCGATAGAACGCGTGGGATTCCTCCTCGCCGAGGGCGGGCGAGGCGCGGTCGGTCACGCTCTGCGCCATGGACGGGCGAGCAGGAGCAAGCGCCGTGCCGCGCCGGCCGGCGCCGGGCCGCAACCGCAACGTGGCTCGTGGCTTGCAACCCACGCCCGCGCCATGGCGAGCGAGATCGCCTCCAGCAGCGGCGAGCGAGGATGGGTGGCGCGGACGCACGCGCTGCTGCGGCGGCTGGCGAGCGGGGACCGCACCGACATGCGCGTGATGGTGCTCACCGCGCACCCGGCGGACGAGAGCCTCGGCGCCGCGGGGCTGCTGTCGCGGCTCAAAGACCCCTGGGTGGTCTGCCTCACCGACGGCGCGCCGCGCGACCGCCGCTTCGTGCCGGCCGGGTGTCCGGCGTCGCCGAGCGGCTACGCCAAACGGCGGCGGCAGGAGATGCGGGCGGCGCTCTCGCTCGCCGGCGTCGGCGTCGACCGCGTGCTGCAGCTCGACGTGCCGGACCAGGAGGCGGCGCTCTCGCTGTGCAAGCTGGTGCACCGCCTCACCACGCTCGCGCGCGGGTTGCGGCCGCACCTGCTGATCACGCACGGCTACGAGGGCGGCCACCCGGATCACGACGCGGCGGCGCTGGCGGCGCGGCTCGCCGTCGAGCGTCTCGAGCGTCAGGAAGGCGCGGCGCCGGCGCTGGCGGAGATGCTCTCCTACCACCGCGAAGAGGACCGCCTCGTCGCCGACCGCTTCCTGCCCGCATCCACCGACCGCTGGACGGTGCTGCTGCGCCTCTCGCCGCGCGAGCGCCGGCTGCGCCGCGACATGCTCGCCTGTCACGCCAGCCAGGTGGCGACGATGGTGCAGCTTCCCGAGCGGCCGTGGGAGCGGCTGCGGCCGGCGCCGCACTACGACTTCCTGCGCCCGCCGCACGAGGGTCCGCTGCAGTACGAGGTGCTCGGTTTCGCGCTCGACGGCCGCCGCTGGCGCGAGCTGGCGGCGGAGGCGATCGCCGCCGAGCGCGAGGACGAAATGCGGCAAACCGCCTCGTAGGAATTCACTCGCGCGAGAGCGCGGCGGCACCGCGATTGCTAGGTAGTCGAGCATGCGAGTAGCGGCCGTGGCGGACCTTCATTGCTCGCGGACGTCCGAAGGGTCGTTTCGGCCCCTTCTGCGGGCGGCGCGCGAGGCTGCTGACGTGCTGCTGCTGTGCGGTGACCTGACCGACTTCGGCTTGCCGGAAGAGGCGCATCTGCTCGTCGGCGAGCTCAGTGCGGCGCAAGGTCTCCCCATCGTGGCCGTGCTCGGCAACCACGACTACGAAGGGGGCAAGGACCAGGAGGTCCGCAAGATCCTCTCCGACGCCGGCGTCATCGTGCTCGACGGCGACTCCTGCGAGGTGTGCGGCGTCGGCTTCGCCGGCGTCAAGGGCTTCTGCGGCGGCTTCGGCCGCGGCTCGCTGGGCGCCTGGGGCGAGCCGGCGATCAAGGCCTTCGTGCAGGAAGCGGTCAACGAGGCGATCAAGCTCGAGTCGGCGCTCGCCCGCCTGCGTACCGAACGGCGCGTGGTGGTCATGCACTACTCGCCGATCGCCGCCACCGTCGAGGGCGAGCCGCGCGAGATCTTCCCCTACCTCGGTAGCAGCCGCCTCGAAGAGCCGCTCTCGCGCTACCCGGTGGACGTCGTCTTCCACGGTCACGCCCACCGCGGCCAGGCCGAGGGTCGCACGCACGCCGGCGTGCCGGTGTTCAACGTGTCGCTGCCGTTGATGCGCCGCAGCGCACCGGAGGGGGATGCGCGAGCCTTCCGGTTGTTCGAGATCCCCACCCGCACGGGAGTGGCTGCCGCCGGGCGCGTGCCGCAGGAAGTCACCGCGCCGCAGGTGCCGGCCGCGCAGGAGGCGGCGCATTGAGGTCCACCCCGTCGAAACCCCGTCCATCGAGCTTCCCGCCCGCCGAGAAGTTTTTCCCGCCGCGCAAGACGCTGACGGCGCTCGCCCGCGCGGTGCAGGACTGCCGCGGCTGCCCGCTCTACGCGCACGCCACGCAAGCCGTCTTCGGCGAGGGCAAGCGCGACGCGCGGCTGGTGATGGTGGGGGAGGAGCCGGGCGACCAGGAGGACTTGCAGGGACACGTCTTCGTCGGCCCTGCCGGCAAGCTGCTCGACCGCTGCCTCGCCGAGGTGGGCCTGCCGCGCGAGGAGCTGTGGCTCACCAACGCGGTCAAGCACTTCAAGTTCGAGGAACGCGGCAAGCGCCGCATCCACAAGAAGCCGAGCACTACCGAGGTGCAGGCCTGCTTCCCCTGGCTCGAAGCGGAGCTCGAGAAGCTCGCGCCGGAGATGATCGTCTGCCTCGGCGCGACGGCGACGCGCGCCGTGCTCGGCCCGAAGGTGGCGGTGGTACGCGACCACGGCAAGGTGTTCGCGACCGAGTGGGCGCCGTGGGTGATGCCGACCTACCACCCCTCGGCGCTGCTGCGCGCATCCGACGAGCAGCGGGACACGACGCGCGCCACGTTCCTCGCCGACCTCCGCATCGCCGCAGGGCACTACTTCCAACGGCCGGCGAAGGGCGAGCGCGCGACCGTCACCGGCACGAAACATGAACCTCGCGATGCAACGCGAGGTACAGCTCGGGGCATGCGGGCGCAAACAGGAGACAACCATGGCACGAGACACGGAGCCCGCGGTGCGCGGTAGAGCGCGCCGCTACGCAGCAGAGGAGCCCGAGCCCGAAAGGGATAGAAACCCAGGCCGCAGCGAGGAGCGCCCCGGCTACGGGCGCGGCCAGTGGGGGAGCGAGGAGCAGGGCGGCTGGCGCGGTCCCGGCGCAGGCCCGGGGTACCGCGAGGCGCGGCAGCAGACGCAGACTTTCCAGCAGAGCTCGGCGGGCGGCCAGATCCCCGGCGAGTATCGCTATTGGCGCAGCGGCCAGCGTCCTGAGCTGAGCGGCCCGCACGCCGGCCGCGGTCCCAAGAACTACCGCCGCAGCGACGACCGCATCCGCGAGGAGCTGTGCGACCGGCTGATGGCGCACCCGGAGATCGACGCCAGCGAGATCGAGGTCGAGGTCAAGGAGGCGCACGTGGTGCTGCGCGGCACCGTGCCGGACCGCCGCACCAAGCACCGCGCCGAGGACATCGCCGACCACGTGCTCGGCGCGCTCGACATCGACAACCAGCTGCGCGTGCGGCGGGGCGAGGCACCGCCACGCGAACAGCACTGAGTCATCCGGAAGGGCGACGCGGAAGGAGTCGAGCATGGCCACTACCTACGACGACGACATCCCCACCGAGGACCTGCTCGGCATCGAGGAAGAGTCCTTCGACGCCTACGAGGCGGAGCGCGAGGCCGGTGCGGGCCGCGCCGCTCAACGCTCTGCCGACACCGTCGGCGAAGGGTGGAACGAGGACGAAAGCGGCCACTCGTGGGCGCAGTACTTCCACGACCCGGTGCGCGAGCCCTACGGCGGCGCCGGCGGCAGCGGCGTGATGCACCCCTACGGCGGGCGGCGCTTCGCGTATGGACGCGAGAGCTCCGCCGCCAAGGGCCCCGGCGAGCTCTACGGCTACGACGTGCGCGGCTTCGGCCATCGCCGCGACAGCTTCTACGCCACCGCCGGTGCGACACCGTGGTGGGAAGGGGAGACCGGCGCCGACCTCGACGCCGCCGAGGCCGAGCGAGGCCGTTTCGCCGGCATCGGGCCGCGCGGCTACAAACGGCCCGACGTACGCGTCGAAGAAGAAGTCGTGCAGCGGCTCGAGGACGCCGAGTGGATCGACGCCACCGACGTCGAGGTGGAGGTGGCCGACGGCGTCGTCACGCTCGCCGGCGAGGTCGAGACGCGGGCCGAGCGGCGTGCCGCGGAGGACCTCGCCGCCGAGGTCGCCGGTGTCGTCGACGTCATCAACCGACTGCGCTCCCGCCAACGCCGGCGCGGCGCGCAGAGCTGAGCCGGGGGTCTGTGGCTCCGCGCCTCGCCAGTCAACCACCTCGCGATCGGGCACAGCTGTGGACGTGGCTGGTGGCGCTCCTACTGCTCTCGTTGCTGGTGTGGACAGTGGGCCGGCGCGTGGAGCGTGGGAAGCATTCGGAGATCGGCGTCACCGGCGATCGCGAAGCGCCGCTCGTCGTGGCGCCGACCCCGACTCCGCTCGAGCGCGAGGTGGCCAGGCGGCGGCCGGCGTCGTCACTCGCCGAGCCCGCCCCACCCACGGAAGGCGGCGAGCCGGCACGGATGGAGCCGGTGCCCGCATCGCCTTCGCCTCGCCGGTGAGGCGCAAGGTTTCGCTCGTCGCTTGCGATTGATGGATCGCACGGCCTTACCGGCCGCGCTGGAGGGAGGTGGATGGAGATGAGCGCGAACGACATCGTGCCGGTAGCGGCACGACGCGCGAAGCGGAGAGCGGCTCGCTCGCGGGCGTTACGACGGACCGACGCGGCGTGCGTCGCGGGCGTAGCGACACGCGAGGCTCGGGAGCGGCGACAGGCGCTGGCAGAGATCGCCGCCATGATGCGCCGCAATCCGTTCCTCGACGCGGAGCTTTGAAGAAATTACAGCTCGCTCCGCTCGCGCTTGTGGGAACGCGACGGACTTCGCGTCAGCGCTGCGCCGTCGGCGGCTGGCCAACTCCTTGCAGTCGCGGCCTCGCGGAGGAAGAGGATCAATCTCATTGGCCTGGGCCTCGCCGGCGCGTGGGGTGGAGGGGATGAAGGCGAGGTCCGGGCCGCTTCCTTGCACAGGCCGCCGCGCGTAGAGGAGGAGCCGCCATGCGCTCGAGCATCGCCACCGCACTCGCCATCACCCTTGCTGCCGGTCTCGCCGGCGGCTGCAAGCGAAGCGACACCGAACACGCCGAGGCACAGGCGCGAAAGGCCGGCGACGAGGCCACCGCCGCCCTCGAGCGCGCCGGCAAGGAAGTGGAGCAGGGCGCCGAGCAGCTGGCAGCGCAGGCGAAGCCGCTGCTCGACGACGCGACCCTCACCGCGAAGGTGAAGGCCAAGCTCGCCGCCGATCCCGAGGTCACCGCCTACGCCATCGACGTCGACACGCTGGAAGGCGTGGTCACCCTCTCGGGCCGCGTCGAGTCGGCCACCGAGAGCGCCGAGGCCGAGAAGCTCGCGCGCGGCACCGAAGGCGTGAAGTCGGTGGTCAACCGGCTGACGGTGGGGACCGCGCCCGTCCCCGGTAGCTCGCCGGCGCCCTAGAGCAGCCCTCTCGCGTTGGCGGCCGATCGCACCCGGCCGCCGACCGCTTGACGATTCGTGACCGCTGGTCATACGATTACCAGCGGTCGCGCCGCCGCGGCCGCCGCACGACCCGACGATCATGGGCATCCCCGAACGCAAGGAACGCGAGTTCAAGCGCCGCGAGCGCGAGATCCTCCAGGCCGCCCTGCGCCTGTTCGACGGCGACGACTGGGAGCTGGTCACCATCGAGCGCATCGCGCAGGAGGCCGAGATCGGCAAGGGCACGGTCTACCTGCACTTCCCGAGCAAGGAAGACATCTACGGCCGGCTCGCGCTCGACTTCTCCCGCCAGCTCCTCGCCAAGCTGCAGAAGATCGACCCCGCCCTGCCGGTGCTCGATCGTCTCGGCGTCGCCATTCGCGTCATCTTCGACGCCCACCTCGCCGGCCGCCGCTACCAGCGCATCGTCGACTACTGCAACCGCGAGGACTTCCGCCGCCGCCTCGACGAGGCGACCCGCGCCGACCTGCAGCGCATTGACGACCAGATCACCGCGCTGGTGATGGCATCGGTGCAGGACGGGATCGAGCAAGGGATCTTCCCCGACCGTCCGCTCGAGACGCTGCTCTGGGCCCCGCACGCGACGCTGATCGGCGCCGTGCGCATGCTGAGCGGCAACTGCGCCTGCGTCGAGATCCCCGACGCCGAAGCTTTCATCGGCGAGGTGACGCGCTTCATGCTCGCCGGCCTGCTCGCTCCCGCGGCCGCAACGCCGCCGCCGCCCGCGCGTACTTCCACGCGCCAGAAAGGATCGCTGGTCACATGAGGAGACTTCCACTGCTGCTGCTCGCCGCCCTCGTCGGCGCAGCGGCGGCTTCATCCGCACAGGAGGCGCCGGCTGCGGCGAACGTGCCCGCGACAGCCCGTGCCTTGTCGTTGCCGGAGGCATTGGAGCTCGCCGACAAAGCGAGCGAGAGCGTGCGCGTCGCCGAGGCCGAGGTGAAGCGCGCCGAGGCGCAGAAGCGGCAGGCGAGGAGCGAGCGCTTTCCCCAGCTCGACGCCTCGAGCAGCTACACGCGGACGCTGCACAGCGAGTTCGAGGACGTCGACCTCGACTTCGGCGGCGGGGAAGGGGACTCGAGCAGCCTCTCCGACCTGCCGTTCGGCCAGCGCAACCAGTACCGCCTCGGGCTGGTGGTCAACCAGAGCCTGTGGTCCGGCGGCCGCATCACGGCGCGGACGCGCGCCGCCTCGGCCGCCGTCGACGCCACCTGGGCCGGCCTCGCCGCCGCGCGGGCCGAGCTCCGGCTCACCGTCACCCAGGCCTACTTCGACGCGCTGCTGCTCGACCGCCTGGTCGACATCTCCGAGCAGACGCTCGCGCAGGCTGACCGCGCCTTCGAGCAGACGAAGCTCGCCCACCAGGTCGGCAACCAGTCCGAGTTCGAGCTGCTGCGGGCGCAGGTGAGCCGCGACAACGTCCGCCCGGCGCTGGTGCAGCGTCGCGCCGACCGCGACCTTTCCTACGCACGGCTGGCGCAGCTGCTCGACTTGCCACCGAACGAGCCGCTCCAGCTCACCACCAGCTTCGCCGACTTCGCGACCTGGGATGCCCAGGGCACCGTCCCTACCGTCGCCGACCGCGCCACGTGGCTGGCGAAGGTTACCGACGACCGCGTGCCGGTGCGCCAGGCGACCGCGGCGGTCGCGGTGCAGGAGCAGCAAGTCAAGATCGCGCACGCCGAACGGCTGCCCAGCGTCGGCGCCAGCTCCGACTACGGCCGCGTCGCCTATCCCGCCGGCGGGCTGCCGGAGTGGGGCGATACGCGCACCAACTGGACCGTCGGCCTCGGCCTGCGCGTGCCGCTGCTCACCGGCGGCCGCCTGGCGGCGCAGGAAGGCGCGGCGCGCGCGACGCTCGACGAAGCGCGGGCCCGGCTCGACCAGACGCGCGAAGCGGCGTGGCTCGACGCCCGCGACGCCCTCGATCGCCTCGCCGCCGCCGAGGCGGTGTTCCAGGCCGCCTTCGGCACCATCGCCCAGGCGCAGCGCGCCTACGAGATCGCCGAGCTGCGTTACCGCGAAGGCCTGTCGACGCAGCTCGAGCTCAACGACACCCGCATCCAGCTCACCTTCGCGCAGGGCAACGCCGCGCTCGCCGCCCGCAACCTGCAGGTGGCGCGCGCCCGCGTCGCCCTGCTGCCGGACCTGCCGCTCGGCGCCGGCGCCGGCACCACGCTCACCGCCGCCTCCGCCGGCGTCAGCGCCCCCACTCCCACCGCTCCGGCCGCGAGCGTTACGCCCGTCGGCTTCTGAGGACCCACGTCATGAACCGCTCCTTCCGTTCGTTCCCACGTGCCGCCGCCGTCCTGGCTGTCGGCGCGCTCGCTCTAGCCGCCTGCGGCGGCAAGCAGGAGGCCGCCGCCAAGCCCAAGGACGAGGCGCTCGCCGTCGGCACCGAGAGCGTCTACCGCGTCGAGCCGACTCGCCTCGCCACCGGACCGCTGATCTCCGGCTCGCTCGAGGCGGAGAAGGAGGCCACCGTCGCCGCCGAGGTGCCGGGCGCCGTCCTCTCCGCGTCGGTGGAGGAGGGGACGCCGGTCGCCGCCGGCACGCTGCTCGCCCGCATCGATGACAGCGCGATCCGCGAGTCGGTGCTTTCGGCGCAGAGCGCGGTGCGCTCCGCCGACCAGCAGGTGACGGTGGCGAAGCGCAACGCCGAGCGCGCCGAGGCGCTGCTCAAGGGCGGCGCCATCGCCGAGCGCGACACCGAGGTGGCGCGCTGGAACGTCACCAGCGCGCAGGCCGGCCTCGCCGACGCGCGCTCGCGGCTCAGCTACGCGCGCGAGCAGCTCGCCAAGACCCAGGTTCACGCGCCCTTCCGCGGTGTCGTCAGCAAGAAGTCGGTGACGCCCGGCGACACCGTGCAGCCGGGAACGCCGCTCTACACGGTGGTCGATCCGACGCGCATGCGCTTGGTCGCCCACGTGCCGGCGGAAGGGATCGCCGGTCTGCAGGTGGGCACGCCGGTCGATTTCGTCGTCTCCGGCCTCGGCGACAAGCCCTTCACCGGCACCGTGCAGCGCATCAACCCGGTGGCCGATCCGACGACGCGGCAGGTCGAGATCCACGTCGCGTTGCCCAACGAGGGCGGCCGCCTGGTCTCCGGCCTCTTCGCCGAGGGACGCGTCGCCACCGCGGTGCGCAACGCTCTCGCCGTGCCCGCCGCCGCGGTCGACCGCAGCCTCGGTGCGCCGGCGGTGCTGCGCGTCGCCGGCGGCCGCGTCGAGCGCGTGCCGGTGCAGCTCGGCATCGCCGACGACGACAGCGAGAAGGTCGAGGTGCTCTCCGGCCTCGCGCAGGGCGACCTCGTGCTGCTCGGCGCCGCGCGCGCCATCACGCCCGGCGCCAAGGTGATCGTGCAGAACGCGCCTGTGCCTGCGGCCAAACCGGCCCGCGAAGCGAACGGAGCGTAAGAGCGATGTTCCTCTCCGACCTCGCCATCAAGCGCCCCACCGTCACCGTGGTGACGATGCTGGCGCTCGTCATCTTCGGCATCTTCGCGCTCTGGTCGCTCAAGGTCGACGAGTTTCCCGACGTCGCCGAGCCGGTCATCGCGGTGTCGATCGTC
>Ga0134123_10002754_pt1 | contig 11471 bp, 13 predicted proteins | sample KB303_FD_96460 | JGI IMG/M metagenome (GOLD analysis project Ga0134123, IMG submission 96460) | Terrestrial soil microbial communities without Nitrogen fertilizer from Kellogg Biological Station, Michigan, USA - KB3-0-3 | ecosystem: Environmental > Terrestrial > Soil > Unclassified ...
CACCGCCGGCATCGGCGATCGATTCGATCTCTCGGTGGCCGTGCCGGTGATCACGAACGATCTGACGGTCGTCTCGCACGGGACGATCCATCGCCTGGGCACGACCAACCCGCTCACCCACTTCTTCCGGCAGTCCAATGGCGACGTCGGAGAAACCCGCACCTTCTGGGCTGGACGGAGAGTCAGCGGACTGGGCGACGTGACGCTCCGGATGAAGGGCGCGCTGAGCAAGCGGCAATCGTCGGGCGTGGCGGTTGGGGTCGACATCAGACTGCCGACGGGCAACGAAATGGAGCTGCTCGGCAGCGGCACGGCGACGGTCCGGCCCTTCGCCGTGTGGTCGGCGGCGTTCGGTCGCCTTTCACCGCATCTGAACGGCGGCTACGCATGGAGCGGATCGAGTGTGCTCGCCGGGAATCCGGCCACCGGCGAACTCGGCGATTTTCCCGATCACGCGACGTATGCGGCCGGCGCGGAGGTCACCGTCAACAAGTACATGACCGCCATTCTCGACGTGCTGGGCCGCTACGATATCGACACGAAGCGGCTCGTGTCCGAGCAATTCCACGCGTTAGACGCGAACCAGACGGCGTTCCCGAACGTCACGTTCGTGACCGACAGCTACAACGCGCTGAGCGGGGCTCTCGGACTCAAAACGAATATCGTGAACCAGCTGCTGCTGGATGTGAATCTGCTGTTCAAACTCGACGAGCACGGCCTGCGCGACAAGGTCACGCCGCTTGTCGGCCTGGAGTACACGTTCTGATGCCGTCGCAATCGACCGCTACCGTCAACGACGTTCACTGCCACTTTCTCTCTCCGCGATTCCTTGAGGCGCTGGGCCGCGAGAAGCACGGCGCCGGTGGAGCGACGAGCGCACAGATCGCCCGCGAGCTGGGCTGGGACGATCCGTGCTCGGTCGAACTGCTGGCCGATCGATGGGTGGCCGAACTGGACAGACATCACGTGTCCAGAGCCGCGCTGATTGGCAGCGTGGCTGGAGATGAAGAGTCGGTGGCGGCTGCCGTGGTCCGGCATCCGCGACGCTTCGTCGGGTTCTTCGTGATCAACCCCACGGCGCCGGATGCGGCCGAGCGTGCCCGGCGTTCGTTCGGCGAGCTGGGCCTTCGCACGGCATGTCTCTTTCCGGCGCTGCACCGCTACACGCTCGACAGCGAACCGGTCGCAAAGGTGTTCGAGATCGCGGCGACGCACGGCGGCGCGATCTTCGCGCACTGCGGACACCTCATGATTGAAGCGCGCGCGAAGCTGGGCCTGCCCGGCGTCCGCGACCTGAGGTTCGGCGATCCGCTGGCGCTGGCGGCGACCGCCAGCCAGTTTCCAGCGGTGCCCGTCATCGTTCCGCACTTCGGCGCTGGTTTTTTCCGCGAGGCGTTGATGGCGGCCGACGTGTGCCCGAGCATTCACTTCGACACGTCCAGCTCCAACAGCTGGATGAAATTCATTCCGGGCTTGTCGCTGTGCGAAGTCTTCCGCCGCGCGCTCGCGGTCGTCGGATCAGACCGCCTGATCTTCGGCACCGATTCGTCGTCGTTTCCGCGCGGGTGGCGTCAGGTGATTCACGGCGCCCAGCAGACGGCGCTCGAAGAAGCGGGAGTCGAAGCCTCGGTCGCCGCGCGGATCTTCAGCGGAAATTTCGAGCGGATTTTTGGCGACGCCTGACCGGCCGCCAATCCTACTTCTTGACGATCCGCCCGAACATGTGGCCGCCGCCGCGGCCGGCGTGTTCCCAGGTGCCGGCGTAGCGATCGCCGTAGAAGAAGACGCGGGCTGTAAACGTGCCCATCGAGGGGATCGAGAAATCCGTGATGGTGATCATCGGCGTGTCGTCCACGAACTTCATCGTGACGACGATGGGGAGCGTGATGCCGTTTTCGCCGATCGTCGCATTGAACCGCCACTGGTCGTCGCCGACCTTCTCGACGCTGGCGATGTCGTAATGGTCCTCACGCGGAGCCTGACTCTCCCGGCCCGCGATGGTGAAGCTCCCGACCAGTGACACGTTCTGCATCCGCTCGGCGAAAGAGCGCTCCGCCTCGGGCAGGTTCACCGTTTCGACGCGGGATCCGACGCCAAGCTTCGCCATGATGAATCCGACGCCGCCGGCGAGCAGCAGGAGCACCAGGACCAGGACGAGCTTCACAAAGGCCTTCATCGGAACCTCGCGTGGAGACGCGGCCGATGGTACTGCATAATGCTCGCAAAGAGGCTCGAGCGTCCGGGAGGTGCTGCATGAAAACCGCGTACGAACTTGCGATGGAGCGGCTGCGCAAGCAGGATCGCGAGGCCGGTATCGAAGCGCGCACCGTGACTGACGAGCAGAAGGCCGAGATTGCCGAAGTCAGGCGCGTGTACAAAGCCAGGATCGCCCAGGAAGAAGTGATGTTCGAATCGAAGTTGAGGGCCAGCCTGGACCCGGGCGAGCGGGAGACTTTACAGCTTCAGCTTCGCCACGAACGTGAGCGGCTCACCTCTGAACAGGAAGCGAAAATCGAAAAAATACGCCAGCGAGCCTCGTAGGCCCCCTCCCGCCCTCCTCTCCTTCCCAGAACGGCGCAGCTCGGCCGCGTTTTTGCGACGTCATATGGAGTCAGCCCGACCCGGTTGGTGTTAAACCCTGACGATGACGGGGGTTAGCGACAGGGGACGGCCCAGGAATTCGGTGTCAGGCTGACGTTTTCGTCACCTGGTGTTCCGTTTGAGACCTGCTGAGGGATGACCTCGGCACGATAAGAAAAGAGAGCGACCCATGAAGAACGCAAAACGGTTTACCGGCGTCCTCGTGTTCGCCATCGCGATCAGCGCGCCCGCGCTGGTCTATGCGCAGCAGCCCAACGCGGCTGGCCGCGTGAAAGTCGTGTCGGGCACGGCGTTCATCGTCCGCAACGGCGCGCAGGTGCCGGCCAAAGCGGGTGATGCCGTTCTAGAGTCCGACGTCCTTCGAACCGGTTCAGACGGCCGGCTCGGCGTGACGCTCAAGGACGACACGCGCGTGTCGCTCGGACCAACGAGCGAAGTGCGCCTGGACAAGTTCACCTACGCGCCCACCGAAGGGAATCTGGCGCTCGCGCTGAAAGTCGTCCGCGGCGTCGCCGCGTACGTCTCTGGCCGAATCGCCAAGCTCTCGCCGGATGCGGTGCACCTTGAAACGCCAGCGGCGATTGTTGGCGTCCGCGGGACGACGCTCGCGATTCGCGCCGGCGCCTGAACGATGAAGCGATGATTGACCCCCGGACCATCGCACCCAGGCTCGTCGTTCTCGGTCTCGCAGCGGCAGCGGCGTTTGCTGCGGCGTGCGGCCCCAAGAGCGTGGCCGGGCCGAATCGTCCGGATGGCGCGTTGATCGTTCTCCTGCCCGACGAAGACGGATCGACCGGCCGGGCTTCCGTTTCGAACCCGGCCGGTTCGGTAGACCTGACCACGGCCCGCCGCGCCAGCAACGTCGTGGCGAACCAGCAGCCTGGCCTCGTGACCATGAGCGAGGCAGACGTGAAACGCCTTTTTGGCGACGCACTGTCCGCCCTGCCGCCGGCGCCTCAAAGCTTCGTGCTCTATTTCCGTTTCGAATCCGACGAGTTGACCGAAGAATCCAAGGCGCTCGTCCCGAAGATCCTCGCCACCGTCAAAGGCCGGACTGACCCGGAAGTCGTCGTGGTCGGACATACCGACACGATGGGATCGCCGAGCGCGAATTTCGCCCTCGGTCTGAAACGGGCGGGCGCGGTGCGCGAACTGCTGGTGGCGTCGGGACTCGACGCCGCGACGGTTGAAGCGACATCCCTTGGCGAGTCCTTCCTGCTGATTCGTACCGCCGACGAGACGCCAGAACCACGCAACCGCCGCGTCGAGATCGCGGTCAAATAGCGTGTCGTGCCTGCACCGGTTTCTCGCCGACTGATTTTCCTCTGTGGCCTGGTGCCGGCCGTGCTGGCCACCGCGGTCGCACTTGCCCGCCCTGCTCTCTTCACCTCTCTCGACAGCGCGTCGTACGACACGCTGCTGCGCTGGTCCCAATGGAAGACACCCGACGACCGCATCGTGATCGTCGACATCGACGAGAAGAGCCTGTCGGAAGTCGGACAATGGCCGTGGCGGCGCGACGTCATGGGCGAGCTGATCACGAAGCTCCGCGACAAGGGCGCCACGATCGTGGCACTCGACATCGTATTTTCGGAGCCGGATCGTTACCAGTCCGTGATTCCCATCGGCGATCCATCGAATCCGCGGCAGATATCAGGGACACCGGACGAACTGCTCGCCAGCGATCTGCGCGGCGGAAAGGTGATCCTCGGATACGCGGCCACCTTCGAACCGGGCGCTTCGACCGGTGGCCGTTGCCTGCTCGACCCGCTCAACCTGGCGACGCTGCACTCGCAGGATCCCGACGAAGACCAGCCGCTTTTCGAAGCGACGAGCGCGGTCTGCAACCTGCCGATGCTGATGCAGCCAGGCGTGAAATCCGGCTTCATGAACGCCGCGCCCGATGCCGACGGCATCCTCCGGCGGGCGCCCCTTCTCATCGAACTCGAAGGGCACGTGTACCCGAGCCTGGCGACGGCGGCGGTGTTGAGCGCCACCCAAGTGCGCGACACCGCGCTGTGGGTCTCCACGATCAATTCTTCCCTGCTCATGCTGGACGACGGCATCGTGCCGGTCGACGGCAGGAGCAACCTGCTGTTGCGCTATCGGGGGAAGAAACGCACGTTCCCGTATCTCTCGGCTGCCGAGGTGCTCAGCGGCAAGGTCCCCGAGGCGGCGGTTCGCGACAAGATTGTTTTCGTCGGCACCACCGCGCTCGGCACACGCGAAGTCGTCGCCACGCCGCTCGATACGTTGTTTGTCGGGGTGGAGGTGCAGGCGACGATCGCCGACAACCTCCTGCAACAAGACTTCCTGCATCGTCCGGTCGGCGGATCGACGTTCGAAAGTCTCTCGGCGCTCGTGGCGGGATTGATCGTCACCGTCGCCGTGACGTCGATGGGCCTGGTCTCTGGCGGCTCCGCCGGCGCGCTGGCGCTGATCGTGCTCTGGGCCGGCGCGGCCTGGCTTCTCGAAACACAGGGATTGTTTCTCTCGCCTTTATTTCCGTCGACCAGCGTCGTCCTGGCGTTCGCGACGATGACGATTGGCAAGTTCGGCGTCGAGCGGCACCGGGCCGAGACCGCCATCAAGCAGATCGACAGCGCCGTGCAGCTCGCCGAAGAAGCCGGGCAACAGAAAAGCAACGCGCAACGCCTCATGATCGAGACGCTTCTGTCGCTGACGGAAACCCGCGATACCGAAACCGGCAAACATTCGCGCCGGACTTCGCAGTACGCAAGAGTACTGGCGACGGAACTGGCGAAACATCCGTCGTTTCAAACGTACCTCACTAGTGAACGGATCGATCTCCTCGCGAGCCTGGCGCCGCTGCACGACATCGGAAAGGTCGGAGTACCGGACGCGGTGTTGAACAAGCCGGGCGCGTTGACGCCCGAGGAGCTCGCCGAAATGAGGCGCCATCCTATCTACGGCCGCGACGTCATCGTGCGCGCCGAAAAGGAGGCGGGCATTACCGACGACGGCATCCTGGGAATGGCCAAGGAGATCGTCTACACGCACCACGAGAAGTGGGATGGCACCGGCTATCCGAACGGCCTGGGCGGCAGCGACATCCCTGTGCCCGGGCGGGTGATGGCGCTCGTCGATGTCTACGACGCGTGCACGACGCGGAGCCTCTATCGCGCGCCGATGTCGCACGATCAGGTGATCAGTTTCATTTCCGCAGGCCGGGGAACCCATTTCGATCCGGCGGTCGTGGACGCGTTTCTCAAGGTCGCACCAATCTTGTTGATCGTTTCGCAGGAAGGCGACCTTCGACGGTAGGATTTGTAATAGTCACCTCTCAGAGAGACTTTGTTCTCTCACCTCATCACCTTCCCGAAAGCCAGCCTCGTTCTGTCGCCTTTTGTCTTAGGAAACTGGTGAAAATCGAGCACTTGCCGGATGGTACGGTTCTGGCGAAGAAATCGTCAGTTTTCTTACATTACGGAGGCTAAATGTCACCGACGGTTCCGGCCGGGGATCCTGTGAGCCGGCCCGAGAAGGTCGCAACGTTTGTCAGCCGGTCCGACCCGCGGGCAACGGCCGTGGTTGACGATCTCAATGCCTTCTCATCGGAGCGATCGCTGTCGACAGAGACGCGCTCACTCGAAAAAGCCTCTCCCGGTGCCCTTCATCGTCCGGCCTCCGAGCCCAGGACGTCGCGCTGGCCGTTGATCTTTTCGGCGGCGGCTGGAGCAGTGGCGTTAATAGTCAGCGGCATCTTCTTTGGTCCTTCGCTGTTCAATCTCTCGGAATCCGGCGGTCCGGCGCTCAAGCCCGGCCGCGTGACGATCGGCACGACTCCGCTTGGTGCGATGGTCATGGTCGACGGAGTCTCGCGCGGCCTGACACCGGTCACCATTCAGCTGGATCCCGGACCTCACAACGTCGTACTTCAGCGCAACGGCGTCGAGCGCACGATGGCGATCCAGGTGGCGTCGGGCGCGGAACTCACCCAGCAATATGAGTTCGCGGCCGAACCACCGCCCACTCTGTCGTCAGTCAACATCACGACCGATCCGCCCGGCGCGCGCGTGACGGTGGACGGCGAATTACGCGGCACTTCGCCGCTGTCGGTGACTGGGTTGTCCCCGGCCAATCACAAAGTGACTGTCGTCGGCGACGGAGGCACCGTCGAACGGCAGATTGTGACGGCAGCCGGAGTCACTTCGTCGCTCGTCGTGGCACTGCCCAAGACCGGAGCGGTTTCGGCCGGATGGCTGGCCCTCAGCGCACCGTTTGAGGTGCAGGCGGTCGAGCGCGGCGATGTCATCGGCTCGAGCGCGTCGCCGCGATTCATGGTACCGGCTGGCACCCACGAAATGGACCTCGTCAACGAGTCGCTCGGGTTCAGCGAACACCGGCGGATCGAGGTGAACCCGGGCGGTACGGCAACGATCAAGATCGATGCGCGCGGCTCGCTGAGCATCAACGCGCGTCCCTGGGCGGAAGTGATCCTCGACGGCAAGTCGGCCGGCCAGACGCCGCTCGCAAACCTGAATGTCTCGCTCGGTTCCCATCAGCTGGTGTTCCGCCACCCCGATCTCGGCGAACGGCAGCAGACCGTCACGGTGACGGCCAAGGCCCCGACTCGAGTGGCGATTGATCTCACGAGATGAGCGTTATGAAATCTGCACTCTTCTTTGTCGCAGCGCTGCTGATTGCCGAGGCCGCCGCGCCTCAGGACGCGCTGACCGCCGCCAAGGATCTCTACGCATCCGCCGCTTATGAAGACGCCCTGGCCGCGCTGACGCGCGTCAAGGAAAGCGCGCCCGAGCTCGCCCAGCAGGCCGACGAGTACCGCGCCTTTTCCCTGTTCGCGCTCGGACGCACGTCAGAGGCTGAAGCCGTTGTCGAAAGCGTGATCCGCAAGGATCCGTTCGCCGTGCCGGACGCCCGTGATGCGTCACCGCGGATCAACGAGATGTTCGGCCAGGTGCGAAAGCGCCTGCTGCCCGACATGATTCGCGACGAATACAAGAGCGTCCGCGCGACGCTGGACAAGGGTCAACTCTCCGCCGCCGTGCCTTCGCTGAACAAAGTGCGGCGCATGCTCGATCAAGCCAAGTCGCTCGGCGTGATGGACCAGACGCTGAACGATCTCGACGTCCTGGTCGGCGGATTCATCGATCTCGCCAAGTCGAAGGCCGACCTCGCGAGCGCAGAAGCCGCGGCAAAGGCCGTGGCACCGTCCCCTGCTGCCATTCCGCCGCCGGCCGCTCCCGCCGCCGCCTTGCCGACCCGTCCAGACGGCGGGGCGAAAGGGCCGCGCGTTTATTCGGTGGCCGATAAGGACGTCGTGGCTCCGGTCGTAATCCGACAGAGCACGCCGACGATCCCATACAGCGTGGCCCGCACCATGGTCGGCCAGTCGGGTGTGCTCGAAATCGTCATCAACGAAAAGGGCGATATCGAAGGCGCCTTGATGCGCGAGCCGGTCAACAATGTCTTCGACACGGCTGTGCTGTTGGCCGCCAAGACGTGGAAGTACCGTCCGGCTATGAAGGAAGGTCAGCCGGTCAAATACATGAAGCGAGTGGGCGTGTCGCCGGCGGCGCTCGCGAAGAAAGAGGAATAAATGATCGCCCGCGTTGGCGTGGCCTTGCTGTTTCTCGTCTCCTGCGGCACTGCATTTCTGATCGGCAGAACGGCACAAGCCCCCACTCCCGGACCGCAATTGACGAACCGGACGCGCGGGGGCCTCCGCATGCTGCTCGATGCGCCGCAGCTTGGTGGCTCGGAAGTGTCGGCCGGTGAGCGAACCTATCCTGCCAATTACACGTCGGCCGAACACACGCACCAGTCCATCGAAATCATTTACGTGTTGTCCGGCGAATTCCAGCACGAGATCAACGGTCAGACGCACGTACTGACGACGGGCATGCTCGGATTCGTCAAGCCGGGCGACAAGGTGCGGCACAAGACCGGAGCCGTGCCCGCGAAAACGTTGATGGTGTGGGTACCCGGCGGGGACGGAACCGACCTCGCGAAGGGCTGGGTTTCAGATCCCGCTCACTAGTGTCCGCCGAAGACCTGATACCCGCGCTTCCGTAGACTCTCAGCAAGCATCATCTCCATGGCCTTGGCCCTCTCGTATGGCATCGGGTTCAGATGCTCGTACAGCCTGGGCACGAGGCGCACACCGTGCTTCCTGACGACACGCGCGGCCTTCACACCGTTCTTGTGATTCTGAAAGCGCTCTTCAGGCGAGAGTCCGGTCATGCCGACGTAGTACCCGGCTTTCCCGTCGCCGCTCGGGTTTTCCAGGTAAACGACGTACACAGCGTGATGCCCAGGAGCGGGCGCCGGCTTCTTGGGTGTCTTCACCTTATGGTCTGTCCCGGTCCTGATATTCTGCCAGCATGCGCCTCCTGCTGATCAGCAGTTCGACGCTCTATGGCTCGGGCTATCTCGACTACTGCGCCGCGGCGATTACAACGTTCCTGGGACCCGCAATCACGCGCGTGTTTTTCGTCCCGTATGCCGTTCGCGACCGGGACGCCTACGCCGCCAGGGTCCGCGAACGGTTCGCGCGGCTCGGCCTGGCATTGGATTCGGTGCATGACGCGGTGAAAGGTCCGGTGCACGCCGTCGAGAACGCACAGGCGATCTTCGTCGGCGGCGGCAATACGTTCCGGCTGATCGATGCGCTGTGGAAGGAGCACCTGATCGAACCGATCCGGACGCGGGTCGGCAGCGGGATGCCGTACATCGGATCGAGCGCCGGATCGAACGTCGCGTGTCCGACGATGAAGACGAGCAACGACATGCCGATCGTTGAACCGCCGACATTCGACGCGCTTGGACTCGTGCCCTTCCAGATCAATCCCCATTACGTCGATCCGGCGCCGGGGTCGACGCACATGGGCGAGACGCGGGAAGAACGGATTCGCGAGTTTCACGAGGAAAACGACGCCCCGGTGATCGGCCTGCGCGAAGGCGCGTGGCTCGAGATCGGCGGACGCAGCCTCTCGCTTCGCGGCACGACGGGCGCGAAGCTGTTCCAGCGCGGTCAATCGCCGGCCGAGCTGGCCGCCGGCGCCTCCATCGATTTCCTGTTGTAAATCCCCCAGGGGCTGCCTAGATTGCACACGGGAGGTTGTGATGGCAGACAAGTGCGCACATCCGGCCTGCAGCTGCACGGTCCAGAAGGGCGGTCAGTGGGGAAAATACTGCAGCGAGTACTGCAAGAAACAGGCAGACCACCTCGAACTTCGCTGCGAGTGCCGTCACCCCGAATGCAAGTAACGAGTCTGCACGACGTTGCAGATTCATGCTTGTTGCAGATTTTTCGCAGCAGGCGTACGTTGGAAGCATGGTTATTTCGCCAGAACGACGTGCTTCAACGCGCCGGATGCTCGCCGTGTGCGCTGCTCTTGTCCTCGCAACCATCCTGGCGGCCTGCGGAAAGAGCGGGATGCAGCAGGCCGAAGAGCGGGGTGAAATCACGCTCAGCCGGTCGGAGACTGCGGTCGTGATCGAAAACCGGGCCGGACGGCCGGCGTTGAATGTCCGCGTCACGATCGACGCCGGCGACGCCGGGCTCTTCTTCGCCGTTCTCCCGACGATGGAAAAAGCCGAGCGCAGGACGATTCCGTTCCAGATGTTCAGGACCGAAGACGGCTCGCTGTTCAGCGCCGCCGACAGCATGCCGAAGGAAGTCAGGCTGGAAGGGAAAGACACACTGAACAACGACTACCTGGTCACGCTGCCCTGGGAGCGGGGACGCTAGGGGTTCTCAGGGTTCTCAGGGTTCTCAGGGTTCTCAGGGTTCTCAGGGTTCTCAGGGTTCTCAGCGGTTCTCAGAGTTCAGGATTCGATCGCGACCACGCTTGTTACTTCTTCGACCGTCGTCAAACCCTCCCGCAGGAGAATCGCCGAGTACTTTTTCAGGTCGATCATGCCGGCGTTGAGCGACGCTTCGGCAATCTCCTCGGCGCGCTTGCCGGTTCCGACCATGTGCCGCAGCGTCGGGTTCATCCGCATCACTTCGTAGATGCCGATGCGTCCGCGCACGCCGCGGCCGCCGCATTCAGTGCAGCCCCTGCCGCGAAAAATCTTCGTGCCCGGATCCAGTCCGAAAAACGCGCAGGTGTCGGGCTCGGCCTCGTACTCTTCCTTGCACGCCTGGCAGAGCCGTCTCGCCAACCGCTGCGCGATGACGCCAACCGTGGACGACGAGACGAGAAACGGCTCGATGCCCATTTCGTTCAACCGCGTAAATGCCGCGGCGGCGTTGTTGGTGTGGAGCGTCGTGAAGACCAGGTGACCGGTCAGCGCCGCTTCGACCGCCGTATGAGCCGTTTCCTTGTCGCGGGTCTCCCCGACGAGCAGGATGTCGGGATCCTGCCGCAGGAAGGCGCGCAGGATCGACGCGAAGGTGAGCCCGATGTCGGAGTTCGCCTGAATCTGCGTGACTCCCGGCAGGTCGTACTCGATCGGATCTTCAGCCGTCGAAATGTTCACGCCCGGCTCGTTGATTTCCGCGAGGGCCGAATAGAGCGTGGTGGTCTTGCCCGAACCGGTCGGGCCCGTCACGTAGATGATCCCGTACGGCTGATTGATCATCTCGCGCACCAGCGCCAGCGTCGGCGGATGCGAGATCAGCTTGTCGAGCCCCAACGTGGTGTTCGACTTGTCGAGAATGCGCATGCAGATCTTCTCGCCCCACTTGCCCGGCACGGTGGAGACGCGAAAATCAATCGGCTTCCCTTCCATCGTCACGCTGATCCGGCCGTCCTGGGGCAGCCGCTTCTCGGAAATATCGAGCCGGCTCAGAATCTTCACCCGCGAGACGAGACCGAGCTGCACCTTCTTGGGCAGCTTCTGCAGGACCTGCAGGACCCCGTCAATCCGGAACCGGACCG
>Ga0134123_10002755_pt1 | contig 11468 bp, 9 predicted proteins | sample KB303_FD_96460 | JGI IMG/M metagenome (GOLD analysis project Ga0134123, IMG submission 96460) | Terrestrial soil microbial communities without Nitrogen fertilizer from Kellogg Biological Station, Michigan, USA - KB3-0-3 | ecosystem: Environmental > Terrestrial > Soil > Unclassified ...
CAATGGTCGGAATTAGATAAACTAATTGCTGATTTAAATGAATTAACAAAAAAATAATGTTGCTGTTGCCTACTTTTTGTTGAAAGTAAAAAAATATATAATGCAAAGACAAAAAATAGTATTAACTCAAAAAACTCTTGAACTTTTACAAGAAAAACAAAAAAAGTTGGACATTTTTATTCATCAGCAAAATAAATTAGATTTACAAAATACTTTTTATTTGCGAAAAATTGCTTTATTTGTTGAAATCGGAGAGGTAGCCAATGAATTAAAATCTTTTAAATACTGAAAAAAAGATAAAAAAGTAAATTTAGAAAAAGTACAAGAGGAATTAATTGATTGTTTGCATTTTTTTTTAAGCCTAGCTAACTCTGCTAAAGTTAATTTTGTTGCTTACCATTTTCAAAATTTTTTACATGAGAGAGATTTAGTTCTAAATAACCTGCTGCTTAGCCTTTTTGAAAGAACCAAAAAACTTAATTTGCCTCGAAAAAGAAAAATAGAGGGCAAAATTAGTAAAACTGAAAAAAATTATCAAAATTGACTGCGAACTTTTGAAAAAATATGCTGGCAAGCAAAACTTAATGAAGCAAAGTTATTGGAAGTTTACACCAAAAAAAACCAAGTTAATCAACAAAGACAGTTAGAAAATTATTAATAATATTTTTATGCTCGCTCACGATTTTTTATTTTGCTTTCTATTAAATTATGTTAAATTTAGATAGTTAAGACTAGTTCTAACACGATGGGAAAATTTACTTTTATGCTTTTGTATTTATTGAACCAAAATAGCAAAAAGAGAATGTTAACAATAAAAAAAGTTAGCAAACTTGCGATACTCATAACAAATTATTTATGCATTTTGAACTTTGACACGCTTTTTATTATTTATGAGACAAAAATTGTTATATGGGAAAAACAAATCCAACTAACAAAAAAGGTAGTTTAACTATTATTACTGGTCCAATGTTTGCCGGAAAGACGGAAGAATTATTACGACAAATTCGGCGAGCTCAATACGCCCAAAAGGAAATCCTGATTTTCAAATCTTCGTTAGATAATCGTTATTCAACAACAGAAATAACTTCTCACATAAATAATAAAACAACTGCTATAATAATCAACAAAAGTAAAGAAATATATACTCATCTAAAAAAGAAGCCAAAAACAGAAATTGTTTTTCTTGATGAACTGCACTTCTTTGACCCAAAAATTGTCAAAACTTTGAATAAATTAGCCAAAGAAGGATACCAAATAATAACAACTGGTTTAGATCAAGATTTTCGAGGAAAGCCATTTGAAAATACTTCCTTTTTGTTAGCTTTAGCAGAAAAAGTTATTAAGTTAACTGCCATTTGTCGAGTTTGCAACGGAGAAGCCAATATGACCCAAAGGCTAATTGGCGGTCAACCGGCTTTAACTACTGACCCAGTCATTTTGGTTGGAGGACAAGAGGCTTATGAAGCTCGCTGTCGTTCTTGTCATATTGTGGGTAAATTAGCTACTTTTGTTGAAGAAAGAAGTGATTATCCTTAAATTTAAAAAAGCATTAGCTTAATTAGACAACATAATAGTTCTGAGAGTGAAGCAAAAAAAAACAACTCTAAATTAATTTGAAGAAATTTTAGATAAACTATTTAGTAGCATTTCCCGTGCTTTTTTACGAATATGGCGACAAGTAATCTGAAAAAGTTCCGAAGTTTCTCAAAAAAAAGCTTCTTGCGAATCTTGAGGGAGTCAACCTTTCACATAAACTAGCTGGCGGACTTTTTCTAAACTTTCCAGATAATTAGCTCAAGCGAAATCAATTTTTCGCACTAATTGTGATTTTATGTATTGTTGGGATTCTAGATGTTTAGGTAACTTCTTTTGTTTTAAAATCATAGTAAAAACATTGGGGCTAGCAAGTATTTTTTGGCGATAACTATAGATTGTTTGCCGTTGATGATTAATTAAAAGGTCGTAATTCAAAGTATATTGACGGTTGGCAGCTTGACCATTACGAATTACTTCTTGTGGTTCAGCCACCATCATATTGAATCATTTTCCTTTTAAAGGTTTCCGGAAAAGTTCTCGCAAATTGTTGCCATAAAAAATTCTGGCAATTTGTTCTTTTATTTCGTAGTTTTTAATCAAATCATCTTCTAGTGAAACGTAAAATTGGCTCTCGCCAGGGTCTCCCTGTCGCCCAGCTCTTCCGCGCAATTGATTATCAATTCGACGGCTGAAATTTCTTTCAACTCCGATTACTAACAAACCTCCGGCTTGGCGGCTTTCTTCAGTTAAAACAATGTCGGTTCCACGCCCAGCCATATTAGTTGAAATAGTTACTGCGCCTAGCTCGCCGGCTCTCTTAATAATTCGGGCTTCTTCTTGATGGTTGACAGCATTCAATTTATAATGAAAAATTCCTTCTTTGGTAAGCAAGTCTGAAATATATTCAGAAACATCTAAATTAGGAGAACCTACTAAAATTGGTCGTTTTTTAGTTTGTTCGTTTTTTTTAATTCTTTGGATAACTGCTCGATATTTGCTTTCTTTGTCCAGAAAAATTAAGTCATCATGGTCTTTACGGATTAATTTTTTGTAAGGACGAATAGCGATTACTTCCATTCCATAGACTTGGCGGAATTCTTCGGCCTCAGTCATGGCAGTTCCAGTCATACCAGCAACTTTGTCAAAAAGGCGAAAAAAATTTTGGTAAGTAATTACTGCAGTGGATTTGCTAGGCGGGCTAATAGGAATTCCTTCTTTGCTCTCGACTGCTTGCTGAATTCCAGAACTGTAAATTCGATTCGGTACCAATCTCCCAGTTAATTCATCAATAATGACGATTTTTTTTCTTTGCGGGTCAACAACGTATTCCACTCCATTTTGATAAAAATGTTTTGCTTTTAGAGAATTGTGAAGAAAAAAATTAGTTTCATGATGCTTAAAAGAAAAGAGACTATCAATTCCGTAGAATTCTTCGGTTTTTTTGACGCCCTTTGCAGTTAACCAGACTTCTCTTTCTTTTTTATCAAATTTATAGTCTACTTTTTCGATCAATTGCTGGGCTAAGTAAGTAGATTTTCGGTGTTTTTCTTTAACTTCTAATTCGTCGCCCCCTCATCTTTGAGAAATGATTAGAGGATTTTGGGATTCATCAATTAGAATAGAGTCTACTTCATCTAACAAAGCATAAGTAAAGTGCAAATTGCTTTTATCTTCAATCCGAGTCACTAAATTGTTTCTCAGATAGTCAAACCCTAATTCGCTACCAGTAGAATAAACAATCGTACAATTATCATAAAGTTCTTTTTTTTCTTCAGAGCTATGAGAATTTGAATTAAATCCAGAAGTAATACCAAAAAAGTCAAAAACTGGTTTACCTAATTTTCAATCCCGATTAGCTAAGTACTCATTAACTGTAATTACATATACTGGCTTTCCAGACAGAGCATTTAAACAAATTGGCAAAAGCGCAGTTAAAGTTTTTCCTTCCCCGGTATTCATTTGAGCAATATTTCCATAATGGAGCACAATTCCTCCAAAAACTTGTGTAGGAAAAAGAAGAAGGCCAATTTTTCGGCGAATAACTTCTCTTGCTAAGGCAAAAACTGATACTAAATATTTGTCTAAATCTTTATTTTTACGAATTTTTTTTCGTAGAACCAAGACCTTTTTTTGTAATTCTTCTTCAGTCAAAAGACTATTTTTGTTTTGCTGTGCTAAGACATCTTTTTGCAAGCGTGCAAATTTGCGAAGAATAGCCTTTTTTCACAAATGACCAAACATATAATAAAGTTTTAAGTATTAATTAATTTTCTTTTCTATCAAGCAAAATTTTTTCTTTCTCACAAGTTAAAACTCTAAAATCAATCAAAAACCAACCGTTATGAAAATTCTATCAAATTTAAACTGCTTGACGTAGGTCGCTTCCCATCAATTGTCTAGTTTGCTCAATTTCCCTAAAACTTTTAAATTCATTAAAAAGACAAAAAGTGAGAAAGTTAGCTTCTTTTTGAAGATGTTGATTTCTTCCTGTCGGATTTAAACGGCGAGGCAAAAAGTCAATAAATTCAACAATTTTTTTAATTTTTTCACTAAATTCTCTTAAAATATCTTCATGTTCATGCTTATTTATCTCTTTTTCCAAATATTCTTTTTTGAGAAACTGCGGGGTAATTTGGAGAAATCCATAGTCTCCCAAAATAATTAATTTCTTAACTTGAGTAGGTATATCAGGCTTGCTGCTAGTTATATTCGCTTCACTAAGCAATTTTTGATAATAATAAAATTGCTTAAAATCAGTAGCTCGTTTGTTAATATTATCAACCTCAGCCCAAAAGCCATTATATTCACCAATTCTATTAAAAATAACTGTGCGGATGAATCAAAATAAAACTATTCAATGAATAAAACTGCTTAACTCCGCCAGAGAATCAAAAATTACTTTGACTAAAGGCACCGAATTAACTAAGTTTCTAACCAGGTTTCCTAATTTAGAAAAACTATCCTGACTGGCTTGTTGGTTGATTTGTTGACGAGCAACTTCAATCCGGTCATAAATAAAAGGTAGTAAAAGAATAACTATTGTGGAACAAACTACTATTTTGCGAACGCAAGGGTCTTGTCAGACCAAAAAATTCTCTGTTGATGGCTCAGTGAGTTTTTTTGACGAAAATCAAGTGTAAAAGGAAATAAAAAGCAAAATTAAAATTAAAGTTTGAGCACTGATAAAACAAAGAGTAAGCACGACATAACTAGCAATTCGAGCTAAGGTGTTAAGAAAAAATATTCCGCTGTTGTAAAGATAAAATTTATTGTTTTCAATATATTTATCTTGCAATTTTAAAATCAGGTTAAGTGAAACAGTTATTATATTTAGCAAAATGATTATTCAGATAAAAAACAAAGCATAAAACAACAAATTTTGTCGGTCAGTTAAATTTTCCCCTAAAAAAAATTTGTGCAGACTTTGCCCTTGACTCCTGGTTAATGTTTGGTAAATTTCTCCAAAAATATCTTGGGAAATGAATTCTTTATTGCCGAAAAATCCTCCACAAAAGGCTAGACCAATTCCCAAAATTGCTCAACCTAAAACTTTTCAAGCCAATTGAGAAAGAAAAGACCGAATGATCAACTTATTTCGTAAGTGAGTTTTTTTCTTTGATGAAAACATATTATTTTTTTTGTAATCAAAATCAAATAATTAAAAAATTTCTGGGAAAATTTCCTTGACGGCTTGGAGAATAACCTCTTTCTTTTCTTGAGGAGAAATATTGTACCTTTCAGCAACAATCCGTAAACAAGTAACCAAAATATAAATTTCTAATTCAGTCCTTAGTAAATGGTTATCAATATTTTTCAATCCCTTAGCTAAAAATCAATTTGGCTCTTTTGATCCTTGATTAATTTTAGCATTTCAAAGTTTAATTTGTTCATTTCTATAAGTGATTTTTACTGCTTTTTGTTTTTTTTGAATAGCCAAACGCCAAAAATAATTAGGGTAATTACTAGCAAAAATGTGCCACCAATTATCAATTTTTTTTGAGAACTAATTATTTTCTCATTTTTTTGCTTGATTGGGTGCTTTTCGTCTATTGTTTTTTGCGAAAGACACCTTTCCAGAAAATTTATTATGTCTTCATTTTTTCAATTGTGTCCTAGACCAGGGTGAGTTTTAAATTTTACATTGTAGCCCTTATTTTTCAAAATTTCATAAGTTTTTTTGCCCGTTCAAAAAGGAATCCAAGGGTCTTGGGAATTATTGATAATAAGTACCGGAGTTTTTTTATTTTTTTCTTGGGTGATAGCTAATAATTTATCTCGGCGAGGCAAGAGACCACAAAGAGAAATAAATCCGCCTAGTTTATGTTGAGAAGTTAAAGCAACAGCCAGAGTTAATAAACCACCTTGTGAATAACCAGAAACAAAGATTTTTTCAGGTGGAATTCCGCTGGCAATTTCTCGCTCAATAATTTCGTTAACATAAGCCACCGCTCTCATTAATTGGGAATAATCTAAATGGATTGATTGGTCTGCTCTATCATAATTTATTTGAGGATTATTCGGACAAACATCTTGTTCCATGATTTCCCAAGCATCACCAGTAATATTAATTCAGCCTTTACACTGTCCGCCTGGCGCAGGTTTAGAATTATGCCACATATCATATTGAAGAGTTGGTGAATGAGGATGAATAACTTTCAGACCAGGAAATTTTTCTACCATGCTATCTAGTGAACCAGCTCCATAAGTTCCATGAAGAAAAATGAGCGTTGCGGTGTGTTTTTCTTTTGGTTTTATTATTTTTGGAAAAGGAATTTCTAAGCCTTGCTTTTCTACTATCCAAGAAATTTGATTAATAAGTCTATAAATAACTTGCCCTGTTTCTTCATTAATTAGAGCCCTCTGAGAGTAATCATCAGGTTTTCCAAGTAATCTAATTCTTCATTTTTCACTGATATTTTTTTCAACACATTCAGCAATTTTTTCATACATTTCATTATACTTATGGTAAGAGAGTTCTGATTTTTTAATTATTTCTACTTTCTCTTTGTTTTTGCTATCATAAATTCAATCATGTAATTTGTTGTAATCAAAATTAACTTCCTCTAAAACTTTATCGTATCTTTCTTTACTAATCTGTTCGGGAGTTTTTCCTTTAAAGCGAACTATTCCCTTATAGGGTTTTTTTAAATGTTCGCGGATTTTTTCTAAATTTTCTTCAACAGATATTAAACTATCTTTAATTCGCACAAAATCTCCTTTGCGAGTAATAATTCATTGCTCAGAGTTATTAATTATTTTGTTTTTCATAACAAAATCTCTGGCATACCTTATCTTTTAGGAGTCGTTTTTTGTTGTTCATTAAGGTATTTTTATAAAGACAGTTCTCTCTCTTTTTTTACTTGGAGTTCCTGAATTTTTTTTAAATATTTTTCATTGATTTTTTCGATTTCTTTTTCGGCTAACTTTTGTTCGTTTTGAGATATCTCCTTCTTTTTGGCTAAATTGCGAATTTCTTCACGGACTTTTTGGCGGCTAATTCGCAAGGTAGATTTTCCTTGTTCGACTATTTCTTTAACTTTTTTGTTTAATTGTTGGCGAATTTCTCCGGTCATTGGGGCTAGAGAAAAGTAAATTTCATCTTTTTCCATTTTAACTTGTTGATAGCCTAACTGGGATTCTAAGATTGCTTTGTTAATTACTTGAATTTTTTTTGGCTCAAAAGCACGCACAACTAATTGCCGGTCAGGATTAATTTTCAAAATTGCTAATTGCTTGATTTTTTGCTTTTTTTCCTGGTGCTCAACGGATAATTCTTCAATTGCTTCCAAAGAAATTTGATTGCTGCGGACTTTTCTTAAGTTAATTTCTAACCTATCTAAGTCTTCTTTCATTAACTTCTCAGTTTTCTCGGCTCATTCTGACATATTAGTAATTTTATGCTAGCTGCCTTTATGAAGGGCAAAATTTAATCATGGAAGACTTTAATCAAGAAAAAATACTTGGCAAGAATGACTACCAAGATTGAGCCGATTGAAAAGAAAATCTATTCATAACGATATAGACTGATATATTATTATTGAAGTATATTGAAAAATTAAAAAGTTGTTAAAAATAATAAATATGGACAGAAGTTAATCCATATATAATAAGTACTAACCAAACACTGGTGGCAATTAGTAATTACTAGTTGAGGAAAGTCCGTACTCGCCCAAGCTGCGATGCTTGGAGTGTTGGTGCTAGAACTAATAATTCTAGGCAGGGACGTAAGTTCTTGACGGCGGACAAAGTACCTAAGTAGGTTTTTAAAATTAGGGCAATTTAATAAAGTTTGTCATGTTCTCTAGCCCTTACCTCCTTTCGACTTATATGGTATTAGTCTATAAAAGTGCTATAGCGACGAATACTAAGGAAACTTAGGAAGTGAGACGACGTAAACCCCGCCAGCGAGCAATCCAAATTAATTGGTAGGAGCAGCCAAAAAGAAGAAATGAATTCTAATTGGCTATTCGCAAGAATAAGATAAATCATCAGTTAGAACAGAATACGGCTTATGTTTGGTTAGCAGTTATTTATTTAAAAAATATGAATTTACAACACACACACACACACACACACACAAAGTCAATAGTTTAGACGAAATTGTTGTTAAAGTTAAGGAATACATTAATCAAGGGAACAAATGAGACTTATTAAGTATTTATTACAAAGAAAAAAAGTCCGGACAAAAAATTGGAATAGTAGTTAAAAATGAAAAGGGCGAAACAGCAAATATTTACACTTCCAAAGAGTACGAACTTAGAGATGAAGTTTATCATGAATGATATAAAGAAGTATCAAGTTTGTTTCCCATTGAACCCTCGAACTTTAGTCAAAAAAAAGAAAATAAAGAAAAGCAGAAATCAGAAAAACAAAATTCCAAATCTGTTTCTAACGATTATTCCAAAAACAATAAAAAAGATAGTTCTAGCATTAAAGAAAAAAGCAGATTAAGCATTTTTGTTTTCCAGAAGAAGCTGGTTTTTATGCTCTTTGTCAATCGTCCAGTTTTAACTAGTATTTGTTTTACACAACGCACAGATTTTATTTGATTAAAATAAAAATTTCAGCGATGCTAAATTGAAATCCTTGGCGCACGAACTTTTTTTTATCAAGTGGTTATTGTTATTGTTGTTTTTTTTGGTGTCCTGGAAAGGAATCGAACCTTCGACCTACCGGTTAAAAGCCGGACGCTCTACCGCTGAGCTACCAGGACATCATCTTATATTAGCATTTAATCAACGACTTTTGCTAAGTTTATTTTTTTTGCATGTTATAGAGAAAACCGCTGACGATGCTGTTTAGCAACGAATATAAACAGACCAATAGAACACTGGTAATTTTAAAATTAACAAATGAATGAATTAAATTTAGATAATTATCAATTCGCTCCATAATTAATTTTAACACTAATTTGACTCTCATCAAGTTTTAAATTCTTTGTATTCCGGAGAATTAATAATCATTTGCTTGAATTCTTCAGTAAATTTAGTATGTTCGGCTACTAACTGAGGATATTTAAATTCAGTAGGGTCTTTTGGGTTTTCTCTCGCTCTTAGTCCACTGCTCGCGCACTGGCTTCTTACGTGCCCTGGATTACCTTTACTGTCTGGTAATTCAGGGTCTGCAGTGAAATTATCGAAGTTTTTAGCACTTTGAATAGCATGAGCTATTTCGTGGGCAATAGTTTCAATTAGACTATCAAAATTAATTACTATTAAGCTTTTAGTCGTTTCAGGAAAAAATTTGTCCATACCGATTTTATTTAGCAAGTATACTTGGTTTATATTTATAATAGTTGTAGCCCCATCAATTCTAATAAATTCTCCTTGATTTATTGCCACTTTTTCATTAAATTCACAAAAGCCCATTTCTCCGAATTTACCTTTCTTTTCAACATAAAAGTGTCCAAAACCTTTGAACTCAATTCGTGGATCGCTAGCAACTCCTTTTTTTTCGGCAGCTTTTTGGTAAAAGTGCTTGAAAAGTTTATCAAAGCGAGTGTGGAATTCTGGGTTTCGGGCTAAAGGAGAAGTTAACATTTGTCAACCATTATCTTTTTGTAGTTTTCATCAGTTTTCTCATTTTGCGTCAAGTTCATCTTGTCAAACTTTAATTTCAGCACTTAATTGTGCTAACTCATTCCAGGTCGTCCGCTTTTCTTCGATTAATTTTTCTAATTCTTCGTCAAAATAAGCCGGATTGGGAGATTCTAGGGCATCTTCAGGAACTCCTTCAGGCCGCTCAAAGCTCATTTCCTCTTTTTTGGCTTTTTCTCAGTTTGCCTTGTATTCGCTTATTCACTTTTTTATTTGTTGAATTTGCTGTCTAGTTTCTTGTTTTTGTTTTTCATTTTGTTCGATTTGTTCCGCTGTAGGCTTAGTCCACCAGTGATAAATAAGATAGCCACCTCCACCTAAACAGGCTAGTAATAAAATTCCAATTAATATTTTCGAAATTTTTCGCATATTTATTTAGATTTTTACAAACTCGTGGTAAAATTTTTGGTATTCTTGGTTGAGAAACTGAACTATTTCTTGCTGCGGAAGACGAATTTGTTTTCGGCTATCTCTTTCTCGAATAGTAATCGTTTCATCTTGGAGGGTTTGGTCGTCTATCGTCAAGCAATAATAAGTGCCAATAACATCTTGGTAATGATAACTTTTGCCAATGCTGTCAGTTTCTTCATAAGTTGCCGAAAAATTAATTTCAGTTAATAGTTTTTGGTAAATTTGCTGGGTTTTTTCTCTTAATGTTTTTTTTCAAGGGATAACCGCTACAAAGTAAGGAGCCAAGAGAGGATGTAATTTCAACACTTCTCTTTTCGTTTCTTTCCCTTTTGAGTTTTTTGTTATTTCCTGTTGATAGCCATTTTCCAGGAGAGCCAACATTAACCGCTCAACACCAAAAGACACTTCAATAACATGAGGAATTATTTTTTCTGTTTCTAGTTTTTCGCCCGATTTTTCACTATGATTTTTCAAATCGTAATCTCCACGGTCGCTGATGCTACACAATTCTCCTCAACCGAAATGATATTTAAAATAGAGGTCGGTAGTTTTTTGAGCATAATGGGGCAATTCATCATGGTTCAATTGTACTTGCTTAATTTTTTCCTTGTCGTTGGCAAGCCTGCTGAGAAAAATTCAGGCTCTTTGGTTTCAATGTTTTCATCATTTTTCTCTTTCTTCAGGGGAGCAAAAAAATTCCAATTCCATTTGTTCGAATTCTCGAGTGCGAAAAATCCCATGATGAAGCGTGATCTCATTGCGAAAGCTTTTACCAGTTTGTCCTATGCCAAAAGGTAGTTTTTTACGAGTGCTTCTTCGGATATTAGCAAAATTGACAAATATTCCTTGACAAGTTTCAGGGCGCAAATAGACTAGACTTTTTTTTCCTTGGCTAGTTGTTTGCAAATCACTACTCAAGAGCAAATTAAATTGCTGTGGCTTGGCGAATTTATTTTGACCGCAATTTGGACAACTTTGCGAAATGGAGAGATTTTGTTTTTCTTCTTGAGCCAAAAAAGCAGCAAATTCTTCAACTGAAATTAAATTATCTAGACGATACCTTTTTTGACAATTTTGGCACTCAGTTAGCCAATCATAAAAATTTTTTAAGTGCCCGGAGGCTTCTAATACTCGGGGGTGAGTAAGAATTAAGCTGTCTGCACCAACATTATAAGGCTGAGAAGCAATAAAATATTTTCACCATAAATCTTTTAGTTTCCTTTTTAATTCAGTACCATTTGGTCCGCAATCTCAAGACTTGGCTAATCCTTGATAAATTTCCGCGCTGGGAAAGAAAAAACCATAATGTTTAAGATAACTAGTGATATCTTCAGATTTATTCATTTGCTTATAATTAAGTTTTAATTAGAAAGGATAACATAAGTAAAAAAACGGTTAAAAAGATTAGTCAACAAAAATGAAATA
>Ga0134123_10002756_pt1 | contig 11467 bp, 16 predicted proteins | sample KB303_FD_96460 | JGI IMG/M metagenome (GOLD analysis project Ga0134123, IMG submission 96460) | Terrestrial soil microbial communities without Nitrogen fertilizer from Kellogg Biological Station, Michigan, USA - KB3-0-3 | ecosystem: Environmental > Terrestrial > Soil > Unclassified ...
AAAAAATAGATGAAATTTTAGAAATGAATAAAAACCAAACTAGTTATGTAATGATTAATAACTTGTGGACATGGCGTAATAATTTAGATTATCAATCTTTTCTACAGTGTAGTTAATTTTTTTTGTCTGGTGAATAGATTTTATTTTGAAAGATTTTGTCTTGTTGACTAGCTGGAATTTCAATTCTGGTTAATCATTCAACCAATTTTCCCGAAAGTCAAAAGTAAGCGAATAGCAAAGCAATAATAAAACCAATTGTTAGAGCAATACTTAGCAAAGTATCAACATTTTTTGTGCTCCAATCACGAACATAACTCCTAAATACTTGAGCAGGAGTTCGTTTGGGAAACATATACTCTGACTTTCAAATTATTCAAGCCAAGAACCCGCCTCCGATGTAACGGAGTAATTTTAACAACCTGACAATTCAGATATTACCAAATAAGGCGATTTTGATTTTATTAATTTTGTTATTATAACCCATATAAGGATTTTTAGCACTTTATATTGCGTCCTTGGTTTTTTTAACTCTCTCTCTTGGTTTTTTATTATAAATTACGTTGATTTTTACTTTGTTTAAAAAGCATTATTTTTGTAAAATTTTTTTAATTCTAATTTCCTTGTCAACGAGGTGAACTGATCCTTATTTCTGACAAAATAACAAATAGTTTGAATTTTAATATTTTATAACGTTTTGTGATATTTGAATAAGGAAGCATGCCTAAAGAAATCCAATTAAAATTATTCTTTTCAATTATTTTTTACTTATTCAGTGTTTTTCCAGGCTTTAGTTTAATAATGGCGTTTTCTCGGTAAATTCCTTTCATTTTATAACGATTAGGTCGACGTAAGTTCTCAATTTTGGCGGCAAATTTCCCTACCTCTTCTTTACTTATTCCTTGAATGATTAATTGAGTATTGCTCGGACAAGTTATTTCTAAATTAGTCGGAGTTGCCACTTTAATAGAGTGAGAAAACCCCAAAGTAAATTCTAATTCTTTGCCTTTTGACAATACTTTATAACCAGTTCCTTTGATATCTAATTTTTTTTGGTGTTTTTCTTGGACTCCTTTAATTCCACTGTAAATTAATGAATTCATAGTTCCAGCCAAGGCGTATGCTTTTCTGGTAATCGAGCTTCTATTTGTTTCTATCTGCTTAGTAAAGATTTTATTTCCTTCTTGAATTACTTTTACTTCCGGAAAGATTTCCAATTCTAATTTACCCTTTGAGCCACTAATTTCAATTTTTCGCTCTTTTTCTTTGATGATTACCTGAATGTTTTCAGGGACGACTAAACCACGATTAACAATTGCCATAATTAACTAACAAAACCAATTAATTCTCCTCCAACTTTTTTTTCCAAGGCTTCGCGATGGGTCAATAGTCCTTGAGAAGTGGAAAACAAATAAATTCTCCTCCCCAAGCATTTTTTTTTGATTTGAGGTAAACTTAAATAAATTTGTTGAGAAGGTTTGGAAATTCTTTTAATTTCGTGTAATGAACTATCTTTGTTGAAATATTTTATCTCTACTTTAATCGTTTTATCATTTTCATCTACGTAGTGTTGAGTTAGATAATTGTTTTCTTCTAATTTTTTACAAATACTTAGTTTGAAACGAGAATAAGGGAAAGCAACTGTACGTTTTCGCCGCAAATTAGCATTTCGTAAGCGAGTAAACATATCAGCAATAGGATCGGTTAACATATATATAATACTTTTTACAGTTTATGATTTAATATTGGCAGAGGTGAGAGGAATCGAACCCCCATTTTCAGTTTTGGAGACTGCGGTTCTACCATTAAACTACACCTCTATATTAATTATTTTTTTCTCTTTCTATCCTTATTATCCTTATGGTGGTAGTAATAATAATCCAAACAATCCGGTTAATAATTTTTCCTGCATAAGAAACTTAACTTTCTGAAGTCAACCAACTTCATGGAAAAAGTAATCATTGATATATTAGAGACGAATAAATAACGAAAGATAAATCTTATCATAGACAACATGAATATTTTGCTTCATATAGTCAAAGGTCAAATATGTTAGAACAAGAAAAAGAAAAATACCTAACAATCGAGAAAATACTTGCCAAAGAAATTAAAGAGTACAAACAAAAGCAAGAGCAATGTTTAGCAACTGAACCTTTACCGAAAAACAAAAACAAAATAAAAGCATTGGGAAACAAGATTAAAGCTGAATTTAAACAAGTAATTAAATCTAAGGAATTTCCTAAGCCAATCAAAAGCAGTCTTTTCAAGCCTTTGCTAACATTTTCTTTTATTCTGGTGTAAAATTATATATAGTTATCAAAAATTATTATAAGTATGAAAAAAAAAAATTATCGAATACATATTCGTAAACATTTAAAGTGAAAAAATTTTTCTTTTGATTTACGCTTTTTTCAATGTTGTTATTTAGTTTTTTTGATTTTTCTTACTGCTTTACTTCTCAGTCTTATTTTTGCTAAACTAGATAAAAAGTTTGGTCGGCGTGACAATCACTCTTCTTTTTTTGAAGAAATTAGTAAAACCAATGATTAAAATCTCGCAAAATAATTCCACCATTTGCTAGACCAATTAAAAATAAAGTTAACAAAACAAATAACAGATTAAAATTACTAAAAAAAATTAAAGTGTTGAATTTCCTCATTTCTTCCGAAGAAGATAATCAAACTATTATTAGTTTTCTTAAAAGAAGATTTAAAAACACTTCACTTAGTTTAATTTACAAGTTATTGAGAACCAAAAAAATCCAAGTGAATCAGCAAAATTGTCGCTACTATCATTATCGTTTAAAAGAAGGAGACCAAATAATCATTAAGGATAAATGAATAAAAGTATCCGTTAAACAAAATTCTTTACCTTTAAAATCCAACACAAACATTAGCATTATCTATGAAGACCAAAATATTTTATTGGTTCTAAAAGAACATAATCAAGAAATTTATAACAAAAACGACCCAAATTGCTTAGACAATCAAGTTCAATATTATCTTTATCAGCAAAATCCAGAAAAATATCAACAGCAATCACGAAATTTTTTTGTGCCTGTGGCACTTCACCGCCTCGATAAATTAACCAAAGGACTAGTCATTTATCCTAAAAACGCTTCAACCAAAAAAATTCTCTATAATTCCATTAATGATAAAAGCAAAATCGCTAAAAATTATTTAGCCATTTGTGAAAATTATCAACAAATTCAAATACCACAATTTATTCAAGGTTGAATTACTAAAAATGAAGACAAACAAAAAATGGAATTTGGTTGCCAAAAACTATTAACAATCCTTCATCTAAATATTGTGCTTTAACTATGCAAAAATTATCTCAGCAGGGCATTTATCAGTTATATAAAATTACTTTAGATACTGGTCGCAAACATCAAATTAGAACAATTTTTTCTTATTATCAATCTCCTATTGTTGGGGACAAAAAATACGGCAGCAAAGAAGATTTAAAAGATAAGATACTTTTGTTTGCTTATCAATTAGAATTTAACAATTTGCCTTCGCCATTATCTTATCTTAACAAAAAAATATTCAGTGCTGGCAGGTTAAAAGAGGATTTAATAAATAAATTTTCCTCTGGAGAACGAAATTACAAAAATAACCAAAAATTTAAACTTTATTTTCTTTAGTTAAGAATTTTAAAGAGTAGCTTTCTGGTGTCTCACTCTTGATTTGAGTGCCGTGGCTAAAAAAATAAGCAATAGGAATATTTTCTCAAAAATCTTCAACGAATTCTTTAAAATCGGGCTTTCTTCCTTCCATTAGAACAAAATTAGCTCAATCACAAATTACTTTTAAAGGTCTTTTTAGTTCCTGGAATTCTTGTTGGATTAGTTCATAGAGGGTTATCCTGTTGCACTTACTTATTGATTAAAATTTTAACTAGAATATTTAATTTATCTAATGGATTTTTGAAAAGGAAACTGTAATAATTCTAAAAAATAAGCATTTTCTTCAGTCTTAGAAGAAGTAAAAACAATGATAATTTGACAACCTTGATTTTTAAAAGTTAAATCGTAAGTGGTTTCTGGAAAAATATTTAAGTCGTTAATTCCTAAATTGTAATTACCTTGACGATCGAAACCTTTTTTTGACAAACCCCGAAAATTTTTAATTTGGGGCAGGCTAAGATTAATTAAATTAAAGAGAAACTGCCAAGCTTTTCTTTTTCGCAGAGTTAATTTGCAACCAATTGGCATTCCTTCTCGCAATTTAAAAGAAATTATGGACTTTCTGGCTCTGGTTCTAGCTGGTTTTTGTCCTTGACCGATTTTTTGAATTAATTTTTCAGTATTTTCGAGATATTGCTGATTAGTAATTGCTTGGTTCACCCCACTATTAAGAACAATTTTTTCAATATCGGTAGCTTGCATTAGAGAAGTATGCTGAAATTTTTCTCCTACGGTTTTTTTTACTTCTTTTCTTTTATTTTCTCATCAGTCGTTACTAATTAGCATATTTTAATTTTTTCTCTTTCCCCTTATAAATTTGAACAATGATTCCAATTTGACCATAAATGGTATTAGCTTCAGTCCTTGCTTCTTCAATTAGGCTATCTAAAGTGCTAGACGGCATTCTTCCTTGGCTGATTTTTTTACGTTGGGCGATTCCTCCTTTTTCTAAACAACCACCAATCCTAACTTTAATTCCTTGAATTTCTTTTTCTGCAGCCACTTTCCTAAGAAAATCTTGTTGAAGTGATCGTCAAGCAACTCGGCTCTCTAATTTTCGAGCTAAATCATTAGCGATGGCTTGTGCTGAAGAATAAATTTTTCTTTCTTCATTTAGATATAATTTAACAATGGTTTTTTTTTCGTTAACAATATCAGTGATTTTAGTTAAGATTTGGTCTAAATTGTCATTGCTTTCGCCAGTGATTAGACTAACATTAGGAGAATAGACAAAAACAAATAATTCAACTTTGGTTCGCTCAATTTTAACTCGAGTAATTTCAGGAAAGCGAGAAAAAAGATAGTCTCTAATTAATTTATCTTGCTGTAGCCAACAAGCCTGCTCCTTTTTTTTAGTTGGAAAATAGTTACTTTGTCAAGTTTGGTTAAGCCCCAAGCGCAAAACATAAGAACTAACTTTTTGACCCACTATTTACTGGCCTCCTTTGGACTTAAACACAAAAACAAGTGTGAAGTGGTTTGCCGAAGAGTATTAGCGCTCCCTTTGGCACGAAATATCATTTTTTTACGAACGCTTCCTTGGTCAACGCGAATTTGGCTAATATAAAAGATTCCTTTTTCTTTCTTGTCTCGCTTCTTTATATGTTTAACTGCTCCTTGGAGAATTTTATGTAGTATTCTTGCTCCTTTGTGAGGTAAAAAATGCAAAGTATTTAGGGAATAATCAATTTCTTTTCTTCGGATTAAATTAACTACCGGACGTAGTTTTTGGGGAGAAATTGCCAAAGAGTGGCTGTGAATAATTAAATTGGCAGGAGAAAACTGATTTTTCTTCATAGTTTATTTTTAGTGAGTGCCCGCCTTTCCATGCACGCCAACTTGTCTTGTTGGAGCAAATACACCAAAACGATAACCAATGTGTTCACTAGTAGGTTGGAGGCTAATGAATTTTTTGCCGTTATGGATTAAAAAAATATGTCCTACCATTTTATCGCTAATAACTGTACCTCTTTTTCAAACATGCAAAGTAATTACCTTTCCGGCTTGATTGGCTTTTTCACATTTTTTTTCTAATTTTGGGTCAACATTCAGTAATTTTCAAGAAGAACGCGTCATATATTATTATTTTACTTTACTTGGTGCCGAGAACGCACAATAAACTTATTAGATGGCTTATTTTTCCGGCGAGTTTTTTTACCCAAAGTTTTCTTTCCTCAAGGACTAAGGGGTGATTTTCGACCAATGGAAGCTTTTCCTTCACCTCCTCCGTGAGGATGATCAACTGGATTCATTACCGAACCACGTACGGTTGGGCGAATGCCTCGTCAACGATTTCTGCCGGCTTTTCCTAATCTTACTAAATTGTTTTCCGAATTACTTATTTTTCCGATAGTTGCTCGACACTCAGCAAGGACTTTTCTAACTTCTCCAGAGGGTAATTTAACTTGAATATATTTTTTGTCTTCATCAGAGCCACGAACTACCGCATAATTTCCAGCACTCCTCGCTAATTGTCCGCCTTTTTTTGGTTTTAATTCAATATTGTGAACGAAAGTACCAGCCGGAATATATTTCAAAGGCAAATTGTTTCCGGTCTGAATAGGAATGTCTTCACTTCTACCACTCAAAACTTTATCGCCAATTTTTAACCCTTCCGGAGCAAGAATAAAAGTGCTACTACCATCGCGATAAATGACGAAACAAATAAAAGAAGTGTGATAAGGACTATATTTAACTCCTTTGATCATTCCTTCAACACCATCTTTCGGATAACGTTTAAAATCAATAATTGGATATTTTCTTTTGTGTCCGCCACCGTGATGGCGAGTAGTAATTGCTCCTCGGTTATTTCTTCCCGCATGAGAAGGCAATTTTTTAAATAAATTACGAGGGTATTTCTTAACCTCGGAGTGGAGTTTTTGCCTATAATCAATTAAAATAGTATTTCTTTGCGCATTATTAGTTGGCTTTAGTTTTTTCATTAGTGATAATAATATTTTTAGAGTACTGTTTCACTTTTTATAGAAAGAAAAGTTAATTTATCCACCGAGTAATCTCTTTCAAGCGGCTTTCATCTCTAGGTTTCGTAATAAGCGGCTGTTTTCTGCTTGTTGGTTGCGATAGCACCCGCAATTCTCACAAATTAAATTAGTGCTTTTAGTGTGTTTTTGTGATATCAATGACGAAAAAATTGAAATACTTAGCGCAAGGATTAGAGAATTAGGAAAGAAAAATGGCAAAGAACAAAGACAAATAGATGAGTTACAAAAAAGAAGTTCAATGATTAAATAAAAAAGTTAGAAAGCGGAAATTAATTAAATTAATTATTAAAAAAGTAGTATAATAAAATTTGCTGATAAACATAAAGTAAAGTTTTTTTGGTTGCTGGGCTTCAAGTGGATATATTTTTATCAAATTTAGATAATTTGACATTTAGAGCAAAAAAAAGTATTTCTCCCATTGATTTCTTTTTGTTCAATTAAATTAGTACAAATATAGCATGGTTTTTTATTTCGCCCATAAACTTTTAATTTAGTTTGATAATTGCCTTTTTGGGCTAAAGGGTTAATAAAATCAAAAGCCGAAGTTCCTCCTAATTTCAAGGCCTCTTTTAAAATGGATTGAGCCGATAAAATTATTTTTTCTACTTCTGAATAAGTAAGTTCATGAGTTTTTTTTAAAGGATGGATATTAGTGATAAAAAGTATTTCCGAAGCGTAGATATTACCAATTCCACTAATAATGTTTTGTTCTAGCAAAGCAATTTTAATGGGAATCTTACGTTTTTGATAGCAAGCAAATAAATATTCAGTACTAACTTGGTCGTTAAGTAAGTCAAGCCCAATGTCTTTATAGGGCTTCAATTGCTGGTATTCTGCCAGGTTTTGTAAACGAAAATTTCCGAATCGGCGGGCATCACAATAAATTAATTTTTGACCATTGCCTAAATAAAAAATTAAACTAGTAGATTTTTTTTGTTCCCGATCTAATAAATTTTCATCCACAAAATACTTTCCAGTCATTCCTAAATGACTAATTAATACATGAGTATCAAGAATAAAAAATAATCATTTGCCTTTTCTTTCTATTTTGCGAATGGTTTGACCTAGTAATAAATTGACGAATTCTTTTTCTTCAACTTCTTTAATTAGCCTATTATTAAAAATTTCGACTTTTTGGATAGTTTGTTTATCTATTTTGGCATTAATTAAAATTTGACGAACAGTTTCTACTTCGGGTAATTCAGGCATAATATTTTTTTGTCTAAGGAAAATTTCCACTTTTATAATACTTATTTTTACTTAGAAGCAGTGTAATAAAGTAAAATGGTTAAAGTTGTTCCATTCATTTCTATTTGGTTTATTTTTTTCTTTTTTTGACATTGGACTTAAATTAATAAAAAAATCCGCATACTTTTTATCTGTAATAAACTCTTTTCATGAAAAATTACAATTTGTTTAAGTCCAAAAATTACTTAATGCGAAAGCAAAGCAATGCAGACAAATATTTAAGTATCGATCCATCAGGCTCCGGAACTACCGGCTGTGTCTTTTATGATAAGCAAAAAAAAATCTATCAATTTTTTAATTTTGCTAGTAAAAATTGACAAGAGCATTTTAATTTCCTCTCTCGACTTTGCCAAGAAAAAAAGGTTAACATTTTAATTTATGAGAATACTAATTTTATTTATGGCAGACAGTTCTCAGGCAGCGTGAGTCTACTTAAATTAATTGGAGGTATTGAGTGTTTGAAGTATATTCATCCTAAAATAAAAAAAGTTGACAATGTTCTTGTCAAGCAAGTAAAAGATTTTTATAAAAAAATAGTCCAAGAAAAGTTTGCAATTCCTGAATTAGAAAGAAAAATTGGTCGTAAGGGGGGATGATTTTTCCAAGAACAAAAAATTAATATTCATGAGTTAGACGCTCTATTAGAATTAAATTTATACTTATCGCCGCCGAAAAGCAAGAAAAAGTAATATTTGGGCAATAGAACATACTTTACACCAGTTTGGAAGTTAGTCTGGTACTTTTTTTTATTTCTAAATAATCAATAAATCCCTATTCCTAATAAAACAATTCCTACTCCACTAGCAAAGGCTAAATAAAGATAAGGATGCTTTCAAACATTCTCTCTCTCTCTCTCTCTCTCTGATATTTGGGTCCTTGTAGTTTGTTGTTTATTTTTATCTCGGTAACTATATTCTGGATTATCAGGGTCTAATATTTTGCGAGCAATTCTTTTGCTGTCTATCCGAGGAACAAGTCTTCACGGATGACGTGAGCGAGTTTCAGAAGTTGCAGGATAAATGTGGAATTGGAACTCTGAATAAGTTCTTTCCTCGCGGCCAGTTAACTTTCCTAAAAGAAGAGTTATTGAAAAACCTTCTGTGCCTAGTTTATCCTCCATTTTTTTAATGGTTTTTGCAATACTTCTCCCATTTGCGATCAAGTTTCTGGATCCATTTTATCAATCTCATTTGATATGCTTTTTCTCGGGGCAATAATAGTGTGATACTCAGCAAAAGGAGGATTTTCTAAACTAGCTAACTTAGCAACTACTTTATCTTTTTCTATGATAATGCCTTCTTCATTTGCCCCTATTTTACTTTTGATTTCTTGATATCTTTGGGAAGAGGGCTCACGTTCTGCTCATCTGTCTCAATAATATCCATAACCTTTTTTGTATTTAGGAGCAACTTGTACGTAAAAATGTTTAATACTTTGAGACATTTTTCCAACAGGAAATTTGATATTATAACCTACTGAATGATAAACTCCGTTTGTTTTTTGGATGACTTCTTTCAGCACAGGAAGCAAAGAATTCCATTCATCAGTTTTTAGTTCTCTAAGGTCAGTTATTGGTTTAACAGAGGTAATGGTTGTATGAGCTTTAGCAGAAGGAAACAAACTAAGTATAGAAGCAACAAAATTCTCACTTTACAATAAGATTTTTAGTCCTTTCTCCTCTTGATATTGCATTGTTTGCTTGACAAATAGGGATTTTCTTGGTGTTCTGTCATTTTATTAATCTTTATAGAGTATTATAGCAAATTATTTTTTTTACTAAGAATTTTTTCTTGCAGAGCAAACATTACTTTTTTTTCACTTTCATTTTGGTGATCGTAGCCCAATAGGTGAAGCATTCCGTGAGTAAAAATGAGGTAAATTTCTTCTTCAAAGGACGTTTGGAATTCTTGAACTTGCTTTTTTACTATGGGGTAGCAAAGAAAAATATCTCCTAAGTTATCGCAATTATCCAATTTTTCTTGGTAAAGATAAGCAAAAGGAAATGTTAGCACATCAGCGGGGTAATTTTTTTGACGGTATTGTTTATTCAATTGCCGGCTTTCTGCTTCATCAATAAATATTAGGTTGAGAAATCAATTTTTTTCTTCATTTAATTTAGTATTTTCTTCTGTCAGTTGAGTAATTTTCTTAAGTTTGTTTTTAAGTTTGGGAGTTAAGGGATATTTTTTTTTATTGACAATATTTAATTGACAAATCATTAAAATACTTCTAACTGAGACTCTTTTTTATCTTTTCTTTTTCTTCATCAATTTTTGATTTGTCGGTGAAAAATAATGAAAATAATCCCTAAAAGCAAAATTATTGAACCACCAACAAATAAGGTGATTTGCCATCATTTTCATTCTTTTTTACTAGCAGGCGATGAAGTAACAAATTCTAAAACATCTTCCTTTAAATTTAATTGGATACGACGATTTCAAACTAGGTCAATTTGGATTTTTTCACCAGCAATTCTTTGGATGGGCTTTTGTCCAGCAGTGATTGAACTATTATTCGGACAGTTATAGATGTCAACTCTAATTCCACGTCCAGCCGCTTCATCGCTTACTATTTTGAATTTTATATCTTCACTTTCTTCTAGCGGTTGACCATCACCACCAATTTTATCCTCAAAGCGTTCAACAATTAATTTTCCATTGATGTTATTAATGCGATCCAGAATTTTCTTTTTTTTTTGAGGACTTGTTGTGATTATTAATTTTCCTTCTGGGGTACGCCGATAATTTCCTACTTCCTCTAAACGATAAGCAAATTCACTAACTTTATCTGGAAATTCATTACCATTTTTGGTGATAAATGCTTTAAGGATAGCGGTTGTATTTTCGCCTACTCTGTTGGCTTGTTTTATTTCCTCTCCGTTTTTATCGTATAAGTGTAAGCAAAATTTAACGTCAAAATCTTTTCCTAACTCAACTTCTTCTTTTGGCTCACCAACTATTATGTCGAATTTCTCATTTTCGTCTTTATTCATATTATTAGTTTTTTATTTCATCCCGCGATTAACAAAAATAAAAATTAACGGCAGAAACATTATAAGTACAAAGAAAACGACAAAAACGATTACCAAAAATTTTTGATTTTGCTTTTTTTGGATAGAACATTTTTTGCAAACTGTTTCACCGCCTCCTCCTCACCAAGGAAATCACCCCCCACTCATTTGAATTTCCTTTCCCGGAGGAATAGGTTGATGACAACTGGGAATTTTTACTACTTGTTATTTTTTCTTTGACTTTTTTTCACAAAATATACTTTTTCACGACATTTTTTGCGTAAATAGGTAGTAATTCTTTGGAAATGTAAAAATGCTTCTTCGGATTTATCTCTGTTTTTAATTACCACTTGGATTTTTGCTTGGGACATTAAAATATTTTTATGTTAACTTTGCCAATGCTGCTGAATTTTAATTAATGCTTTGTGCTTTAAATGCTGTTTTTTTTATATGTTTGTGTCCGAACATACCGTAATCAAAAGCCTTGTTAGCTCAATGGTAGAGCAATTGACTCTTAATCAA
>Ga0134123_10002759_pt1 | contig 11462 bp, 10 predicted proteins | sample KB303_FD_96460 | JGI IMG/M metagenome (GOLD analysis project Ga0134123, IMG submission 96460) | Terrestrial soil microbial communities without Nitrogen fertilizer from Kellogg Biological Station, Michigan, USA - KB3-0-3 | ecosystem: Environmental > Terrestrial > Soil > Unclassified ...
CGAAAGCGTGTTGATCGAGAAACCGAGAAGCGGAAAAACTGCGAAGGTTCCGATGAGTGAGACCGGGACTGCAATCATCGGGATAAGCGTCGCTCGCCAGTTCTGCAGGAAAACAAAGACAACGAGGATGACCAACAACATCGCTTCGAACAGCGTCTTGACGATCTCACGTATTCCTTCGGAAACCGGCAGCGTGGTATCGAGCGTAACTGCGTAATCCAGGTCGGCTGGAAAGCGGCTCTTGAGCTCCGCCATCGTTTGCTTTACCCCATCGCCGACCGCGAGCGAGTTCGAACCGGGGGTTTGAAAGATCGCGATAATGCATCCCGGCTGTCCGTTTACTCGCGCCCTCTGTTGGTAGTTGAGCGCGCCGAGTTCGATTCGTGCTACGTCCTTCAACCGAACTACCGAGCCGTCGGGGTTCGAACGCACCACTATCTGCCCGAATTCTTCCGGAGTTTGAAGACGGCCCTGTGCACGGACGGTATAGGTCATCTCCTTGCCCGTCGGTGCGGGCTCGGCCCCAACCTGGCCGGACGGGTTTACGGTGCTCTGCTTTTGAACCGCGCGAGCGAGATCGGGAACCGCCAGCCCAAGTTTCGCCAGCAAATCCGGCTTGACCCATATCCGCATCGCATAATCGCTGGCTCCGAAAAGCCTCACCTCGCCGACCCCGGGAACGCGATAGAGGACGTCGTTGATGTTTATGTTGGCGTAGTTGGCGAGGAACAGGGAGTCGTAGGTTTTGTTCGGCGAGAAGAGTGAGATCACAAGCGTCGGAAGACCGGTAGATTTGCGGAGGCTTACGCCAAACTGGTTTACGTCGCTTGGAAGGTTCGGCTGAGCCTGCGCCAGGCGGTTTTGGACGTTCACCTGGTCGGTATTGACGTCCGTGTCGACGTCGAAAGTGACCGTCAGACTCTCGCTGCCGTCATTTGCGTTGGTGGACTGCATGTAGAGCATGTTGTCCACTCCGTTCATTTGCTGCTCGAGAGGCGTCGACACAGACTGCTCGATCGTGAGGGCGTCTGCTCCGGTATAGGTCGTCGAAGTGATGATCTGGGGCGGAACGATCTGTGGAAACTGCGCGAGCGGTAGTCCACGCATCGCGATCAAACCGGCCAGCACCGTGACGATCGCAATAACCATCGATACGATCGGACGCTTGATGAAAAAGGTGGATATCATCAGTCAGCCTCTCTAGTTAACCTCTCTGTTTCTTGCTCTGCCGGCATTGCGATTTGAAAATCTGCAATTTGCAATTCTCAATGCTTCACGCCGTTCCCTCGCTATTCCTCCGCTACTATGAAAGGCTTCGGGCTCACCACCCCGCCGGGTTTGATCCTTTGCATCCCCTCGACGACTACGATCTCACCCGGCTTCAACCCCTCCGCGACGATCGACATCGAGCCCACTCGCTCTCCCAATTTCACCGAGCGAATATCGACTTTGTTATCCGGGCCAATGACGGCAATCTGATAGCTGCCCTGCAGTTCGGTAACCGCGCGCTGAGGAACAAGCAGCGCGCCTTTCTGAATCCGCGTCACCGCTCGGACCTTGCCATATTGTCCGGGGCGAAGAATACCGCCTGGGTTCGGAAAGATCCCGCCGAGCCTGATCGAGCCCGTCTTCTCATCCACTCCCCGGTCAGCGACAAAGAATTTCCCCTCGTACGGATATGTTGTTCCATCGGCAAGAACAAGATTCAGGTTTAGCTTCTGGTTTGCGGCATCCCTTTGAATTTGAGTCGGGTTGCGTTTCACAAAGTTGAGATAGTCTTGTTCGCTGAGGGTGAAGTAGACCTTTATGGGGTCGACCGATGAGACGGTTGTCAGCGGACCGCTGTTTGGGTTTACAGGTTGGATCAAGTTTCCGACCTGGGCTTGTGCGATGCCGGCGATACCATCAATCGGCGATGTAATCCTGGTAAAGCTGAGATTGAGCTCGGCTGTACGGACGGCGGCCCGGCTCGCTTCGACTACCGACTTTGCGGAGACCAACGCGGCCTTCGCACTTTCAACCCCGGCGGCTGAAGCTTTGACTTGAGCCTTTGTGGCAAGATTGGCCTGCACGGCGGTATCAAAATCCTGTTGAGAGATCACGCCGTTCTTCGCAAGCGGCGTGAAGCGATCCACATCCATCTGAGTTTTGCCCTGGTTGGCTTCGGCCTGGGCGAGCTGCGCCTGTGACTGCAAGAGTTGTCCGTTCGCCTGCGCTACCTGCCCCTCGGCCTTTGCCAGGTCTCCCTTGGCCTGGTCGAGGGCTGCCTGAAGCGGTCTCGGGTCAATCTCAAACAACAATTGGCCCTTCTTCACAAAGGAGCCTTCGGTGTAGTTCGTGCTTAACAAGTACCCGGACACCTGGGCCTTGATCTCCGCGTTCACCATCCCATCCAATGTGCCAATCCACTCGCTGTAAATCGGGACATCCTTCTGCTCTACCTGCATCACCTCGACTTCAGGGAGGGGTGGGGCGGCTTGCGCTGTTCCCTTTGTCTTCGACCGGCCGAGGACGACAAACAAAACGACTAAGATCAGACCGATCGCCACGCCGATGGGTAACTTGTGCTTCAACAGGCTTCTCATTGCTTCCTCGCTTTCCTATCTCCGTTGACCAGATGCGAAGGCCGGCCCCAGCCGCCGGTGAATACAAAGCTCTCCAAGGGCCGGGTTCCACGCCCGTCTGGTTCCTGTGCAACGACTGATGCTCCGACGTGGATTGCGTAGCCCAGCGCAATCGCGGTAGCTGGGGCGAAGCCTGAAGGAATTTGGAATCGTTCGCGCACCTTCTCCGCGTCGAATCCCGCCATCTGTTGGGCCGCCAAACCCATCGCCTTTGCCCTGAGAACGAGATTTGAGACTGCGTGTGCCGCGTCGCGAAATGCGTGAGTGTTTTTGCCTTCATTGGATGCGCTGTGCAGCGCCACAACCGATAGCATCAATACCGGAGCTCGCCGCGCCCATTCGACATTGACCTCGGAGAGACAACTAACCAAACGTTCATACTCATCCGAGTCATCCTTCGTGGCGATCATAAAGTGCCACGAAGGTTGGTTGAGGTACGAAGGTGTCCGGTTCGCGCTCTCAAGCAAACATCGCAGCTTCTCAGTCTCGACTAAGCGAGCGGAGAAAGCCGTCGGTTCCCAATCGTCGCCGATCAATTTTCGCGGTTCACTAATAGCAAGCGGTCCCATCTTTCGTCACCTCCGCACTGATTTCATTCGGGCTGATGTTCGGCAACACTAGCGGCACCGGCTACCTCGGCGTCGATTTGTTCAACTATCGCCTTCATCAGGCAGCCGGTTGGCACAAGTTCGACACCGTTCCTTCGCATACGGACCAGGAGTTCTCTGGATTCAGAATCGACAAAAGTCACTGAGGCCAGGTTAACGACGATCGACTTCGTCGGTTTAGCAGCACTCACATTGCTCCAGCACTTCTCCAACTCAGCCGCGCAGCGCCCGGTCAGCTTTCCCTCGATGGTAAACCGGGTCAATTCGGGTTCATCATGTATGCCAATTCTAATCATCGCGTCTCGTTGTAAACCTCAACCAATGTTAGACTCATAGTTGTCGTGCGCAATTTGACAGCCAGACAAAGGGTCGACGTGGCGAGGGGCTAAGTCTTCCTATTTGCAGCCGGTTTGCCTGCGATGAGTTCAATCGCAAGCACAACGAGGAGCCCCGCTCCATGACCGTATGTGATCATCTGGCCGGTATTGGTCACACACAAATGACGTTGGTTGGCTAGTCGTAATTGGGAACGAGGGGAACGAGGTTGAACGAGAACAGTGCTCGATTAGCTGTCGCGGATTTGCCGGCACGCCATTACCTTGCACTCCTGGAGCTGTCCAAAGCCGTCGCTACGCAGGGTAGTCTCTCGGAACTTCTCCACGATCTCGCCGACCACCTGCACACGATTCTGGACTTCAACTATCTGGGAGTAATGCTGCACGACAGGACAGCCAACGTTATGCGATTGCATGTGGCCGAAACCCAGGTGCGCGAAATGCGAGAGTTTCCCACAGAGTTTCCGGTCGAAGGTTCAATTTCGGGCTTGGTGTGGCAGAACCAGCAAACCTTTGTCAGTGGCGACATACAGCAGGAGACTCGGTTCGCCACTACCAGAACCGTGCACCCCTATCCGGTGAGGTCGGTCTGCATCTTGCCCTTGACCACGGCTCGCAAGCGGCTAGGGGTCTTGAGCATCGCAAGCGACAAGGTTGACGCATATCAAACGCTGGATCTCGAATTCGCGCAACTGGTCGCCGGACAGATGGCCGTCGCGGTTGAAGCGCAGTGTTACCAGCAGCGGCTGGCGCGCGAGCGGGAGCGTTCTGAGCTTCTGTTGCAAGTGAACAATACGCTGGTCTCGAATCTGAATCTTCGAGAACTGTTGTCGGCGATCTCGGTCTGCCTCCAGGGTGTGATCCCTCACGATCTGGCAGGCATCGCCCTTTATGATCCGGCAGTAAACCAGCTTCGTCTGGCTGCGTTGGATTTTCCCGCAAACGAAGACTTCTTTATCGAGGGCGAGATCATTCCACTTGAAGGAAATCCGGGTGGAATCGCTTTTGCCACACGGAAAACCGTCGTCAGCGACGCCAGCAACATACACGATTCACTTGGGAGGCGGTTCGCCGCTGCCGGAGTCAAATCCAGTTGCATCGTGCCATTGATCTCACATGATCGGGCGCTCGGAGTGTTGGGCATTTCGAGCCTGCGTGAGAATGCGTTTTCAGAAGAGAGTGCGGATCTGCTGGGACAGGTCGCCAAACAGGTGGCTATCGCAGTCGAGAATGCGCTCGCGTTTCGGGAGATCGATGAACTCAAGAGGAAGCTTGAAGAAGAAAAGCTCTATCTCGAGGAAGAAATCCGAAGCGGATACAATTTCGAGGAGATCATCGGCAGCAGCGCCGCGCTCAAGCGCGTCCTCAAGGAAGTGGAAACAGTAGCGGCTACGGGCTCAACCGTTCTGATCAACGGGGAAACCGGAACGGGAAAGGAGCTCATAGCTCGGGCTATCCACAACTTGAGCCCGCGCCGGGAGCGCACGTTGGTCAAGGTCAATTGCGGCGCGATTCCCACCGGATTGCTCGAGAGCGAGATGTTCGGCCACGAGAAAGGCGCCTTCACCGGCGCAATCGATCGCCGAATAGGGCGATTTGAGCTGGCTGACCGAGGCACGATCTTTTTGGATGAAGTCGAGGACATTCCTCTGGAATTACAACCCAAGCTCCTGCGAGTTCTCCAGGAGCAGCAATTCGAACGACTGGGCAGCTCGCGAACAATGTCTGTAGATATCCGTGTCGTGGCTGCCACCAACAGCGACCTCACCCAGATGGTGGCCGAGAAGAAGTTCCGCAGCGACCTTTACTATCGGCTAAACGTCTTTCCGATCGCGTTGCCGCCGCTGCGCGAACGCCCCGAGGATATCCCGTTGCTAGTCCACTTCTTCGCGAGCAAGTTTGCGCAACAGATGAAGAAGCCGATCGACAGAATTCCGAGCGACACGATGGCGATCTTAACCAGCTATAGCTGGCCGGGCAATATTCGCGAACTCCAAAACCTCATCGAGCGAGCTGTGATCCTCTCGCGCGGGTCCGTGCTCGAAGTCCCGCAAGCTGAACTCAAGCCCAATGCGAAATCAGCAACCGATCAGACTAACTCCTCCACGCTCGAAGCTGTTGAGCGCGAGCACATCTTGCGCGTCTTGCGCGAGTCCAATTGGGTGATCGGCGGTCCCGCGGGCGCTGCAGCGCGACTTGGGTTGAACCGGACGACGCTCAACAACCGACTGCGAAAACTGGGCATTACCCGCCCTCGTCAGTGATTGATAAAGAGTCACTTGTCGAACGACAATAATCCCGCCTTCGATTTCCATTAGCCTTTGATCGGGTAGCTGGGCGGGACGATTTCGTCGACACTCTTACCTGTCCAATGCCAATCCGGAACAGCCTGCCAGATCCGCTCACCTTCGGTCTGAACCTCGCGCAACATCGCAGCCTCGTCAAAGTGCACCGCTTTGCCGTGCTCAACCAGTGTTTTACCGTCGACGATGATTGTCTCGACGTCGCTGCCATTTCCACACTCGACCAATGCGGCTATCGGATCGTGGACTGCGCCGAAGTGCATCTGAAGCAGGTCGACGATGATGATGTCGGCTTTCGCGCCGACGGCGAGCCGGCCGATGTCGTCGCGGCCGAGATGCGTTGCGCCGCCCAACGTCGCTGCGTCGAACACATCGCGAGGCTTGCCTACCGTGAAGCTCTCGTCGGCCAGCCGGTTCATCATCGCTGCCCACCGCATCTCGTGAACGATGTCCTGAGGATATGTGTCTGTGCCGATCGCGATGTTGATCCCCGCGGCGCTATAGCGAGAGAATGACTCGAACTTGATGCCCATCTTGGCGTATTTGTACGGCGCGTGAACGACTGTAACACCGGCGTCGGCTAGCATCGTTAGATCATCGCCGTACGGGTAGTGACACCACGAGTGCCGATTGTGAAAGACGCAATGGCCGAGCCCGGTCTTCGGCTTCAAGAAGCCTATGGAACGCAGGAGCGCGATGGGAGTCTTTCCATATTGTTCGAGGATCTTGTGGAACTCGCGTTGGTTCATCGCGGCGTGGAGTTGGAGCGGCACTTGGAGTTCATCGGCCGCCCTTCGAGCAGCGCGTAACAAATCGAGCGAGCACGTGTCCATCTGCCCCGGATAAATCATAGCGCGGATGCGCCCCTGGTAGCTGCCGTCGTACTTCTGAACGTAATCAATAGCACGAGCCAGGCCGGCGGTGCCGTTAACTTCGTTCCACTCCCAGAACACTCGGTCCGCGTCGAAGCGGTACTCAGCCGACCGGAACCCCGGACCGAGGTAGGCTCGCACGCCGAGCTCGCCCACGAGCTTTGTGAATTCCTCCGCGCCACCTGGCATTGTTCCGACATCGAGAATAGTGGTGGCTCCAGCTCGAAGCGCTGACCACATCCCGTATGTGCCGGCGAGCTTCGGATTCGTGATGCTGCTCGGCGGCGCGGCCCCGCGTCGCGGTGCGACGTAGCCGATGAAGTTGCTGCCGAAGTAGTCCAGCTTGTCATCGGCGATAAACACGGTTTGCCCGGCGTTGACTGCTGCATGAAGATGGCAGTTGACAAACCCGGGCGACACCAGCTTGTCGCGCGCGTCGATGGTTCGATCGACAATTCCGTTGAAGTCCCTGCCGACGTGGATGAGCCGGTCTTCCTCGAAGACCACGGACCCGTTGGGAATAAGCTCGTGACCCTGACCGTCGAACCCGACGACCCAACCGCCTTGAAGCAACGTTCGCATTGATCTACCTCCTCAAGCCCGCGATATACGCGCTATGCTAACATTCGGCGCCAACTCGGTCAGCCGTGAATAGGAAGCTCAGAGGTTCCGACGTAAAGACGGTTTGGCCGCGTGTGTCGTTGATGATTCGATTGCGGCGAAGTGGTCCATCTCGCCTGCGGTTGTGGAAGAAGCGAAGCGAAACATCCGAGGTGACCGTGATCCAGAGCGCGGCGATACTAGCGCGAGCGTGATTACAAGGAGAATAACTCTCTGTGACTAATAACCCTTTAATCCTTGTCGTGGATTGCGTGTATTGTGTTACTGAAGTCGAAGGGGGTTGGATCGGGGACGCTGGACATCGGCCGTCTTTCGGGCACGAGTCCGGGCACGGTTCGAGGAAATCTGTGCGAAGAAATCCGATTTACTCCGACGCAAGTTGATGAAAACAGAACGCGGGCGAATTGGTGGATTATTGACTGAGAAAATTCGCTATGCTACTTTGCACCAGGATGAGAACCGGGTTCAACACCGATGTCCAACACGAAGGCAACGTCTACCATGTTCAGACGGAGGATTGCGGCGCCGCCAGCCCGGCGTTTGAGTCGCTGGTCTACATCGGTGGGACCATCGTGGCAAAAAAACGCACGCCATATGCCGACCAGTTGAGCGCCGGGGCCACCGAAGATGTGGTCGCCTCATTGCTGAAGAGACAGCATCAGGTGATGATTGCGGCTATAAAAGCCGGACGAATTGAAGAACTGATAAGCCACTCAGCGAAGCAACAAACAGGAAAGACCCAATTGCTGGGATCGCTGCCGCCTGCCGCGACGGCAGTTGTCAATCCCAGCCTGTCTTCGATCGCGAAGAAGCCGGCGACACTTGAAGAGCCCAGCATTGCTCTCCCGAGTATCGGAGCCAGTCTCCAAGCCGCTGCTCCTCCACCAACCCCAGTCAAGGAGCAGCCCGTGGCGCGCGGTGCGGGATTGGATCTGGACCAGGTGGTTTCTGATTATCTCAGCCGGAGCGCGGGGCAACAGAAGGTCGAGCTAAAGGTGCTGACTCCTGAAGTCTTTACGGCCGGCAAGAGCGTCGGGTTAAGAGTCCAGGTGACCTGCGGTGGAAAGCCCGAGAGCGATGCGGTGGTCACCATCAAAGTCATCGGAACCGCGTTCAAACCGCAGGTGTACATCGGGAGATCGGCGATGGATGGAGTCGCGAGCTTCAGCCTTGCGATACCGCCTTTCACCGCAGGGACGGCAGCCATTGTTATCGAAGGCCAGTCGAAACGCGGGCGCGGCGAAGTCAAACAACTGATCCGCAGATCGTGACCTTCGAAGGCCCGCGTGAGCCTTCCTCGTTGGTGCTCAAATTGAACGTTACAGTTAATGGCGAAGAGACCCGATTGGCCGAAGGCCTTAACATAGTAGGGCTTTTGGATAGTCTGGGTCTGAAGGCCGACAGGCTCGCCGTGGAAGTAAACCGGAACATCGTTCGCCGCGCTGATTGGTTGTCCACGGCTCTTGCTGAAGGCGACAGGATCGAGATTGTGCATTTTGTCGGAGGCGGTTCGACTTCTGAACCGTGAAGGTTCATTCACGAAAGGAACCGCCAAGGAAATCTGGAATAAACATGGGAGACTCACTCACTATTGCGGGCCGCGAGTTTCACTCGCGGCTGATTCTCGGCTCGGGTAAGTACGAGAGCTTTGAGCTGATGAAGCGATCGCTGGAAGTGTCGGGGACGGAGATGGTGACTGTCGCGGTTCGCAGGGTGAACCTCACCGATAAGTCAAAGGAGTCGCTTCTCGACTTTATCGATCCGGCAAAATACCACATCCTCCCGAACACGGCGGGTTGCTACTCGGCCGAAGAGGCGATCCGAACCGCAATGCTTGCGCGTGAAGCGCTCGACAACAACTGGATCAAGCTCGAGGTCCTGGGCGACGAACGAACACTGTTCCCCGACAACCAGGGGTTGCTTGAAGCAACAACAGTTCTGGTCAAAGAAGGGTTCATCGTGCTGCCGTATTTGAACGACGATTTGATCGTGGCCCGGCGACTGGTGGATGCAGGGGCGGCAGCGGTAATGCCGCTGGCTGCTCCGATAGGCTCGGGGCTTGGCATTCAGAACTTCACGACGTTGCGAATACTACGCGAGGAGATTCGGGAGGTGCCCCTGATTGTCGATGCAGGGGTTGGCACGGCCTCGGATGCAACCCTGGCAATGGAGTTGGGTGTAGATGGAATACTGATGAACACTGGAATCGCGGGGGCTCGGGACGCGGTTGCAATGGCCCAGGCGATGAACTACGCAGTGAAGGCCGGTCGCCTCGCATACGAGGCCGGCCGGATTCAGAAGAAGCTGTACGCTTCCGCATCGAGCCCGGTAACCGGGACGATTGAGTAAGCGCGAAGTATTCGAAAAATCTGCAAATTGCGCGTTGCAAAAACCGACGATCGGGCTAGCCCATTCTTCATCTCCGAGTCAGATGGTTGGTTTCCAGCGCTTTGGATGTTGAGCCTATCCTCTACGATCCTTCGGGTTTCAAATGCCTTGCAATACACGATTTGAAAGACGGTTCATGCGTAAGGGCTTTCGGTTGATAGCCGGAGCCGACGAGGTCGGACGAGGTGCGCTTGCGGGACCTGTCATGGCGGCTGCGGTTATCCTGGACATTCGAGATGTTCCAGAAGGGATCAACGATTCTAAGAAGCTAACAAGACTCCAGCGCGAACGGCTGGCGCCGGAGATTGAGAGGCGAGCAATTGCTTTCAGGGTGGCTCGAGTCGACCACATCCAGATTGACCGAATAAACATCCTGCAAGCCTCTTTGTTAGCAATGGGTGAGGCAGTAAAAGCATTGCAACCGCTACCTGACTATGTTTTAATAGACGGGCGTCAAGAGCTCCCCAACCTGCACTGCCCTCAATTAGCCATTGTCAAAGGTGATGGACTCTCCGCTTCAGTTGCGGCCGCTTCGATACTTGCGAAGGTGGCTCGCGACCAGGTGATGAGAGATTACGACGGCGAGTATCCGGGCTACGGTTTCGCTTCACATGTAGGATACACGACCCGGGCACATCAGGACGCGATAGCGCGTCTCGGCCCTTCAGCCATTCACCGGAAGACTTTCCACGGCGTGCAGTTCTATCAGGGCGCTCTTGACCTGCGCGATGAGTAAGCGCTCTTCTATCGCTTCCAGCGATCTCTAAAGCACCCCGACGTTGCCCCTGGACTAAGAGAGCAGTCGACGAGGTGCAAGCCTCGGGAGGCGTTATGTCCTTGAACAAATCCAAGGTCCTGCGTACGGCGGAGAAATATGTGCTGCAGGGCAAAATCCCGGCGGCGATTGATGAGTATCGAAAGGTCGTTGACGCCGACCCTGCTGACCTGACAACGATCAACACGCTTGGCGATCTGTACGTACGCGCGGGAAAGATTCAGGACGCGATTACCAACTTCTCCAGAATCGCCGACAGCTATCGCGAGGGCGGCTTTACGCTCAAGGCCATCGCGATGCTCAAGAAAATATCGAAGCTGGATCCGATCAATGTCGAAACTTCGATGAAGCTGGCTAACCTGTATTCGCAACAAGGTCTTCTTGTTGAAGCGCGCCAGCAGTACTTGCAGGTTGCCGATTCTCACGCTCGCGCCGGACAGACGCGAAAGGCTCTCGAGGCGTATCAGAAGATCGCCGATCTCGATCCTTCAAACACATCCGTCCGATTAAAGCTTGGCGAGATTTATTTGCGCGAGCACATGCCTGAGCAAGCGCACGAGTCGTTTATCGTTGCCGGCGCTGAGTTCCTCCGAAAAGGGGACATCGAGCAAGCGCTCAACGCAAATCTCAAAGCCATAATGATCAACGCGGACAGCCGGCAGGCGCTTACCGCTCTCGCGACGATCTATTCACAGCAAGGCCAGACCGACCGCGCGATAAACATTCTCGTTGAAGCGTTCGAGAGGAATCCCGGAGATGTGGAGTTGCTGACCATCCTCGGCCGGACATATCTGGCTGCAGGCATGATGGATGACGCCGAACGGACTTTTCTCAGCCTCGTCCAGTTGGACAAGAACCGGTATCTCTATCTGCTCGAGGTCGGCCGAAGATTCATTCAAACGGGGGACCTGGATCGTGCCGCCGAGCAAATCGACG
>Ga0134123_10002761_pt1 | contig 11456 bp, 11 predicted proteins | sample KB303_FD_96460 | JGI IMG/M metagenome (GOLD analysis project Ga0134123, IMG submission 96460) | Terrestrial soil microbial communities without Nitrogen fertilizer from Kellogg Biological Station, Michigan, USA - KB3-0-3 | ecosystem: Environmental > Terrestrial > Soil > Unclassified ...
TCAGGAGATCGCGCAGCGGGAGGCCGGCCCGCGCCATGTGCTGCAGCTCCCGCCAGGTGTTGAGCCCCGGCTGGTCGGTCCAGGTGGGACCCGAGGGCGTGTCGCTCCCGAGCAGAAGCCGCCCGCCGTGCTCGGCCAGGTAGGTGAAGGGCCGCTCGTTCCGGCTCACCACTCCCTGGTAGATCTTCCGCGCCACCGCCGGATCGGCCAGCTCCGGGGCCTCGTCGAGGAACTCTTTCTTGAAGAACTGCGCCTCCTCCGTCCGGTACCAGGCGAGGAGGTCTGGCGGCACCACCTTCTTCAACGCCGGATCATCGAGAAACTGAGGATTGAAGAGGTTGGCTTCCCCGTCCAGCACACCGAAGGTCGCCTGGTACGCCACGCCGCTGGCGAGGATGGCGTCGAGGTGCTGGCGGATCGGCTCGGGCAGGCCCGGCTCGTTCTTGGAGGCGCCCCAGTGCCACAGACCGTGGGCGAGGACGTCGGGTCTGTGCCGGAGAGCCAGCGTCTGCATGTCCAGGGCGTTGGCGTGGATGGCCACGGGCATGCCGAGCCGCCGGGCCTCCGCACGGACAGCCGCCGCCACGGGCTCGGAGGGGATCGGCCAGATCTTCGCCTCGCCGAAGCCGTCCTCGAAGAAGAGCTTGATGCACCGGTAACCGTCCTGCTGCGCGCGCTGCACGAGACGAGCCGCCGCCGCCGGATCGTCCGGCAGCGCATAGCGGATGAGCTGGCTGCGGAGCTCGGCGGGGACGGACGCGGCCGGGTATCCGTTCTCGAGCACCAGGGGCGCGCACGAGACGAGATCCGGGGCGAGCGGCGCGGACCGGAGGCGCTCGGCGGAGCCGGGCGGCGAGGCCAGGTCCACGACCGCCGTCACGCCATGGTACAGGTAGCTCCGGGGCATCTGCCGCCAGTACGCCGCGATCATCTCCCCATGGTTCTTCTCGAAATCCTTATTGATCGTGCCCACCCCTGGCGGCACGCCCACGTGCACGTGGCTGTCGATCAGCCCCGGAACCAGGAACCGCCCGCGGCCGTCGACGACCCGGACACCCTTGACGACCGCCGGCCGTTTCGTGCCCACCGAACGGACCCGTCCCCCCTCGATGAGCACGAAGGCGTCGCGCAGCGGCGCCTCCCGCTCCGGCGAGATGACGGTGATCTTTTCGATGAGCACGGAGTCGCCGGCCGGAGACCCGGAAGCCGGCGAGAGGACTGAGGAGATGAGCGCAAGAGCGATCGAGAGCAACGCGGACGGGCGTGGACGCATGAGGTTTCCTCCCGCTCTTCCTGACGAGAGGAGTGGCAGGAAGGTTCCCTCCGCCGACGCCGCCTCAATCCCCTGAAACGGCCAACGACTCCCGGGGGATGAACGCTCCGTGGCCCGGCCACCTGGCCGGCGGCGTCGCTACCCTGTGGGAGAATGGCGAAGGATTCTCCGCCGCCGGCCCTCTTACATCCGATGTGGTTCAGGAAGCCAGACGAATTCGATCCCCAGCCGGATGATCGTGCGCTGGTCCGGCGCATGCGGGCCGGGGACGAGGCGGCCTTCGAGCAGTTCTTCGAGGCGTATTTCCATCCCCTGTACCGCTTCGCTCTCGTCCGGGTCGACCAGGACGTGGAGCTCGCCAAGGAGATGACCCAGGCCGCTCTCTGCCGGGCGCTCGAGAAGCTCGACACCTATCGCGGCGAAGCGGCGCTGTTCAGCTGGCTCTGCTCGATCTGCCGTTTCGAGATCAGCGGCCATTTCCGGCGCGCGCGCCGCCTGCCGCCCGCGATCGACCTCGCCGAGGACGGAGATCCGCTGCGCGGAGTTCTGGAATCGCTCGCGGCCGACGTCGACGATCCCGAGAGCGCCCTGCTCCGCCGCGAGGTCGCGCGCCTGGTCCATGTCACCGTAGATCACCTGCCGCCCCATTACGGCCAGGTGCTGGAATGGAAATATTCGGACGGCCTGTCGGTAAAGCAGATCGCCGAGCGGCTCGGGACCAGCCCGAAAGCGGCGGAATCGCTGCTGACCCGCGCCCGGCAGGCGTTTCGTGACGGCTTCGCGAGCCTCGCCGGCAGCCTGGACCGCGAAGCCTTCGAGGAGAGTTGACCATGCACGATGAAGACCGGGCCGGGCCGGAACGCCAGCCGGATCAGCCGGATCGCCCGCAGGGGGCCGCGGACGAGGTCGCGGCGTTGCTCGATTTCGCGGGGCGGCGGCCGCGGCTCCCGGAAGCGGAGGTGGCGCCCATCCGGGCCGCGGTCCGCGAAGCCTTCCGGAGCCACGCGCGCCGCACGGCGAAGAGACACCGCATGGCCTGGGCGGCCGCCGGCAGCCTCGCCGCGGTCCTGCTCCTGGCGGTCGGGCTGATCCTCCGCCTTCCGACCGGCCCCGGAGCCGGCGAGCCGGTCGCGACGGTCGAGATGCTGGTCGGCGACGCCACCATCGACGCCGCCGCCGTCGTGGACGCCGAGGGGCGGCCGGCCGGTTCCCACGCCGTGCTCGCGGGTGCGGTCTTGAGGACCGGGGAGAGTGGAGGCGCCGCGGTGCGCCTGCCTGGCGGACCCGCGATCCGGATCGACGCCGGCTCGGCGGTGCGGTTCGACTCCTCCCGTCTCGTGAGCCTCGAGCGCGGTGCCGTGTACGTCGATGCGGGACCGGCTGCCACGTCCGGCCAGGGGGTCGAGATCGCCACGGCCTTCGGCTCCGTGCGGCACGTGGGCACCCAGTTCGAGGCGCGCCTGCTGACCGGGAAGGGTCCCGGAGCGGCGGCGTTGCGGGTGCGGGTGCGCGAGGGGGCGGTGCTCGTCGATCATGCGGGGGAGGTCCATCGGGTCCAGGCCGGCGGCGAGCTGCTGCTCGACGAGGGCGGCCGTCCCGAGCGCGCCGAGATCTCCGTCTATGGCCCGGGCTGGGACTGGACCCAGCGCACCGCTCCACCGTTCGCGATCGAAGGCGCCCGCCTCGTGGACTTCCTCGACTGGACGTCTCGGGAGACCGGGCTGCACTGGCGGCTCGCCGGGCCGCGCGCCGGCAGCGGGCCGGAGGAGGTCATCCTGCACGGCTCGATCGAGGGGCTGACGGCCGAAGAGGCGCTCACCGTCGTCCTGCCGAGCGCCGGCTATCGGTATCGCCGCGCCGGCGACGAGATCAGGATCGAGAGGACCCTCACCCCCTAACCCCCTCTCCCACCCGCACTCACGCCCGCACGGGAGAGGGGGAACGATGTCAGAACTGCCAGCGGATGCCGAACGAGGGGAGGAGCTCTCCCCAGCTCAAGGTGTCGTAGCCGACGAGCGGCTGGCCGTCGGCTCCGAGGTCGAAGGCGAAGTCGTCGAAGCCGCGGACGTTCTCACGGTCGTAGAGGTTCTGCACCTCGACGTAGGTGCTCAACTGGCCGAGCGGCAGCTTCCAATCCCGGCTCAGCCGCGCATCCAGCCGGTGATACGCGGGGAGACGCTCGGTATGGAAGGCACCGAGCACGGGATCCACATGCGCGGTCCCGTCGGGACCGGTGACGACACTCGCGGAGATGCGCGTGGTCGGCCAGCCCGTGTGGTACAGCCAGGCGGCGTTGAGGTTCCAACCGCCCGGCGTCCGGTAGTTGAGGTCGGCCCGGAAGGCGTGCGGCTGGTCGTTGCCGCGCGGCACCCAGCGGCCGTCGATCTCGTCCTCGATCGAGCTGAAGGCATAGGAGAGCCACCAGCTCAGCGGGCCGCGGGGCGCGCTCCGGTAGAAGAGCTCGATCCCCTGGGCACGGCCGCGGTCCGGATCGATGCGGACCCGGTCGCCGGTCAGCTCGGGGAACAGGACGATCGGATCGAAGAGGTTCTCGAAGCGTACCCGCGAGCGGCTCAGCAGGCGCTGGTAGGCCTCCACCCGGACCGTCGCGCCGCTCTCGCGCCGGTGCTCGAAACCCAGGATGCGGTGCTCGGCCCGCTCGGCGCGCGCCAGCGCGGTCTCGCCATCCTCGACCTGCAGCTCGTTCGGCCGCTGGCTCTGATAGAACCATCCCCAGGCGAGGCGAAAGACGCTGCTCTCCCAGGGCCTCCAGGCCAGGTTGAACCGCGGGCTGACGTGGCTCTCGTCGATGGCGCTGTTGTGGTCGTAGCGGGCGCCGAGGTCGGCGGTGAGCGAGTCGAGCGGCCGCAGGCGGGAGGTAACGAAAACGCCGGTCTGATCGGCGTCGAGATCTCCCTGAAACCGCGTGGTGCCCACCATGTGCTCGGGGCGCAGGGGCGCGAGGGGGTCCGCCAGCTCGCGGTCTTTGAGATAGTCGAACGTCGAGCGGATCCGGCGCAGCTCGGCGCCTGCCTCGAACGAGCCGCGCTCCCAGGGCTGGAACCGCCAGACGTTCTTGAAGCCGACGAGGTCGAGGACTCGGTCGTCACGCACGTCGAAGCGCGCCTCGCCCTCCGCCGACCCGGCGCGTGAGCGGTCGAGGCGGCCGGCCGACGCGATCGACTCGACGAAGAGGTCGGAGCCCAGCACGGCGTCGTGGGTCAGCCACAGATAGCGGTTGCCCCACTGGCTCCGGTAGCTCTCGCCGCCGCCCGACTGATCGAGATCGTCCTCCGCCAGGAGGGTATTGAGCTGGAAGGTCTGGCCGGGGCGGAGGGAGTATTCCAGCTTGCCGAAGCTGTCCCAGTAGCGGGGCTCCTCCTCGCGGCCGTTGACCTCGAGCGCGAGGTGGTAGTTGCCACCGCGGAAGGCGGTGTACCAGCGGCCGCGGTCCTCTGCGAACCCTCGGGCGGCCGAAGCCTCGGCGAAGACGAGGCCGAGACCGAGACCGAAACGCGACGCGTCCGGAGGCGTCAGCGTCGTCATGTCGACCACCCCGCTCATGCGGTCGCCGTACTCCGCCGGATAGCCGCCGGTGGAGAGCTCCACGCGGCCGAGAAACGTCGGGGCGACGATGCTCAGGGCGCTGTCGAATTCCTGGAGGTGGTAGGGGGCGAGCAGCTCGAGACCGTCGAGCGCCACCAGCACCTCGTCGTCCCTGCCTCCCCGGATCGACAACCGCGACGAGGCCTCGGTGCTCGCGGCTCCGGGCAGCAGGCTGATGGCGCGAAACATGTCGTTCCCGAGATGGGGCAGATCCGCGGCCTCGGCCGGGTCCAGCAGATGAACGGGGGCCGGGCTTTCCTGCGGGGCGTCGGTCCGGCCAGGAGTCACCACGATCTCCTCGCTCATCCTCGGCATGGGCGCGGGCTCGACGTCTGGAGGCCGCGGAGGCGCCGCCGCCCGTGGAGGCTCGGCGGCGACCACCACCAGCCGCCCCGCGACCTCTTCCGCGCGAAGGCCGTGTGGGCGCAGAAGCTCACCGAGGATCTCTCGCGGCGACCCGCCCCGCGGCTCGGACTCGATCCGCATCGAATCGCGGACGACGTTGCTGGAGAAGACGAGGGGAAGTCCCGCGGCCTGAAGGGCCTGGAGCGCCTGTTTCAGGCTGAGACCGCGGAAGGTCGCGCCATTTTTCTGCCCGGGCGAGCCCTGCCCAGAGGCGGCCGAAGCCACCAGGAACCCGACCGCCAGCGCGCACGCCAGTGCTCTCGACTTCATCGCCTTCATTGGGCCCGCGAAGGATTTCTGATCTTTCTGCCTCTAAGATATCGACACCTGCCGCGATCGCGGTAGTTTAGTGTAACGCCTTTCATGCTGGAACCACCGGTTCTCCCTGTCGATTCCCTTCGCCACGAGGCGGAGCTCGGCCAGTTGCGCGCCGAGATCGACCGCTTCGATGGCTGGATCCTTGCCTTGCTCCGGGCGCGCGGCGAGGTGGTCCTGGAGATCGCCCGCCTCAAGCGACGCCACGGTCTGCAGAGCCGCGACCAGAATCGGGAGGAGGAGATGCTGCGAGCGCTCACCCGCGTGCCTCCAAAACCCTTCTCCGTCGCGGCGATCCGGCAGATCTTCCAGGCTGTGTTCCGCGCCTGCCTTCGTCTCCAGGAAACCGACCCGCTCGAGGAGGAACGGACCGAATGAAGACCAAAGAACAGCCCCGTCCCGAAGCTGCTGCCTCCCGAACGCCGGAAGACCGGATCTTCGCCCAGCCGCGCGCGATCGCGGACTTCGATTTCGGCGCCGAGACCGCCAGGGTCTTCGACGACATGCTGCACCGTTCGGTACCGTTCTACGCCGAGGTCGAGCGGATGGTCGCGGAGCTCGCCGCCGACTTCGCCGCTCCGGGCACGGCGATCTACGATCTCGGCTGCTCGACGTGCACGACCGCCGTGCAGGTCGCCAGGCTCCTGCCCGAGGGTTCCGACGTCCGCTTCATCGGCATCGACTCGTCGCAAGAGATGCTGGATCTCGCCCGCCAGAAGCTCACCGAGAGCCAGTTCCCGTTCCCCTACGAGCTGGTCCAGGCCGACCTCAACCACGAGGTGGAGATCGAGAACGCCTCGGCCGTGCTGCTCGTCCTGACGCTGCAGTTCATCCGCCCTCTCTATCGCGACCGGCTCATCGAACGGATCCGCCGCGGTCTCTCCGACGAAGGTTGCCTGATCCTCGTCGAGAAGGTCCTCGGCGAGAGCAGCACGTTCAACCGCCTGTTCATCAAGCACTACTACGAGCTGAAGAAGCGGCACGGGTACTCGGACCTGGAGATCGCCCAGAAGCGCGAGGCGCTCGAAAACGTCCTCGTCCCCTACCGGCTGGAGGAGAACCGGGAGCTGCTGGCGCGGCACGGCTTCAGCCAGGTGGACGTCTTCTTCAAGTGGTACAACTTCTGCGCTCTGGTGGCGATGAAGTAGGCGATGAATTAGGCGATGAATTAGGCGATGGAGCAACGGGGGCCGCCCGATGACCGAGCCCGGCATTTCCAGCGCCCTTCCGCGAGCCACCCATCCGCTGTGGCTGGCCGCCGGACGTTTCTTCTTCCGCTTTCGCAACGCCGTGTTCCCTCTGGTGTTCCTGGCGATCGTGCTCACGACCCGCGCCCGATGGCCCTTTCAGGACCGGCTCTGGGAGATGCTCTCCAACGCGCTGGGCATCGCGGTCGCCCTGACGGGCCAGATCTTGCGCGCTCTGGTGATCGGCCTGGCCTACATCGAGCGCGGCGGCAAGGACCGGCAGGTCTACGCCAAGGGGCTGGTCCAGGAAGGCATCTTCGCCCACTCCCGCAATCCTCTGTACCTCGGCAACCTGCTCGGGCTGATCGGGCTCCTGATCGTCCACAACTCGCCGGCCGGCTACCTGCTCGGCGTGCCGTTCTTCCTGCTCGCTTATGAGGCGATCGTCCGCACCGAGGAAGACTACCTGGCGCGCCGCTTCAATGAGGAATACGTCCGGTACTGTCAAAGGGTCCCCAGGTTCCTCCCCTCTCTGACCGGCCTCCGGGCCACCGTGACCGGAATGCGGTTCGACTGGCGGCGCGTGCTCCGCAAGGAGTACGGCACCACGTTCTCCGGGCTGACCGGAATCCTGGTGCTCCTGCTCTGGGACCGAGCTCAGGTGCTCGGGGCCGCCAGCGCAAAGCAGGCCCTTCCCGCCTTCCTGGCGCTGTGGCTCCCGCTCCTGGCGGCCTATCTGTGGATCCGCTACCTCAAGAAGAAGGGGTCTCTTGGAATCGGGTGAGGGAGCGCGCCAGTCGAGAAACTCATTGCAGCCGTCCAGGAATAGGGTATGCTGTCCGAAAGAGAGTTTCGGACGAGATGAACTGTCTCCAGGTCTCCCGCACACGGAAGCGGCTGATGGTGAGCCGGATGTTCGCGCTCGGCATCCTGTTGCTCCTGGTCTTCGGCGCCGGCTACTGGTCCAGTTCCATCCTCTTCGAGCCGATGCTCTTCCTGAGCGGGGTCCTGCTCGCGGTCACGGGTTTCTGCGGCCGCCTGTGGTGTCTCTCCTACATCGCCGGCCGGAAGAAGAGGGTGCTGGTCACGGCCGGGCCGTACTCCTTGTGCAGGCATCCGCTGTACTTCTTTTCCCTCGTCGGCGGGATCGGGCTCGGCCTCTGCACCCAGACGCTGAGCGCGGCCGCGCTCATCGCCCTGGGCTTCGCCGTGTACTACCCCCGGGCCATCCGCGGCGAGGAGGCGTTTCTGAGCGACATCTTCCCGGACTACGAAGAGTATAAAAAAAGGGTTCCGCTCTTCGTGCCGCGGTGGTCCAACTTCGTCGAAGGCGACGGCATGGTCAGCGTCTGCGACTTCGGGCGCGAGATCGTGGCCGCCGGCGGCTTCCTGGTATTCATCGGGATCTTCGAGCTGTTGGACGCCCTCCACTCCGTGGGCCTCCTGCCCACCTACTTCCTGATTCCGTAGCCTCTTTGAGCTAGAATCCCGCCACCCGAAGAACGCCTGCCCTCGAGGCATCGCAAAGGAGTCGGTTTGGCGAACACCCTTTCCGGCATCTCCGAGCAGGTCGCGGCGCGGCTGGCTCCCTACATCGGCCGGTTCAACGCGCAGATGTGGATCAAGTCGGTGGCGCGGCGCGACCTCGGGCTGACTCCCGAGGAGCTGCAGCCTGGACATCTCGTCCGTCTGGCGGACGGGCTGCGCCCGTTTCTCCAGACCCTCATGGGCCGCTCGACGGCCGATGATCTGCTGAAAAAAATCGTACGCGAGGTCCATTGAATGCGTCTTCGTCTGCTGGCGTTGTTCCCTCTTCTCTATGCCGCGGTCTTCGCTGCCGTCGCCTGGGAGCTCGGGTCCGGCGACACTCTCGACACCTTCGTCCGCGGCCAGCGGATCCTGGTGCGTCTGCTCGCCGTCGTGGGCTGCTTCGCGGCGGCGTCGGCCTTCGACCGGCAGGATCATCTGCGGCGCGCCTGGGTCTGGCTCGGCGGCGGGACGGTGGTGATCCTGCTCCGCGACGTCCTGCGGTTCTTCCCGCCGTTTCAGCCGGCGACCGCCGGGCCGGGCGCCCAGATCCTCCTCTCCGGGCTCGGCATTCTCTCCAACCTCGCCCTGCTCGCCGGCATCTGGCTGCTCGCCAGGTCATGGAAGATGGCGGCGATCGATCTGGGGGGGAGGTTCGGAGTGATCGCCGTGACGGTGACCACCGGCGTGCTGGCGATCGCCGTGGCCGGTCCGGGCGCGCTGGAGGCCACGCGTGCAGTCGCCCAGGGCGACTGGTCCGCCCTGGTCCTCCTGGTCTCCGCGGTGGTCGACATCATCACGCTCTGCCTGATCACGCCGCTGCTGCTGACGGCGGTTGCGTTGCGGGGCGGGCTCTTCTCCTGGCCCTGGGCCCTGGTCACGGCGAGCCAGCTCTCCTGGCTCCTCTATGACGCCGCGGCGGCGCTCGACCCCGGCCGGTTGGGCGGCTTCCCGCTGCCCGACGTCTTCCGCGGCCTGGCCGAGAACTTCCTGTTCGTGGCGGGCCTGGCGCAGCTCTTCGTCATCCGGCACGTCCGCCGGGCGGCGGCCGGGTGAGCCGGGCCCCCGGTCCGATCATGGCCTCCGCAAAGCCAAAACCCGCTCCGCCTCGCACCGCCGCGGACTCCACCCCCGCGGTCGACGAATTCATGCGCACGCTCGAGCACCCGTTCAAGCGCGAGATCGAGGCCATCCGCCAGTTGATTCTCGGCGCCCATCCCACGATCGCCGAAGGCATCAAATGGAAGGCGCCCAGCTTTCGGACGAGCGAGTACTTTGCCACGACCAACCTCCGGGAGAAGAAGGGAGTTGGCATCATCCTGCACCTGGGTGCGAAGGTGAGGGAGCTCCCATCGGACGGAGTGGTCATCGAGGATCCGGCGAAGCTGCTCAAGTGGCTCGGGAAGGACCGGGCGATGGTCGTCTTCGAGAGCCTGCAGGACCTCGAACGCAAGAAAGCTGCCTTTGAACGCGTCGTTCAGCAGTGGCTTGCCTATGTATGAAGCGGCCGACCCGCCGTCGCCGCCAGGGGTGAGGGGGCCTACGCGGTCAGCACCACCGGCCGGCCGCGGGTGATGGCCAGGGTGTGCTCGAAGTGGGCGGCGAGGGAGCGGTCGGCGGTCTTGACGGTCCAGCCGTCGCCGGCAGGGACGGTGCGGCCGGCGCCGGCCGCGATGATCGGCTCGATGGTCAGGACCATGCCGTCCTCGAACAGGCCGCGGTGGCGCGGGTCGAAGTAGTTGGGGACCTCGGGCGCCTCGTGGATCGTGCGGCCGATGCCGTGGCCGCAGAGCTGCTGGATGACCGAGAAGCCCTGGGCGCGCACGACCTCCTCGACCACCCGGCCGACCCGCGAGATCGGCTGGCCCGCCTTCGCCACGGACAGGGCAGCTTCGAAGGCCTGCTTGGCGCAGCTCGCCAGGCGCCGGGCGAGAGCCGAGCGCGGCTCGACGACCACGGTGCAGGCGGTGTCGGCCATGTAGCCGTCCTTCTCGACGGTGACGTCCAGCTTGACCACGTCCCCGGGTTGCAGGGCGCGCGGGCCCGGGATGCCGTGGACCACCTCGTCGTTGACGCTGATGCAGGTGGCGGCCGGGAACTTGTAGACCAGCTCGGGAGCGGAACGCGCTCCCCGGCGCTCGTAGACCTCCCGCGCCACCCGGTCGATCTCCGCCGTGGTGATCCCGGGGCGCACGGCGCGGCGCATCGCCTCCAGGGTCTCGGCCGCGATCCGGCCCGCCGCGCGCAGGGCCGCCAGCTCGTCGTCTGTGCGAATCGTCATGGCGTAGATGATATCCGACCTTCGGCCCTCCCCGCACGGCATGAGGACCGCCCTGGCTCCGCCGTTTCGCTCACGGCGTCGCGACGAGATGTCCGTTCTCGATGATCTTCACGCCGTTGGCGGTCAAGGTGCCGTCCGTCACGAACAGCCATGCGTCTTGGTGGCCTTCGGTGCGCAGCTTGCCGCCGGACTCCCAGTTGTCGCCGATCGAGATCCGGATGATGCCGGCACCGTAGCCGTAGTACGGCATGAAGCCCGAGGGGAGGATCGGCTGCAGCTCGGGATTGGTTCCGATCACGAGCTCGCCGACCTGATCGCGGTCGCCCTGGAGGCTGGCGTACCACTTTGCGGTCTCGTCGCCGTCGCCGCCCAGAGACTTGAATTCCTGGATACGTCCGTTGAGAAACCTGACGCCAACGCCGCCTCTCTTCGTGGATACAACGAGCGTCGCGTTGAGCGTGCCGCTCGCATCCCGGACGTCGGTCGTTCGCAGCACCCCCGCCGGCAGTTCCTCTTCACGGTCGCGCACCGAGCGTGCATTCGCCACCTTCTCCCGGCTCGCGTCGCCGGTATTGCGATGGAACCACGCATCGGCGGGCACCTTGAATCGCAGATCGGTGCCGTTCGGCGACGTGACGTGCACTTCGCTTCCCCGCAGCTTCCGTTCCATCGCGGCGAGCGTCGTGTCCAGTGCCCGCGGGTCGATGGCGATCGCCCGCTCGTACATCCGCAAGAGCTTCTTGTTCTCCGCAGGATCGATGGACCTGAACCAGTGCGAGTGCACGCCGCGCACCTTCGACCCTCCGGTCAGGTTCTCGAAGCGGCGCGGCACGAGATCCTCGGTGCTGGAAACGTGCATCCA
>Ga0134123_10002762_pt1 | contig 11456 bp, 9 predicted proteins | sample KB303_FD_96460 | JGI IMG/M metagenome (GOLD analysis project Ga0134123, IMG submission 96460) | Terrestrial soil microbial communities without Nitrogen fertilizer from Kellogg Biological Station, Michigan, USA - KB3-0-3 | ecosystem: Environmental > Terrestrial > Soil > Unclassified ...
CCCGCTGCGCGAACCGCGGGTTAGCGCCCATTGCAAAGCCTCGTGGACCGCCTTTGCTCGATCGCGTTCGCCCACGCCGAGTTGCCCGAGCCAGTAATCCACGATCACCAGATACTCGTCCTGATCGAAAGGATAGAAGGAAACCCACAATCCGAAACGCTCGGACAGCGAGATCTTTTCCTCGACACTTTCGCCCGGATGGATTTCCTCGCCCAGATATTTGGTTTCCAGGTTTTCCTGCATGTATTCCGGCATGAGGTGGCGGCGGTTCGAAGTAGCGTAGATCAGCAGATTCTCCGACGTCGCCGATATCGAACCGTCGAGGATGACCTTTAGCGCCTTGTACCCCGGCTCGTCAGCGTCAAACGACAGGTCGTCGCAGAACAGGATGAACTTGTACGGTGCATCGGCGACCAGATCGACGATGTCGGGCAGATCCATCAAATCCTGCTTTTCCACTTCGATCAGACGCAAGCCCTTTGCCGAGAACTTGTTGAGAACGGCTTTTATCAGCGAAGACTTTCCGGTGCCGCGTGCGCCGGTCAGCAACACATCGTTGGCGGTCAGACCCTCGAGGAACTGCCGAGTATTCTGTTCGACCAACCGGATCTGTTCCTCTATTCCTTGCAGGTCGGCGAGCCGGATCCTGTGTGGATGCGTGACCGGCTGCAGGAAGCCGCGGCCGTTGCGCTTGCGCCAGCGGTATGCGACCGCCGCTTTCCAGTCGGGCAGCGGCAGCTTCGGCGGCAGCGCGGCCTCGAGCCGCTCCAGCACCTGTTCGGCGCGCTTGATCAGTCGATCGAGTTCACTCATGGTTCAGCTGCGGTACTCGGCGTTGATTGTTACGTAATCGTGGGACAGGTCGCAGGTCCACAGCGTAGCCGCCGAAGCCCCACGGTTGAGCTCCACGCGCACCGTGATCTCCTGTTTCTGCATTACCCGTTTGCCATCTTCTTCGCGGTAGACCGGCGCACGGCTGCCGCCCTGCGCCACCATCACCTCGTCGAGATACAGATCGACATCGGCAACCTCAAGGTCCTCGATGCCGGAATAGCCAATCGCCGCGAGTATGCGTCCGAGATTGGGGTCGGAAGCAAAGAAGGCCGTCTTGACCAGCGGGGAGTGGGCAATGGCATAGCCGACCTTGCGGCATTCGGTCTCGTTCAGTCCGCCTTCGACGCAAATGGTGATGAACTTGGTTGCACCTTCTCCGTCGCGCACCAGGGCCTGGGCCAGAAATCCCGCGACCTCGGTCACCGCGTCGAGAAAGAGTTTGAATTCAGGCGAGGCGGAGCTGGAGATCACCGCTGCGCCGGACCGGCCGGTGGCGGCGAGAATGAAAGCATCGTTGGTCGAAGTATCTCCGTCGACGGTCACGCAGTTGAAGGTGCGTTCCGCTGCGTAAGTGGTTGCCTGTTGCAGCAGCGTCTGATCAATCGCCACATCGGTCGCCACGAAGCCCAACATGGTCGCGAGGTTCGGCCGGATCATGCCCGATCCCTTGGCAATGCCCGTCACGGTCACGTCATGACCACCGATGTCTATTCGTTTCGAGTACGCCTTCGGCACGGTGTCGGTGGTCATGATCGCCTGCGCCGCTTCGGCCCAGTTGGTTTCGGCGAGCGTAGCCACACAGCGTGGTAACCCGGCGGCGATGCGCTCGACCGGGAGCTGCTCCATGATGACTCCAGTGGAGAACGGCAGCACTTGTGCAGGTGTGCAACCGAGCAGTTCGGCGACTTCAATGCAGGTCTGCATGGCTCGATCGATGCCGTCTGCCCCGGTGCCGGCGTTGGCGCAGCCGGTGTTGACAACCAGCGCGTGAATCGAGCCGGTCTGCAGGTGCGCCTTGGCGACCGAGACCGGCGCGGCGCAGAAGCGGTTACGGGTGAACACGCCGGCAACCCGCGCGTTCTTCGACAGGGTCATCAGCAGCAGGTCCTTGCGATTGGCCTTGCGAATGCCGGCTTCGGCGATGCCGAGGCGCACGCCCTTGACCGCCAGCAGCGTCGCGGGATCAGGAGCCGACAGATTCACCGCCACCGCGAGGCTCCAGCGGGTCCGCTATCGTAATTTTCCTGCGCGCCGCACACGGTGGCTCGACCCTGGCGCATCCGCGTCGGCTAGCCGAGCTTGCCGTGGCACTGCTTGTACTTCTTGCCGGAGCCGCACGGGCAGGGGTCGTTGCGCCCGACTTTTTGACCCCCGCGCACAAAGGGCTGCACCTTGGTCTCGGCGTTTGCTCTTTCCAGTGCCTCGTCGTGATCGGCATGCTGGTACTGCACGTTCCTGAGTTCGACCTGTTCCTTCTCGGCCACCGCTTGCGCCTCTTCCGCAGTCCTGATCTTCACGGTCATCAGAATGCGGGTTACTTCGGTGCGCACTGCTTCGAGCATCAAGGAAAACAAGTCGAAGGCCTCTCGCTTGTACTCTTGCTTCGGATTCTTCTGGGCATAGCCCCGCAGGTGTATGCCCTGGCGCAGGTGGTCCAGCGCCGCGAGATGCTCGCGCCAATGACTGTCCAGCCGATCCAGCATGATCGCGCGCTCGTAGTGATGCACTGCCTCCGCATCCACATTGGTGAACTTTTCCTCATAGTGCTTGTTGGCCGCAGCGATGATGCGCCCGCGCAGATTCTCCTCATCGATGCTCTCGTCCTGCTTCAGCCATTGCTGCAACGGCAGATCCACGCCAAGCTCTGCGCCAAGCGTCCGCTCGAGACCCGGGACGTCCCACTGCTCCTCCACGCTTTCCGGTGGAATATGTTGCGCGATGAAGGATTCGACCGTTCCTTCCCGCATCGAGCGGATGGTTTCGGAAATATCCGTTGCCTCGAGCAGCTCGTTGCGCTGCTGATAGATTACCTTGCGCTGGTCGTTGGAGACGTCGTCGTATTCCAGCAGCTGCTTGCGGATATCGAAGTTGCGCGCCTCGACCTTGCGCTGTGCATTCTCGATCGCGCGGGTGACCCACGGATGCTCGATTGCCTCGCCATCGGGCATCTTCAGCCGGTCCATGATGGCGGCCACCCGGTCGGAGGCAAAAATGCGCAAGAGCGGATCTTCCAGGGAAAGATAAAATCGGCTGGAACCAGGATCGCCCTGGCGGCCCGAGCGTCCGCGCAACTGGTTGTCGACCCGCCGCGACTCGTGCCGTTCGGTGCCGATAATGTGCAGGCCACCCGCGCCAACCACCTGCTCATGCAGTTTCTGCCAGCGGTCGCGCATTTCCGCGACACGTTTTTCCTTTTCCTGATCCGGAACGCTGGCTTCGTTCCTGACCTTGTTGATCTCGGGTTCGGGATTGCCTCCGAGAACAATGTCGGTTCCGCGGCCTGCCATGTTGGTGGCGATCGTGACCATCTTGGGCCGCCCGGCCTGGGCGATGATTTCGGCTTCGCGCGCATGCTGCTTGGCGTTCAGTACCTGGTGAGGCAGCTTGGCCTTCTCAAGTTGGGTCGCCAGCAGCTCCGAATTCTCAATCGAAGTGGTGCCGACCAAAACCGGCTGGCCGCGGTCATAACAGTCCTTGATGTCGTTGATGACCGCCTGGTACTTCTCTCGCCCAGTCCGATAGACCTGATCCATACGGTCTTCACGGACCATCGGCATGTGGGTGGGGATGATCATCGTTTCCAGCCCATAGATCTGCTGGAACTCGTAGGCTTCGGTGTCGGCGGTCCCGGTCATGCCTGCCAGCTTCTTGTACATCCGGAAATAGTTCTGGTAGGTAATCGAGGCGAGGGTCTGGTTCTCGCGCTGGATGCGCACCCCCTCCTTGGCCTCGATCGCCTGATGCAAACCGTCGGACCAACGCCGGCCCGGTGTCAGCCGCCCGGTGAATTCGTCCACGATGACAATCTCGTCGTTCTGCGCCACATAGTGCTGATCACGATGGAACAGCGAGTGCGCTCGCAATGCCGCGTACATATGATGCATGAGACCGATATTGGCGGCGTCATACAGGCTGCCGTTCTCCGGCAGCAGGCCAGCCTTGGTGAGCAGATCCTCCGCGCGCTCGTGGCCCGCCTCGGTCAGCAGCACCTGATGCGCCTTTTCGTCTACGGTGAAGTCGCCGGGGCCATTCTCTTCCTTGACCCGCGTCAGCTTGGGAACGATCTCATTCATGCGGTGATACAGATCGGTGCTGTCGTCGGCCTGCCCGGAGATGATGAGCGGCGTTCTCGCTTCGTCGATCAGGATGGAATCGACCTCGTCAACAATCGCATAGGTCAGGCCGCGTTGTACCCGCTCACCCGCCTGGAACACCATGTTGTCGCGCAGGTAGTCGAAACCGAACTCGCTGTTGGTACCGTAGGTAATATCGGCGGCATAGGCCTGCTGCTTGAGTTCGTGCTCCATCTGCGACAGGTTGACCCCGACTGTCAGGCCCAGGAACCGGTACACCCGCCCCATCCACTCGGCATCACGGTTGGCCAGGTAATCGTTGACCGTGACCACGTGAACACCCTTGCCGGCCAGCGCGTTGAGATAGGCCGGCAGGGTCGCCACCAGCGTCTTGCCCTCACCCGTCCGCATCTCTGCAATCTTGCCGTTGTGAAGCGCGATGCCTCCGAGCAACTGCACATCGAAATGGCGCATGTTGAGCACGCGGCGGCTGGCTTCCCGCGCGGTTGCAAACACCTCCACGAGGAGATCGTCGAGCGCCTCGCCATTCAGCACGCGCTGCTTGAATACTTCGGTGCGTGCGCGCAAGTCGGCGTCGCTCATGTCGCGCAGGCCCGGCTCGAGTGCGTTGATGGCCCGCACGGATTGCGCATACTTGCGCAGCAACCTGTCGTTGCGGCTGCCGAATATCTTCTTCAGAGGGTTCATGAACATTCCGGAAGCTTCCTCAAAACAAGAGGGGTGGGGACACCTGCCCCCACCCCTCCGGTGAAATCGTCTTGCGGTTCGTTTAGCCCGGCACTTGAAGGAAGCGCGCGGGATTCTGTGGGGCTCCCCATTGGCGCACTTCGAAATGCAGATGCGTTCCGGTCGATCGGCCGGTATTGCCGACCTCAGCAATCTTCTGACCGCGCAGAACCACGTCTCCAACTTTGGCAATCAGCTTGGACGCATGGGCGTAGCGCGTAATCAAGCCATTGCCGTGATCTATCTCGATCATATTACCATACTGAGGATGCGGGTCTGAAAACACCACCACGCCGCCCGCCGCAGCAGTGACCGCTTCGCCTTCCTGGGCCATGAAATCCATTCCTTCGTGAAAGGCGTTCCATCCGGTGAAGGGATCGATGCGCCAACCGAAGTTCGAGGAGTACCAGCCGGTGTTGACCGGAAGCTGAGTCGGCAACAATTGCTGTTTCGCGTGCACCAGTGTCAGCATCGATTCCAGCACACCTAGCTTGTCGGAGCGGTCATCGACCTTTTGGGCCAACTGGTCAAGGTTTTCGCCAAGCTCCCCGAGCGACAGTTCTTTGGACGGGATTGACGACACAGCGCCCCCTCGCGCCGGCGCTTGGTCAAACATGAATTCCTGGGGCTTGATGCCGGCTAGCTTGGTAAGACGCTCGCCCAAGTTGTCGAGCCGCTGCAGCTTTGCCTGCATTTCCCCAAGCCGCGCAGCCATGGTATTCAGGCTCTCGCGCAGGTATGACTGAGTCTTGCGGGTTTGTTCCGCTTGTACCGCCTCAAGCAGGGTCTGCAGATACGGGCTCTGGTTGGTAACCGCATAGCGCAGCGAGAAGTAGTTCATCAACACCGCCAGGGATACCACCAGAAGACCAACCAGGAGCCCGAGGAAGATGACCTGGGGCGTGCTGACGGCGAAGCTGCGCGCCTGGGCGAATTTGTTGGAAACCAGAATAATATTCATCCGTTCCCCTTCCGTGCCTGCAAGGACTCAAACCACTCGTGACCCGCGACCGTATCGGCCTGCTTATCGACAGGCTTCCTGAATTGCAGGGCCTCAACCGGCAGGTTCGCCGGCTACTTGCCCTGCAACACATGTTGACCGAAGTGTTGCCCGGAAGCCTGGCCGCATCAACCACGCTGGCGCTTTCTGCCACCAATGAACTGGTCCTGTTCACCGACAGCGGAGCGATTGCTGCCAAGCTGAAACTCCTTGCTCCCCGAATTGTAGACTTTTTCCGACAACAAGGACATGAGGTTACTTCAATTCGTGTACAAGTGCAAGTAAGGATCCTTCATAACCCATTGCTACAAAAGCAAATTTTTTTAAGCCCAGTGGCCCGCCAAGCGATCTCGGAATTGTCCTCTACACTCGATGCGTCGCCACTGAAATCCGCGCTAGAACGCCTCGGCGGTCGCAAAATGCCCGACTCAAACCACGACAATTAACCGCTCCAGCATATATAAAATAATAAAAATCAATGAGATAACGACTCCTGCGATAAGGATTTTCCAGCTGAACCGTAGCCACCGGCGATCCCTTGTCAGAACGAATCCCACAAAAGACACGCCCAAGGTAACCAGCAGCAGTGCGCCAAAGATGCGCAGGACCAACATAGTATTGGGTTATCCGGCGGCGGCCCTGTGCGATGGAAGAACTAACCGTACAGCAAGTGCCGGACGCCGGATCAGGCTGCCTGGATTTGCAGCCTCAGGAAAGCGGGTGCCTCTTCAGGTCTGAGGAAGGTCACGAATTCCCACGCGGTGGCATCTTCCAGCAACTTGCGCAAGAGCGCATTGTTCAATGCATGGCCCGATTTGTAGGCCGAGTAGGCGCCGATCAGGGGGTGCCCCAGCAAGTAGAGGTCCCCGATCGCGTCCAAGGCCTTGTGCTTGACGAATTCGTCCTCGTAACGAAGGCCATCGGAGTTCAGCACCCGATATTCGTCCATGACGATGGCGTTATCCAGGCTGCCACCGAGGGCCAGCCCTTGCGAGCGCATGTTTTCGACGTCCTGCATGAATCCGAAGGTCCGGGCCCGGCTGACCTCTTTTACATATGAGGTGAACTCGAAGTCCACGACCACTCGCTTGTTGGAGCTGGCAAACACCGGGTGTTTGAAGTCAATGCTGAAATCTACGCGAAAGCCGTTGTAAGGCTCGAACCGGACCCATTTGTCGCCCTGCTTCAATTCGACCGGTTTCTTGATGCGGATGAATTTCTTTGCAGCGGCCTGTTCTTCGACGCCAGCGGACTGCAACAGGAATACAAACGGAGAGGCGGAGCCATCCATGATTGGCACTTCTCCGGCAGTCAGGTCAACGAAGACGTTATCAATCCCGAGGCCCGCAAGCGCCGACATCAGGTGTTCAACGGTTTGAACGCGCGCGCCGCCTCGCTCCAGACAGGAGGAGAGGCGGGTATCGCCGACCGCATAGGGATCTGCATTGATATCCACTACAGGATCCAAATCCACACGTCGGAACACAATACCGGCATTGGGACTCGCCGGACGCAGAGTGAGGTACACCTTTTCACCGGTGTGCAGGCCGACACCAGTGGCGCGAATCATATTCTTCAGCGTGCGTTGCTTGATCATGGGGATCTTTCTCGCGGCGCGGACCTTGTGAGTTGCTCTGGGCTTTCAAACATAAAGGATTGATTAGATTACCATAGCACCATGCGCGGCACCAGCATCGCAGCGACTATTGTTGCATTGCGAAAAGAGCGCATGCGAACCCAATCTCAGTCGGCCTGTTTGCGCAAAAATGCCGGGATGTCGAGCATGTCTACGCCGGATTGTTTCATCGCCTCGACTGCGGCATCCCGCGAACGCCGGCGCATCACCGCCGGAGCCTCGAGTTCCCCGTAGTTCACCGCCAACGGGCCGGCGTCGGTTCCGGTTTTCACCATGGTCAATGGTTTTTGATGATGGCGATTGACGGCGGCAGCACCGCCGAGACCGGTGGCCACCATGGTAACCCGCAGCCTGTCATTCATGGTTTCGTCAATTACAGTACCAACGATAACGGTGGCATCCTCGGCTGTGAACCCCTTGATCGTGTTCATCACCTCGTGGACTTCCTTCATTTTCAGGCTGGCGCCGGCAGTTATGTTAACCAGTACACCGCGCGCGCCGGCTAGATTCACATCCTCCAGCAGAGGGCTCGCTACCGCCTGCTCCGCCGCGCAGTGGGCGCGGTCCACACCTGCCGCCATGGCCGAACCCATCATCGCCATGCCCATTTCGGACATGACGGTGCGGACGTCTGCAAAGTCGACGTTCACCAGACCGGGACACTTGATCACCTCGGCAATGCCGGCCACCGCGCCGTGCAACACTGTGTTGGCCGCTTTGAACGCGTCCAACATGCTGACGTCCTCGCCCAGTACCTGCATCAGTTTGTCGTTGGGGATTACGATCAGCGAATCGACATGGCGGCACAGTTCGTCCAGTCCCTGCTGCGCGATCTTCTGACGCTTGCCTTCGAAAGCGAATGGCTTGGTCACCACGGCAACCGTAAGAATGCCCAGCTCGCGCGCGGCTTCCGCGACGATGGGAGCGGCACCAGTACCCGTGCCGCCTCCCATTCCCGCCGTCAGAAACAGCATGTCGGCGCCTTCGATCAGTTCGATGATGCGCTCGCGGTCCTCCATAGCCGCCTCGCGGCCGATGTCCGGATTGGCACCGGCACCGAGCCCCTTCGTCACATTCGGCCCAAGCTGAAGCAGCGTTTTCGCCTTGTTGCGCTTGAGCGCCTGCGCATCTGTATTGGCGCATATGAACTCCACGCCTTCCACGCCTTCATTGATCATGTGATCGACCGCGTTGCCGCCGCAGCCGCCCACGCCTACAACCTTGATGACCGCTTCCTGGGGTTGCGTATCCACGATTTCAAACATTTCTCATCTCCTCTGCGAATGATCAAGAAAACCAGAAACCCGACTCAGCCTTTGAATCCCATCCTCTAGAAATTTGTCTCGAACCATTTCTTCATGCGCCCGAAAATCTGCTTGAACGAGCCGCTCTGCATCTTTTCTATCTGATGCCGCCGATGCTGGCTTAGCCCGGCCATCAGCAATCCGACGCCGGTCGAGTAGCGTGGGTTGCGAATTACTTCCGACAGACTGCCGGCATATCCGGGCAGCCCAAGCCGCACGGGCATGTGGAACACTTCTTCCCCAAGTTCCACCATGCCCTGCATCGAACTGCTTCCGCCGGTGATCACGATTCCCGAAGAAAGCAATTCTTCGAAGCCGCTCCTGCGCAGTTCCGCCTGCACCAGCGAGTAGAGTTCCTCCACTCGCGGCTCGATCACCTCGGCAAGAGTCTGTCGCGACATCTTTCTGGGGTCACGGTCACCCACACCGGGCACCTCCACCATCTCCTGCGCCTCTGCAAGTTCCCTCAGCGCGCAGCCGTAACGGCGTTTGATCTCCTCCGCGTCCTTGGTGGGGGTACGCAGCGCCATCGCGATGTCATTGGTGATCTGGTCCCCGGCAATCGGTATCACAGCCGTGTGGCGGATCGCGCCTTGGGTAAACACCGCGATGTCGGAGGTTCCGCCGCCGATGTCCACCAGACACACGCCCAGGTCACGCTCGTCCTCGGACAGCACCGCGGTGGCCGACGCCAGCGGTTGCAGGATCAAGTCGTTGACCTCGAGGCCGCAGCGGCGCACGCATTTCATGATGTTCTGTGCTGCCGACACCGCCCCCGTAACGATGTGCACCTTCACCTCCAGCCGCACCCCACTCATACCCAGCGGCTCGCGCACATCTTCCTGGCCGTCGATCACAAATTCCTGATTGAGCACATGCAGGATCTGCTGATCGGTCGGGATCGGGATCGCCTTTGCCGTCTCCACCACGCGATCCACGTCGGTCTGGGCAACCTCGTGATCCTTGATCGCCACCATGCCGTGAGAGTTGAAACTGCGGATGTGGCTGCCGGCAATGCCGGTCCAGACCTCGCGTATCTTGCAGTCGGCCATCAACTCCGCTTCCTCCAGCGCGCGTTGAATCGCGTTCACGGTGGATTCGATATTCACCACCACGCCCTTCTTCAGGCCGCGCGAAGGCGAACTTCCCATGCCGATCACCTCGAAGCCCCCTTCAGGTTTCATCTCCGCAACAATGGCGGCGATCTTCGAGGTGCCGATATCCAACCCCACGATCAGATTCTTGTTTTCCTTCCGTCCGGTCATTGCCATTGTTGTCGTGTCATAGGTTCATCAGGCCTTCCCGGCGCCCCATTTCAATCCCTGGGTACGCGCCGCGAATCCATTGCTGTAGCGCAGGTCTACATGTGAAGGCGGCTGGGGCAGCCGTGCCACGGTGCGCGGGTAAGCCGACACGAAGTCCGCTAGCCGCACCTGCAGGTTTTCACGCCCGAGCTGCAGCACCATGCCGTCATCCAGCCGCACGTGCCACGCACGCCGCGCGGAAAGCGTGACCAGAACCGTTCTTCTGCCGATGGGCGCGAGCAGGCGATCGAATTCTTCGTAGCGGGCCACGACTTCAGCGGCTGTGCCTTCCGGTCCGTAGAAGACAGGCAGGGTGCTGTTGATCGCGGCTTCAAAAACCTCGCCATGCGCATTGACCAGCGCAGTCGAACCCCAACGCGCCAGCGGCCGGTGTTCTTCGACAGCGATTTCCAGGCGATCCGGCCATTGCCTTCGCACGTTGACTTTGCGCACCCAGGGCAGCTTTTCGAAGGCCGCGCGCGCCTGCACCAGGTCGACGGTGAAAAAATTGCCGCGCAGTTCTCGTGCAACCACCGCCGCGATCTGTTCGCCGGTCACGTGAGTCACGTCGCCGACGAAGCGGATCTCTCGCAGCGGGAACACCGGCAGATGCAGGACATAATGGATACAGCCGCACACCATCAGCAATGCGGCCGCGCCGTAGAGCAAACTCGCCGCGCGGTTCAGCGCGGCCGTGTTATCCCACATGGCTATCTCCAAGTATCCGCACCAGCAGATCGTCGAACGGGATGCCGGCAGCGGTTGCCGCCATCGGCACCAGGCTGTGACCGGTCATTCCAGGAACTGTGTTCGCTTCCAGCAGGTAGGGATCGCCCCTGGCGTCCAGCATCACGTCCACCCTTCCCCAGCCTCGACAGTCAAGGATGCGCGACGCCCGGAGAGCGAGCGCCTGGATGCTGCGTTCCTGGACGGGCGGCAATCCAGACGGGCAGAAGTAGCGCGTCTCGTCGGAGAAATACTTCGCCTGGTAGTCATAGCTGCCGCCCGGGGCTTCGATGCGGATCAGCGGCAACGCCTCTTCTCCGAGGATCGACGCAGTAACTTCCACCCCCGCGATGAACTCCTCGGCCAGCACCATGTCGTCGTGCTTCGCCGCCTTCCGGTACGCCGCTTCAATGTCCTCGGCGAGGGTGACTTTGGTCAGGCCGATGGTTGAGCCTTCGCGCGAAGGCTTAACGATCAGCGGCAGCCCGAGATCTTCAGGCACCGCCGAGTAGTCGGTATCCTTAGTCAGCATTACGAACTTTGGCGTGGGAATACCGGCAGCGATCCAGACCAGTTTGGTGCGCCACTTGTCCATCGCCAGACTGCTTGCCA
>Ga0134123_10002763_pt1 | contig 11455 bp, 13 predicted proteins | sample KB303_FD_96460 | JGI IMG/M metagenome (GOLD analysis project Ga0134123, IMG submission 96460) | Terrestrial soil microbial communities without Nitrogen fertilizer from Kellogg Biological Station, Michigan, USA - KB3-0-3 | ecosystem: Environmental > Terrestrial > Soil > Unclassified ...
CCGAGGGTGGAGAGAACGGCGCCCGGGCGGCCGGTCAGCTCGCCGGTCACCGCGGCCATGATGCAGGCCGCCCACTCCTGATGGCAGAGCACGAACGGCAACCCCTGCACGCGCGCCGCCTCGAGCAGCTCAAGATTGGAGCCGCCGCCGGGCACGCCGAACAGACGCGGCACTCCCGCGCGAACCAGTCCGGATATGAGGAGCTCGGCGACGCTGGGCATGGCCACCGCATTCTTGAACGGGCGGTCACTTTTGTCCATGGCAGGTAGTTCCTACCTGTGGACGCAGCTGGCCTCTGTACCCGATCTCCCTGTATTCCCGATCAAATCACCTATCACAGGGCGAGGCACGACGCTTGCGTTTGCAAGGCCGCAAGGAGGGCATACACCCATGCTCGAGACACTGGCCGTTCTGCTGCTGCTCTTCTGGGCCCTTGGACTCGTGACGTCGTACACCCTCAGCGGGTTCATCCACATCTTGCTCGTCGCCGCGGTCGTGGTCGTGCTGGTGCGGGTGATCCAGGGCCGCCGACCCATTTGAGAAAGAGAGGCAGTCATGCCGTATAAGGTCAAGGACGGGCTCAAGCCGCGTAACCTCAAGGGAATCTCCAACGACCAGATCGATCAGCACTGGGAGCTGTACCAGGGCTACGTAAAGAACGTCAATGAGCTGATCGGCGAGATCGCGGGCGCGGAGCCCGGCTCCCGGCACTGGGCGGAGCTGAAGCGCCGCATCGGCTTCGAGCTGGACGGCGTCCTGTTGCACGAGTACTACTTCGAGAATTTGAAGGCGGGCACCACCATCCGCCCCAAGGGAAAGCTCGTCCAGGCGCTGGACATGACCTGGAAGGATCTCGAAGTCTGGAAAGAGGACTTCGCCCACACCGGAGAGATCCGCGGCGTGGGCTGGGCCATCCTCTACCACGACCCCGCGACCGGGCACCTGTTCAACTGGTGGGTGGGCGACCACGAGCTGGGGCATCCCGCGGGCTTCTCGCCCATTCTCGTGATGGACGTATGGGAGCATGCCTACATGGTCGACCACGGAGCCGGAGGCCGGAAGGACTACATCGAGGCCTTCATGGAGAACGTGAACTGGGACGCGGTGGAGCAGCGATTCGAGGAAAGCCGCGCGCGCAAGAACTAGCCCCCGGGCCATAACGAGACGAGGGCGGCGACACCGAAGCCCGCGAGGATGACGCCGGAGAGGCGATTCACCCATCGCAGGCCCGCCGGAGTCAGCCGCCCTCGTAGCGCTCCCGCCGTGCCGCTCAGGATCAGCCACCAGAGCGCCGATCCGATGAAGACTCCGGCCACCAGCACGCCCGCGCTCGCATAGTCCGATCCCCCGCCCCCCAGCCCCAGCCCGGCGAAGATGGCCACGAACGAGAGAATCGTGGAGGGATTGGTCAGCGTGAGGCCGAGCGTGGACAGATAGGCGCCCAGCAATCCCCTGCGGCTGGACAATACCGCCGCCTGGGCGGGGCGGGCCAGGAACGTCCGCGCCCCGAGATAGCAGAGAAAGGCGCCCCCCACGAGGCGAAGCGGCGTCTGGCCCTGTACGAGCGCCCCGGACACCGCGGTGAGGCCGAAGCCGGCCACCGCCCCGTAGAACGCATCCGCGGTGGCGGCGCCCAGCCCGGACACGAAGCCCACCGTCCGGCCGTCGGCCAGCGTCCGCCGGATGCAGAGAAGGCCGATGGGCCCCACCGGCGCGGCGATGGAGAAGCCGATGAGCAAGCCGCGGAGAAAGACGGCGAGCATGCGCGCGGGCGCCGGCCTGGTTCGCGGCGGGCGGTCAGCCGGCGAGGCGGGCGAGCACGGGGCGCATCCGCTCGAGCGCCTTGCGGATGTTCGCCTCGGAGTTCGCGTACGAGAGCCGGAGATAGCCCTCCCCGTACTCGCCGAAGGCGGAGCCGCCGAGCACGGCCACTCCCGCCTCGTTGAGCAGCGCGGCCGCGATCTCCGTCGAGGGGCGCCCCAGCTTCTTCACGTTGGGGAACACGTAGAAGGCGCCGCGGGGCGAGCGGCACGTCACGCCGGGCAGCGCGTTGAGCCCATCCACGATGATGTCCCGCCGGCGCTTGAACTCGGCCACCATGGCATGCACCGGCTGCTGATCGCCCTGGAGCGCGGCGATCCCGGCCAGCTGGGTGAAGGACGCGGTGCACGAGTTCGAGTTCACCATCAGCCGCGCCACGTGGTCGGCGAGATCCCGCGGCATCACACCGTAGCCCAGACGCCAGCCGGTCATGGCGTAGGACTTCGAAAAGCCGTCGAGGATGATGGTGAGGTCCTTCATCCCGGGAAAGGCGGTGATGGACGCGAACTCGCCTTCGTAGAGGAAGGACTTGTAGATCTCATCGGTGAGCACGGGGATGCGGTACTGCTTCGCCGCCTCCGCGATGCGGCCAAGCTGATCCCGGTCGAGCACGCCGCCGGTGGGGTTCTGCGGCGAGTTGATCACGATGAGCTTGGTCCGGGCCGACACCTTCTTCTCGAAGAGCTCCATGTCGAAGCCGAAGCCGGACTCCTCGCGCAGCGGGATGGGGACCCCCTTGCCGCCGACGAAGTTGATCACCGACTCGTAGATGGGGAAGCCGGGGTTGGGATAGATCACCTCGTCGCCCGGGTTCACCAGCGCGGTGATGACGAAGTACATGATGGGCTTGGCGCCCGGGGTCACCACGATCTCGTCCAGCTCGACCGGCATTCCCCGCGTAGCGCCCACGTCCTTGGCGATGGCCTCCCGCAGCTCGGGCAGCCCCGCCGCGGGGCCATAGTGCGTGGCGCCCGCGTCCAGCGCCCGCTTGGCGGCGTCGCGGATATGCGCCGGGGTGTCGAAGTCCGGCTCGCCGATCTCGAGGTGGACGATCTCCTTGCCCTGGCGCTCCAGCGCCTTGGCGCGCGCGAGCACCTCGAAGGCCGACTCCGTTCCCAGCCGCGTCATCCGATCCGCGAAGTTCATGGCCCGGCGATTATACTCCGAGCCGTGGAGATGGTGGAGGTCCCGGCGGGCTGGTTCTGGATGGGCTGGGAGGCGGGCCACCCCGCCGAGCGGCCGCGCCATCGCGTGTGGCTCGACGGCTTCGCGGCCGGCCGCTATCCGGTGACCAATGCCGAGTACGCGCGCTTTCTGGCCGCCCCCGGCGCCGCCCCGCCGGCCACTCCGCCGCCCTGGTGGACGCATGCCGACTTCGCCGACCCCGAGCAACCCGTGGTCGGCATCGCGTGGGGCGAGGCCGTCGCCTACTGTGACTGGCTCGCGGGCGTCGAGGGCCGGCCCATCCGTCTTCCCACCGAGGCGGAGTGGGAGAAGGCCGCGCGCGGCGGAGTTGAGGACGCTCGCTTCCCCTGGGGCGACGCGCATCCCGGCACCGGGCGCGCCGAGCGCCCGCCACGCGTGTCCGACGGCAAGCCGAATCCGTTGGGGCTTCACGCGCTGTCCGGCGTCTGCCACGAGTGGTGCCTGGACTGGGAGGATCCCGGCTACTACGCGGTCTCACCGGAGCGGAACCCGCCGGGTCCGGCGGAAGGCACGCGCCGCATCTCGCGCGGCGGCGCCTGGCGGCATCAGGACCCCTGGAGCCCGGTGGCCCACCGCTCCTCCCTGCCGCCTGCGCTCCGCTACTCCGACTACGGCTTCCGCGTTGTCTCACAGCGCTCACGGGCCATCGCTAACGTAGGCGGGGGGCGCGCGCCGGGTACGAGCAGATGATCGAAAAGGGGTTGTTCCGGCCGGACGAGCAGCTGGAGCTGCTCGACGGGCTGCTCGTGCTTGCCGAGCCCCAGCACGATCGTCCCGCGCTGGCGCGGGCTGGAGACCGTCGTGCCCGTCGCTTCGCCCGCCGCGCGCATTCGCGTGGCGGATCTCCTGCCCTAGCCCGCCAGCTCAGGCGTGCTCACTCTTTCGTTTCCCGGAGCCGAATGTCCAGCCCCTGAATCCTCGACGGATCGATCGTGATCTCGTGCTCTGACACCGATCCCAGCAGGCCCTTCTCGTGAAGAAAGGCCCTCGCCCGCGGCAGCGACCCGACGCCGATGACGAATGCCTGAGGCCGATTGTCGACCGCCCGAACAACCCGGATTGCGGGGCCGTCGCCGACTTGCCACCGCCCCGGCGCGGACGGGCGCCTCGGCGCCAGTAGCTTCTCCCATAGCGCCGTCGCGCCCGGCCAATCCGTGGCGCCCAGGATGACCTCCTGGACGGCCATGACGCCCAAGGGCCCGCCGCCGCTCTCCCGCACGGCTCTGCGCAGACGCTCCCGACGTTGCTCGACGTCGAGGTAAGTGGGGGAGTATTCGCTCAGGAAGATGTGGACCGTCGCGGTCGCCGGCCGGTCGGCGTCGGAAAACTGTCGCAAGGTGACGTTGGTGAACAACGTCCGCTTCGATCCATTTGCCTCCGTCATGACGAAGGGGCGCGGGTCACCATAGGTGATACCCCGTCGGTCCAGCTCGCCCAAGCACTGGGCCAGCGGGGCGGGCTCGAATCCGAATCCGACCAGTTGCGCGTCCGACGGTGTCTGCTCGGGGAAGTGAATCGCTTCGACGTTCACATTGCCGAATCCAACTCCTCCGCTCGTGACACGTCCCCTGGTGGCCAAGGGCCAGGCGATCGGCAGCTGCAGGACTTCGTGGAAGAAGGCGTAGAGCTTGGCCGGGTCGTCCGCCCTGATCATGATGTGGTCGACCTGCAGGACAGGCATCGATCCCGGTTCCTTTCCTGACGCCGGAGGGCCGAAGGGGCCAAAGGCGAGGAGGATCGAGACCAGCGGAATGAGCTGGACCTTTCGTCTCGACATGGCCATACCCTCCGTTCCGGGCGCTAGGCGACCGCGTCCATCGCCGCCAGGAAAGCGGCCACGTCGTCCGCGTCGTTGTAGAGGTGGGCGGAGACGCGGATGCGCCCGTCGCCGCCCCAGACCAGGACCTTTCGCGCGGCCAGACGATCCGCCAGCGCGCGCGCGTCGTCCGCGAGGAAGCAGACATTGCCCGCGCGCTCGGGGGGCGCCTCGGGGGTGATCACCTTGCGCCCGCGCGCGGTGAGCCCCTCGATGAGGCGCGCGCCCAGGGCCTGCGCATGCCGCTCCACCGCGCCGGGATCGAGCCCCTCGGTGCGCTCGAGGGCATTGTCGAGGACGAACAGCGGGAGCAAGGACGGGTTGCCGGCCTCGAGGCGCGCCGCCGTCGGCCGAAGGGGCATGGCCAGGGGATCCTCGAAGCCCCCGCGATGCTCCACGCTGTGCCAGCCGAGCGTGGCGGGCGCGAGCTCCCCCACCCGCTCCGGGTTGTAAGCAAAGATGCCGACCCCGTGAGTGGCGAGCAGCCACTTGTAGCAGGAGGACACCACGAAGTCGCACACCGCGCCCGGCACCGGGACCACACCGAGCGCGTGCGTGGCGTCCACCGCGAGCCAGGCGCCGTGGCGCCGCGCCAGCTCCGCGCAACGCGCGAGGTCGAGACGCTGCCCGGTGAGAAAGCTCACCTGGCTCACCAGCAGCAGACGCGTGCGGGCGTCCACGGCGGCGGCCAGGGCATCCATGGAGAGGTGATGCCCCAGCGTGCGCACCACGCGGGGCTCGACCCCGCGGTCCGCCAGCGCCGCGGCGGGGAAGATCAGCGAGGGATACTCGAGATCGGCGAACACGGCATTGTCGCCGGGGCGCCAGTCCACCGCTCGCACCGCCTGGTTCAGGCCCTCGGAGGAATGGGCGAGGAAGGCGATGTGCTCGGATGGCACGCCGAGCCGCCGCGACACGCGCCCCTTGGCCCGCTCGTACACGCGGAAGATCTCCTCGCGCCCCGCCATGCCCGCGCTCTTGAGCCGCCCGAAGCTGGCGCAGGCGGCATCGTGCGAGCGGAGCCAGGGCGCCTCGCCGCCGGTGCAGAGATGGGAGACGCCCTCGAGGCCGACGAACTCGGACTTCGGGATCAGGCTCACCGGATGCGGGCTCCCCTCACCAGAGGCTGGCCGGCAGCGGCAGGCCGGTGAAGTCGGGCAGCGGGTCGGGGGGACGGAGACCCAGACTCTCCGTCACCACGTGGAGCTGGCGGAGATGCTGGGCGGCATGCCAGGTGGTGCGCTCGAGAAGGTCGTGCCCGGACTGCGGCCCGTAGTAGACCGCGATGGTGCGGGTGAACTCGCTCTCGCCCGCCCCCTCGAACCAGCCGGAGAGGCGGCCCCGCACCAGCGCGCCGTAGCGCGCGATGGAGGGCCCGTCCACGAGGTCGGCGGGCGCCTTTTCCTGGAGCCAGCCTTCCGGATACTCGCCCATGTCCATCCCGTCGGCGAAGGCCAGCGACAGGCGAAAGACATGGAATCCGAGGTTGCGCAGGTCGCGGTCGCGGTTCGCCGGCTTGTGGGCCAGCGCGGACGCCGGCAGCGACGACACGAGACGCCCCGTGCGGTCGAGGATCCGGTCGAGCCGCGCGGCCAGCTCACGGGGCGACAGCTTGACCGGGGGGCGATACTCGATGCCGAGCAGCGCGGCATACGCGGGCGGATTCCAGCCGTGCGCGGCGCGACCGTTCCAGACCACCGCGGGGACGAGCGGGACTCCGGCGGCATGCAGCTCCTCGAGCCCGGCGGGATTTCCCTCCACGTTCACCGGGTCGAACTCGACCCCCCAAGACGCGAGCAGCTCCTTCGTCTTGGCGCAGCTGCTTCAGCCGGGGCGGTAGAAGAGGCGGGGGCGCATGCGCCTATCTTATGCTGAAGAACACGTAGAGCGCGCGCCGATCTGCCACCGCCAGGTCCAGCAGCCCATCGCCGTCCACGTCGGCGGCGAGCAGATTGGACTCGATGGCGCCGCGGAGATTGATGCTCCACCGCTCCACGAAGCGGGAGCCCTCCAGCTCCAGCGACACCAGGGTCTCGCGCGACTGGCGGGGTACGATCACCTCCGGGCGCCCATTGCCGTCGAGGTCGGCGATGAGCGCCTGGTCCTGGTTGCGCGAGCCCGCGGCGTGGGAGGAGAAGCCGGACACCTGGGCGGCCACCGCGAGGGCGGCGCCCTTGCGGCGATAGGCCGTGAGCACGCCCCCCAGATGCGGGGTACGCACCGCCACCAGCTCGGGCGACCCATCGCGGGCCAGGTCCGCGGCCCCCACCACGTGAATCCAGCGGCTGCCCCCCTCCACGGGGAGACTCTCGGCCAGCGCCACGAGGCTACCTTCCCGCCAGCCCAGCGCGCTCACCACCGTTCCCTGCTGAGCCGTGCTGCGCGCCGTCAGCACCGAGGGACGGCCGCCCTGGGTGAGCGGCGCCAGCACGGGGACGAGATCCTCGAAGACCGCCGCCGGCAGCGCATGCCGCCCGCGCACGGACAGGCCGAAGGGAGTGATGCCGATCACGGTGACGCTGCCCGCCTCCGTGCGATCGCCCAGCACGCCGTGCGAGAAGCGCTCGGTGGGATCCGTCAGCACCACCGCCTCCGGCATCCCGTCGCCGTCGAGGTCGGCCAGCGTGATCCGAGCGTCCGGCAGCGCCCGCGCCTCGACGCGGGACACGATGCGCGGAGCGGAGGGCAGGCTGCCGATCAGCACCACCGCGCCGTCGCCCGCCACCGCCAGGAGATCGTCCCACCGCTGGCCGGTCAGGCGCACCGGAACGGGAAAGGTGAGCTGGGAGAGAAGAGCGCCCACGTCATAGCTCCGCAGGGACCCGTCGCTCCAGAGCATGAGCCGGCCGTCGCGGCCCACCAGGGCCAGGCCCGTATTGTCCTCGTCCAGCGCCACCACCGCGGGCGGGGCTTCGGGATTCACGATCTCGCCGTAGCGCGCGGAGACGACGATTCCCGCGCGCGAGGCGTCGAGGATCCACACCGAGCCGTCGCGATCCACGGTGGCAAGCCGGGTGCGGCCCAGCATGACCACCCAGCGCATCGGCACCTCGGTCGCGATGCCGAAGGCCTGAAAGCGCGGAAAGCTGCCCCGGCCCGCGGCGACGCGATTGCCGGTGGATTGGCCGAACGAGAGCGACCAGGCGAAAGCGGCGGGGGCGAGGGGGAGGAGGAGGAGAAGCGGGAGCGCAGGAAAGAGCCGGAGCGCGGCGCGCGCCGCGCGGCCAACGTTCATCAGCCGGCGGCCTCCCCGCGCGCGCCTTCCGAGCGCGCGTGGCGCGCCGCCACCGCGCTCGCGAGGGAGCGGAGCTCGTCGAGGAAGGGATCCCGCGGGAGGTCCGCTTTCACCGCGCGGCAGGACACGCAGGAGGTCACGCTGTTGTCGAGGCGACGGCGCTCGGCCAGGTTGGAGCGGGCGCTGAAGTGGTCCACCACCAGCAAGAGCCCTCGCCGCCGGCCCTCCGAGTGGAAGACGCTCGCGGGCACCCGGCCGCAATAGGCACAGGTGTAGTCGCCCCGGTCAAACACGATGGCCTCCCAGAGCGCGTCCAGCGTCTCGCGGCCCAGACGTCTCCGGGTGGCAAGTCCGTCCACATGGCGCTGCTCGAGCGCGCGCGGGGTATCGGGGAGCGCAGCCTCGCCGACCAGGCGCGCCAGCGCGGCCTCGACGTCCGCGGCGGCCTGGGCGCCGCGGGCCTTCATGTCACGAATCACCTCGCGCGAAAGAAGTCCCCGATTATTTGGGATATTCTTCGATCCGGCCCACACGGGCAGCTCGCGGTAGCGCCGGTACCCGCGCGCGACCTCTTCCCAGCTGCCCGAGGCCACGGATCAGCGGCCCCGGAAGCTGACGGGCTGCTTGGCGGCGAAGGCCTTCACGCCCGCCTGGAAGTCCTCGGTATGGCCGGAGGCCGCGATGGCCTGCGCCTCGAGCTCCATCTGGGTCTCGAGGCTTTCCTGCGTGGACTGGTGGAAGAGCAGCTTGGCGCGGCCGAAAGCCAGGGTGGGCCCCGCCGCCAGCTCGCGGGCCAGCGCGGCCAGCGCGCCCGGGAACTCCGCATCCGCATGCACCCGGTTCACCAGCCCCCAGTCCAGCGCCTCGCGGGCGGTGAGGACGCGGTTGGTGTAGTGCAGCTCGAGCGCCCGGCGCAGCCCGATCATGCGCGGCAGGAAATACGACGAGGAGCCGTCGGGGGAGGCGGCGATCCGCGAATAGGCCATGGTGAACTTCGCCGATTCTGTCGCCACCACGAGATCGCCGGACAAGGCGAAGCTCATGCCGCCGCCGGCCGCGATCCCGTTGACGCCCATGATCACCGGCTTGGCGGTGCGCGCCAGGCGCGACACCGCGCCGTGAAGATAGGTCGTGAGCTCCTTGATCACCACGCCCACGCGATCGCCGGCCTCCGCGAAGTCCTTCACGTCCCCGCCCGCGCAGAAGGCCTTCCCCGCCCCCGTCACCACGATGCACCGGACGGAGGGATCCTCGTCGGCCTGGAGCGTGGCGTGGAAGAGGTCGCGCCCGAGCGTCAGGTTGAGCGCGTTATAGGCGTCGGGACGGTTGAGCGTGAGGGTGGCGATGGCGTCCTTCACCTCGTAACGCAGCGCCTGGTAGGCCATCGGGATCTCCGTTGACTATTCCGACCGAGTGCCCGGCACTAGCGGCGCTCGCCGATGCGGTGGAACTTCAGAAGGTTCGTGGTCCCCGTCACCCACATCGGCGAGCCCGAGATGATGACGAGCACGTCGTTGTTCCGCACGGTGCTGTCGGCGAGGAGGGTGGTCTCGATCTCGTCCAGCATCTCGTCGGTGGTCTCCACCTTCCGGATGAGACGGGAGGTGACGCCCCAGTAAAGGCCCAGACGGCGCTGGACCTCGGGAAACGGGGTCAGCGCCAGGATGGGGACGTCCGGGCGCTCCTCCGAGATCAGGCGCGCGGTGAAGCCCGACTGGGTGAACGCCACGATGGCCTTGGCCTGCAGCACGCGCGCCGCGTGACAGGCCGCCTGGGACGTGGCCTCCGGGAAGCCGTAGGGCTCCGGCCGATCGCCGCGCCGCTGGTCCGCCGGGCTCTTCGACTGGGCCCGCTCGGCCCGCTCCGCGATGCGCGCCATCACCGCCACCGTCTCGGCGGGGAAGCGTCCGGTCGCCGTCTCCGCCGAGAGCATGGTGGCGTCGGCGCCGTCGAAGATGGCGGTGGCGACGTCCGTCACCTCGGCCCGCGTGGGACGAATATGGCGCACCATGGACTCCAGCATCTGGGTGGCCACGATCACCGGCACCTTGGCCTGCCGCGCCTGCCGGATGATCTCCTTCTGGATCACCGGCACGTCCTCCAGCGGCACCTCCACGCCGAGGTCGCCCCGAGCCACCATCACCGCATCCACCAGCGGGAGGATGCCGGGCAGGTTGCCCATGACCTCGGCCCGCTCGAGCTTGGCGATGATGGGAAGGTCCGCGCCGTGGTCGTGGATGAACTTCCGCACCTCCTGGATATCGGCGGCGGTGCGCACGAAGGACACCGCCACGTAGTCCACGCCCTGGGCGATGCCGAACTGGAGATCCTCGCGGTCCTTCTCGGTGAGGGACGCCACCGGCACCGGAATGCGCGGCAGCGAGATGCCCTTGTGGTCGGACACTACTCCGCCCGCCGCCACCCGGCACACCGCCTCCTCCGCGCTCGCCGACTCCACGACGAGCTGGATCATCCCGTCGTCCATCCAGACCTGATCGCCCTTCTTGAGCACGGGGAGAAACTCGGGATGCGACAGCGAGGCGCGCGTATCCGTGCCCATGATGCTCTTGGCCGACAGCGTGAACGCCTCCCCGTTGAGCAAGAGCGCCTGGCCGCCCACGAAGCGGCCCAGCCGCACCTTCGGGCCCTGGAGGTCCTGGACGATGGTGACGGGATGACCCCAGGTCGCTTCTCCCTCCCGGATGCTCCGGATCACCTCCGCGTGCTCCTCGTGAGTGCCGTGGGAGAAGTTGAGCCGGGCCACGTCCATCCCGGCGGTCACGAGCCGGTTGAGCATCTCGCGGCTCGAGGAGGCCGGCCCGATGGTGCAGACGATCTTGGTACGTCTCATGACGCCTCCCGCAGCGCGCGCTTCAGGAACTGACCGGTGTAGGATTTCGCGGCCTGACGCGCCACCTCTTCCGGGGTGCCGATGGCGATGACCCGCCCGCCCTCGTGGCCGCCCTCGGGTCCGAGGTCGATGATCCAGTCCGCGGTCTTGATCACGTCCAGGTTGTGCTCGATGATCACCACCGTATTGCCCTGCTCCACCAGCTGGTTGAGCACGTGCAAGAGGCGCCGGATGTCCGCGAAGTGCAGCCCGGTGGTGGGCTCGTCCAGGATGTACAGCGTCCGGCCGGTGGCGCGCCGGCTGAGCTCGGTGGCGAGCTTCACGCGCTGGGCCTCGCCGCCGGACAGCGTGGTGGCCGCCTGGCCGAGGCGGATATAGTCCAGCCCCACGTCGTGGAGCGTCTTGAGCTTCTGCTTGATGGCGGGCACCGGCTCGAAGAATTCCAGCGATTCCGCCACCGTCATGTCCAGGATATCGGCGACGTTCTTGCCCTTGTAGCGGACTTCCAGCGTCTCGCGATTGTAGC
>Ga0134123_10002764_pt1 | contig 11452 bp, 15 predicted proteins | sample KB303_FD_96460 | JGI IMG/M metagenome (GOLD analysis project Ga0134123, IMG submission 96460) | Terrestrial soil microbial communities without Nitrogen fertilizer from Kellogg Biological Station, Michigan, USA - KB3-0-3 | ecosystem: Environmental > Terrestrial > Soil > Unclassified ...
ATCGAGATTCCGCTATCACACCTGCCGGCGGACCGGTGGGACGTCGCGTGGGGCGCGCCCGGGCCGGACATCCACGACTACGACGTCGTCATCGGACAGCGGCTCGCCGGCCCCAACCCGGAGTGGCTCGCGCTGTGCGCCAACCCAAGTGTGCTCACCGTCTATGACATGGACGACGACCTCATCAACCTCGACCCGGAGAACACGGTGCCGTACGGCATCTACGCACCGCTGGCCGAGGAGACGACGCGGAACGTCGCGGCCGCGAACGTCGTAATGGTCTGCACACCGCACGTCGCCGAGGTTATGTCGAGGATCAACCCCAACGTCCACCTACTGCCGATCTGCACCACGAGCGCACTCATCGACCTACCGCTGCGGACGAGTGCCGACCGGCTGACGGTCGGCTGGGCCGGCTCGCCGTTTCACCACCAGGACTGGGACGCCACAAACCTCGCGACGCACCTCGCGGCGTACGCCAGTCGCGAGCCGCGCGCGTCGTTTCACATGCTGGGTGCCGACTACACACGTGACCTACTCGGAGGCCGACGACTCAGGGTGTCGGGACTGCAGGCACTTGAGAGCTACCACGCGACGCTGGACCTCGACATCGGGCTGGCACCGCTGCTGCGGAGCTTCTCGAACCGAGGTAAGTCACACACGAAGCCGCTGGAGTACGCCACCCGCGGAACTCCCGTTGTGGCGACCGCGTGGGGCCAGTACGTCGACTGGGTCGAGCACGGTGTCAACGGCATGCTCATCCGCGATGACACCCAGTGGGTCGACGCGCTCATCGCGCTGTCGGATGACGAGGTGCGCGCGGCGATGAGCACCGCCGCCCGTGAGACCGCGAGACGGTATACGATCGACCGACACATCCACCTGTGGGAGAGTGCGCTGTCTCCCTGAGAGAGGAGACGCCGTGAGGCGTAAGACCTGCGGAGGCTGCGGCTCCGACGAGAACCTCGAGACGTTCCTCGACCTCGGTGAGACGCCGCTGGCGAACAGCTACCCGAAGACGTCGACCGAGCTCGAGCCGTTCTACCCGCTGAAGCTCGGCGTCTGCACGGAGTGCTGGCTCGTGCAGCAGATGGAGGTCGTACCCGATGAGCGTCTGTTCGCGGTGGACTACGGCTTCTACTCCGGCGCGTCATTCGTCAAGACCGAGTACCACCGCGACCTCGCCGACCGGCTCATGGCCACACACGGAGACCAGGCGCGACGCCTGACGGTGGAGATCGCGTGCAACGACGGCGACCTGCTGCAGCACCTCCGTGACGCGGGCTGCCGAACCCTGGGCGTCGACCCGGCGTCCGGTCCCGTCGCGGTGGCGCGTGAGCGCGGTCTCGACGTGATTCTCAACTCGTTCGGCGCGAGGCTCGCCGGTGAGATCCGGGCAGCGCACGGCGCCGCCGGTCTCATCATCGCCAACCACGTCGTGGCGCACGTCGCCGACCTGGATGACTTCTTCTCCGGGGTGGCCGCGCTGCTCGCCGTAGACGGCGCGCTGGTGGTCGAGGTGCAGTACCTCGTCGACCTCCTCGTGGGCAACCAGTACGATCACGTGTATCACGAGCACCGGTACCACTTCTCCGTGTCATCACTTGAGCAGGTCGCCCAGCGGTACGGTCTCTACGTGCACTCGGTCCGACACACGCCGGCGCAGAGCGGCAGCATCAGCGTCGTCATGGGTCGCACGCCGATCGTCAGCGCCGAGCTCGACAGGATCCGACTGACCGAGTCGTGGCTGCGCGATCCCAAGGCGTACCACGGGTTCCAGGGCCGGGTCGAGCACATTCGGATGCAGCTGCTGGAGCTGGTGTCGACCGAGCGTCGCGCGGGTCGGCGCGTCGCGGGATACGCCGCGCCCGCGAAGGCGACCACGCTACTCAACTTCTGTGGGATCGGACCCGACACGCTCGAGTTCGTCGTCGACACAACTCCGCAGAAGACGGGACTACTCATCCCCGGTGTACACGTGCCGATCATCGCGCCCAGTGGGTATGAGGTACCCGACACGTTCATCCTGCTAGCGCACAACTACGCGGCGGGCATCATGCGCCGGGAGCGCGAGTTCGCCGCGGCCGGCGGCCGGTTCATCATTCCGGTGCCGGTGCCGGTGCTGCTCTGAGAATGTCCACACGCCGGCTCTCGAACGACGTCGCGGTTCGGCTACAGTGGCCGCTAGGCTTGTGAAACTTCGTGATCGGAGACGCACTATGATGATGGCTGGTGACACGTGAAGCTCAACCTCGGCTGTGCCGACTGGTACACGCCCGGCTGGGTCAATGTCGACCACGAGGCACCGTTCCACGTGGACGAGGTGGTGGACCTCCGCGGTGAGCTACCGTGGGCGCACGGGTCGGTGACGCACGTGTTCGCGGGACACCTACTGGAGCACATGCCGGTCGCGGAGGGCGAGGCGCTGCTTCGGCGGCTGCTGCCGTGCATGGTGCCGGGAGGTGAGATCGTGGTCGTGGGCCCGGACGTCGTGCGCGCCCAGGCGATGGCGGAGGCCGGCACCCTGGACGTCACGATGGAGTCTCTGCACCACGGGGCTCACAGGTGGCCCGGCGACGAGCACCACTGGGACGCCACACCGGGCGAGACGGAGCGCATGCTGCGCGACGCCGGCTGGGCCGGTGTGTATGAGATCCCGTGGACCGACGTGCCGGAGTTCTGGCCGATCGCCGACCGCCGACCGGTGTGGCAGTTCGCGGTGTACGCGCGCCGCGCCGTCGATGCGGCACTCACGTGAGGCCGGGAATCACCGTCGCGATCCCGACCATACCGCCCAGGGTTGGCGGGCTCCTGGATGAGGCCGTGGCCAGCGTCCGGGCGCAGACGCTGGTGCCGCTCGGCGGCATCTCCGTCGCCCTGGACGTCGACCACGCCGGGGCCGCGGTCACGCGCCAGCGTGCCCTGGACGCCGTTCGCACGGAGTGGGTCGCGTTTCTCGATGACGACGACACCTTGTACCCGCACCACCTCGAGACGCTCGCACGGCTCGCGGCGGACCGAGGCGCGGACTTCGTGTACTCGTTCTTGGACGGTAACAACCCGTTTCCCCAGCACCGGGGACGTCAGTTCGACCCGGCGGAGCCGCACCACACAACGATGACCGTCATGGTTCGCACCGGGCTTGCCCGTGAGGTTGGCTTCTTTCCCGATGAGGAGCCCATGCACGTGGACTGGTACGGTGAGGACTGGCGGTTCATTCTCGGCTGCGCCGAGGCCGGCGCCGTGTTCGCGGGCACGGGCGACGTGACGTGGACGTACCGGGTGCACCGCGGCAACACCAGCGGCCTAGCGACGAGGTGGTAGAAACGTGAGTGATCAGGACGTGCAGCGTCCGCCGGTGCCGACTGGCGGCCCGTCCATGCACGACGTCGTCATCGAGGAGCTTACGGCCGGTGACCACGTCGTTGGCACGACGGGTCTAACGACGACCCGACGGCAGGCACTGTGCCGTACTCTCGAGCAGCGTAAGCAGCTCGGACTTGAGCGGTACGGTACGATCCTGCAGGCACACAACGGTCGTGACCAGCTTCAGGACTCGGTGGATGAGCTCGCGGATGGCATCGTCTACACGCGCGCGCTCATCACCGAGTATGAGGACGGCGTGCACACTCCGCTGTCATCGGTAGAGCTCACGCTGATACGCGCGGCGTACGCACTCACACTGGAGGCCGCGCGCATCCTCACAAACGTGCAGGCGATGCGCGTGGCGCACGCGGTCGTGCTGGTGGAGTCGGCGTGAAGGTCTACGTGTACCCCGGTGACCTGCACGGGTGTGGTCACTACCGCATGATCTGGCCGGCGATGGCACTTCAGGCACTCGGACACGACGTGGTGCTGGTGCCGCCGCACGCGCGCGGCGGAAGTCTGCAGGCAGGCGTCAACGCCGCCGGCGAGGTGGTGAGTGTCGGCATCCCGGAGGATGCCGACGTCATCGTCCTGCAGCGCATCACGCACAGGCACCTCATCGGCGCGATCGAGATCATGCGCGCGCAGGGCGTCGCGGTGGTGATGGACATCGACGACGACCTCGCGACGATCCACCCCGAGAACGGGGCGTTCGCGGCACTACACCCGAGAAACGCCGCGCGACCCGACCACAACTGGAAGAACGCGCAGCTCGCGTGTGAGGCGTCGACGCTCGTCACCGTGTCGACGCCGGCGCTGCTGCGCCGGTACGGCTCGCGCGGCAACGGGCGCGTGGTGCGCAACTGCGTGCCGGCGAGCTACCTCGACATCCCGCACGTCGACTCGGACGTCATCGGCTGGGGTGGGTCTATGCACTCTCACCCAAATGACCCCCAGGTGGTCGGCACGGCAGTCGCGCGGCTCCAGCGGGAGGGTCGCACGTTCCGGGTGGTCGGCCCGGGAACGGGAGTGCGCGAGGCTCTCCACCTGGACGTTGAGCCGGAGAAGACGGGCGTGCTCGACCTCGTCGACGGCAGCTACCCACGAGGACTCGCCGGTCTCGGCGTCGGGATCGCACCGCTGGCGGACAGCCGGTTCAACAAGAGCAAGTCGAGGCTGAAGCCAGTCGAGTACGCGGCGTGCGGAGTGCCGTGTGTGATGTCGCCGCGCAGCGACTACGTACACGTCAACGATCTCGGGATCGGCTGGGTCGCCCACAAGCCGGACGACTGGTACCGCCAGCTGCGCCAGCTTACGAGTGATGAGGCGACGCGCCGCGAGCTGTCCGAGCACGGTCGCGACGTCGCCCGGACGCTGACGATCGAGGGCAACGCGTGGCGCTGGCTCGAGGTCTGGGATGAGGCGTTCAAGACGGAGCGCCAGAACCGTCCGGTGTTCGGCCGGGTGCGGTAGCGAAGAGTTCTGTCCAGTTTGTACCAAAAAACCGAGACCACCAGGTCATCCTGGTGGCCTCAACAACGGGCGGTGCGGTAGAACACTAGGCCGTCTCGCGGGTCTCCCACCGCAGCCAGCGGCGACGTGGGATGACACCGGGGTAGACGTACCAGTGCCGTGCCGCGTCATCACCCCCGGCAGATGAGATGAACAAGTCTCGCCACCGCGGGTCCATTCGCGCCGCCGGAAGCCAGTCTACCCAGGGTACGGCGGCAACGTCGACGGTGAACATCACCCTGGTCTTGTCGACCGATGAGCCGGCGAGTCCGTGTGGGTGCCCACCCAGGTCCGGCGTGTCCAGCAGCCAGACGACGTCGGGACCAACGTGATCACCGTGCGGGAAGTGTTCCGGGTACGGCGAGCCCACGTTCGACTCGCTCGGACGAAGTACACCCGAGTCGATGATCCGCGGCAGGTGGTGGTACAGGGACGTGAAGTGGTAGAGGATCATCGCGCTCACACCTGCCACGACAGGCCGCACTCGAGGCAGACCTCAGATGAACCCATCCGGTCGACCACCTCACTTCGACAGTGTGGGCACCGTACACGGTGCTTTGGGTATCGGAGCACACGGCGGTCGAGCTCGGTCAGACCACCCCACACGCCATGCTCGACGTTAAGACTAAGTGCCAACTCAGCGCACGCCGCGCGCACTGGACAGTAGCGCGCGCAGACCGCGACAGCCTCCTGCTCGAGTGTCGGCTCAAAGAACAGCTCCGGGTCTCGCGTCTTGCACGCGGCTCCGACTAAGCTCGTGGATGGCACGTCATTCGGTTCCCTACCAAGCATCGCGACGACGCTAGGCCGAAGCGTGAGCTGCTGGCCTAACCTTCTCGTACGAGTCGTTACACTCATGGTATCTTAGCCTTCTTCTCGATCACTTAGGTCCGGATCACTTTTGTGAGGTAGCGCGCCCGTCGTCACGGCGAGTGTGACGACGGGCGCTCATCTCACAAGTTGAACACTAGCCTACGCGGGGACGCCGCGTCGACCCGCGTGCTCGTCACCGTATCTTACGCCGACACACGTGAGAGCAGCTGGCCGGCGACCCGGTTCACGGTCTTGAACGTCGAGCCCTGGAGCGCTCCGATGAACCGCGACTCGGCGTTGCCGCCGCCGCGCGTCCACTCGAAGTCCTCCGACACGGCGTTGATGAGACCCCACCCGGTGCCGTCGAAGCCCACCGTCGGCGCGCTGTGCCACGCCTGGATGATCCGGTCGACCTGGTCGTCGCGGCGCGGCTTGTCGGGCAGCACGCGTTCCAGCACCTCGCGGGCGCGAGGCTCCGTGACCTTCAGCTCCACGAAGCGGTGTGTGAGCGTCTCGAACTGCTTCGCGTACGCGCCGAGGCGCGTGAGCGCGAGCTGCGCCTCCTGGAGCTTCTGCTGCATCGACGAGTTGTGCGTGACCGACCAGCGGTGCGGCACGTTCGCCGCGAATGACTGTAGCGTCAGTTGGTTCATGCAGCGGTGACGCAGCGGCATGACGCTCACCTCGACGGCACGACTGCAGTCGTGCGATGTGCGCAGCACGAGGAAGAGCTCGTGTGGATCCTCGCCGTCGAGAACGGTGATCGTCTCCGGCGCCCGGACGACCATAAAGCCCTGCCGTCCGCCCTTCAGGGCCCCGGCCGCGACGAACAGCGGCGATACGCCGTTCATGAAGTCGAACGCATCGCCGTACTGCAGGACCGGGTACCCGGACGACGCGACGCCGAGCGGCGTGTTCGTGTCGTCGCGCACCACGAACCGTCGGTTTCCCACCCGCGTCCACCCGCGGGTATCCGCGTCGTAAAAGCCGGCGGGCCGGAGTGACACCGTGAAGTCGATGCCACCCTGGTGCGCCGCCTCCTGGGCGGTCATCGGCTCGTCGACGAGTCGTCCCAGCTTCATCCAGGGCACAACCCGCTGGGTAACCATCGTCGAGGCCTCGGACGTGGTGACGTCGACCTCCGGCTCACCGGACGCCAACGTTGAACTCTTAGCAGTCACGATACACTTCCTCTTCTCACTAGTTTCACTGTCTTGATCATCACTTTGGTCCGGGGTGGTGATGTGTGCTACTCCTGCTCGTACCCGCGTCACTCCAGTGAGAGCATCAGCGTATTGATCTTCAGCAAGATCCTACGAACGTACTCAGCCTCGGCGCGGGAGTCGTGTGCCTGGAAGATCGCGCCCGCATCACGAATCGCGGACTGTGCCACGGTGAGCGCCGAGTACGCGTCGGCGATGGTCGCCTGGTGTTGGGGTACGACGGTTGATGTGCTGACCTGACTGGTCACGTAGATCACTCCCTCACTCAATCTCTACAGCCTATCATAACACAATGACGGGAGCTCCGTCGTACCCGGTATCAAGATCTTCTTACCACAGCGTCGGCGGCGGCTGCACCCTCCGACCGAGCGGTGGTGCACCTGACGGGGTACCGCCGTTCGTGCCCGGGGGTGGGACGACGGCCCGAAGACGCTCGATCGTCATCTGCGGGTCGTGAATCCACGACAGCACCTGGTAGAGGTAGCGGCTGATCTCCTCGGCACTCTGCCGGATCTCGTGCATCTCACGGCGCGCGCCGGCGGCCTCCTGGCGGGCGCTCCGAGCCTCATCGCGCGCCTCACGGGCGTCCTTCTTGATCGCCTCAACCTGCTCGATCGCTATGTCACTGAGTCGGTCGACGTTGTCGATCTTTCGTGTTCGCCGGCTGGCCACGGCCTTGATGAGCTCGGTAACACCCGCCGCGCCGAGGATCGTGACGGCAACCTGACCACCTACGGCTAGCCAGTTCACAGCTGACATCGTCGTCCCTCCTATGACCTGAGGAATCGTCTGATGTGGCCGGCGCGCAGCAGGTTGGCGATCGTCCACGCGGCGGAGATGCCGCCCGCGGTAAGAGCGCGCGCGCCACCGACGCCGAACAGCGCCGTCGTCAGCAATGTGATCGCGCCCGCCTGGATGAGTAGCGCGGCGCCCTCCACCTGAAGCGCAAACCTGAGTGATCCTCTCCAGAACGCGCCGAGAAGGCCGACCACACCCGACACCAGCATGATGATGCCCCACCCGCGGACCTGCCAGGTCGTCAGTAGCGCGATGAGGCTGGTCGACGGCGGCGACCCGAGAACATACGCGAGACCTATGAACACGCCAAACGCAAAGAAGGCAACCTCGTGGTAGCAGTACCTACCGGTCGCGATGATGTGCGGGTGTCTCTGGTGCGACTCGCTCACGAGGTACCTCCACACGTGGTGCGGATGGGAGAGTAGCTACGCGGAGGCCGACCTTACACAACGCCAGAGGTGTAAGGTCGGCCTCACGCGACGTCGCCGGGTCTTACTGGTTCGCGACCGCGGCGTCGTCCGCGGGAGCCTCGGTGCGGGACCACACGTGGTTGCCGCCCTCGTGCGTGCGCACGACGCGCCCGGCAGAGCGCAGCCGGTACAGCGAGAGGTACACCTCGTTCGGCTTGAGCTCGGTCGCCACGACGATGTCGTTCTTCGTCATCTTGCCGGTGACCTTCTCGTACACGGCCTCGTCACGTGCGAGCGTGGTCTCCGGGCGAGGACGACCGAGGCGGGGGCGCGACGCGCCGTCCGCGGCGGGGGTCTCGGCGGTGGGCTCGGCGACGGCGACGGCGGCCTCGGCGCTCTCGATCATGTGATGGATTCCCTTCGGGTTCGGATCTGTGACGGTGACGCGACCGCGGCCGGCAACCGGCAACACACGATCACGTCTACCAGGTGACAATATATCACGGCTATGTGTGCGCCGCACCGCCGCACCGTTCATCGGTCCAGTGAGCCCGGCGCGCCACGCGTGCGTGACGTCGATGTCGAACTCACGATCGCCCAGTGGTGTGCCGACGTGTCCTCCCGGCTCACCGTCCAGCGCGCGGTGGATCCACGAGCCGATCCACCGGCCGCAGTCAACCGTGATCCCCTTGCCCCACGTCTGCTCGAGGCCGCTCTGGCCGCGCAGCGGTAGGATCCGCCAGTCATCGGGAAAGCCGAGGATCCGCGCGGCCTCACGGTGTGTGATCGTGCGGTCCAGCGTTGGGTGTATGACGATGTGAAGAGACGCGCCCGTGATGACGAACGCGTGCCGGTCGCCGTCCCACCGACTGGGTGTGGTGAAGCCCATGTTGAAGTCGTTCTTGACGATCTTCTCCTCGGTCGCCGCGAACGACTCCGGCAGTCGGCCGAACTCATCGTAGTAGCGGCGCGCCACCGGCGAGATCGCCTCACCCGGCCGCCACTCCACCCCGCGGATCAGGTCGTGCATGCGCCGCCAAAGCGGCGAGTCTCTTCTGGTGATGTGACCGTCGACAACCCCGGTAGTCGACCGCAGGCGCTCGGCGTACGGGTGGACGGGTCCTCGGTACGGCTGCGGGTGCCACGACATGCCGAGCGGCGCGAGGTCGCCGATGACGTCGTTCAGCGTTGGCAGCATTCTCGGCTGCGGAACCTCGACGCCGAACGGCACACGGGAGATGAGCCAGAAGTACCGGCGTCGCTGGGCGGGTCCGCCGACGGAGTACGCGTTGTGTCGCACGTGGTAGAGCGTCCACCGGTCACCGGTGCCCTCCTCGACGTGCGCCCGCAGCCGCCGCATCAGGTCGAGGCCGTCCGGCTTTGTGAACGCCTGCTGGACGGACTCGAAGACCGCGACGGTGGGACGAGCGCGGATCACGTAGTCGGCGAACGACCACATGCAGTGATTGATCTTAGAGTCCGCGCCGCGGAACTCCTTACTCGACATAACACTGAAGCCCGAGCAGGGCGGGTTTCCGAAGACCACCGTTGTGTCGGGAACCACGGTCCACGCGGCTGGGTCCGTCGCCTGAACCTGCCAGTCGTGACCCAGAAGATGCCTGTTCGCTAGGCAGTTGGGCACGCCGAAGCCGCCGGACATCTCACGCTTACCGACGAGCTGAAAGCCGGCCTGCACCATGCCCAGGGTAAAGCCGCCTGCGAAACCCATGACGTCTACTGCGCGGTACGTCATCAGTCGTGCTGGCCCGTCGCGTCCTCCGGCACCGCGACGCCACTCGCGCGCAGCGCGTCCGCGAGCTGCTTGCGGTACGCCGTGTCGGCGGAGCGCTGCGAGTTGACGATCTCGTGCACCTGCTCGGTCTTCCAGACCAGCGTTAACAGGGGCCCAATGAGCGACACGATGGCCGCGAGTAGCCCAACGATCGCGGCCGACTCCCAGCCCGCGAGAGCGAGTGACACAGCCGCAACGGTCATCGTGACGAGTATGATCGTGATGAGTAGAACGCGGCTCGAGGTCGTGGTCATGACCGTGCCGTACGCCGAGGTCGCATGCTGGCAATCATACCACGCACCGATAGATCTTCGCCGAGGTGCGTTGACGCACAAACCTAGGACGTCGTTGGTGTGGCTGCAGCCAGCGCCGTGACTACATCACCCGGCAGCAGCTCACCGCACGTGCAGTAGACCTGTGTGTTTCCGCTGGATGTGGGTACGCGAGTGAGCTCGAGACCCGGCTCATCGAGCGCGCGGCGGCACGCCGGGCACTTCGTCGAGGTGCTGTCATAGCCGGTGGCGACCCGCCGAATGTTCACGGTGTGCTTCTCGTACAGCTTGTCCTCGAGAAGCTCGGCGAGCTCGTCCGGCGCGAGCTGCGTCACGACGAGCATGAGGTTCGTGAGAAACTGCCACGCGTCGCGCAGCTCCCCGAACGCCGCGTCGCGGTTGATGTGCCGCGACGTGCTCCAGCTCTTCCAGCCGACCTCACCGAGAACCTCACTCAGCTCATCCATGAGGGCCAGCACGTTCTCCTTGACGTACTCGATCCGCTCCGTGAGCGTCTTCGTCTGAAGGTCGTGACCCTTGACCCGCTGGACGTCGAGCTGCGCGGTGATCATCCGCGTTAGGCGGTCACTGGAGACGGCTGGGTGCACGGCGCTATCATCGATCACTTCTGCGTCTCCAACGGTACGTAGATGCGGGCTACCTCGCGGCCGACACCGGGCTGCACGCTGAGTGCGGCCTGGAGACCGCGGAACACGGTGTCGACGTGCACCGTGCTCTCCGGGTCGACACCGAGTCGCTCCGCGCGGTCCAGCGCGGTTCTGAGCTCGGCAAACGTCATGCCGGTGCTCTCATCATTGGCACTAATCACTATCTTCTCTTGCATATCGTCGTGTCTCCTACCGTAAAGATGATCTTTATAGTACCTTACGGTACGGTAGTAGCCAGTAGTCAGCACCGCTAGTCGTGTAGACCAAGACGACGCTCGATCCGGTTCTCTAGGTACGCCTCATCCCAGCGTCGACGAAGTAGCCGCCGCTGTGTGTCCACGGCCCACGACCAGAGTCCGGAGTCACCGGCCACGCGGGTAGCACGGTCGCGAAACTCCTCGGCGGTCTCCACACGCAGCCAGTGCGCGAGCTGCAGCTCCTCGTCAGACCAGTCATCACGCACCGAGTACAGCTTAACACCCGCGCGCTCATCCACGACACGGGCAGGTGACACCGCACGCCGCGTGGGCAGCACCCAGCCCTGCTCATCCAGGCGACCCCACATGAAGCACGCCGCGCGACCCGCAAATACCTGGTA
>Ga0134123_10002766_pt1 | contig 11448 bp, 11 predicted proteins | sample KB303_FD_96460 | JGI IMG/M metagenome (GOLD analysis project Ga0134123, IMG submission 96460) | Terrestrial soil microbial communities without Nitrogen fertilizer from Kellogg Biological Station, Michigan, USA - KB3-0-3 | ecosystem: Environmental > Terrestrial > Soil > Unclassified ...
TAGTTGCTGTCGATCTTGTCGATCTCGTCGAGCAGGATGAGCGGGTTCTTCGAGCCGACGCGCTGGTAAGCGGCGATCAACTTGCCCGGCATGGCGCCGACGTAGGTCTTGCGGTGGCCGCGGATCTCGCTCTCGTCGTTGAGGCCGCCGAGTGGCAGCGGGATGAAGCGCCGCCCCAGCGCCTCGGCGATCGAGCGCGCGAGCGAGGTCTTGCCGGTGCCCGGCGGGCCGACGAGGCAGAGGATCGGGCCCGCGAGCTTGCCCTTGAGCTTGGCGACGGCGAGGTATTCGAGGACGCGCTGCTTGACCTCGGAAACGGCGTGGTGGTTGCGGTCGAGCGTGCGTTCCACCTTCGCCAGGTTGAGGCTGTCCTTGGTGCGGTCCATCCACGGCAGCGCGAAGACGGTCTCGAAGTAACTGTGCAGCACCGGGTACTCGGCCGACTGCTCGGAGAGCACCGCCAGCCGGCTGCACTCGTTGCGCAGGACGCGCTTGCTCTCGTCGTCGACGGGGAGGTGCTCGATGCGCTCGCGGAACTGCTCGGCCTCGCGCTCGGGCCCGCGGTCGTCGCCCAGCGTCGAGCGGATGATGCGCAGCTGCTCGCGCAGCAGGTACTCCCGTTTCTTCTCCTCGATCTCGGTCTTCACCCGCGACTGGATGTCGCGGTCGACGGCGACCCGCGCCACCTCTTGCTCGATGAGGTCGAAGATCAGTTGCAGCCGCTCGCCGGGGTTGACCATCTCGACGAGGCGCTGCTTCTCCTCGACCGGCACGTTGAGGTAAGTCGCAAGGAGGTCCGAGAAGACGTCCGGCCCCGCGTCGACGTTCATGCGCAGGAGCTCGACCGTCTCGCGGTTGTAGCGGTCGTCGGCCGAGGCGAGGGCCTGGAAAGCGTCGAGCGCCTTGGCGATGAGCACGTCGAGCTCGAGGCGCGGCGGCAGCCGTCGTGGTGCCGGGCGGCGCACGCGGCCTACGAAGTAAGGATCGGTGCGCAGTAACGACTCGAGCTGTACGCGCTCGCGGCCGTGGAGGAAGAGCTGCTGGCGATCCTCGCCCAGCCGCAGCACCTGTACCACCTCGGCGAGCACGCCGACCTCGGCGAAGTCGGTGAGCGCGGCCGGCTCGAGCTCGCCGCTCCGGGCGCCGAAGATGGCCACTAGGGTAGTGCCCGTTGGAAGGGCTTCGACCATGCGCAGGCTGCGGTCGGTGGCGACCTGCAGGCCGATGACGCCCGACGGGAACAGCACCGCCGAGCGCAGCACGAGGATCGGCAGCGCTTCCGTAAGTCCAGGCAGGTCTGGAAGCGCTGCGGGGTCGGTCTCGGGGGCGGTGCGCTCTTCCATGTGTCGGCCATGTGTCGGCGCGTGAAGCTTTTACAGCATAGCGCGAAAACGGACGCGCTTATGCTCTGGGGGTGCGTACCTGGGTCGCCGTCGCCTTCGCAGGGGTAGGGGTCGCGGCGCTGCCCGGGTCGGCGGCGGCCGCGGCGTCGGCTTGGAGCGATCACGAGGTCGTGGCCTCACGGCTCGTCGCCGGAGCGCCGGCGGCGGACGGATCGCCGCGCCTGGGGCTGCATTTCCGTCTGGCGCCCGAGTGGCACGTCTACTGGAAGCACCCGGGGGACGCGGGAGCGCCGCCGGAGGTCTCGATCGCAGCGGGCGCGGGAGGTGCCGACGGCAACGCCGTCGAGACCGAAGTGCTCTACCCCGCGCCGCAGCGGTTTCGGCTGCCGGGAGGGCTGGAGGCGTGGGGCTACCAAGGCGAGGTGGTGTATCCACTGCGGCTGTCGGCGGCGGCGCCGGCACGCGGCAGGATCGCGGCCTCGGTGGACTACGTGGCCTGCGCCGTCGAGTGCATTCCCTTCCACGACGAGCTGACGTTGAGCCTGCCGGAGACGGCGGATGCATCCGGAGCGGAGGAGGAGCTACTGCGGCAGTGGGAGGCGCGCCTGCCGCAGGCGCCCGAGGCGGTCGGCGTCACGTGGCGGCTGCGGTATCGCGCCGGCGAAGCACCGGAGATCGAGCTGGAGCTCCGCGCGTCGAACGCGACGAGCACGGGAGGCGATAGGCAGAACGCAGGCATCGCGGACGCCGGCCGCGCGCCCGAGCTCTTCCTCGAGCCGGCCCCCGGCGCCACCTTCGCCTCGCCGGAGCGGATCGCGTATACGAAGGCCGTACGCTTCCGCGCCGCCGTGCGGCCCGAGGTCGCCGGACAACCACCGCAGAGTTTGCGGGTCGCGTGGACCGTCACGAGCGTGCCGGCGAGCGACGGCGTCGTCGCCGTTGCCGGTGTGACTACGGTTCCCGCTGGCGGCCAAGCCGGTTCCGGCGGCTCCGGGTCGGATTCGCCGGCTGCTGCCGCGCCTGCCCACCGGGGCGGCGAAGCGCGCGCGGCGCCGACTGCCGCGATCCTCGCCCTGCTCGGGCTCGCGGCACTCGCGGCGGCGCTTGTGCTCTGGCTGCTGCCCGAGCGTCTCCGACTCCCGGCTCCGGCGCTGGCCCTCCGCGTCGCCGGCTTCCTCGCCGCCGCCGCGCTGGTGTGGATCGCCTACCGCCTCGGCGCGCTGCTCCCGGCCGCGCGCGTCGCCGGGGTCGAGCTGTCCTGGCTCGTCGTCGCCCTCGGCGTGCAAGGCGCGACGCAAACACCCAGCCACATCCGCCGCCGGCTGTGGCTGGCGTTCGCGCTCCTCGCCGCCGCCTCCGGGGTGTGGGCGGCGTGGCCGGCTATGCTTTCGCCATGAGGAGGCCGAACATGCACCGGATCGCCCATCGACTCGTGCTCGCGCTCGCCGTCGCCGTGCTGCTTCCCGCCTGCGCGCGGGCCGAGAGCGCCGTCGGCGCCCCCGCCCCTGACTTCACGCTCGCCGACCTCGACGGCAAGCAGCACCACCTCGCCGACTACAAGGGCCGCGTCGTGGTGCTCGAGTGGATCAACCCCAACTGCCCCTTCTCGCGCCGCCACGCCGAGGAAGGCACGATGACGCGCACGGCAGCCAAGCACTCGGAAGTCGTTTGGCTCGCCATCAACAGCACCGACAAGAAGCACCGCGACTTCCTCGCGCCCGCGCAGCACGCCGACTACGACAAGCAGCACGGCATCACCTACCCGGTCCTCGCCGACAGCGACGGCAAGGTCGGCCACGCCTACGGCGCCAGCACCACGCCGCACATGTTCGTCATCGACGAGCAGGGCAAGGTCATCTACCGCGGCGCGATCGACGACGACCCCTACGGCAAGGGCAAGGCGCGGAACAACTACGTCGACGCCGCGCTCAGGGCGCACGAAGCGGGCAAGCCGATCGAGCCGGCGAGCACCACCTCGTACGGCTGCTCGGTCAAGTACGGCGGCTGAGGCTGCAGGAAGGCGCCGACCTCGTCATCGCGAGGGGCAAAGCCCCGTGGCGATCTCGACGTCGGGATTGCTTCGTCGCTCCGCTCCTCGCAATGACGGCAGGGTCAGAACGGCCCGCCCATCTCCATGATGGTGGGCTTGGTCTTGACGGCCAGGCCCACGCCGTCGCCGAACGGCAGCAGCACCGCCTCGAGCTGCGGGTGGATCATCAGATAGCCGTTGAAGGCGCGGATGGCGACAGCGGCACGGTCTTCCTCTTCGGGCGGCTCGGCGATGCGCCCCTTCCACAGCAAGTTGTCCACCACGATCAGTCCGCCAATCACGAGCTTCGGCAGCGTCAGGTCGAGATAGCGCCGGTACTCCTCCTTGAGCGCGTCGAGGTAGACGAGGTCGAACGGCCCGTCGAGCCGCGGCAGCACCGAGAGCGCCTCGCCGTCGATCAACTCGACGCGGTCGAGCACGCCGCCACGGGCGAGGAACCCGCGCGCCAATTCGCGCCGCTCGGGATCGGGGTCGATCGTCAGCACCCGCGCCTCCGGCGCCCCGCGCGCCAGGCAGAGCGTGCCGTAGCCGATGGCCGTGCCCACCTCGAGGATCCGCCGCGCCCCGCGCCCCCGCGCCAGGATCGACAGCAGCTTGCCCACTTCGGGATCGGAGCTGGGCACATCATGAGACGCGCTCCAGGCCTCCATCTCGGCGAGCAGCGCGTCGCGCGGGGGTAGCAGCTTGTCGAGGTAGGCGGCCTGCTCGCTGCGCAGGATGGCATCGGCACGGTCCTTCATGGCCTCACGCTAGCAGCTCGCGGCTATCATCACGATCGCCCATGCGAGCCTTCCCCATCACGAGAGCTGTAACGCTCGCGAGCTTGCTCCTCACCGCGAGCGCGCACGGCGAGGATGCACCGAAGGCGGCCTCCAGTCCGCTCACGCTCGGCGCCATCACCATCACGCCCGCGACGCCGGGCGCCGACACTCTCTGCGAGCTACGCGTCGACGTCGCCAACCACGGCGACCGTATCGCCTCGCAGCTCGCCTTCGCGGTGAAGGTCAACGGCCAGGAGCTGCCTGTCTACCGCAACCAGCTCTTCATGCAGCGCCTCGACCCCGGCAAGACCTCGACGGTCCGCCTCTACAACTTCTGGACGACAGAGAACACGCGCCCCGCCCCGAAGGACGGCAAGTACCGAATCGAAATCACGCTGCGCGAAGCGAAGTGGTTCGAGATTGCCACCAAGAACGGCGCGGAGGAGTGGACGCCTCTCTCCCCAGTCCCCGGCCTACCGGTCACAGCAACGGCCATCGTCGGCAAGTAGCCCCGACACCTCGGTCAGAAAACGTTCGCTGGCAGAAGCCACGACGTGGGGCGCGCCGGGGGGAGGGCTCCCGCCCGCGCGCAGGCGTCCTCGCCGAGCACGGACGGGATACCCCCCGGCAGGCGGGGCCCCACGTCGGGCCCCGCTCGCAAACGCACGAGCGCCTCCGGCTCCGCTCCGGCTCCGGTTCCGCTCCCGCTCCGACCGTCAGGGCACGGTAGCAGCCGGCACCGGCCCCGCGCCCGGCTCCCACCCCAGCTGCTCCAACCCCATCGAGATCTTCCGCCCCGTCCCCAACTCGACCACGATGTAGTTGGTGTCGAAGCCGATCGAGCAGGGCCCCGCCGCCCACACCGGGACGGCGATCTCGTGGAACCCGACGCCCGCCACCTCGGCCGAGAAAGCGCCGCCGCAGTTTGCCGCCACCTTCACGCTCGGCTGCGTTACGCCCGGCTCGAGCAACATCCGCAGCGGCGGCTCCGCCTCCGGGATGCGCAACAGCATCCAGACCCGCGCCGGCGCCGCAAGGCCGCGCGCCTCGAGCGTGCCGTCGCCGGCGAGCCAGCGCCGCGCCACCGCCTGCCGGTCGCCGCCCGGCTCGACCGTGAGCCACTGCGGCGAGAAGGTGAACGCCGGCGCCGAGGCCGCCACGTCCGGCACCTTCACCTGCGCCACCACGTACTCCTGCCGCTTCAGCATCTCGCCGTCGACCGTCAGCGCGAACCGCTTGTCCTTGCCGTCGTAGAGCCCCACCGTCAGCCGGTAGTCGCCCGGCGGCAGCGCCGGCCCGATGGCCGAGTGGTACATCGGCACGCGGTCCACGATCGGGCTCCCCGGCTGCCAGCGGCCCGCGAGCGGATGATCGAAGGTGCGCGCTACGTTGCCCTGCGCGTCGAGCAGGTGCACGAAGACCAGCGGCGAGGGGCCCGGCAGCGAAGGCAGCGGCTGGCTCGGCTCCCAGCGCAGCTCCAACGGCACCAGCCGACCGTGTGGGAAATCGAGCTGCTTGCTGGTGAGCGTGAGCTTCGCCACCGGCTCGGGCGCGCGGCGGCAACCGGCGGCGATGAGCCCGCACGGCAGCAGCAGGGCTAGCGACGTAGCGACGAGACGATGGCGCATGGGGATTCCCTCCGCGGGAGGCGGAGCATAGCAAGGCGGCCAGCTATGGCCGAGCCGCGCCGTTCAGCTCTTGAGCACCATCTCGCCCGTCGGCTGCGGCACGCCGCCCGCGGGCTCGACCGTCACCGCCCACACCACGCCGCCCGGCGGCAGCGCCGCCTCCACGAGCACCCGGCCGGCGCCACCCGGTCCGACGTCGAAGGTGCCTGCCGAGGTCGGTTGGCCGCCGGCGATGAACCACAGCTGGTAGGTGCGGTTGCTCGGCAACGCCGGCAGACCGCTGGCCGAGAACAGCGCCTCGCCGCTGCCGGGGTCGACGAACATCCGCCCGCTCGCCGTAGGCGCCGGCGGCAGCGCGGCGAGCTGGACCTGTTGCAGCCGGCTCGCGCCGAGCACAGCGAGGTGGCGCAGCAGCGCCGCGCGCTCTACCTGGCCGCTCGCGAGCTGGGTCTCCGTGCGCGCAAGCTCCGCACGCGCAGCGGAGAGCTCGGCGGCGAGAGCCGCACGGTCGCGCTCCACGCGCTGCAGCCGCTGCTGCTGGACCACGCCCCACCCGACGGCGCCGGCGAGCAATAGCAGCGAGACCGAAGCGGCGATAGCCCAGCTCCGCCCCGCCCGCGCAGTCGGGACAGCCGCGGCGGGCCTGCGGAACGGCACCGGCGCCGTCGCCCTCTCGATCACCTCGCGCCGCACCTCCGCCCGCGGCGCCACGGCGCCGGCGCTGAGCGCGATCCCCTCCGCCACGCGCTCCATCGCCGAAAGCTCCGGCTCGCAGACGGCGCAGCCGGCCGCCAGGTGGCGCTCCAGCCCGACGCGCTCCTCCTCGTCCAGCGCGCCGAGCGCGTGGGCGGACACCAGGTCGGTGAAGGGACAGCTCTCGCTCATGCCACTACCGGTACGTACCCAGACCTTGCTTCAGTTTCTTCATGCCCATCAGGATGCGCGACTTGACGGTGCCCAGCGGCAGCCCCAGCCGTTCGGCGCACTGGCTGTGGGTGAGGCCGGCGAAGAAGGCCAGCTCGATCGCTTCGCGCTGCTCGCCCGGCAGCTCCGCCATCAGCTGGCGCATGCGGGCGCCCAGCTCCTGGCGCTCGATCTCGGCCTCGGCCTCCGGGGGCTCGACCAGCGGACGCTCCTGCAGGGCCACGTCGTCGCGCCTTCGCGCGGCGCGGCTGGCGCGCAGGCGGTCGAGTGCCCGCGAGCGCGCCATCACCATCAGCCAGCCGCGCGGCGAGCCCTTGTCGGCGCGGAAGGTGGCCGCCCGCGTCCACGCCTGGAGGAAGACGTCCTGCAGCACCTCCTCGGCCTCGCCGCTGCTGCCCAGCATGCGCAGCAGCAGGCCGTGAACGCGGCCGCCGTGGCGGGCGAACAGCCCGTCGAGCGCGGAACTCTCGCCGCCGGTCATGCGGCGCACCAGCTCGGCGTCGGCCCGGTCAGTGGCGGTGGTCTCGTAGGTGGGGTCCTGCTGCAAGGGAGTCTCGCCCTGGTCGATACGAGGAAGATAGGCCGCGCGGATGAGTGCCGCGGCGATGCGCGAGGGATCCTAGCGCGCCAGCAGCTGCTCGACGCGCGCGGCCACCATCTCCAGCGCCACGCGGTTCTCGCCCCCCTCGGGGACGATGACGTCGGCCCAACGCTTCGACGGCTCGACGAACTCGAGGTGCATCGGGCGCACCGTCTCGAGATACTGCCGCAGCACGTCCTCCATGGTGCGGCCGCGGTCGGCGATGTCGCGGCGCAGCCGGCGCACCAGCCGTACGTCGGAATCGGTGTCGACGAAGATCTTGAAGTCGAGCAGGCCGCGCACGGCGGGCTCGACGAAGAGGAGGATGCCTTCGACGAGGACGACCGGGCGCGGCTCCACGCGTGCCGTCTCGCTGCGCCGGCGGTGACGCACGAAGTCGTAGACCGGCACCTCGACCGCCTCGCCGCGGCGCAGCGCGCGCAGATGGGTGACGAGCAGCGGCGAGTCGATCGAGGCCGGGTGGTCGAAGTTGTGGGCGTGGAGCTGCGCCTCGTTCTCCCACGCCACGTCGCGGTAGTAGCTGTCCTGCGAGAGGAAGGCGAGTCGCTCGCGGCCGACGGCGGCGAGGATCGACTGCGCGACGGAGGTCTTGCCCGAGCCGGTGCCGCCGGCGACGCCGAGCACCACCGGGCGGTTGCCGGTGAGACTCAGGGCAGCGGCTCCGCGAGCGTCAATGGCGTGGCTGGCGCCGCCTCACCCGTCTGCGGGGATGCGCCGAAGTCGCCGGTGTAGAGCGGCGGCTGCGGCAGGCCGAGCATCTTGGCGTAGGCGGATAGCTGGCCGCGGTGATGGACCTCGTGGCTGGCCATGAACCAGAGCATGTCGCCGAGCGGCTCGACGAAGCCCGCGACCGGATGGTGCACGATCGCGGTCGCGAGCTGCTCCGCGGTGAAGGCGGCAAAGGCGGCCTCGGTCTCCGCCTGCTCGGCGGCCCAGCGCTCGAGGCAGCCGGCGAAGGTGGTGGGGTGTCGCGGGCCGCCCGCCGAAAGGAAGTTGGGCTCGCGGAAGGCGGCGTAGCGCTCCTCGGCGTTACCGCTCAGGGCGAAGGGATCGTAGCGGTGCCCCGCGGCGGCCTCGACGAGCAGGCGCCGCCAGAATCGCTCGGACTGCATGAGGTGGATCACCAGCTCGCCGCACGAGAACGCGGTTGGCGCCGGCCGCCAGCCGAAGGCGCTCTCGGGGAACGCGGCGACCAGCTGTCGCGACCACGCACGCTCGCGGCGCCAGAGGCGCAGCGGGCCCTCGGCCGCGGATCGCTCATCGCTGGTCACGGGTCGCCATTCTAGGGCGACGGCAGCTGTTCGCGAGTCTTGCGGCCGCTTGTCGAGGCGCGGTGTCGGCGTGACGAGCGCGCCCTATCGTTGCAACCCGTCGAGCGCCGCCGGCAGCTCGTCGAGTCGCTCGATCGTCGCGTCGGGCTCCGGTCCTTCGACGTGATGCGAGCGCAGCCAGATCGTGCGCACGCCGGCGGCGCGGCCGGCGGCAACGTCGCTCTTCTTGCGGTCGCCTACCATCACCGCCTCGGCCGGCGTGGCGCCGAGCGCCGCGAGGGCGGAGAGCAACATCGCCGGCGCCGGCTTGCGGCTGCCCGCGTCGCAGCTGAAGCGGAAGGCGGCGAACGGCTCGGCGAGGTCGTGCGCGGCGAGGCGCGCGCGATAGAGCGCGCCGGGTAGCGCCACGTTGGAGACGAGCCCTAGCGCGAGGCCGCGCGCGCGCAGCTCGTGGAGCGTCGCGCCGGCGCCGTCGAGCGGCACGAGGCCCTCGCCGTAAGGTCGGAACCACGCCGCGAGGACTTCGTCGCACGTGACGCGCGCTCCGGTTGCGCCGATGAGCCGCTCGACGTGCGGAGCCCACTCCGCCTCGCGCTGGCGCTCATACCGCCGTTCGTACTCAGCCCGCCACGGCGCAAACAGCAGCCCCTCGAGGTCGCCCTCGTCGACGCGCCCGCCACGCTCGCGCAGCAACGCCAGCAGCTCGGCACGCCCGGCAGCGTCGGCCTCGCCCTCGGGCAGCCCCGACTCGTTGTGCATGCGCAGCAGCACGCCGCCCATGTCGAGCAGCACCGCGCGCAGCGGCGCCGCCCTCACCGCTGGCACCGCGGGCAGAAGTAGGTGCTGCGCCCGCTCTGCACGATCCGCCGGATGATGCCGCCACAGCGAGGACAGGCCTCTCCCTCGCGGTCGTAGACGGCGAGCGAGACCTGGAAGTAGCCGGGGTTGCCCTCGCCGTCGACGAAGTCGTTGAGCGTCGTGCCCCCCTGCACGATCGCGCGCGCCAGCACCTCGCGCACCGCGGTCGCCAGCAGCTCCCAGCGCGGAGCGCCGATGCGCGCCACCGACCGCCGCGGGTCGATGCCCGCCTGATGCAGCGCCTCGCTGGCGTAGATGTTCCCGACGCCGACGACGATCCCCGCGTCCATGAGAAACGCCTTCACCGGCCCGCGCCGCCCCTCGGCCGCATGGCGCAGGAAGGTGCCGTCGAGCCGCGGCAGCCCGGCTTCGTCGATCGACAACGGCTCGACGCCGAGCTCAACGAAGTGCGGATCGCTCCCCAGCCGATCCGTGCGCACCGCCAGCACCAGTCCGAACCGCCGCGGATCGACGAACCGCAACCGCCCGCCGCCCGCGAGGTGGAAGGCCACGTGCTCGTGCAGCTCGCGCGGCGCACGCGACGGCACCACCGTGAGCCGCCCGCTCATCCCGAGGTGGAGCACCAGCGTCGATCCACCCTCGAGGTGCGCCAGCAGGTACTTCGACCGCCGGTCGAGCTCGACGATGCGCCGTCCGGTCGCCGCATTCGCCAGCCGCCGCGCGCTCACCCGCTCGCGCAGCCGCGGATCGTGCACCTCGACGCGCGCGATCCGCTTGCCGATCACGCGCCGCGCCAGGCTGCGCCGCAGCACCTCCACCTCCGGCAGCTCAGGCATCGTTCACCGCAGGTTGGTGGCCACTTCGGCGATGAGCGCGGCGAGCGCCGCTTGCGGGTCGGTGCCTTCGCCCTTGAGCGCCATCTCGGTGTCGAGCACGCGCATGGGGAGGGCGAGCAACACCGGCAGCGGCAGCCGCCCCGCCGCCAGGTAGACGCGATAGAGACGGAAGGGGTGGATGCCGGCGAGCGGGTTGGCAAGTCCCTCAGGTAGGTGACCGCCGAGCGCCGGCGCGACGCGGTCCTTGAAGCGGTTGTAGTTGCGCTCGCCGGGCGAGAGGTTGAGGCGGTCGAGCACGCCGCGTACCGCGACGAGCTGGCGGCAGAAGCTCGCGAGCATCGAGAAGAAGGCGAGGCGCGTGCGGCCGGGGTCGTCACTGCCGGAGATCATGCGGTCGAGGCGCGTGAGCACCTCGGCGCCGCGGCCCTCGGCGAGGGCGTCGAGGAGCTGGAAGGTGTCCTCCTCGCCGCGGTCCTCGACCGCCTCGCGGACGGAAGCCACCTCGATGGTCGCGCCGCCCGAGAGGTCGGCGAGCTTGCGGTACTCGGCGGCGAGGCGCGCCGTCGATTCGGCCGCCACGCCGCCGCCGCGATCCTCCTGGCGCAGCGTGCGGCGGGCGAGCTCGGCCAGCGCGTCGCGGCGGATGCCGACTCCCATCTCGCTTTCGAGCTGAGCCGCCACCGCGTCGACGCCGCTGAAGCCGTCGCGGCCGGCGCTCACCTCGCCGACGGCGAGGAAGGCGCCGCGCTCGCGCAGCTGAGCGATCAGCGGGTGGTCGGCGGCCACCGAGCGCTCGGCGAGCACCAGCGCGTGCCCGGCGGGCAGCCCGCGCCGCAGCAGCTCGCCGAGCTGCGCCAGCGCCGCCTCGCCGAGACCGGTGAGGCCATCGCGCCGCGCCGCTTCGAGCAGCGGCACCAGCGTCTCGCGCCGCCCCTCGGCTTCCTTCTTCGCGAGCTTCGCGCCGCGCTTGCCGGCGAGCGCCCAGTCGGGCAGCGAGGCGATGGCCGCCGCCGCGTCGCCCGCCCCAGGATCGACGCCGAAGACGTAGAGGGCCTGCATCAGGCGCGAAGCGCCCTCGCGCTCTTTGTTGGAGAGCGACTCGCCGCCCGGCGGCGCCACCGCCAATGCCTCGGCCACCAGCTCGACCGCCGCCGAGCGGTCGGCGAGCACCGCGGTGTCGACGGCCGCGAGCACCTTGGCGCCGCCGAAGAGCGA
>Ga0134123_10002767_pt1 | contig 11447 bp, 12 predicted proteins | sample KB303_FD_96460 | JGI IMG/M metagenome (GOLD analysis project Ga0134123, IMG submission 96460) | Terrestrial soil microbial communities without Nitrogen fertilizer from Kellogg Biological Station, Michigan, USA - KB3-0-3 | ecosystem: Environmental > Terrestrial > Soil > Unclassified ...
AGGAATCAGCCCTCAGCCGCTGACAGGGGGCGCCACGAAAGAATTTTCAAGGAGGCATCGATGCTTGATCGCGCAGCCATATTGATAATGATCGCCGCCGCACTGCTTCATTGCGCCGTCCACTCGTTCGCTGCGGAGGACACGTCTGACGGCTGCCGGCTCGCCGCGGACGACCCGTTGCGCGCAGAAGTTGACCGGCTGATGAAACAGGGCGAGGTATTCGAGCAGCAACAGAAGCTGGCGCTCGAAGAGAAAGTGAATTTGCTGGCGCGAACCCGGGGCTGGACCAAGAGGGACGAGCACGAGTATCTGGTCGCGGTGATGCGCGACGGGGTTCAGGAGAACTGGAATCCGACTCTGGTCGTTGCCGCGACATTCATGAAAATTTGCGAACAGTCGGCCGGCAATCAACGCGAGGAGGCGGTGCGTCTGTTTCGCGAACTGTATGTCCTCGACGAGAGACGGTGGCAGTCGATGCATCAACGGGTCGACAAGGAAATTGCGGAGGCCAAACCGTAGCCTGAAAACCGGACACGCTGACTATCGCGTTGAGGAAATGTGAAGCCCTGGCGTTGACCACGCCCGGTGTCGGGCAAGGACCGGCGCTGGAAATCCGCTCCGAAGTCGTCTATAAATCCGTTGGCCTCCGCCGACGGAGGACACCGTCATTCCATAACCATTCGGGGGAGCTTATGTCTGAGCAAACGTCGCGGCGCGGGTTCCTGAGATCGTCGGCTCTGAAGCTGGGGGCCGGCATGGCGGTACTTGGCGCCGCAGGGTGCAGCAGTTCCGGGCCTGGCTCGGGCGCCGGCGCGAGCAAACTCAACGAAGTACTCAAGCGTGGAACAGTGATCGTGGGCACCGGCAGCACCAATCCCCCGTGGCATTTCGAGGATGAGAAAGGCAACCTGCAGGGTTTCGACATCGAGATGGCGCGCCTGCTTGCCAAGGGCCTGTTCGATGATCCGGCGAAGGTGCAGTTCGTGCGTCAGGCCTCGGATGCGCGCATCCCTAACCTGCAGACCAACCAGGTCGATGTCGTCTTTCAGTTCATGACCGTTACCGCGCAGCGCGCCCAACTGGCGGACTTTTCTATCCCGTACTACCGCGAAGGCGTGGGAACGCTGCTGCCGAAGAACAGCCCGCATGCCGGGGCGCTCGATCTCGCCAAATGGGGAAAAAAGGTCAAGGTTTCCATACTGCAGAACGTCTATGCGGAGAGCATCGTTCATGCCGCGATGCCGGATGCGGAAGTGTTGCAGTTCGATTCGGTCGCCAACACCATTCTGGCGCTCGATTCCGACCGGGTGGATGCCGCCGCGATCGACGATTCGACGGTGCGCTGGCTGGTGCGGCAGAATCCGGACAAGTACAAGGCGGGCAACTACGGCTGGTCGCCGCAGACATATGCGGCGGCGGTACGGCCCGGAGATCCGATCTGGCTGCACTTTGTCAACACCGTCCTGCATGAAGGGATGACCGGGGTCGAGTTCGACGCGTACGCGGCGGCATTTCTGAAATTCTTCGGCGTAAAACTGGCCCCACCGCCGGTTGGCTTCCCCGTTGAGTTCGGGGTGAGATACTAAGACGGCCCTTGCCTCCGACCCACTAGCCTTCAACGGGACGATTTCGCCCGAGGGCGGAGACAAGAAGATGTACCAGTTCAACTGGCGCCCGGTTTTCGACAACTTCGACCTGCTGCTGAAGGGGCTGTTGCTTGGCATCGGCATTGCCGTGCTTGCACTCGCGATCGGCAGCCTGCTGGGACTGATCGCCGCATTCGGCCGCGCCAGCGGCCCGCGCCCGGTACGCATGCTGGTCGCCGCGTATGTCGAAGGCGTGCGCAACATCCCGCTGTTACTGATCATCTATTTTGTGTACTTCGGCCTGCCATTGATCGGCATCGGCGTGCTGGACAATCTGTGGTCATTCGTGTTCGCGCTGGCGATCTATTCCGGCGCCTACCTGACCGAGATTTTCAGGGCCGGCATCGAAGCCGTCGGCAAGGGTCATATCGAAGCCGGCAAGGCGATCGGGTTGAACCGCTGGCAGCGAATCCGTTTCGTGACCATTCCACTCATGTTCCGCATCGTGCTGCCGTCACTTGGCAAAACTTTCATAGCACTTTTCAAAGACACTTCACTGGCCTCGGCGATCGCGGTCCCCGAGCTGACTTACGGCGCCATCCGCATCAACGTCAACACCTGGCGAGTGATCGAGGTCTATGTAGTGGTGGGCTTGCTGTACCTCGCAACGTGCTACGCCATCGCCAGCGCGCTGCGGCTGCTGGAACGGCGATTCGCCATGATTCGCTGATGCGCCGCTCGCCAATGCGCGGCTCGATGATGCCCGATTCGATGATCTTCGCAGATAGGGGAATCCGCGAATGGATGTAGTGATCGCAAGCGGCCCGCTGATCCTGCGCGGACTGTTGATCACCCTCGAGGTCTCGGTCGCGGTGCTGCTGCTCGGCACGCTGATCGGCATCGCCGGCGGTCTTTCGCTGCTCTACGGCGGGCAGCCGCTGCGTCTGATCGCGCGCGTTTACGTCGATACCCTGCGCGGCATTCCGCAACTGGTGCTGATCTTCGCGATCTTCTACGGTTTCCCGGCCCTCGGTCTGCAGGTCTCGGCGATCGTTGCCGGGATCCTCGCGCTCCGTGTGTTCTGCGGGGCTCATGTTTCCGAGGTGATACGCGGCGGTGTGGGCTCGATCCCGCGCGGCCAGATGGATGCCGCCCAGGGGATCGGGCTTACCTTCGCGCAGCGGCTGCGCTACGTGATTTTTCCGCAGGCGCTGGGCCGCATTCTGCCCGCGTGGGTCAACACCGCGGTCGAAGTGGTCAAGGCCTCGTCGCTGGTGTCGCTGGTCAGCGTGGTCGACCTTATGATGGCGATCCAGCAGATCGTCGGCCGCACGCGCGAAGCCCTGCTGTTCTACGCCGTGGCGGCATTGCTCTACTTCGTGATCAACTACACCATCTCTGTCATCGGCGTGCGCCTTGAAAAACGTTACGCCTGCACCTGAACGCAAGCACATGAACGAAATGCCCGTGACCGGGAAGGTTGTCGTGATCGAGGGACTTGTCAAGCGTTTCGGCGCGCTCGACATCCTTTCCGGAGTCGATCTGCAGGTTTCCAAAGGCGAGGTTGTGGTCATCGTCGGTCCGAGCGGCTCGGGCAAGACCACCCTGTTACGTTGCATCAACTTCCTCGAGGAGTATCAGGACGGACGGATCTACGTGGACGGCCGGTTGGTTGGTTATCGTGAGGGCGGGGATGGCTTGGTCAGGCTGCCCGACCGCGTAATCGCAGGCATGCGCGCGGATGTCGGAATGGTGTTCCAGAGCTTCAATCTTTTCCCGCATATGACGGCTCTGGAAAACGTCATGCTCGGCCTGACCCGAGTGCGCAAGCTGCCGCCTGCCGAAGCACGGGAGCGCGCGACTTCCTGGCTGGAGCGAGTGGGCCTGCAGGACAAGCTGCAGGCGCACCCTGCGCAACTTTCCGGCGGACAACAACAGCGCGTGGCGATAGCGCGCGCAGTCGCGATGGAGCCCAAGGTGATGCTGTTCGACGAGGCGACCTCGGCGCTCGACCCGGAACTGGTCGGTGAAGTTCTGGGGGTAATGGAGAATCTTGCCCGTAGCGGCATGACCATGCTCGTGGTCACGCACGAGATGCGCTTTGCCCGGGAGGTCGGGCATCGCATCGTATTCATGGACAAGGGCGCGATCGTCGAGCAGGGCGCACCGATGCAGATCTTCGAGCAGCCGCAATCGGAGCGGCTGAAGGCATTTCTCGGTCATTTCGCCAAGACCTCGTAGGCGCCGACAACAGCAAAACCACAGGGAGAACGGTCCATGGAGAAGCAACGCATTTCAACCGCCACCGGCGCGCAGCCGGTCGGCGCTTATTCGCAGGGATTGCGCGCGGGTGACTTCGTCTTCGTGTCCGGCCAGGGGCCTCTGGATCCCAAGACCGGCAAGGTAGTCGGGGCAACCATCGAAGAGCAGACCGCGCGCGTGCTGGAAAACATCAAGGCCATCCTCGAAGCCGGAGACGCCACCATGGCAGACGTCGTCAAGGTCAGCGCACACCTGAGCGATATGTCGCTTTTCGAGCGTTACAACCGTGTATATGCGAGTTATTTCCCCGATCCCAAGCCGACGCGCACCACCGTCGGCAGCCAGTTGCCCGGCATCCTGGTCGAAATCGACGCGATTGCGTACCTGCGGAAATAGCGGAAAAAACCCTCCGTTGCTGGCGAGGCGGCGCTACGGGGACAGACACCGATACCGGGTCATCGCACGATACATCGGCCGCACTTCGCAGTAACATTGACGAAGCTTCGCCCTGGTTCCCCAGGTGCCAGGTGTTCTACGGACGTTCCCGCGCAGCCTTAAATTAGACAATCGGTTGGGCCCGCCGGTGTTGCACTGGCGTGACTCCCGATAGAGGAGGCAACATGACAATGACAGTACGTTCGGGGACGACTCGCGGCCCCGGCAACGCCGCATCCACCGCGGCGGCAGATTCCAGTAGGACCGGGGCCGGCGACACCGGCGTCAGAAACACCGCACGCAAGAATCCGCCGCCGGAAATCGGCTCGCAGCAATGGCAGGAAATGGTGGCCGCGGCGGCCTACTACCGCGCCGAGGCGCGCGGATTCCGCGGCAGCTCACCCGAACAGGACTGGCTGGAGGCGGAAGCGGAACTCCTGGAACGGCTCGCGCCCAAAGCCGAACGGCCCACACCGAAAAAGCCGAAATCGGCAATTAAAGGCCCGGGCAAGCGCACCCGCTAATTCTTTCCCAGGCAGCAATCACGGCCCGGACGCGCGCGCTCCGGGCTTTGTTTTTCCGCCTTCCGCGCCAAGCGTAGCTGAGGTAGGCTGCTGCGAAATCCAGAAATTGAGGGAATCACATGGCAAACAGAAAAAAGCCGGAAGAACTACGCAGCCAACGCTGGTTCGGCGCGCAGGACCTGCGCTCGTTCGGCCACCGCTCGCGCGCCCTGCAGATGGGCTACACGCACGAGGACTACAGGGGCAAGCCGGTTATCGCGATCGTCAATACCTGGAGCGACATCAACCACTGTCACTCGCACTTGCGCGAACGCGCGCAGGAAGTGAAGCGCGGCGTGTGGCAGGCGGGCGGTTTTCCGCTGGAGATGCCGGCGATCTCCCTCGCCGAGGTGTTTCAGAAACCCACCACGATGATGTACCGCAACTTCCTGGCAATGGAAACCGAGGAGCTGCTGCGCTCGTATCCGGTAGATGGCTGCGTGCTGATGGGCGGTTGCGACAAGACCACGCCCGGCCTGCTGATGGGCGCGATCAGCATGAACCTGCCGTCTATCTACGTTCCAGCCGGGCCGATGTTGCGCGGCAACTGGCAAGGCAAGACGCTCGGCTCCGGATCGGATGTGTGGAAGTACTGGGACGAATTGCGCGCCGGCAACATCAGCGATCGCGACTGGCGCGAGATCGAAGAGGGCATTTCACGCTCTCCCGGCACCTGCATGACCATGGGCACCGCGTCCACGATGACGAGCGTTGCCGAGGCCCTCGGTTTCAGCCTGCCCAACGCGTCGTCGATTCCCGCGGTCGATTCCAACCATGGCCGCATGGCCGAGTACAGCGGCAGGCGCATTGTCGAGATGGTCTGGGAAGATCTGAAGCCGCGCGACATCCTCAGCGTCAAATCCTTCGACAATGCGATCAAGGTGCTGATGGCGCTCGGTGGCTCGACCAACGGCCTGATCCATGTGATCGCGATGGCCGGCCGCGCCGGCATCCACATTCCGCTCGAGCGTTTCGAGGACGTCGGCCGGCAAGCACCCTATCTGGTCAATATGCGCCCGTCGGGCAAGTACTTGATGGAGGATTTCTACTACGCCGGCGGCCTGGTCGGCATGCTCGAAGGCATGCGCAGACTGCTCGATACGGGCGCTCTCACCTGCACCGGCAAGACGCTCGGCGAAAACATCGCCGGAGCGAAGATCCACAACCCGGACGTCATCCGCACCCCGGACAATCCGATGCAGGCCGAAGGCGGCCTGGTAGTGCTGCGCGGCAACCTCGCGCCGGACGGGGCGGTGATCAAGTCCACCGCCGCCGACCCAAAACTGCTGAAACACTCGGGCCGTGCAATGGTATTCGACGACTACAACGACATGGCGGCGCGGCTCGAAGATGCGAATCTCGATGTTGACGCCGATTCAGTGCTGGTGCTGCGCAACGCCGGGCCGCTCGGCGGACCGGGCATGCCGGAATGGGGCATGCTGCCGATCCCGAAAAAGTTGCTGAAGCAGGGTGTGCGCGACATGGTGCGCATCTCCGATGCGCGGATGAGCGGAACCAGCTACGGCACCTGCGTCCTGCATGTGGCACCGGAATCCTGGGTCGGCGGTCCGCTGGCGCTGGTGAAGACCGGCGACCTCATCGAACTCGACGTTCCGGGAAGGAAACTCACGCTGAAAGTGAGCGAAGCGGAACTGGCAAAACGCCGCGCGGCATGGAAACCCAACCCGCCGAAATTCCAGCGCGGCTACGGCAAGATCTTCGCGGAGCACATCAAGCAGGCCAACCTGGGCTGCGATTTCGATTTCCTCGAAGGCACCACACCGACAGCCGAGCCCGAGATTCACTGAGATCGTGAACTTCCGCTGCATCTTCGCCGCCTGCGCGATGCTGTGCGCCGTCGGCTCGAATGCCGCGGCACCCGAATCTTCCGGCGAGTTGAACGTCGACGGCGCCACCATCGCCGTCGAGTGTGATTGCGAGAACGGCCCGTCCATCGACCTGCTGCGCCCGTGGATCCGCGATGCGGCCGATGCGGTGACGACGTACTTTGGCCGCTTTCCCGTGCGCAGCCTTCGCATCGCCGTCACGGGATCGGAAGGCCGCGGCGTCCACTCCGGTACGACGTACACCCACCACGGTGCCCTGATCCGGATTGGCGTCGGCCGCGACAGCAACGCCGCCAGCCTGAAGCGCGACTGGGTCATGACGCACGAGATGGTCCACCTCGCGCAGCCCGAGCTCGACGGGCGCCACGCCTGGATGCAGGAAGGCATGGCAACGTATGTTGAGCCCGTCGCACGCGTGCAGGCGGGCCAGCTCGACGCCGCAGAGATCTGGCGCGACATGGTGCGCGACATGCCCAAGGGACTGCCGGCGGCTGGCGACCGCGGACTCGATAACACGCATACCTGGGGACGGACCTACTGGGGCGGGGCCATGTTCTTCCTGCTCGCCGACGTCGGCATCCGCGAACGGACTGGAAATCGCGCAGGGTTGCAGCACGCGCTACGAGCCATGCTTGATGCGCGCGGCAAGCCGATCGGATTGCGGGAGCTGTTCGCGATCGGCGACCGGGCGACCGGAACGAACGTGCTTGCGGACCTCTACGACAAGATGAGCAGCACGCCGGTTACGCCAGATCTCGAGGATCTCTGGCGACGGCTTGGGGTGCAAAGGATCGATGATGGGGTGCGATTTGATGAGGCAGCGCCCCTTGCGCAGGTGTGCAAAGCGATTACCGCGTCGGCCAGGCGATGACGAGGAGTACGGCTCTATTTCGAACCTCGTATCTTTCTGGATCAGAACGTTGCGCTGGTCCGACCCCTTCGGGGGTCCGCTATAGATGAGGTTCCTTGTACTCGATCGGCAGCGCACCGCCACTACCTCGTGTCGCTGCTTCGAGGGATCCCGTGGATTTTCGAATGTCGACGAGGACGAGGATCGGGCCGAAAAGTACAGCCAGGGCCAGAAACGCTACCAAAGGCGAGGCGAAAGCCCCGAGAATCTTCCACGCTAATTCGTTCTCAAGATCCGCTCCAGCAGTTTTGAGTATCGGGACTACACCTTGAAAGCCGGCGATGCCGGCTATCAGAAGAGTGAGCCATAGAAAGATCTCGATAATCCAGCCGTAAATATCGACTATCAACCTGCTAAGCATTAGGCTCCCTCCCCAGACAAGCCATACGACAATTACCTAGATTCGTCCTCGCCTTATGTTCGTGCCCCTTCGTGTCCTTTCGTGACCTTCGTGGTGAGAAGTAAAGCCCTAGGCTTTCGGCGCCGGATGGATGTTGTCCACCCAGTGCACCTCCTCCGGCTTCTCCACCACGGGAATGTCGAGGTTCACGACCACCGGCTCCTGGCCGCTGCGGCACAGCACGCAGGACAGCGCTTCGCTGTCGGAAGCATTGATCTCCTGGTGCGGAACGTAAGGCGGCACATGGATGAAATCGCCGGGGCCGGCCTCGGCGACGAATTCGAGCCGGTCTCCCCAGCGCATCCGCGCCTTGCCGCTGACGACATAGATGACGCTTTCCACCTGGCCGTGGTGATGCGCTCCGGTCTTGGCATTGGGATGGATGACCACGGTGCCGGCCCAAAGCTTCTCGGCTCCGCAGCGCGCGTGAGTGATCGCCGCCGCGCGGTTCATTCCCGGCGTCTGCGCGGTGTTGGGGTCCAGTTCCGATCCCTTGACGATGCGGATGCCGTGGTATTTCCATTTCGATTCGGACATTTTCCTCCCCTTCACCGGAGCTGCAGCAGAGCCAGCAGCAACACTGTCGGGATGATGGTGTTTACCAGCGACAACGCGAACAGGGTGCGCGGGCCTTTCTCGTTCGATACGCCGTGCAGAAACGCCGTCACTCCGGACACTGCGACCACCAGACCGCCGATCGCATAAAGCACTGAAAAAATCTGAAATTCGCCCTGGCGCTGGAAATAGGGCACGAGATTAAGCTGCCAGGTCAGATAAATGATCAGGCCCAGATTGGCCAGCAACGGCAGGTAATAAAGAAGAAAACGCCGCGGATTGAGCTTCACCGGTTCCTCTCCCGCAATGACATCTGCAACACCCGCGCAACGTGCAGCGCCTCCCTGCGCGCGCCGTCATGAATCTGGTGGCGGCAACTGGTGCCGTCCGCGACCACGATCGTCTGCGGGTGCGCGGACCTGACTGCCGGGAGCAGCGACTGTTCTGCCATCTTCATGCTGACGGTGAAATGCTCGGCCTCATAACCGAAACTGCCGGCCATGCCGCAGCAGCCGGAATTCAGCTCCTCCACCTTCAATCCGGGAATCATCCCCAGAACCCGGCGAACCGGTGGCATGGCATCGAAGGCCTTCTGATGGCAGTGCCCGTGCAGTAAGGCAGTATCGGACCGCAGCGGCGCCAGATCCAGTCTCAGGCGGCCGGCATCAGCTTCGTCGGCGAGAAATTCCTCGAACAACAACGCGCGCTCGGCAGTCGGACCGATCTCGCCCTGCAACCCCATCACCAGAAACTCGTCGCGCAGGGTCAGCAGGCATGAAGGCTCAAGCCCGACTATCGGCACGCCGCGATCGACAAACGGACGCAGCGCATCGAGCACGCGCTGCGCCTCGACTGTCGCTTCGTCCACCAGGCCGGCGGCGAGAAACGTGCGGCCACAACAAAGCGGGCGACCGCCGTCGCGAGGCGCTGCGACCTCGACCTTGTAACCCGCGGCGTTGAGCACGTCCAGCGCGGCCTGTACATTCTCTGGCTCGAAGTAGCGATTGAACGTGTCGACCAAGACCACCACCTCTCCGCGGCCCTCCCCCCATGCAGGCGCAGCGGGTGTGAAAGACGAAGCGAATCTCCACCGGGGCAACGACCGTTTCGCACTCAAGCCAAACAGTTTCTCGGTCAATAACGGCAGACCGGGAATGGCGTTGCGCAGATTCAGCAACGGCGCGAACTTCGAAGCAACCGGGGCATAGCGCGGCAGCCACGCAATCAGCTTTTGGCGCAGCGTGAGGCCGTGGCGCTTGTTGTACTGATGCAGGAATTCGATCTTCATGCGCGCCATGTCCACGCCGGTCGGGCATTCGCGCTTGCAGCCCTTGCAGCTGACGCAGAGCGCCATGGTTTCGCGCATCGCGTCAGAGGTCATTGCATCCGCGCCAAGCTGCCCGGATATTGCCAGCCGCAGCGTGTTGGCGCGGCCGCGCGTCACGTGTTGCTCATCGCGTGTCACGCGAAACGACGGGCACATGGTGCCGGCATCGAATTTGCGGCAGTGGCCGTTGTTGTTGCACATCTCCACCGCCGGGCCGAAACCGCCCCAATCTGACCAGTCGAGCGCGGTGTCCAGCCTGTCGACGCGGTATCCGGGCTTGTAGCGGAACAGCGAGCGGTCGTCCATTTTGGACGGCCGCACGATCTTCCCCGGATTCATCAGCCCCTTCGGGTCGAAGAGGTCCTTGATCTGCGTGAGCGCCGCGCTCAGGCGGCTCCCGAGCATCGGTTCTATCCACTCGGAGCGCACCAGCCCGTCGCCATGCTCGCCCGAGTAGGCGCCTTTGAATTCCCTGACCATCGCGCAGGCTTCCTCCGCGATCGCACGCATCTTTTCTGCGCCGTCACGCCGCATGTCCAGTATCGGGCGCACGTGCAGCGTGCCGACCGACGCATGCGCGTACCAGGTGCCGTGAGTGCCATGCTTGGCGAATATTCTGGTAAGCCGGTCGGTGTACTCCGCAAGATGTTCGAGCGGCACCGCGCATTCCTCGATGAAGGACACCGGTTTGCCGTCGCCCTTCATCGACATCATGATGTTCAAGCCGGCTTTGCGAACCTCCCAGATTTCCCTTTGCAGCGCCGCATCGGTGATCTCCACCACGCTCCCGGCATGACCGAGATCGCCCATCATCTGCGTCAGACGCTGAAGTTTTGCGACTTGCGCGTTCCTGTCCTCACCTGCGAACTCCACCAGCAGGATGGCCTCGGGCTCGCCCTGAAGAAATCTGGCGACGATCGGCCGGAACGCGGCATTGCCGCGCGCCAGATCGATCATGGTGCGGTCCACCAGCTCGACCGCGTCGGGATCGAGCGTGACGATATGTCTTGTCAGGTCCATGGCCTGGTAGAAACTGGCGAAGTGCACCACGCCCAGAGCCTTGTTTGTGGGAATCGGCGAGAGTTTCAAGGTCACCCGTTTCGACAAGGCCAGCGTGCCCTCCGAACCGACCAGCAGATGCGCGAGGTTGTGCGAAGCAGGTGCCGATTCGCTGCCCGGCAGCACCATGTCGAGGTTGTAGCCCTGCACCCGGCGCAGCACCTTCGGCCACCGCGTTTCGATCTCATCGGCTTCGCGCCGCGCGATCGCATGAATCTTCGCCACCAGGTTGCGATACGCCGGTGGCCCATCCGCTAGCCGCTCGCTCGGTCCGAAACTGAATTCATCGCCGCCCGGGAGCCACGCAACCACACCGAGCACGTTGTGCACCATGTTGCCGTAGCGGATGGAGCGCGAGCCGCAGGAGTTGTTGCCGGTCATTCCGCCTATCGTGGCCTGTGCGGATGTAGACACGTCCACCGGGAACCAAAGGTGATGCGACCGCAGGAAGGCATTGAGCTGATCAAGCACTACTCCCGGTTGAACCGTCACTTCGCGCCTTG
>Ga0134123_10002770_pt1 | contig 11435 bp, 5 predicted proteins | sample KB303_FD_96460 | JGI IMG/M metagenome (GOLD analysis project Ga0134123, IMG submission 96460) | Terrestrial soil microbial communities without Nitrogen fertilizer from Kellogg Biological Station, Michigan, USA - KB3-0-3 | ecosystem: Environmental > Terrestrial > Soil > Unclassified ...
ATCTGGTCCGACCCGCACGTCTCGAGCTCGAGCGATCTCGACCTCTTCCCGGACGTCCTCACGCCGCGCCACCAGACGATCCTGAAGCTCGGCGTCGTGCAGAACCAGGCGCCGGTCGGCGTCGAGGCGCGGCTCACCGCGCGCAACCTTCAGGGACAGGCGCTCGCGGAACACCGTATCGCGGTCGATGCCGCGCATCCCGACGCGCGGTGGAGCATCCGCCGCGGCGAATCGGACCAGGTCACCACCGAGGCGGAGCTGGTCTATCGCTACGCCGGCGGCGCCTCGGTCACACGGCCGGTCCAGAAGCTGCTGGACCGCGAGCTGATCGCGAACGATCCATTCATGAAGACCGTCACCCTGGCGCCGCTCGTCATCGGCGCGCCGTCGGATCTGCTCGAGATCGTGTTCGTCGCGCGCTACGCCGAGGCTGCCTCCCAGTACGGGGTCGAGGTCACGCGTCAGCTGAAGGCGCCCGACTTCCGGGTGGATGATCTCACCGTCCCGGTGCTCAACGCCGGCGACAAGGTGTCGTGGGAAGCGACGGCAGTGCGCGCCAACGGCGCCACCAGCACGCTCGGCAAGGGAGACACGCCCGGAGGCGTCATCAACCTGATCTTCAGCAATACGCGGCGGATCCGCGCCGAATGGCTTGGGCCCGCGCCGGCAGCGCTGGGCCTGCGCTGGCTGCGGGCGACGTTTCGCGCGCGCCTCGACGACGGCCAGGTGCTCGACACCGCCACGCTCGAGTGGCGCGGCGCGGCGGTGAACGGCGAGCAGGCGGTGACCCTGCCGCGCGACGGCCATGCCGAATGGTCGATCGAACGGCGATTCGAGGATGGCCGCAAGGAAACCACCCCCTTCGTCGCGGTGGACAGCGATCTGCTGGCCGTGCAGGGGTGACCAAGCGGCTGGCACGTCGAGTGCCAGCCGCGCTCCTAGGCCCAGGGGTTATCCGGCAGGGTGATGTGCAAGTCGTCCGCGCCACTCTCGATCCACGCCCCCGCATAGCGATCCCCATCCAGGCTCCGCGCGCGAATCCGGTAGCGATAGAACGGATGCGTGGGATCGGGAAAGGCATGCACCCAGTCGGCGACGGCGCCGTCGCGCGTCAGCTCGAGGGTGCTCGCCGCGGTCACGCCGCCGTCCTGGTACTCGACGTCAACGAAGACCTTCTGCACCCGCTGCGCCTGGAAGGCCGGCGCCGCCAGCGTCGCGCGGACGCGCCGCTGGGCAGTCACGTTGTCGGTGATCGCCACGACCGGACCGGACAGATCCTGCCACGGGCCGCGAATGATCTTGCCGTCGACGGCGACGCGCGTGACGCGCGCCTCGGCCTTGCGAGGCGTGTCGAGGCTGGTCGAGAACTTCAACGTGAAGCCGGTCGCCGTCTTCTGGAACGCCTGCTCCGCCAGCAGCCACGTCTTGCGCAGCACGTCCCAGACACGGAACTCCGCGAAGAGCGAGACCGTGTCGGTCCAGGTGGACACCGCACGCACGTCCATCGTCCATGACTGGCCGAAGGGGTTCATGATGCGGTGCACGGCGGTGCCGATGTCCGGCACGTCGCGGACGAAATCGGGCTCGCCGGTGCGGCGGAAGGTTTCCTTCCCCTTGAACACCGCGCGGGCGCCGTCGGGCACCACGATGGAGAACGACTGCGAGAGCGCGTCCTTGGTGAACGGCAGGTTCGCCCGCCGCAGCGGCGCTGGAGCGCCGGCCAGGCTCGCCTCGATGTCCATGCTGACGCGCGCGGCGTCGAAGATCGCCGGATCGTCGATCTCCACGCGCACCTCGGCGACGTCGAGCCATTCCTCGGGGTCGAACCAGATCCGGTTGCCCTCGATCGGCCGCCAGTCGAACGACCATCGCTCCTGGCCGCCCGGGGCGAACGCCGGATCCATCAGCATCTCGACCTTGCAGCGCACCGACGGCTCCTCGACGCCGAGACGGCGATACGGCACCGTCTTGCGCTCGGGGCTGGCGGCGGTGAGATGCACCGACTCATCGGCCAGCGGTTCGGTGCGTCCCGGCGAGAGGACCTGGACGCGCACCTCGACGCCGCGTACGCCGAGCCGGGCGGCGCCGCCGGCGATCTCGACGCTGACCTGCTCGACGCGATTGGGCAGGTCCTCGACGCGGACGAAGGTCAGCCGGCTCGCGGCGTGGCCGCCGCGCTCGAGCATCCCCGCCAGCGTCGTCTGCGGATACAGCTTGTAGACGTTGACCTTCTGCTCGCGCAGGTTGATCTCGGTGTCCTGCAGCGACGACTGGGTCAGCGTCCGCAGCGTGTGCGACACGCCGGGGAGCAGGGACGTGAGCACTTCACGCACCCCGCGGCCGATCCGTTCCTCGATCGGCGTGTCGCCCGTCGGGGAGGGTGCCTCGAACAGGTTCTTGATCACCTGGCTCTTCAACTCGTCGAAGAGCGCCCGGGTCGCCGACTGTCTGGCGTCCGGGTCGAGGTCCTTCACGTCGATGTCGATGTCTTTGGTGTCTTCGAGCTGCTCGACGGTGCGGTCCACTTCCTCGGTGGCGAAGACGAAGTTGGTCATGTCGTGCCGGCGGAACCGTTCGTAGATCCGGCTCCAGTGCACTTTCATGCTGGCCTCGAACGACGGCGCCAGGCCCGGCATCTCGAGCTCGTAGGTGACGACGCCGGCGAGATGGCCGACCGACATCGCCGCCACCAGCGCCTGCGCTTCGTTGCCCTCGGCCGCGATGGCGAGCGCGGCGCGGTTGTCGCCGACGAGCGTCGGCGAATGCCCCGAGTAGACGGAGAACTGCTTGTCGGGCGTGTCGGCGTTGGGCCGGGCCACGGTCAGCGTGACCGTGCCGGCCTGCAGCGGCGCCGGCACCAGCCGCTTCGCCGCACGCCCCCAGCGCTTCTCGATCTCCTTGCGCAGCGGCTCGTCGAGATCCGGCGGCAGCGGCAGGTTGACGTCGAAGGACACGAGCGCGCGGCCGACGGCTTGTCCGGCCACTGCCGTCCCCGGCGTGTCCACCGTCACCGGCGGCAGGATCGCCGTCGCCCAGAACGAGGGATCCCCGTTCTCGACGACGAGCTGCGGCACCGAGACGACGTAGTAGAACGACTCGAGGTCCACGTGGTCCGGGAACACGGTCACCGGACCGACCATCAGGAACGGCGGCTTGTAGAGCAGCATGATCGTCCCCGCCGACTAGGCCGGAGGGACCAGGACGAGGTTCTCGCCGTGTCCCTCGCGCGCCGCGACGTCCACCGGATCCCCTGACGCCTTGAACAGCGTCAGGCTGTAGGTGTAGCTGTCCTTGGCCGGATCGACGCGCGGCACCAGCCACACGTCCGACACGTGGTCCTTCGTCAGGAAGAATTCGTGCTTCGTCTCGAAGTGCCTGGGCGCGTCGGCGTAGGTCAGGCTGACGAGCGCCTCGCTGAAGTCGGTGCCGATCTTGAGCCGATCGGTGCGCAGCTTGACGCCCAGCACCGGCAGGATCAGCTCCTGGTCCCCTTCGGCGTCCACCCAGGGTCCGACCACCAGCTGATCGGGGCCTTCGACGCTGTAGCGGTAGCGGAAGCGCTGCTTCGTCCTGTCGACCTGCGGCAGCTGCGTCCGTCCGGACCAGGCGCCGCCGTCGGCGCCGTCCTTCTCGAGCAGGATCTCCCCTTCGCTCTGGAAGTCGCCGTCGTCGTACTGCAGATCGAGCTTGGCGTTGCGCAGGCCCTCGACGTTGAGCACGCGCGCGCCGATCTTGAGGAAGTCGGTCCACGGCTGCGGGATCTCGACGATCGACTCGCGTCCGGCCTGCACCCAGATCTGCTGCGGCTTGCCGACGATCGCCGGCGCGCCGTCGCGGATGTAGGTGGGTGTGAACTTGATCGGCGCATCGATCTTGCGGAACGTCAGGTGCGAGACCGACACGCCGGCCTCGAGGTCGGTCGGGCGGATGACGGCCCGATCCGCGACATGGTCCGGCGCCGCTTCGTCCTTGTACTCGTAGTCCACGGTCACCGAGGTGATCTTGCCGGAGCCGCCGGTCGTGAACATGTTCGGGTGCGGGCGGAGCTTGACCTTGAACGACCCGAGCGCCGGGGCCTCGACGTGGATGTCGCCGTTGGTCTGGCCGCCGGGCAGGTCGATCGGCTTCTCCGAGCCCTTGACGAAGGCGACGGCGGAGTAATTCACCGTGCCCCGATCGTTCGGCGCGCGGCGGCACAGGAACTTCTGCGGCGCCGGGTTGCTCTTGTCGAAGGTGAAGCTCTGGATCCCCTTCGGGTCGTTGCGCTTCGGCGGGTAGTCCACCGTCACGATCACCCGCGTGATGTTCGGGTCTCCGTCCCACGCGGCGTCGGCGCTGACGTCGATCGACAGCGTCGAGACCACCGGGTCCGACAGATCGACGAGGGTGACGAGCTTCTTGCGCGCCTCGCCGGTCACCCCGCCGAGGAACTCGGTCAGCGTCGCCTGTGGATTCACCGACCACTCGATCACGTCGCGCTGCGTCAGGCGGAGCTCGGCGAACGAGGTGACCTCCTCCTCGAAGTGCTGGAGCAGCGAGCTCTTGCGCTCGTCCTCGGTCATCCCCTTGATCTTGTTCATGAGGATTTCCTTGACGCGATCGCTGATCAGGCTGATCGCGGCGTTGCGCAGCTGGCTGACCTGCTCGTCGCTGATCTTGGCCGAGCCCTTGATGATCTCGACGTTGACCAGCCCTTCTTCCACCAGCTTCTGCGTCAGCTCGGTCACGTCGATGTGTTCGACGTCGGCGTCGCTGCAGCCCTGGTCCTCGTTGTCGATCACGCGCTGCGCCGCGCGCGTCACGTCCATGTGCTGGTGCGAGCCGGCCCAGACGTGGATCTGCAGGCTGGGCAGCCGCGCCTGGAACTTGAGCTGGTAGCGGATGCCGATGGCCATGGCGTCGTTCTCGAGGCCGCGATACCAGACGGCGGCTCCCTCGGCGCCGAGCCGCAGCGCGAAGGCGGAGTTGTTGTCGCCAATCATGCTCGGCGGGCCGCCGGCCGACGACCAGGCGATGAAGGTGCCGTCCTTCTCGGCCAGCACCTCGACGAGGCCGCCGGTGTACTGCACCGAGCCGAACCGCGGCTCGCGGATCTCCGGCACCCGCGGCTTGGGCAGCGCGGTGCCGTCCTGGCCGGTGGCCTTCGCCATGCGCGCGATCCGCTCCTTCTCGTCCTGCTCCATCTGCTCGACGCGCTGCGCCTGCACGCCGGTTCGCTTGATCTCCTCGAGCAGGTCGTTCTTGACGCGATCGGAGATCGCCAGGTTGACGTCGAAGTTCAGCAGCGCGCCGCGCAGCCCGGCGACGCCAGGGTCGCCGCCGCTGGCGTCATCGGTCCAGAACAGGCCGCGGAACACCGGCTTGTTGTTGTCGAGGCGCAGCCTCGGCGTCTCGGACACGAGGTAGAACACGTTCGGGTCCTCGTCATCGGGATAGACGGTGACGCCGTTCTTGGACAGCACTTCGGGAAACGTCAGCATGCGACCTCCTCGTCCGGGACGAGCGAAAACTGCAAGGGTTTGTCAGGCCAGAAACACCGAGACCGCGGAACCGGTCTCTTCGCGCCAGTCGGTCCACGCGTCGGCACGCGTCAGGCGCACTGCACGCTGGCGGTATTCGAACGTCGAGCGGCCGACCGATCGATCGGTCACGAAATCGGCCACCGTGCGCGAGAGCAGCACGACACCGGACGCGGCCGGCCGGGTGAGGCGCACTTCCTCGGTGGCCTGCGATCCCTTGCGCCGCACTTCGACCTCGAGCGCGACGACGTCGCGGATCTTCGCCTGGTCGTCGGGCGTCAGCTGGTCGAAGAAGGCGAGCGGGGGGCAGTCGATCGCGACCTGCCAGCCGCGCACGCCCGCGGTCGCCGCGTCGAAGATGCTGCCGAGCACCAGGTCGGCCGTCGTCGCCGCGTGGCAGTCGATCAGCGCCACGTCCCAGGCGTTGTAGAGCGGCTTCTCGTCCTGGATCGCCAGCTGCACCTTCGCCGACGCGCCGGGCTCGAGCGTGCGCGGCCACGCGCCGTCCGGGCCGGCGGCGTACCACGCGTCGACGTGGCCGGTCACCGGCGACTTCTGCAGCGCGTGGGCCTGCACGTTGCCGAGCGTGACCTTCACGCCGGTGGGATTGCGCAGCGTGATCTCGCGCGGCAGGTTGTCGGCGACCGAGGCGGCGGCGTCGGGCGCGGCGGGCGCGGACGGATCCGGGGCGGCCGGTTCGGCGGCGGCCGGCGCGGCGAGCGTCCACGGCAGCGGCACCGCCGCGAGCTGGCGCAGCGTCAGCACCACCGGCACCGGCTGCTTGCGGATCGTGCCTCCCGGCTCCTGGAGATCGAGCTCCACCGTCCCCTCGATGCCGTTGGCCTTGAGCCGCTGGAACAGGAGGTCGATGAACTCGGCATTCCCCTCGTAGGTCAGCGTGAAGCCTTCCTCCGGGTTGATGGCGTCGCGCGCTTCCGCGCTTGCGCCCGCGAACAGCTCGCCGAGGCCGGCGAGCGACGGATCGGGGACGAACCGCGCGCCGCTGTAGCCGCCGAGCACGAGATCCGCGAAGAGGATCGTGCTGGCCGACTGCGCGCGAATGAGCGTGCGCAGCGCGTTCAGCTGCTCGGCGTCGAAGTCGGGCCGCACCTTGAGCGTGAGGCGGACGGTATAGAACTTGGGATCCAGCGAATCGGTCATGGCGCCGGCCGCGCTCTTGCGCAGCAGCACCGCCTGGATCGCCGGCAGCCCCGTGGTCTCGTCCACCTGCAGGCGGTAGGCGTGCGGCAGGGTGTAGACCGTGTCCTGGATCGGCGTCGGCTGGAACCAGCCGTGCGCCGTGTTCTTCCAGCCGACCTGGGTGTAATCGCCGGTGACGGCCGCGTAGATCGGGCGGTTCTCGGGAGTGGTGTTCGGGTACTCGGCCCGCAGCCCGCGATCGAACGTGATCGTCTTGAGCTCGGTGGTCGGCTGCGGTTGCGGCGGACCGCGCCAGATGAGGATGTCGCGCAGCCGATCAGGCCGGTCGAGGATCGCCAGCTTCTTCGTCGCGATCGCCGTCGCCGACGGCTGCCCCACCGCGGCGGTATGCGCCGCGGCGACCGTATGCGCGGCCGCCAGGCCGTCCACGTGCATGGTGAACAAGCCCGGGACGATGTGCACACCTCCGGGGGGTGTCGGCGGCGGCGCCGCCGGCGTGATCGTCTGCAGCCACTGGAACGCCATCGTCACGACCCAGCGCGCGCCTCCGGCGGTCTGCAGCGCCGAGACGATCCGCGCGCGGCGCTCGTCGGTCGGCACCAGCGCGTCGGCTTCGATCGTGAAGGCGGGGCCCTTCGCCGGATCCAGCGGCTCCGGCAGCGGCTGCGGAAAGTCGAGGACGTCGGCGGGATCGGTGCCGTAGATCAACTTGACCGCGTTGACCTTCACGTCGAACGGCACGGTGTTGGGGATCCGCCTGGCCGGGTCTTCTTCGAACACCACGGTCAGGTGCATCCCGTCGTCCTTCTGCTGGAAGCGGACTTCAGGACCCGGCAGGAAGCCGGCGCGCGACGAGACCTTCACGTTCGGCCAGCAGAAGGGTTGCGGCGCGCCGGGCACGCTGTAGGGGACGCCGTCCCTGGGCGGCTCGCTTCCGGTCGGCTTCTCGCCGTTCAACACGAGCTCGTCGTTCCAGCGCACCTTCGCGCGATAGACCGGGTCGCTCGTGCGGGCGACCATCATCTCGGTGCGGTTGCCCGCGCGCATCGCAATCGCCGGGGAATTGACGGTGTCAGGCATGGCTGCTCCCCTTACGCGACGACGGTTTCGAGGAGCAGGACGCCGCTCTTCTTCGCGGTGGTCCCGGGACCCGGGATCTCGAGCGGGGCGCCGCCGCCAATCGGTGACAGCACCGCGTGAAACTCGTATTCGCGCGCGTCGGGGCGGAAGCCCTGGATGGGAAGGGTGCCGACGGGGTTCGCCTTGTCGAGATGGAGCGTGTCGGTCTTCTCGTACCCGTGCGTGTCGTCCTTGTAGGTGACGTCCACGTGCGCGACGCGCCACTTCGTCCAGTCGAGGCCGCCGCCGTCCACCATGATGTCGAACTTGTAGCGGCGCGCGCGGATCGACGGCAGTTCCTGGTCCGGCGTGACGCTCGACCAGGTCGTGCTGTCGGACTCGCCGTCCTTGTACTGCACGTCGTAGGCGAACTTCAGGTCGGTCGGCGCGTGCTCGCGCAGCGGCCGCACGTAGTCCCACGATCCCGTCTCGGTGAACTGGTGGCGGGTGTCCTCCGGCGCCTCCGGCGGCGCTTCGTAGCGCACCTTCAACGTCAGCCCGTTCACCGTCTGCGGATCAAGCATCACGTCGAAGGTCCGGCGCAGCCGGCCGACCAGCGTGTCGTGGACGACGAGCGTGCCGCGGTCGTCGGTCTTCGACGGCGCGGTCTCTTCGTGCCCGTCCTTGAACTTGTAGCGGACGACGTACTGGTACTGGTTGCTGGTGCGGCCGTGCTTGCTGCTGCTCCACTGCCCCTTCAGCGCCGTCTCGGTCAGGTGGACCGTGCCCTTGGTGTCGGGCTCCCCCGCCGCGCTCGGGTAGAGGAGATCGACGAAGACGTCGCTGATCTGGGTCCAGTCGATGTCGCCGGCCTGGACCTCGGCCTTGACGTAGCCGAGCCGGTCGTAGGAGAAGGTCAGCGCGCGCTCCGAGACGTTCTTCAGCTCGATCGGCGCGGGCGACTGCGCCACGCCGATGTAGTTGATCTGCGCCTTGGCGTCGTAGAGATCGATCAGCCGGCCGTGCGCGTCGCGCGCCAGGCGCGTGCGGAAGGTGAACGTCTCCTGGCCGGTCTTGAACACGAAGCTCTCGCTGGTCTCGATGAAGTCGTTGACCAGCGTGTCGAACTGGCGGTAGCTGAGCGTCGTGGTGATGTTGGCGATCTTGTCGGTGGCGAAATCGGCGTTGGTGTAGACCTGCACGGTCATCACGCGGACTTCCGGGCTGCCGACGTCCACGACGCGCACCAGCTGATCGCGCTGCGCGTCGGTCAGGTTGGGCAGCAGCGAGGTCTGCGGCGCCGCCGGGAACCGGAAGTTCTGCGACTTCTCCATGGTGAATTCGATGTGCAGGCTGGAGCTCTCCTTGAACTCGTTGAGCCACAGCCGGCTGCCCGGCTTGCCGCCGGTCGTGTGGGTGAAGGTCGTGCCGAGGTCTTCATCCTTGAGGCCCTGCAGCTCGAACGCCTTGAAGAACAGGCCGACGATCTGGTTGGTGATGACGCCCATCACCGCCTGCTCCAGCTGCTGCTTGATCTGATCGACCGCGGGATCAGAGGCGGGAATGCCGTAGTCGTCCCAGACGATGTGGATGATCCGGTTCTCGACCATGTCCTTCGTCAGCTTGGAGATCTGCGGATAGGTCCACGTCGCGTTGTCCACGTGCTCGGTGACGGTGATCCGGTTGCGCAGCTCCTGGTAGACGACGCTGGCGTCGCCGGTGACGGTGACGCGGATCCCGGGCAGGCGGGCGAGCCCCTCGAGCTTGTAGGTGATATTGGCCTGCAGCGGAATGTCGCGGCTGCCCCCCGGGGCCGAGTCATCCTTCTTCGGATGCAGCGCGCCCCACATCAGCTGCGCCCCCTCCGTACCGAAGGTCGCCCACAGCGCCGCCTTGTTCGTGCCGTGCAGCGTCGGCGTCGTCTCCGGGCTCGAGGCGCGCTTGAAGGTCGGCCCGAGCTGCTCGAGCGTCTCGAGCTTCACGGTGCCGGTCAGCCAGTCGATGTAGCCGATGCGCGGGCTGATCCCGGTCGTGTTGACCTTGTACAGCTTGTTGTAGGCGCTCGGCTGGACGCGCTCCTCTTTCAGGAGGTTGGTGGCGAACTGGGCGATGCGCGCCTGGTCGGCGTCGGAGACCGACAGGTCCACCGTCATGTTCAGCGCGCCCAGCTGGGTCTCGACCGGCTGGTTCGCCGCGGCGCTGGCGTAGGCGATCTCGATGTTGCGGGAGAACAGCGTGAACTCGAACAGCGGCATCCCCGTCTTGCCGTCCACCGCGATCCGCGGCCGATCGTTGAGGATGTAGAACTGCTGCGGATCGGCGTGGTCGCGGAACACGACCACGTCGTTGACGCCGGGCACACGAAAGTTCATGAAGTAGGCGAGCATGGTTGACCTCTAGACGGTGACGTAGAGTTCTTTTTCCGCGGGGGCGAGCGTGGTCGTCGTCCGCTGCGGCGGCTGGTTCTTGCGCAGGGCGTCCACCGCGACCGAGACGGCCGCATCGGGCAGCACGCCGGGCACGATCACCGAGGCCGAGGTGCGGTTGGCGCGCAGCATCAGCGTGGCGACCGGCTGCGCCGGATCGTTGAGATTGGTGCCAGCGTCACGCGGACGCCCTGCAGGTCCGCCGTGGACGTGAACAGCGTCTCGTCGAGCAGCGACACCGTGATCACCTTGAAGCCGGCCTTCTTGAGCGTGACCAGCGGCTCGGTGAGCTTGATGTGCTGCGACCCCGACTCGAGCGGATCGCCGCTGTTCATGACGAAGCGGAACGACGCGTCCCACTCCTTCGGGTCGGCGCCGGCGAGCAGCACGGCGAACTCGGCGTGTGGCTGCGCGCTCGTCAGGTGCAGCGTCGATCGCTCTTCCGCGCCGGCGTTGTGCTTGTAGACCGCGTCCACGAGGACTTCCTTGACCAGCCCCGTCGGATCGACGAACTGCGGGATCATCTTGAAGACCAGGTCGGTCGGCTCGTTGACGATCACCTGCGGGTCGGTCTGATTCGGCTTCTCGACCGTCGTCGATCCATCCTGGAAGAAGAACTTCTCCTGGAGGTGATAGACACGGCTCGCCGGATTGGCCGGCACCACGAACACGCGGTCGCCGGCCGGATTCGCCGCGTCGAGCACGACGACGCGTCCTTCGGACGTCGGCGTCGGCGCCACCCGCACCTGCACCTGCTTGATCAGCCCATTGGTGAGCGACAGGACGCCCGGCGCCACCTGCACCGGGATCAGCGGCGAGTGCACCTTCAGATCGACGGTGATCGAGCGCGCGTCAACGTTCTCGAACTTCGCCGAGGACAGCACCTGGCCGGGCACCGTGCCGATGACGTGCTCGGGGTCGTAGGTGAACTCGACCCAGTAGGTGTAGGTCTGCGTGCCGGCGTCGTCGGCGAAGAACTGCGTCTTCGCGCTCGGCTTGTCCTTGCTCAGCGGGATCGCGAGGACCTGCATGAAGGTGCCGTCCGCCTTCTTGCCGTACTGGATGCGGACGGTCGCGGTCTTGACGGCGTACTTGTCGAAATCGAAGCCCGCCTGCATCTTGATCTCGATCAGCTTGAACGGGCCCTGGCCGAGCGCGACGCGGGTCACCTGCTTCGAGGCGTCGAACGCGGGACCGATGTGGTTGGCCGACAGCGCTCCGCCCGGGTGGTAGTTAAATGTCGCCGCCTCGGCCTTGTTGAGCGTGAACG
>Ga0134123_10002771_pt1 | contig 11432 bp, 9 predicted proteins | sample KB303_FD_96460 | JGI IMG/M metagenome (GOLD analysis project Ga0134123, IMG submission 96460) | Terrestrial soil microbial communities without Nitrogen fertilizer from Kellogg Biological Station, Michigan, USA - KB3-0-3 | ecosystem: Environmental > Terrestrial > Soil > Unclassified ...
ATTTTTTCCTGAAATTGGTGCCGATGGTAAAGTAGATAAAGAAAAGCAGAAGCAATTAACCAAAGATAACCAACTATCACCTAACCAGCAAAAAATACGAGATATGATTGGAGACAAAACTATTGAAGCTTGTATTACTAAGTCGTGGGGAATTCGTGGGGGAATTATGAACTTAAAGAAAGTATTAGCTTTATTGCTCCTGGCTGATGTTCGGGGTAAATTAACCACCTTTGACAGTTTAGACAATTGAAATTGGGATAGTGATAATGAAAATAATTCTGATTATGAAGATACTCATTCTGATAAAATAAGACGGTTAAGATATAATGATTTAGACGGAGAAGAATTAGTTTTAACCAAAAAAACCGATTACGATTACATTGCCAAGAAAGAAAATAAAAAATGAAGTGCTATTTTACATGTAGTTAATCAAATAAAAGACTGACCTGACTACAACCCTAATACTGATGATACTACTACTCCTGATGAAGAACCTACCACTGACCCAACTGTTATTCAACAATTACGGGAAGAAATGGAAAGAATGAAAAAACATTGTCAGGAAGAATTACGACAACGAGATTTATTAAACGAAAATCAAAGATTACAATTAGAAAATACTTTGAAAGAGTTAGAAAATGCCAAAGGTGATACTACTGAATTACAAAAAACTATTGATAAGTTAAAAAAAGACTTACAAGAAGCTAATAAACCCGTTGACGATACTGACACCGAAAATCCTTCTTTATCGACTTGAAAAATAAAAACTATTCCTGTTGATGGAGTATTAAGATTTGGCACTACTCCCCAACAAAAGAAAACTCGAATACTGTTATTTGATAAAGACGAAGGGAAAAAAGTTAAATCCTTAAAAATTAACGAGTGTCAAGACTTAATTCAAATTGATTTAAATCATTTACCTAATCTGGAAAGATTAAGTTTAAAAGATAGTAAATGAGATAACATTAAAAATGTTAAAACTTGCTTGAACTTAAAGAAATTGAGTATTAAAAACTGTGTCGATGTTCCTTTACATTTCCTAGAAGGAAGTAATATCGAAGAAATAAAAATTATTTAACATGCCAAGTCAAATCAGAAACCTTAACTTTAAAGGATGCCATAAATTAAAAAAATTAGTAATTGCTGATGATGTTGCTATTAAAGGAGATATTGATTTGTCAGATACTAATATTACTGACAAGAATAGTATTCATACTAATTACAAAACTCTTCCAGATGGCATCACTGCCACTCCTGATATTTTAAAGAATAGATTAAAATTAAAAAAGACTGAAATGGGAACTGACCCAATTATTTGACCTGATGAAATCTCGGAAACTCATTTAACCGATTTTGAAAAAGAAGTAATTGCTAAATGCCAGGAAGTAGGAAATGATATTATTACTAGTGAATGAGTAAAAGTAAAACAAACCTATCGGGAACTGATTGACCTAGAACGAAGGGGAGACCAAGTAAAAAATGGAATAGTTAAAGACTATCATTACTTTATTCACCATGTCGGAGATAAGATTATTAAATTGTGGGAAAAATCAGTAGAAGACCAAACTAAATTAAATTTAGCCATAGAGAGCAAGGAAAAATTATTACGTATTTATCGAAATAGTAGTTTTCTTGAACTTAATATTAGTTATGAAAAAAAAATTTCTAGTGGTTTATATTTAAGTTTAGATGAAGCCAAACAATTTATAAACCAACATTACCGACAAAGTAATATCAAACTTTTTGTTAACATAATACAAGCAGATACAGAGAAAACAATTAATATTGATGATTTATTAAGAACAAACCAAAAATTTGATTTTGCTCTGGTAGTATTGAGTGGAAATTTTAAAAAAATAAACGCACCACAAGTTCTCAGCGAAGTAGGTATGCCCATTGATGAACCTTTAAGAAGAACCAATTTTGATATTAAAACTGTAAAAAAAGCAATTTTACATGACTATCATGACGATAACAGAATGGCAAGCATCGATTATTGTTTAGCTGTGCCTAATGCGAACCAAATTAAAATTTTTAGCAGTTTCAATTCTAGTTTTTACAGAACTACTGTTATGCCTAATCCATTTCAACTAAATGAACCCGTTTTTTTAGGAGCAAGTGAAACTCAAAATGGAGAGAAATGATTAAATGATTTTTTAGGTTATAATTTGGTTGGTTTTGTTGTAACCCAAGAAGCAAGTGATAAAGTGGGAAAAACTAAAATGGATGATTACAAAAAGAAACTATATGATAATTCAAGAGCTTGAAAATTAAATATTAGAAGACCACGTGACTACGAATTTGTTCGTCTCAACGGTGGTTCAAAATTTCCTGAAACAGGAAGATTAGCAAATTTAATAATGCCTTCTTTAACTAGAACAAATGAACCTTACTACATAAGAATAAAAGGAAACTTTGAAATTACATAATTTTAGAATTTAATATTTCAAATCAAAATATCGAGTTCACTGGTTATAATGATGGTGGTGTTAATATCCTATTAATATTCCAGGTCAAGGATTAAAACAAACTGTTAGTCAAACCATAACCAAAATTGGTTTTGTTAATATATCTCAATCTCAACTAACTAGTATTTATTTACAATTAGTCCAACCTGCAACCATCAATAAATGGTAGTCGATTAGCTAATGTCAAGCTTTGTGTTTATAATGCTATTGGTAGTTATGAAACTGCTTACCATAACAAAACTATTCCTGAATTAAACCAACTAGGCAAAATTAATATTATATGGAAAGATTGTAAAATAATAGTATATAGTAAATAAAAAGTTTAAATGATTTTTCCCTATAATAGTTAAAATTAATATATAGGCTAATTAATCTCTGATGAGAGTGTTAATTGGGAAATGAAAAACTTACGTTAATTAAAATTATTATAGAATGCTTAGAAACAAAAAAATTATAATTGGCTTGACCTTTTCGCTTCACTTATTAGGAATTTTAACAGCTTTTTTTAAAACTCAAAATAATCTTCCTTTTAACTTGCCTTTTCATTTGCTTCGTTTTTTTACCTGATGGTCGGTTCACTCTTCCATTTTAGCCATCCTGGCAATGTTCACATTAGTTTGAGAAGAAAAAAAGCAAACTTCTTCTTGGCTATCCCAGTTCATTCCTTTTTTATCAGTGATTTTCAATTTAACTACTTTTTTGTTTTGTCTTTTTCATTTGTTTTTTGGTGCTTTGAAGTGGCAAGATTCTCTTTTCTTAAATTTAAATTTTATTTCTTGGCATTTTGTCGCTCCTCTTTTGACTATTTATTGTTTCTATTCTTGGGCTAGGATAGATATTCTGCGAAAAAAATTAACTAGAAGTATCCTGTACACTTTTATTTGACCTACTCTTTACTTTGTCTATGTTTATGGTCTTTCTTTTTTTAATTCAAGTGGTGGTAAATTAAGCCTTTATCTAAAAAAATATCCTTATTTAGTTTTTCAATTTATGGCAAAAAATCCTGTTATATTTTTTGCAATTTGGTTGCCAATTGCTCTTTTAACTATTTTAATTTTGTTTGCATTAATAGTTTGAACAAAAATAGTTATTGAGAAAAAATCTAAAATTCTTTAAGTTAATTTAGAAGCTTTTTTTCTTTTCTCAATAGTTCAGAAATTTTTTGTTTGTCATTGTCCATGTAAATAATTTTTGCCAAATTTGTTGCTTTTCCTTTAGTATGATTAGTCAAGTTTATCTTCTCCGATTCATGTTTTATGTGAATAACCAATTTTCTTGAGCTAATCCTGCTAATTTCGGTAAACAGCCTCTTGATTTTGTTGAGTTAGAGAGTTACCAGTTTCATCAATTTGAGTGTGGTATTTTATTATTGTCGTTTAATTTGCTTTTTTAGCATTTCCTTTTGTAGTTGATTCAGCCAACATAAATTCAATTAGAGTTTTTACCATTACACCTGTTCCCCGTTTAGTTTTGGATTTTCAGGCAGTTCCAGCAATATCACAATGAATAAATGGTAATTTTTCCACAAACTCTTTTAAAAAAGCAGCACCATTGGAAGCACCCATATAACGACTGCTACTAATGTTACTAATGTCCGCAATGGAAGTATTTTTTTTTAGGGCTTTGGTGTTTTCCGGAATTATCGGCAATTCCCAGTATCTTTCATGCGATTTAGCAAATGCTTGTCTTAATTCTCGGTAAAATTTTCGGTTATTAGTCAAAACACCAGTTAAATTTTCTCCCAAAGCTGCTACTACCGCTCCCGTTAGGGTCGCCACAGTAATTATTTTGGTGGCTTTTTCTTTACGAATAGCATAAGTAATTCCGTCAGCCAGCACCAGACGCCCTTCAGCATCAGTGTTATTAATTTCTACTGTTTTGCCATTCATTGATTTTACTACTGATTCCGTGAGCGTAGCATGACCTCCAATCACATTTTCGGTTAAGCAAGCCACTGCTACCACATTAATTTTTGGTTTTTGGTTTGCCAACGCAAGAAAAACAGAACAAACTACGGCTGCCCCAGACATGTCAAATTTCATACACTGTAAATTTTGAGAAGGCTTTAAATTATAACCACCGCTATCAAAAGTAATTCCTTTGCCAACCAATCCTAAAGTTTCTTTACTTTTTGGATTTCCTTTATATCTCATAATTACTACTCGTGGCTCATGGTGGCTGCCAGCATTCACAGATAACAACAAGCCCATTTTGTTTTTTTCAATTTCTTTTTTCTCCAAAATCTCTACTTCAATTTGGTCGAATGGATTTTTTTTTTGTAATTCTTGGGCTTTTTCGGCAACGGCTGATTTGGCTTTACTTTCTGCGATAACTTTTCCCATTAGTTCTTTATAGTTAGATACACTAAATGCTTTTTTTACTGTATCTGCAAAAACTTTGGCATTTAATTCATTAGGAGGCATGTCTTGTAAATTACGGGCAAAATTAACTGCCGCTAATTTAGAAATCGAATTCATTCAAATGTTTCAGGCTTGTTTGTTAGCGGTTATTAAATAATAAGTAATAAATTTTGGCTTTTTTTTATCAGTTTTGTAGGTAACAGGCAATCAGCCACTACCAAAAAATGTTCCTTCAATAATGGCTTGTAAAACTGTTTCTTCTTTTAAGTTATCGCTGACAAAAGATTTAGCATCGATATTTAGATTCCTTTCGTTATCTTGGGAAAAATTAACAAAAAAATCATAGATTTTGTGGAAATTGTAATCTTCGGCTTGCTTATCTAAATAAAGGTAATAAGTTTTTTCTTCAGAAATAAGAGTAATTTTGCCGTCTTTTTTTTCTACTAATTCAGGGAATTTTTCTTTTTCTGTAACCGCTTTTAAAATTAATAAATCTTTTTGTTTTTTGTTTTGGACGTGTAAAATAACTACCATATTAATAGTTTTAAGCCAATTCATTCCGTAATTTTATAGAAGTTTGAGTATTCTTGGCAAACTTAGGGCAAAAAAAATGTTAAAAATCTTTTGCTTGGCAAGATTTAGCCAACAAATTGAAAAGAGTATTGGCTACCCTTTCAGCACCGTATTTTTCACTTAATTTTTTAATTTTTTCATTACTGCTTCGGTGAGTTTCAGTTTTTTCCATTTTATTGATTATTTTTTCTAACAATTTGTCTTCTAGAATTTGGTTGATCTGGCTTCTATTAGGCAAATTTAGTGGTTCAACTTTGTATCCTTTTTGTCGAGCTAGAGAGAACAACCATTTTTTTTCTTGGGGGGAACTAATAAAAGTTATGGCTTGTCCGCTGGCTCCGGCTCGACCAGTGCGACCAATTCGGTGAATATAAAACTCTGAACTTTGCGGGAAATCATAATTAATTACATAGGCAATGTCATCAACATGCAGACCTCGGGCAGCAACATCAGTAGCAACTAATAAGGATATCTGCTTGGCTCTAAATTTATTAAAAACTCTAGTTCGACGTGATTGGGATAAATCACTGTGTATATAATCAACTTTTAATCTTTCTTTGCTTAATCTTTCATTAATTTGTTCGACCATTCTTTTAGTATTCGCAAAAATAATGATTAATTCTGAACTATGAAGACGAAGAAAATCAATTAAAAAAAAACTTTTTTGCCGAGAAGCAACTTCTAAATAATAGTGTTTAATATCATTTTCTGGTGCATTTTTTGTTTCTCCGCTAATTCGTACCGGATTTTTTAAGTAGCGGTTGGCAAACTTAGCCACTGGCGGAGTAATGGTGGCTGAAAAAAGTAAAGTTTGCCGTTCGGGAGGAGACATTTTGATTATTTTTTCGATATCTGCCAAAAAGCCTTTGTTAATCATTTCGTCAGCCTCATCAAGAATGACAAACTTTAAATTGGCTAATTGAAGACTTTTTCTAGCAAGATGATCGAGTATTCTTCCCGGTGTTCCAATTACTACATCAACGCCAAAACGAAAAGACCGTAATTGATTTTCCATCGGAGCACCACCATAAACAGCCAGTATTCGTAACTTGCTATTTCGAGATAATTTTTCAGTTTCTTCACTGACTTGTAAGGCTAATTCTCGGGTTGGCACTAAGACTAAAATTTGGGGCTTTTTCCCTGGTTCTATTTTTTCCAAACTAGGAATAATGAAAGCGGCAGTTTTTCCAGTCCCAGTTCGAGATTGGGCGATAACATCTTTTCCCTCCAAAATAAGCGGAATAACCTTTTCTTGGATGTCGGTTAATGTTTTATAACCACTTGATTGTAAATTTTCTTTTGTCCTGTCAGAGAGGAGGGTATTTATTAAATTCATTTTATTCTTATTTACTGATTTGCTGATAATTTTTTAAAACAATAATCATTACTAATTAACGTTTAGAATATTGAGTAGCCTTTCGGGCCTTCTTTAAGCCAATTTTCTTTCTTTCTACTCTTCGGGAGTCGCGAGTTAATAGACCAAATCCTTTCAAAGTGGTTCTATATTCAGGAGAAACTTCTAAAAGTGCTTTTGCTATTCCCAAGCGAATGGCTTCTAGTTGTCCGGTTGTTCCTCCTCCTTTTACTCTAATTTTTAAATTATAATCATTTTGTTTATTCAAAAGTTCTAAGGGTCTTAAAATCTCTTTTTTGTTAAGCAAAGAATTTGTAAAATATTCGTCAAGTTTTTTTTTTCTTTTTTTTCCTCTTTTACTGATTTCTATTTTTCCGGTGCCACCAGACTTTAAATAAACTGTCGCACTAGCACTTTTTCTTCTTCCGATACCAATATAATAGTTATTTCCTTCATTCATTATTAATTATTTTTACTTCTCTTACCCACCAAATAAGCAGCAACCACACCCATGACCACTAATAAAACTGCCCCAGGAATAGCAATGTATAATCAGTTAAATCCATTATTAGGTTGCTGAGTATTGGTTTGCTGTTCAATTTTTTCCTGTCTAGATTGTTTTTGTTTCAAAGTTTTTTGAACTTGCTCTTTTTGATTTTGGAGAGTGGCTATTCTTTGTTGAATTTCTGGGTTAGTATTTTGGTCGGAGCTGGTATTTTGCTTTTTTAGTTCGTTTATTTCGTTTTGTAATTCGGTTAATTTTTGGGTTAGGGAATTGATTTCTTTTTGGAGAGATTGAATTTGTTGAGTATTTTGGGGATTTGGTTTATTGGTTGGTTGGAAAGAATAACCATATTTTTTTCGTTCTTGTTGGATGAAGTATTTTAACTTTTCGTTGTCTTCTCTTGCTTTTTGAATTACAGCATTCTTGTCAACATTTTTCATCTCTTTTGGATCCTCAAAGATTTTTTCGGAGAAATCGAGAATTTTAGGAAATTCGTCATTAATGTCGGCAAAATCTCTTAATACCACCTCGTTTGCTTCTCGAGCATACTTTATGCCTTCTTTGGTATTAGAAACATACTTAGCATCAGCAATTTGCGGAAATTTTTCGTTTAATTTATCAATATTCTCTAAAATTTCTTGGTAATGGCTCTCTAATTTATCCAAATCTCTGTTGCTAAGAGACTGTTTTTTACCTTCACATATTCTGTTGTAATCTTCTCTAATTCCAGCAATAAAGACAGTAAAAATTTCGGTCATTGTTTCTTTGGCTTTGGTGGTGAATTCTTCGGCGGGGGCTTTTTCTACTTCTTCTTTTGCCCGGGTTCAAAAAAAGTCAACCATGTAGTATTCACTTTTCATCATATCAGTGTGAATCTTAATCAAATCGTATTCTAAACTATTCATTTTTTGGTAATCTTTATTAACTTTGTTTTACTCCTCTCTAATAAAATCCGTTAAAAATAACTTATGAAAAAAAAAGTTCATAATTACGAATTGCTATGTTTATTTTTAGAAAAGGAAGAACAAAAAAAAGAACCGTTGGTAAAGAAAATCCAGGACTTAGAACTTGAAAAACTAGAAGTAAAAAAACTAGAAACTGAGAAATTATTTTACCCGGTTGAAGCAAAAAATTACTTGCTGCTCCATTTGACAACTAGTTCTGAAAAAACTCAACAGATAGAAAAAATTCTTCAACAATCATCTATCCAACATTTATTAATTAACTTAGATAGAGAAAAGAAATTGAAAATTAGGAAATACAATAATTCAGATATTTCCAGTAAAGAAAAACTAAATTCTAATTTGGGAGAAGAAGTTCAAGTTACTGAATAAAAGATCCCTCTAAAAAGAAGGTTGTAAACTCAAAAACTAAATTATTTTAATAATGAAAAGCAAAAAAAACAATGGTGGTGTAGAAGAAATTATTAATTCACTTAGCTTCTTTCGTGAGCAAAAGAAATTCATTGTCGAAAATATAGAAAAGAGAAAAAATGCTATCGATAAATATTTACTTTTAACTTGATTAAAAAAAAATGATTTCGCTTTGTTTTCTCAACTAATTCTTGATAACCCCAAAAAGTTCCTGCCGCTGATCTATACTCCTACCATTGGAGAAATTTGTCTAAATTATTCCTCATTGGCTCCTTTTTTGCCACCAGAAGGATTGACTATTAACTTGAACGATTTACCTAGCCTTGATAAGATCTTTGCTAATTACCAGAAAAATTTTGGTACACCACAGATTGTTATTTTAACTGATGGATCTCGGGTCTTAGGTCTAGGAGATTTAGGGATTAATGGTTTTCCTATTTGCCAAGGCAAAGCCCAATTGCTTAGTATTTTTGCCGAAATCGAGCCAAGTAAAATCTTACCAATTGTCTTTGACTGCGGAACAGACAACCCAGACTATTTGAAAGACCCCTTTTATCTCGGTCTAAAGCAAAAAAGGCCAAGCGAAAAAAATTTTTATCAATATATAGATGATTTTCTAAAAGCATTAATTAAAAACTTTCCTCAAATATTAGTTCATTTTGAAGATTTTCAGACTAAATATGCTCTGGGAATGTTGGAGCGTTATCAGAATAAATATCTTTGTTTTAATGATGATATTCAAGGAACTGGCGCTGTGGTTTTAGCAGGTTTAATTAATGCCATAAAAAAGACTAAATTATTGCCAAATCAACAGCGAGTATTGTTAGTGGGAGCAGGAAGTGCGAGCGTGGGCGTAGCGAAAATGTTGTTAATTTACTTGCAAAATGAGTATAACTTATCAACTGAAGAAGCCAAAAAACTAATCTGAATGATTGATAGTAAAGGATTAATTACCAAAGACCGCGGAGATAAATTAGCCGAACACAAAATATTTTTTGCTCGGAGCGACAATGATGGTAAACAATACCAAAAACTTAGTGAAACAATTGATTATGTCAAACCCGCTATTCTCATTGGATTAAGTGGAAAAAAAGGAATATTTACGCCAAAAATCCTGCGATCGATGGCAAAATATAACCAAAAACCCGTTATTTTTGCTCTTTCTAACCCTCAAACAAAGGCAGAATGCTCTTTTTCTTTGGTTATGAAATACACTGATAATCAAGCAATTTTTGCTTCGGGAACCGGTTTTCCTGATTATGTTGCCAATGGTAGAACATATAAAAATAACCAGGCGAATAATATGTATATTTTCCCTGGCTTAGAATTAGGCGTTTTGCTAGTCAAAACAAAGACGATCAATGATTCTTTGGTTTATACTGCTGCCAAAAATTTAGCCGAAAGTTTAAGCGAGACAGAAAAAAAAGAAAATTTACTGTACCCCGATTTAACTAAGCTTCAAATAGTGAGCAAGCGAATTTCTTCCATAATCCAACAAACTTTTAAAGTGAATTATTAATAAAAAGAAAAGACAAAGTAAATTGTTCGCAACGTCGGAGATTAATAGAGAAAATTAAATGCTGCGATACTACGGCCAGAAGTTTTATTTTAGATGTTTGGTCTATGGGAGAACAAATTCGGAATTAGTTTTTTGTTGAAATCATGTGGAGGAATAATCAAGCAATTTTTTTGAGAAAATTTATCTTTCTTTACGCACGAGGATTTAACTTAAATATTATAAATTTAGAATTGTTGATTATCCAAATTTGGCGAAAAAATTTTTAAATTATGTAAAATTAATATACAAGGAAAATCGGCAAATTAGCACAAAAAACAAGTCAACCGGTAAAAATTAATTTCCATCTAAAAAATTTTATAAAAAATGCCTGGTTAGCTCAGCGGTAGAGCGCTCGGCTGTTAACCGAAAGGTCGGAGGTTCGAACCCTCCACCAGGCGCCATTACAACAAAATTTTTAATATGAAACAAAACCAGCCAAAAAATAATAAAATCTTGTGGTGAATTATCGGAGGAATAGCAGTTTTGACTGTTGGGGTTCTAATTATTTACCAAGTAGTCCAAAATAAAGACAAAAAAAATTCTGCTAACCAAAAGCCAGAAGAAAGTCATATAAGTCCTCCACAAACGGATTTGCCAGTTCCCTCCAAAGAAGAAGAATTAGAAAAATATCTCTTCGAAAAAAGATTAGATTTAAAGAAATATTTTGTTTTTAATTTAGGAGAATTACAAACTTTAAGCCCAGGAGAAGAAAATAGGAATTGGCGCATAGCCAAAAATCGCCTTGACAACGACTTAACAAAATTGACCATTGAATGTCAAAAACATTTAGAAAAGCAAGGCTATAAGAAAGAAGGAAATCTGCTGCGTAAAAATACAGTTTATTTTTTTAAGGACAATAATGGTGATATTGTTACTTTTGACAACGAATTTATTAAAGATTTGGACCGAAAAATAACTGATGGCAATTGATACATTATCTTTGAAAAAAAAAAAAGTTATGACTGACCTTTGGGATGGTTTACAATTGAAACTGACAGCAGCGGACAAAAATGATTATTGCAAACTACTAATTTTCAATTGAGACTAAAAAATCCTTCTACTACCATTTGCGAAAGTAAAGAAAAGGCCTTGGAATTTCTGAAAAATAACGATCCAAAACTTGCCGACAAACATTAAAAATTTTGTATACCGTCGCTTTATTTTTCTTATAGTTTATGAAAAAGCCCTCTTTACCAGAAAAAATTCTCTTTAATTATTACCAAAAAGAAAGAAAAAGGCAA